>Ga0209236_1000006_pt1 | contig 86630 bp, 82 predicted proteins | sample GraSoi013_1_40cm_FD_185819 | JGI IMG/M metagenome (GOLD analysis project Ga0209236, IMG submission 185819) | Grasslands soil microbial communities from the Angelo Coastal Reserve, California, USA - Sample 09_27_2013_1_40cm (SPAdes) (version 2) | ecosystem: Environmental > Terrestrial > Soil >... | reverse complement strand
CGACGAATCTCTCAAAGCTCCGCGAGTAGTGACGCGACTCTCTAGTTCCCAGCTTGATCAGCCACGAGTAGAGGAGACCCAGCAGGAAGACGGTCGAGAGCGGGGCGAGAAACGCGTAGATGTTGGTGTTGAGACTAGAGAATCCGGGGGCACCTACATAGGGAAAGAACGCTAGTACTACCAGAACCAGAACTTGGAAAGAGAGAATGAGTAGGATTAGGCCCGTGAGAGTCGCCTGACGAGGCGTCATCAGAAGAGTCCGCAACAAGATGAAACGAAGACTCCTATTATACTTCCAATTCAGCTAGGTAGGGATGCTGGGATATCCGAGGCTAGCCAGAATAGTCGAAATTGGCTCCTTCTACGCGCAAATGTTAAATCGATAAAGAGGGTTGGGTGAATTTGCCATTGCAGTCCCCTATCAGACGATATCTACCTCATCTACTGGTAGGCCTAACGATAAGCCTCATCCTGGTAGGAGCCTACGCCGCAGTCGGCTTCGCCTCCAGCAGCGCCCCGAAGGCTCTCTGGTCAACAAACCCGCTCAGCATAACATTCTCGGGGAGCGGAGGCACGAGTAGCTCCGGTAGTGCAGGGGACTCGTTCAAGTGCGCCCCAAGCGTCACAGGCCCTATCACGCTTAAGACTAGCGTCAGCAATCCGACAAAGATCAGCCTGACCACTAGCCCGTCCACATTCTCATCCTGCGGTCCACCATTCAACACCATCACAATCACGGCCCACTGCCTCGTCACCGCACCCAACTGTAAGGGAAGCTATACCGGGACTGTGACGATATTCAAGGGATACACCACATATCCGCCCAACCTATCGGTTACAATAGTCGTGACCTAGGAAAGAATCCTCGTCAGATTGCCCAATGCCTCTTCTCCAAGACTTCTCTGAGTTCATTCATGGAAGAGACCGTTAGATCTGGATTCTCTTTCGAGAAGTCGTTGTATGAAGCGAAACCTGTCCTAACCAGAACTGTTCTGATCCCTAGCTTTTTTCCTGCTCGAACATCCCACCACGAATCGCCGACCAGAAACGCATCATCTTGTGAAAGGCGAATTTCTCCCAACGCCTTTGTTACAAGTCTGGCCCGCTGATCAACCGTCTCTTCCAAGGACCATAGCGTGCCACCTACGCCTAGGTCCTGCCGAGTCAACAGGAGATCGACCAAGGGAGTTACTCCGAGATGTTTCAGTTCGGACTCGACGACCCATTTCGTATACCTCATAGTAGCGATGCCGATCTTGAATCCGACACGTTTCAGCGCCTTGAGAATCTCGTTAGCCCCGGTCTGGAGTGTCGCCTTCTCTGCTGTGGCCTGGAATACTCTCCGGTAGGATTCGTAAACCGCCTCGATTATCGGTCGACCCTTTCCTGTTAGCGCTGTTTCCAGCACCATCCGGGGTCCGGTGCCTTCCTCGTAGGCGCGCAGATAGTAGTTCTTGACGTAGAACTCGTTATTAATTGGCTCTGACCCATGTTCTGTCAATGCGTGGTTGATGCAGTAGAATTCCCGCTCGTCGATACTGGCGAGTGTCCCGTCCCAGTCGAAGACAGCCCCTTTCAACCAGTCTCACCCGATGCCTCTCGGCCATGCAATGTAACCATATGGATTGCGTTGGGGTTACGCACAGAATATCACCGGACCCGAGGAGATTGCGTCTACAGGCCGAAGGATTCCATGGCCAACAAGTTTCCCAGCTCATCCCAAGACAAGACTGCCGATCTTCTTCTCGCGATCGGCGCGGGATTCCTAATCAACCTCATTCTTGGCGCCGCTATCCCAGAAGTGGGCCCGTTCGTGGCGGGGCTGGTCGCGGGAGTCATAGTGAAGACAGGCCCTTTCAGAGGAGGAGTCGCCGGCTTTCTCGCGGGCACTCTCGGCGAATTAGCTAGTATCGCCCTCTGGGTACTCACAAACCTCATCGTCTATCCCAACGCGCTGGTGCCGTACGCTTTCCAGACAGCGTTCGCAATTGTAACCGCCGTCTCGGCAGTCCTTGCCTTATCCGGCGGCATAATCGGCGGTGTCGTCTCACTGCAACACTGGCCCAGAATCCACGAGTTCCTCATGAGAGGGAGAATTGGCTTTCCTCTCCATTTACATCACTCAGCGCAGTCGAAGATCGAGAACAAGGAGGACTAGGCCCTGGAGGGCACGTCAGTGCGTCTTCTCGACACGACCCCTCGATGGCTAAGTCTCACGCTAGGCTGCTCCTCAGGCGTTCTGGTCGTGACTGGAATTGGGTTCTTCTTCGGCCAATTAGTCCTGTTTGACGTTACACCTTTCACGCTTCTACTCCACCTCCTCCTTGCTCTTGCTGTCTCGTCTTGGATTCTCAACCTTCGAATCAGAATCAATCCTGACCGGAAGCCCCTCTTAGCCATTGGAGTTGCTCTGGTTGTGGGTTCGATCTGGAGTTCAGTCCAGCAATGGATAGGATACTTTCAGACGGGCGTGGTCAGTGATATCATCCTCGTCGCTGGGGCTACGCTGATGGATGTTGCTGGTGGATGTGTTATCTACTCTCTATTCCATCTCAACATTCTCAGAAAATAATCCTCTCTGCGGCGGCTTAGCCAGCTAGTGCTCAAGACGCTTCTGAGACAATTGAGGCATCTTGTCGATGCCTAGATGAATCGGACCTGGCCTAGTCAGATCTGGCTCGGGCCTGAACAGCGACAGCCTCACGGATCACAGTTCCCTCCTTCGGGTCCTGTGTTATTCTCTGAAATGCTCTGATGATCTCTTTCGTTACAGGTCCAGGCTTACCATCACCAATCGGGACTCCTTGGATTCGAACTACCGGGATTATCTCGGCCATGGTTCCGGTTAGGAACACTTCGTCAGCGTTGAGCAGCTCGTAAGGGGTGATGTCTCTCTCATGGACCTCGTAGCCTAGTTCTTCCGAGAGCTTGAGGACTCGGGCGCGTGTGATGCCGTGAAGAATCCCCGCAGCTGAGGTCGGGGTGTTAACGATTCCACGTTTTACCAGGAACAGGTTGGACCCGTGAAACTCTGAGACCATTCCTCTATGGTCAAGCATTACGACCTCGTCAGCGCCTGCATCAATCGCCTGGAATTTTCCGAGGACGCTCTGGATGTAGTTGAGGGATTTTAGTTCGTGGGTTGTGCCGTCAACCATGTCGCGTCGATAGCTGGAAATTATTGCGGTTATTCCCTTCTCTCGGGCTTCTTTACCATGGGCTGGTGCTACGGGCTCGCACATTACGATGGTGGATGATTTGGGAGAGCTTCTCGGATCCAGGCCAAGGTTTCCTCGTCCCCTAGTGACGATGAGCCGAATGTAGGCGTCGGTCATGTTGTTCTTTCGAAGAGCATCAACCACAACATTCGCCATCTCTTCCTTTGATAATGAGACGCTGATCCTTGTGACTCTAAGGCCTTCGAATAGTCGTTCGATATGATCGCGCAGGTGGAATACTATGCCGTTGTAGGCGCGTATTCCTTCGAAGACGCCATCGCCGTAGAGCAGTCCGTGGTCGTAGACTGAGATCTTCGCGCTTCCCTTGGGATGATATTCACCGTCAATGTAAACGAGCGGTTCCTTCCCCGCCATGCAAAATGCCCAGAATGAAAACTAGCGGTTCGCTCTATAAAAGGTCAAGCTCCGAATGGTGGTGAGGTCGAGTAATCTCGACCTAAATCGTAATCTACCCGAATACACCCGACGGCTCTTTCTCAGTGGGCCGGTAGTTCAGCCCGGTTAGGAATATGCCCTGGAGAGAACGTCCGCCTTACACGCGGAAACCCCTTTCGAGGCCGCATGGTCGGGAGTTCGAATCTCCCCCGGCCCACCATGATTCCCTTTTCCTCGAACCAAACGGAGCTTCGAAGAAACCGCTTAAACGTTAACTGAAGTAGACTGCGCTCTTGTGTAGTCGAAATGAGTCTGGATCAGTCCAGTATTCCAGGTCTCGGCAAGGGAAGGCTGGAGGCTCTGACAGACGGCATATTCGCAACCGTGATGACGGTTCTGGTTCTGAGCCTTAGCGTTCCTGTTATCGCGAGTAATCTGACAGGTTCTCAACTGTCGTCTGAGGTTGCCACAGACATCGAAGTCTTGTGGCCCAATATTCTTGGCTATGTTCTCAGTTTCTTGCTGTTGGCTGTTCTCTGGATAAGCCACCATAGCGTGTTTCATTATGTTACGAGAGTTGACAGGCCACTTCTCTGGCTGAACACTCTCTTCCTGCTAACGATTGGGTTCCTCCCGTTTTCGACTGCTCTAATCGGGAGGTATCCTGAGGTGCAGGTGCCTGTGATAATTTACGGGGCTAACATAATCGCCACGAGCTTCTGCATGCTGGGTATCCTATCATATTCTGCCCGAAACAGCCTCTTAGTCGTCCCCGAACATGACAAGAGGGTCTTGCAAAAAATCAGAGCACGTTGGAGGACTGGGCCCTGGATCTATTTGGCTGCCATCCTGTTGTCCTTTCTAAGTCCATTGGTCAGTTTTGCAGTCTATGTCGGAGCTTTGATCTTTCTGGTTATTCAGAGTAGTTTTGGGTTTAGACATCGTCACAGAACAGGAGACAACTTCTAGATGCTCATGTCTCAGGCTGGGTTCGAGCCCTGGATTTCTCTCTGTAGAACGTCATAAGCGAGGGGCCCGTCCTTGTCGTCAACAACCATTATGATGTCACCATACCCTAGAAACGCGTCAAGGATGTTGACGCCGTTTCTGAAGAGTAGTTCAGTGACGTAAGACGCTATTCCCGGGGTCATCTCGGCGCGAGGCGACAGGTTGAGGATCAGTTTGGACACGTTCACCTGTGTCGCAGCCTCTCTAAGATGCTCCAGGTTCCCCCGGACGAGAGCGTAATCCTCCGTGGGCAGAATCAGTTTGATCGAGTTTGAGAGGGGAAAGATGTGGGGGAACTCCGAGAGTTCGCTTGCGGCATTTGATAATTCCTTGACTATAGCCGAGAACTGTGTCCTCGGCGCTCTTATCGTCACGTCTACTATTCCACTTGAAAGGGAGATCCTGGCATCCTTGAGAACTTTCGATGGATCGGGACTCTTGCTATTGGATAGAGTGTCTGAGAACCTTTTGATCGCTACTACTAGAGTGTTGATGCTGGCCTCCTTCCCGCTCAATCGTTGGACTTGGGGCTGGATGAATTGTGCGAGAGAGTGGAAGTTCATGAGTTTCATCTTCAAGCATTAGTAGACGGGGTAGTTTCTGGTCAGAATCTCGCGTACCGCTTCCGGGACACTGACGCTGTTTCGGTGAATTGTCAAATGCTTCTCCCTCTTCGGTATCTCTGTGTAATAGATCGGGGTTCTGGAATAAAAGCCTTAAATGCAAGTAACATCTGTTACTATACTGCAATAAAATGCAGTAGAAAAAAACAACAATGCAAACCAATATGAATTTCCCGACCTACGTATTCGCGACCGTCAATTCGGGCCGCGCTACGAAAGTGGTCGAGGAGCTAAAGCGAAACAGCCAGATTGACATCATCGCACCGGTAACAGGCCGTTGGGACCTAGTCCTGCGCCTGAAGCCAAACACTCCACACAACATCTACCAGACAGTCAAAGAAATCCGCGAGATCAGTGACGTAAGGACAACCGACACTCACACCGGCTTCGACGGTATGCAGCCGACCAAGAAGCTCGAGAGCCAGATGGCCCTCGGCGTTTCTGTATTGACCTGTGAGCACAACACTAGCGAGAGCGTCATAAAGCAGCTCAGCAACATCCCAGGCTTCATTGAAGCAACCACAGTACCCGGACAGTTCGACATCGTCGCACTCTGGCAAGCAAGAACCTCTGAAGACATCGTGAAGAATTCTGTTGAGAGAGTTACTAATCTCCCAGGCATCTTCAAGAGCGAGACACTTCTCGCTTATGCGCCGTTCTTCAAAGCGTAATCATCCAATATAGCTCCGTCGACCTTCCCCCCTTTTTTGTGGGTCCGAAAGGATACCTGGATAAGCAAAGGATTCTAGTCAGTAGCTTGACGATTACTCGGAAAGCGAAATCAGGTTCACGAATCATCTGAATCCAAGATAAAGCGCGGTTCCCCGAGGATTTTTTCGGCACATTTGGGCTGACTCGCCAGTCCAGCCCGAACAAGGTAGTCTAGGTTTCTTACCCCAGCTTAGGCCGCGTGGTCAATTGTCCGTCGTATTAACCGTAGACCAACAGCAGCAGGTTTCAAGCTGGCAGCTAGGACAATTGGCAGGCGTCTCTGAGATCTGACACTCGCCAGGACTGCAGTTGCAGTCTGCACACCGGGGCATGCTGCGACTCATGTTCCGAAAGTCTAGATGTTGCTTCCTCCTAATACGTCTGTCACTTGTTAGAGTTGTGAGTGATAATTCTAGTCGAGTTAGACGTCGTCTGTAGACGCCAATCTTGAATGGACTGTCAATACTGCTAGTTACACTATTGTTGTCTTGGGTAAGTCCAGCGACATAACAATTAATGGGTGAGGCGAGATGAATGAGAATCGTTCGTCTAATACTCTCCGCTGCTCTAGGAGCATCAGCAATGGTCGGAATTCAGATATTGGCGACAGATTACTGGCTATGGTCCGCCTCGCCAACACACGCCTATGGACTAATGGCCTTCGTAGCGCTAGACTTAGCCCTGATAGTCGGAGTCTGGAGGCTAACGCGACTGGCTCTCTTTGGAGCTCTGCTGACGGCAACAGTCCAACTGATGGCGATGCTCGGGGACATTATCGCGGGAGAACCGGCTGGCCTTCCGGCAGCGGTCTTCAGGAATTACCTCTTGGCCGACACAGCCTACGTTGGCCTGCTCATCACTCAGGGCCTCATCATGGCAATCACCATCGGAACCTGGGCTCTACCTCATCTCCACGGTCATTGGTTAGCCTCGTTGAAAATATTCAGAAAGTGAGTAGAGAGATACATCCCGGCTCTCGCTCGAATCTGAGAGGGTCCTTGATCAAGTCTTGGTCTTTCTCCTGCATTCTTCTAGTGTATCAACAGCGTAGCGCAGGTGGGGGATCGTGATGGAGCCGCCTACAATTAGGCCGACGTTGAAGGCTTCGAAGAACTCTTCATCGGTTACTTTAGTTTCAACGCACTGGATGATATGGTATGTTACACAGTCGTCGCAGCGTAGAACAAGTGATGCCACCAGGCCCAACAATTCTTTCGTCTTTCTAGGTAGTGCACCGTCATTGTAGACTTGTGTATCAAGATTGAAGAACCGCTTTATCCCCAAGTTTCCCTGGGACAGAATCTTCTCGTTCATCTTTTCCCGATAGCGTCGGAACTCTTCTAGAGAGTGCTTACCGGCCGTACTCATCGCCGTCGCATTCCTATGCAGCGTATTATTAGAATAACATGGAGCTCCGGCGGTTTAGGATTTCAGGTGCATATCTCTCCCTGCGGGGGTTGCTTCAGGGCGAGCAAACCTACTGACTCTATGTCAAGAGAGTACTATCAGAAAGTGGAGACCGATTCCTGGGCCTTGGCTCTAGGGTATCCATGTCGAGGCAGAGATATCTCGCGGCATCGAACACGCTGAGCGCCTAGGGGCTTTCGTCCCGCTCTGCACGAGGGTTAGCGTGGCCGTGAACACCTGGAACCACGAGCTCAAATTAGCCCGATATCGCACCTTAACCTGAGTAACGAGAGGAACCTTACCCGGAATTGAGAAACAGCAATATTCACCTTAGAGAAGAGCGCATTGTGGCGCCGTTTCCCCATCTTTCTAAGGTCATAGGAGACTATATTCTGCCAGATATATCCAAAGGATACTATCTCAACCATTGAATCCGAAACATTTTTTATCGACTCTAGGAAAGCTACACGTGCAGTTGATTTCTTATCTGGTTGGGTCTCCTGGTTGGAGCCTCATGCGTCTCTCGGGTCGGAGTTGATCTTCGGGAGCTTATGCTAACTCAGAAGTTCCGGGAAAGAACTGATACTGTCTCCTTTAGGATCGGGAGCGGCATTCGCCTAAGTCTCGAAGAAGAAGCTAAGAAGAGTGGCGTCAGCTTGAACACGCTCGTTTCTCAGATCTTCACCTATCATACAGGCTGGGGACGGTATGCTAGGAGACTGAAGCTGATTCCTCTCAGTAAAGACCATCTCAGGGAACTCTATCAGTTCATGACGAAGGACAAGATCGAGGAGACTGCCAGGCGTCTGGCGGAAACGATGGGCCGTGAACACATACTCTTCCTGTTTCAGCGAATAGACCTACCCAGCGTGATGGAGTTTATCGAAATATGGGGCAACCACTTTGATGCTTACGAGCACCGTTTCAATGGAAAGGCGCATTTCTACACGCTCCACCATGACGTTAACCTCAACTTTTCTCATTTCATCAAGGAGTACATGACATCTCTACTTCAAATCACGATCGCCAAAGTTCCGCGCTTCGAAAACGTGGGTCCAAACTCGGTGACCTTCAGCTTTGAAGACTGAAGGTCTCATAGAGACTGCTCTAGGATCTCCCCGACGCGGCTAACGCCGAGAGTGGCGACGAGTGACAGGGCCGTAAGTAACCAAATTTTTCGCATTTCTGTCTCCTTTTTCAACTGGGAACTTGTTTCATCGCGCCACTCCTCGGCGCTCCGCCAAAAAATGGCAGTCGGCACTGCATGCACCGTTCTTAAAATGGGTTGCAAACAACTGCAGGAAAATGCAATGCACGATTGCAGCAAGGACTTGGGCTGGATCCAGGGATGACTGTTTGAGCCTACTTGGCATAGGTCTTGTTGCTGGAGAGAGGGAATGGAGCGCTTGCGTTGCACGGGCTCACTTCTTGGCCTAGTTTCCTTGTTTGTAGGCTGGATTGGCACTTGTGACCCCGAGACAAAGCCAGTTCGCAGTGTTGGCGATCGTCTCCTCAGTTCTTCCTATGTCTTGCGGCAAGTCCTAGACCCACGGATTAGGAGTCATACTGATACCGCGAAGTGATGATTCGATGGTAACAAAGAGAAACAAAAAAGGGGAGGGGAGGCGTGGAATGCACGCCTGTTTCTAGGTTGTCTCTATGGTGAAGGTGTATGTTGCTGGGCTACCCGAGACTTCATGCGCGACGCCACCGCCGACGGCGAACATCGCATCAATGGAGACTGACACTTGTTGTCCAGAGGTACCGCTGTAGGTGCAGGTCATGCTGAATGTTGCGCTGTCGCCAGGGGAACCGAACGCGGCCAAGGACCCTGACAATGCCTGGCTGTTGCTCCCAGTGCATGTGACCGTAGCACCATTCGGTGACGAGACTGCGAGCGTGCCGCTGAGCGTCACAGCAGACGCGCCATAGTTGCGTATGGTGAACGAGTATGTAACCGTGCCGCTGCCGAGGGTAGGATCATTGTTGGTCGGCGAGTTGGTGAAATCGAATGCTGTTATCTTCGGAATGCCGAAGACGACCAGAATCTCGTTGGAGTCACCGCACGTTGTCGAGGTTGAGGGTCCGTTGATTGCACCATTTGGAGCGTAGGCTGCTATCCAGTAGTAGGTGCCTGGAGCTGTTGGGGTGAAGGGTGCTGAAGTGACGCTTAATGGAGAAGAGCCACTGACTGATTTCGTATCAGTGAATTTCGAGTTGGTGCCTGCGGTGCAGTCTGAAAGGCTGGCGTAGGCGTTGAAGGTCACCGTGCCTCCGACTGTACCGCCAGAAGTCACTGTGACCGTCGCAGTGTCAGTCGCGGAACCGCCGAGAGTTATGGGTGTGGGTGAAACACTTGTTGTTATGGATGAGCCTATAACGACCAGAATCTCGTTGGAGTCACCGCACGTGGTCGAGGCTGGGGTGCCGTTCCTCGAGCTTGCTGGTGCGTAGGCTGCTATCCAGTAGTAGGTGCCTGGAGCTGTTGGGGTGAAGGGTGCTGAAGTGACGCTTAATGGAGAAGAGCCACTGACTGATTTCGTATCAGTGAATACCGAGTTGGTGCCTGCGGTGCAGTCTGAAAGACTAGCATAGGCGTTGAAGGTCACCGTGCCCTGGACCGCGAAGCTGCTAATAGCATTGGTCACGGTCGCAGTGTCACTCGCAGAGCTGCCGAGGGCGATGGGTGTGGGTGAAACGCTTGTCGTTATTGACGAAGTTGTGCAGGTTACCACCGAGCCAATGGCATAGTCCATTAGAGTGGCGGTCGTTGAAGGAGAGGTTCTCGTGTCAAAGAGGAACTTGTTGACGCAGGGCAGGTTTGAAGGGTAGACAGCGGAGAGGTCTATTCCAATTTCTAAGAACTCCGCTGGGGCAAGCGTGTTCGAACCTGAAGTCTTGTCCTGGGTAGGCCATGGAGTTGAGATGGAGACCGCGTTTGAGACAGCACAGAAATTGTCACCGGATCCACTGGTCGTACAGTCAGCACCACCCGTGGCGGTAATGCTCGCCAGTCCGGACCCAGTCCATCTGAACGCGTTGAGCGTTGTGACAGATCCACCGGTGGAGAACTCTGCTACTATCAGAGTGTCGTTTACTTGGTGAGCACCGCTAAAGCTCACGGCACCCTTCGTGCTGGAACAGCCGACAGTTGGGTCCTGCAACAGCCAAAGGCCAATATCGCCCGCACCGTTGTTCGCAAAGCGTTCGAATGCTGCGTAGAGAAATGTGTGGCCCTGCCTGTTGGGCAATGTGGGGAACGTATTGATCGCGGCGAAGCTGTAGGCGTGTAGTATGTCGTCTTTGGGAGTAAGGTTGTTGGAAGGCGTACACTGCCATCCAGCATTGGCAATATCCAGAATATCTTTGCTACCTGTTGTGAACGTGGTGGCGTCGGCTCCATGAGGCCCGTCGTTGACCCAGCCGTCAGGTTGACCTATTCCTCCGCATGGCGCTGGTGTGTTCGGAGTTCCGCCAGCAGTAAAGACTCCCGAACCCCCTGGTCCAAACCAATCAGTCGGGCAGGCTGTCGAAGCGTTCTTCACGATGTTGCCATCAAGCTCGAAGACTCCCGCGTTTCCAATATCAGTGACCGCGACCGCGTTCTTCAAGAGAGGTATTGCGATCGCTAGCGTCATCAGCGTTATCACGATAGCTGCCTGCATGTACCGTTTCGAAAGTATCCATTTTGTTCTGTATGAAATATCTCCTATCGTAGACATTTGTTTTTCCGGTCTAAGCGAGCTCCAGAGAATGCTAAAAGGAGGAAGCAAACAACTGCATACAAAATGCGATTTCCGTCTTGGATGCACAATGTTGCAGGGTCAAGAGGTCTATCTTCGTATACCCAAGGCTACAGAGAGCTACTCCCAGCGGCTGCCGGATTAAGTCCTGCCTTCAGGTTTTGGATTTCAGCCATCACCTTCCGACCGGCTCCGTGTTTCTTCAAAACACCACCGAAACCCATAGGCGATCTCATCGCTTCGATGAACTTTCTCGATGAATATGCTTTCATCAATGCGCCCGCTAGCGACGTAGCGATTGTTCTCGTTATGGCGTTCTTTCCAGTATCAGCTACGCTAGCTCGCAATTCGAAGGACTGATCATCGAGAATGCGATGAAGAGTCGATCTCAAGAACTATAGGGCTGGGAGGCTCGGATTCAAAACTAGCAGATAGTAGGCAAGAAGAACTATTCCAACGAAAATTATCAAATAACCTACAGCTTCCAGTCCTCTCTTCAGCCTAAGGAGTCCTACCTCGGTGAGTGCTGATTGAAACCGGAATATTCCATGGAAGAGCGAACCTGCCACTGTTACGAAAACAAACAAAACACCTAGTAGTGTGCCGGTGACCAAGAAGCTTGGATCCCTGCTTCCATTGAAAGGCCACAGTCCTAATGGGTAGGCGATTCCTGTCAGGTAGATCATGACAGGCAAGAGGAACGCCGCGATCATTCCTCCGAGGGAGAAGATTCCCCAGAGAATTGCGTGCAACCTTGCAACCTTGTGGGCCTCTCTCATCTCAACACCAGCAACCAAATGACTAGGTACGAGACTACGATTAGGAGAACAAGATTCACTGCGAGCGCCTGCCAGGGTTTACTGGTGGTTTTCCCAATCTTCATGGGAACCACTTGACCCAAGAGGTAGAACCAGGTTACTGCGTGGTACAGAGTGAAGATGAGGGCGATAAAGCTGAACGCTATCATTGCCGGGTTCTTGAGCAGGTTAAGGAAGGCGCTGCGGGACCCGGTGACCCATAGTGAAAGTCCGTAGATGTAGACGAGGCTGAACAAAGCGACGAATAGGCTCGTCCATTCTCGAATCATGTACTGTGTATAGTGACGGTTTGCAATCCACCATCCAGGAGTCAGCTTCCTCCGTAGTTCGGGAAAGCGTTGGTTCTCCGTCACCCTATCGTCCTCCTCTCGGCATCAGGATCGAACGTATTGCATTCGTGGCTCCCAAGATCTTTGTCTTCTGAATCGCTAGCATAGGATCAACGCCCTTAGGGCATACTACGCTGCACTCACCGACGAGTGTGCATTCCCAGACGCCCTCCATCTCGTGAACTATTGGGAAACGGACGTTCTTTCCCTGATCCCGCGAATCCTCAATGTAGCGATAGGCCAGAGCGGTTGCGGCTGGGCCTAGGAATTTTTCGTTAAGGCCGTAGATGGGACACGCTGAATAGCAGAGCATGCAGTTAATGCACGATGAGAACTGCTGATATCTCTCTAGCTCCTCGGCGGATTGTTTGTATTCGCCCTGTTCTGGAGGGGTCTCTTTCTCGCGAATTATCCAGGGCTTGACCTTTACCAGTTTCTGCATGAAATCTTCCATGTTCACAACTAGATCTTTGATGATTGGGAAATTGGGCAAGGGCTCTACTGTGATTGTTCGTCCTTTGAATTCGTGGAGGAAACTAGCGCATGTCAGCTTGGGTGTCCCGTCGACGCTGGCTCCGCAGCTGCCGCAGACTCCCATTCGGCAGGACCATCGATAGGTGAGGGTTCCGTCGAGGTTGGCCTTGATGTAGTTCAGAGCGTCAAGGACCACCATGTCGTTGCGGTATGGGACCTTGTATTCTTGGAAGAACGGTTCAGGTCCCTTTTCGGGGCGGTACCGAGTTACTCGTATTGTCGCGGTATCCATGCTCAAGGGCTAGTATACCCGCTCCTCTGGTTTCCATCGCGTTATTGTCACGGGGCTGTATTCGATTCTTGGGGGCCCGCGATTCCAGTACGCCATTGAGTGTTTCAGGAATCGAGTATCGTCTCGTTTCGTGAAATCTGTCCTGTAATGGGCTCCTCTAGATTCTTGCCTTTGGACAGCGGAGTAGGGGATGGTTTCTGCGACATCGAGCATGAAGTCCAGCTCGAGCGCAGCAACGAGTTCTGTGTTGTAAACGTGGTCCTTGTCCTCGACGATTCCATTCTTGAGTCGCTGTTTCAATTCTCCAACTTCTCTACACGATTCTTTGAGCGTGTTTTCGTCGCGGTATATTCCGACATGTTTCTCCATGGCCACTTGCATGTCGGTCCTAATGCTGGATACTCTCTCGCCTTGCTCGTGCTTGAGAAGCTGGTCGAAGATTCTCGTCTCCTCAGCCATGGCCAATCCTTGAACAGGGTTTCCAAAACCAGGATCGTTCTGCCTCAATGCGAATCGGGCAGCGGCTTTGCCTGCTTCTGCGCCGAAAACGAGACATTCAGTTAGAGAGTTGCTACCCAGTCGGTTGGCGCCGTTCATGCTAACGCAGGCAACCTCGCCGGCCGCGTATAGGCCCGGTAACCCGGTAAATCCATGAATGTCTGTATGGACCCCTCCCATCATGTAGTGCTGACCAGGCCGGACGGGAATCGGCTCGTGGGCCGGGTCTATCCCGACATATCTCTCGGCTAGTTCTTTCACGAACGGTAATTTCGTTTCGATCACTTCTTCGCCAAGATGTGTCAGGTCAAGATGGACGTAGCTCCCGTAGGGTCCATCGAATCCTCTTCCCGCACTGATCTCACTCATCTCGGCCCTGGATAGTATGTCTCTGGGTCCCAGTTCCATTTTCCCAGGAACATACCGTTTCAAGAAACGTTCACCATCCCTGTTCAACAGGTGGCCTCCTTCGCCCCGCGCAGCCTCTGTGATCAGAATTCCCGTGTTGGGAAGCAACGTGGGATGATACTGGACCATTTCCATATCCTTCAACGGCACTCCAGCCCGATAGGCGAGGGCCATTCCATCGCCCGTCTTTATCCATCCGTTAGTTGTAAACTGGAAAATTCGCCCACATCCACCAGTGGCTATGATCACTGCCTTGCCTAGAATTGTGACGAGTTCGCCGGTCCGGATTTCGATAGCGGTGACGCCATCGACTCTGCCATTGTCAACTAGTAGGGAAGTGACGAACCATTCATCGTATCGACGGATGTTCTCGTACTTTAGAGAGGTCTGGAACAGGGTGTGGAGGAGGTGGAAGCCGATCTTGTCCGTCGCGAAGAGTGTTCTCTTGACGGTCATTCCGCCGAACGCTCTTGAGCTGATTCGTCGGTCAGGATCTCTGCTGAAAGGGCATCCCCAGTGTTCAAGCTGGATCGCTTCTCGCGGTGCTTCTTTTACGAAGAACTCTACGGCATCCTGGTCGGCGAGAAAATCGCTCCCCTTAATCGTGTCATAAGCGTGCGAGTCAAAACTATCATAGTCTCGTAGTACTGCGGCCATTCCTCCCTCAGCAGAGACCGTGTGGCTTCGCATAGGGTAGACTTTCGAGACGATCGCAACATCTAGCTTGGGCTCGAGTTCGACAGCAGCTATCGCCGCGCGAATGCCTGCTGCTCCGCCGCCTACTATGACAATGTCGTGATTGTGATGTTCCAAGCCCGCAAGTCCCTGCTGGATCTTCTTGGGTTAATCAGTTGGACCGTACTTTAAATGATCTAATTAGAAGGCGATTGTTCGACTGATTCATTCACTTAACGAGGACTATTTGGGCAGCAACTAATTGGCTGGGACCTTTACGGCCATAAGGCCCTGATTATCCAGTCTCAGCTGAAGCGCGAACGCTCCGTGGAGCGCCCCCAAGAATCTAGGCTCCATAGTGTTGACGTTAGCCAGGAAGAGCGCTGTCGCGTTCGGGACGCTGAGTAGATCGATTAGCTGCTTGATGCCCGAATAGACTTGTTCCCAACGCTCGCCCCTGATCAGTTCGGTGATGCTGTCGAAGACGAAGCTAGCCCCGGAGTTCTTGCTGTTGTCTATGAAATCCGATAGTACTGCCGCAACAAGTCCGAGCTCTTTGTCAGGAATCTGCATTTCACCATCAGGTAGCTCGTCGGGGACAGAAATCAATGAGGACGCGGCGATGATCTTGATCATTCTCTTTCCTTTGATGGCTCTGTAGAGTTTGCTGGACTTGGTTGTGAACAGTACGCAGAGTTCGGCGTTGCTGATTCCCTCGGCGAGGAACTTGTCGACTGCTCCTTCATAGTCGGAATTCGTGTCATATTCTAGTAGGATGATTGATCCTCTTATTTTCTGATGATCGAGGTCGACTATGGATGAGAACGGGTCTGTAGATTCAGACAGATTGAGAAGCTCCATACCGCTGTTGCGGCGGAGGAACTCGGTGAGTTGCGGTCTAGGGGCCTTACTGCTCTCCAGGAGAAAAAGCTCGGCAGGCTCCTGATGTTTTTCGCCTGTCCCGCCGTCTAGTGGCGAGACTGTGCCTTCAAGATTGTCTTGGCCCAGCTCGTTGACGAAAACCGTTGAGGTTGGGCCGAAGCTCAGCCTGTCCGACAATCCTTCGCGCGGGAAGCTGTGTCCGACCCAATTCTCTGAAACAACGAGTCTACCACTCTGCTTCCATTCACTAAAATGAGACTCATGCTGGGACAGGTTTCCTACGAGCCACCCAGTACTTGACGCGCTGATTACGACTCTTGCGCCAGAATCAATCAATCCCTTGAGCGTCGACGAGAGAAACGAGATTGCTCTCTTTCCTGAATCGTGAAGAATCAGATACCGGTGCCCCGGCTTGACGATGGTATCGGCAACAAGTTGTCCAGATGAGAATCTCCCGAAACCCGAAGGATAGAGGTGAGTGAGGGACATCAAAAAGAACAATACTGAACCCGTGACAAGCGCCATCTCCCATCCGTACGGGAGAAATATCGGAAGCAAGGGAGGCTGCGTTCCGAGTATGAACAGGAATGTGCCAACTGTGACGAAGAGGGCCCAAGTTATTGCAAGAGTGGCCATCGCGTTCCTGATGTGGGGCGGCTTCGCTCGCCTTCGAGCTAACAAGAATAGGGTGGTTGGGTAGACCGTTCCAGCCGAGAGTAAGACTATGGTAAAAGGGAGGAACGAGTTGGGAAGGAACAGGTTGAGCCCTATCCCCGCGAAAACGACTCCTTCGTAGAGCAGAAGTGATGTGCGTGATTTAAGTCTCGACCAAGCTTCTCGAAGAGTATTGCAATCCGGACAGAAGCACAGGCTTGCAGCGGCCAGCCCGACAACAGAGAAAACCAAGCCCGCACTTACATTCTCGCCATATGCTGCCCAGCTGTAGCTTAAGTTGCGAAGCATGTCGAAGACGATTGCGGATAGGAAGAACATATTGAGTCGAAAGAGGTTTCCGGCTCTGACTCCGGTTATGGATGCTTTCTGACGGTGAAGGCGCCAGAGTCCGATCGAAGGAAGTATTAGTGCCGTAGCGTCAAGATAGACTTCGATGTACGTCGGGCACTACGCTCCAATTATCGAGATTGTTTGTTAGGGGCGTTGCAGGCGGTTTCAATCTGGCGTAACTGTCAGCGCATGTTGAACGGTACTGTTCGACGAAGGACCTGATTCACTTGCTCAATCTCGTAGTTGAGACTGAAGTTGTTTCACTAAGCTCTCGTAATCCTCTCTCGTCAGTCTCTTCCTGCGTTTGGATCCTGTCCATATCGGTCGTCCCCACATCGGGTCTGTTTTGTAGCGAGGAACAAGATGCCAGTGAAGGTGAGGCATTCCATTACCGAGGAGTTCGTAGTTCATCTTGTCAGGATTGAAAGTCTTCGCAAGAGCTGTTGCTACTCGGGACATGTCTTCGAGGAAGCTTTTCCTATTCTTGTCTGTTAGCTGGTAAAGCTCTTCCTCATGATACTTGAGAGTGACGAAGGAGTAGCCTTTGAAGAATTGGTCCGGGTTCAGCTTTCCAACCGACGTGCGGGATTCAAAGAAGATTAAATGCTGCGGTTCCCGCAGGCTTTTGCAGATCCAACAGTCCGGTTTCAGCTCATCCAAGGACGACACCCCCACAATTTCAAACCATTCAATAAACGTGCGCTACGGAAGACCTGGATCAGAGATCGATGATGCACAGGCCTAGGGTTTCGTACGCCAACCTGCGGGCTCAGTCCAGTAATTTTGCGCGATATGGAGGGGAGTGCGGATAGAAAGAGCCGAGGAGTATTCAGATACGCTTATGGAATTGAGTAACACGTTGCCGCCTCAAACCGCGAAGCTCGACATTTTATGTCGCTTCACCGCGATGCTTGCAGCGGTTGTCGCCGATGGAATTGTTCAGACATTGTCCGGGATGTGGACGGAGGTTCCACATCAAGCTGGAGAGCAAGAAACTTGTTGACTTAGAAAGGACGTCAAAACCAACACGTGAAGGTCAACTCTTGCCCGGCGGGTCAGGATATGGCGCGCGAATAGGAATCGATGTTTATGAGGGCAGACCAATAATCATTGACGTTGAACAATTCCAGTACGCGTACAAGTGTACGCATTGTGGACACGAATGGTCCGAGAAGCATATTGAAGAACACCGGGAACGTTGACAACAGGCATCGAGACAATAACCGGGACAAACTCTAGAACATGAACCAAGCAGGCTAGACCGATCTGACGAATCTTCGGCTAGATCAATCGTCCTGAGAGCCACTCTTCCCAATCTCTACCTCGTCAACACGTTCCCTGGAAGTCAGGGTACCGATAGGCTAAACTAACGCTGTTAGGCTTCAATGTTCTATTCTTCGTTGACCAAGAAGCAGAGAAAGACCCCTCTCTGGCAGTTCGACCCATCCGTCTTCCAGCCGGGGCCCAAAGCTAGATTCCTCGAGCGTCACATTATTGGCCGAGCAAGATCTCTCGGAAAATACACGCTCTATGCTCTCGCTTTCGCATATCCTGTCGCACTTGTTAGTCTAGGAATCATCTTCGGCGGTCTCGTTTTCTGGAGTTCCTTCGCCGGCTCAGTAGGCCTCATGTGGCTAATCATAAGGAAGGCAGGCTATGCGAGGAATTTTGCAAACTGGGGGGTAGGCAACAGAAGGTTTCTCGGGCTCTTCGGAGCCTTCGGCATCGTCCTAGCGTTCTTCTATGGACTCATCTCCGTGCGAGAATGGGTCTTTCCCATCTTTGGCGGAGTCCTAGTCATCGCTCTCATAATAGGCGTAAGACGGTTTTCAGAGAAATAATCTCTGGAACTTCTTTCCTCCGTCCATTCATGCGGTCGAACATCTCCATTACTCGAAACCAGTGGGCCGTTAGCCTGTGTTGAAGCGATCCGTTTGAAACTACTTTTTCTTCGCTTTGCCCCTAGTTTTTGTGATGTATGTTGCGACTGCCACGAGAATGGCTAGGGCTGAGGCAATTCCAACATAAGGCGCGAACAACGCGAGTCTATCCACGGGCAGCGCCGTACCTCCGACTGAGGATGATGGATTGACAACGAACTGTCCCAGCATGGTTGTCGGATGGACTGAGCAGTAGTAGGTATAGGTACCGGGCGCGAAGTTCACAGTGAAAGTAAGCACAGTGGAGGTTGTGAATGTGCCGGAACATACGTCTGCCCCTGGGCAGTCAGGCGTAGGACCGTTCTTGTCAACGTCCACGAACCATCTATGAAGAACGCTGTCACCACTTGAGAGCTGGAGGGTGAGGACGTCTCCTTGGGTGACTGTGATGGTAGGGTTAGGTTGCGTGCTCGTAAAATTCCAGGCGTTGACGAAGCCCACAAGGCCGATCGATTGGTTGACTGCTTCGACTCTTGGGAGTGAGAATAGGTTCGGCAGTCCAAGGATGACTGCTGCCAGCAAGAGGGATGAGAACAGGATTATTGAGAACCTACGGTTCAACATGCAAAAGCCCCCATACCGGTAGGAGGTTAATAAGATTATCGAAAACGACCATTGGGGGACCCTTCCGCGAGACGAGGGAAAACGGACTAGATGATTATCGCCTCGCGAGGCTTCTCAATGAAGTAAGGGGATGTGTGGTTTCGAGATTTTCACAGGGTCCTACGGGGAGACATGTTTAGGAGCCTTCCTAAGGCGTGATTTGAGATGGAGTTATCATGATCTCAATCTCTAGTTTGCGAGAACTATTTTTGAAGTTACGCGTTTTCGGTTGGGATTCATAGCTTCTTCTCCCAGCATTCGCTGCAGAGCTTCCAAAGCTTTTGGAGCGTCGGCTTCCGTGACCAGCAAGATATCCTCTGGGGAATTGCAAATGATACCCACAAGGTTGACATCGTTCAAGGCTAGTTCAGTAGAGATCCTCGCGACGATTCCCTTGGTCCCTCTTGCTTCAGGCGGAAATAGAAGAGATATTTCGCCAAGATAGTTGGAATAGCTGATGATCTCTTTTGGCCGAAGCGTTTGGCGAAAACTCTCCAACGCTTTCTGGTCGGCGATTACCCGGATAGACCGGAATCCAACCGTCACCCTGAGGCTTTCTCCCCTGGTTGTCCTGATCGCGCTCGCAAACTCTGCGATCCTCCTCAGGATGCCTGGACCGTCTCAACTGCCAGGTCAGCTACTTCGTTTCTAGTTGCGATTTCGCAATCTTTGAACACTTGTCGGTGTCGATTATCATTTTCACTGCCGAGAGGGTAGCGGCGAACAATACCTAGGATGGCGTCGAGAGTCGAGTCCAGGCGGTTAGCCTCTAGGATGTATCTAGCGAGTGCCCTAGAGTTGATAATTCTCCGTTGAAGACCCTTCTTTATCACAAGGTCGGCTTCTATGAACCTCTCTACCTGTCGCCTGATATCTGCCACAATCAGCATATTTGGGTCGCAATTACTTACGTTTGTCCACGTGCGACAACATCGTTAAATGAATTCACTCCGAATTGGCATTAAGAGAGCAGATGAACAAAACGCACTTTCTCGTTGCTACGGCAGCTTTGCTCGCGCTTATGACATCCCTCGCCTCTACAAGCCTCGTCCACGCTCAGACTCCTGACTTCAACATCGCAGCGGCCCCTCTCGATATCTGCGTCAGTCCAGGCGAAGCAGCGTCCTACCTCGTCACAGTCTCAAGCACAGACGGCTTTCAAGGCAACGTAGAGCTCGCCGACAGCATTGATCCAAACGCGACTAACGCTCCCACACTTTCCCCCATCCCATCGAGCGTGAGTCTGACCAGCGGTCAGAGTGTTACGTTTACCCTAACCGCGTCCACGGTACAGGCTACCCTGGAACAGGGCTATACCATTACGATAATCGGAGGGACAGACGTTTCAGTGCAGTCTGCGACAGTCTATCTGACAGTCCGGCCCGCATGCGGATCTGTCGGTGGTTCCCTTGTACCCGTGAACGGCATTGGCATACTAGCACCTTACGCTATCATTGCTGTGACCGTTTTGGGCGCTGGTGCTGGGACAGCAACACTTCTCTACAATAGACGATCCAGAGTCCGATGATTCGCAAAGCAAACCTCGAACTCTTCCTCTCTTTTTCTCAACCCTGGTAAGCCTTCGCTAGCCTAGTAGACCCGCAGGGGGAACTCGAACTAGCAGACCGACCAGGACTATCCTATCCGCTCCGGTTTTCTGGCAGGCCAGCGACATCAACTATGCCACAATTGAGCAGCTCTCGAACTCTCGGCTCCTACAGGAGTGCGAAGATAACCCTGGCATGTGTGCTACCGCTCTCCGCTGGAACGACCTCAACCCCGACGACTATCTCCTAAACGCTGGAGACTACCAAGGCTCTGAGGGTGGGAGTGAGTACGCACCAACAACAAGCCCAAGCACCCAGCGACGCCGGTAGAACCAGCCGCGCCAGGACCAGCCCCCGAAAAAACCACACCCACGATAGCCGGACTCTCGGCGGTCTTACACCGTTGCAGGAACTGTTCTGGTGGCAGGCCTGTTAGAATTTGGAGTCGATTCAGGCGGTTCAGATATCTCTTCCGGTTTAGCGGTATCTTGTTTCGGAGCCAGCGCTCCACACACGGAGGCCTCTGAAGGTATCTTTTGGCTTCAGCTATGTTTTGGTGTTTCTCGTCCGGTCCCCTAGTTCAGAACAATTCCACGGCAAAACCTGTTCTTGACATCGCACAGTCGTTCAATGTTGAATTTGGCTCGGACAGGGTTAGTGACAGGTTTACGGGCAAACCTTGCGGTTTGGCTAGAAGTGAGTACCGTATTCGTTGATGAAGCATGATAGGCGAATTAGACTGTTACTGGGACAGTTTTGATCTTTAGCCATTCAACCCTACTTGCCTAGGACTTCGCCAGTCATGCTTTCGAATTCTTCGAACGTAATCTTAGCCGTCTTTCTTCGCGAGAATGCTTCGCGGAGGCCCGGTATCTTTACAACCTCGATACGGCCGTGATCTGCTTTGTACACGACCTGGTCACCAGGCTTCAGGCCTGCTTCCTCCCTCACTTCCTTTGGAGGGAACAATTCTCCCTTCTGCCCGACGCGACCGGACGCCTTCGTGGCCAAATCCGTCACCGGAATAAGCCTTATTCATCCGAAAATATAAGTCTTGCACGACAACTTGTCGTCTGCCAGAAGTATCATGCTCGACACGACCTATATCCTGCCTGTCTTCGGAATCGATGTCGGTGTCGACTCTTCGCCCTCAATTCAAGGAACCCTAAGCCGGCTCGTAGAGAGAGGAACAGTGCTGTACATCTCCGACCTTTCTCCCTTCGAGGCGTTCATCAAAGCCTATAGGATCGCAGAGAAGTTGAAAGATGAAAAAGGCAAAGGAGAGGCAAAACTTGGCATGCTTTTCATAGTGAAAGGAGACTGGCTAACAAGAATTGATCACGAGGACGATGAAATAATAGAGGAAGCCTTCAAGATCCGTCAGATACACAATGACCCGTTCGACTGCTTCATCTTCGCATCAGCAAAAGTGAACAATATTCCTCTAGTTACAGAGGATCAAGTTGCAAAGGAGTTCCTCCAAGATAGGTTAGTGATGACTTGGGCAGTGCTGAAGAAACATCTGAGGGCATAGATTCAGGGAAAAAGCAAAGAAATCGAATTAAGACCATTCTAAAAGCTACGGCGACATCCCATCGACTTCGAGGTCCGGCCAGGGAGGGGCTCACCGTCACTGTGAATGTAACCGTGTCCTAATTGCTGGTTTTGCCCCCGAGATTTGGCAATCAAATGATTCGATGATAAATATGAGTTTGCGCAAACCTTAGAGTTCCACGACAATCTTTGAGACTTCATTATTGTTGTGATATGCCCATGTACAAATTGTCCCTCTCTATTTTCCAGTCCTCCTCTAGTCCAGCTGTAGGCCTTGGTTGGTCTGGTCTTAGTAATACGAACGTCTTGGCTCGCACCTCTTCCATCAGATAGTCCTTCTCGTCTTCCAGCCAGCCGAGCTTTTCTGGATCGGAGACTGAAACGTATGCGTCCACGAACGCGTCGACAGGAAGGTCTAGGCGTTTTCTCATTTCTTGCAACCGGCGGATCACTTCTCGGACAAAGCCCTCTCTAACCAGCATGCTTGGAATTGTGAGGTCCACATAGACTCGTCCTTCCTCAAAGCTTCCGATAGCATGATTCTCAGGCATCTCTTCTCTCAAAGAGACCATCTCACTCGTAATCTTGTACTCCTTCTCTTCCAGCTTGACTAGGAAATGTCCTTCTTCCTTGAAGGCACGCATGAGCTGGCGGCCGTCGAGCGAGCGGAGCTTCTCTGCGATCTTATTCGCTTCTCCGCGAAACGCTGGACCGAGGGCTTTGAAATTCGGTTCAACAATAAGTTTCTTCAATCGTTCTTCTTCGGTTAGACTGACCAGTCTGACGTCCTTCGCATTGGCCTGTTGAAGGAGGAGTTCGCGGAGGGTTCTAAGGGTGCGTTTCACTATGGGCTTGTCGGCGACGATTAGGATTGTGGAGACGGGTTGGCGGAGCTTGATCTTCTTTGATTGGCGTGCTGAGGCTGTGGCGTCAGCGATGTGTTGGACGATGCGCATTTGCTCTTCCAATGCCTTGTTGATCGCTTTCTTGTCTGTGCTGGGCCAGTTGGTCATGTGGATGCTTTCCGGATTCAGACGTTCAGTGCTTCTGAATGCTTCTCGGTAGATTGTCTCGGTGAGAAATGGCATTGCTGGGGCTGCGAGTCCCAGCCAGCTTCTGAGGGCGTGGTGGAGGACCGTGTAGGCTGCGAGTTTGTCTCGGCTTGTTTTTTCTAGCCAGAATCGTCGACGGACGAGTCGAATGTACCAGTGGCTGAGATCTTGAATAGCGAACTCTCTGAGCGCTCGGACTGCCAAGTGGATTTCGAGCCGCTCCATGTACCTTGAAACATCTCTCACCAGCGTCTCAGTCCTTGAGAGTAGCCACTTGTCTTCGGGATGGAAAGATCTCGCTAGTTTTCCTGTCGCCCATTTGCCGGGATTGAACTTGTCGAGGTTCATGTAGAGAGTTGCAAAGGAGAAGACGTTCCAGACAATCTGGAGGTCTCTGGCAGCCGTCTCTACAGCGTTCCAGGAGAATCTGAAGTCGTCCCAGACCGTAGTCTGGAGAGTGTAGAATCGAAGAGCATCTCTGCCATGTTTTCCAATGACGTCTTCTGGGCTGACAAAATTTCCCTTAGACTTGCTCATCTTCTCACCGTCTGGGTCCAAGGTATGTCCATGCATCAGCACCGCCTTGTAGGGAGTCTTGTTGAACACTAGAATGCTGGAGCCTAGCTGGTTGTAGAACCAGCCTCTGGTCTGGTCGTGAGCTTCAACGATAGTGTCAGCTGGCCACCATTCTCTAAGTTCCTTCGCATTAGGTGGATAGTCTAGCCCTGCCCACGACGCTACGCCTGAGTCGAGCCATCCGTCGAGCACATCTTGCTCTCTTTTTGCCGTGCCGCCGCATTTGCATCTGGTTTCTATTTGGTCGACGCCATTTCTGTGAAGTTCGAACTTTCGCGGATGTTGAATGGCTATTTTTTCTAGTTCAGCTCTAGATCCAACTACTGTGTGTTCTCCGCATTCTTGGCATGTCCAGACGGGGAGTGGAGTTCCCCAGTAGCGTTGACGGCTGATGACCCAGTCCCGAGCTCCCACAAGCCATGTGTGGAATCGTTTGGACCCTGCCCATTCCGGAGTCCATCGGACTCTCTTGTTCTCCAGGATCATTTTCAGTTTGAATTTGGTGACTTTGATGAACCACTGGTCCGTGGCTCGTAGTATGAGGGGGGTCTTGCAGCGCCAGCAATGGGGATACGAATGTTCAATCGTCTCCTCTCTGAAGAGTAATCCTTTTGCTTCGAGGTCCTTGACAATTACCGGGTTTGCTTCTCTGACTTGAAGTCCAGCGTATTTTCCCGCTTCTGATGTGAAGTGTCCCGACCCGTCTACGGGCGACAGTATCGGTAGTCCGTTTCGCTCGCCTACCTCAAAATCCTCTTCACCATGGCCCGGAGCCATGTGGACCAGACCGGTCCCACCGGTCATCGTAACGTACTCCGAGCTCAAGAATACTCTGTGAAGTTTCCCACCCGTCTTCTGATGAGCCTCTTCTTGCAATGGCGGGACGTAGGAGACTCCTTCTAGGTCGCGACCTTTCATCTCGTCCAGGATTTTGTACGGTTTTTCTTTGAGTACGGGCGATAGTCTCTCTTTGGCGATTATCAGCTTCTCGCCGTCGACTTCCACGACCGCATAGGTCATGTCGGGGTGAACCATAACGCCCTCGTTTGCAGGAAGAGTCCATGGGGTAGTCGTCCAGATTAAGAGGGATTCTCCAGGCTTGTCGACGATGGGTAGTTTCACGTAGATGGAGAAGTCCTTGATCATGCGATACTCATCGGTGACCTCGTATCCTGCCAAGGCTGTTTCGTCGTGGGGGCACCAGTGAATAACTCTCAATCCCTTGTATAGCAGTTTTTTCTGGTGTGCTTGTTTGACGGTCCACCAGACTGATTCGATGTATCTGTCGTGATAGGTGATGTATGGTCGGTCCCAGTCCATCCATATGCCGAGATCTTTGAAGACTCGCGTTTGAGTCTCTATGTTCACGTCAGAGTACTTCTTGCATTCGGCGATGAACCGGTCGATGCCGACTAAATTCTCAATATCTTTTTTTGATGTTAGATTGAGACTCTTCTCTACCATCAGTTCAACGGGTAATCCATGACAGTCATAACCTGGTTGATCGTGGACATTGTGGCCATTCATTCGCTGGAACCGTATTACTACGTCCTTCAGTGTCTTGTTCCAGCCCGTCCCGACATGGGGCGGATTGGTTACGAACGGCGGGCCGTCTAGAAAGTAGAACTTGGATTTTCTCAGAAGTCTTCTTTTTGTCTTCTCATATGCCTGGCTAGTCTTCCACCAGTGGAGAACCTCTTCCTCGGTTTTTGACGGTTTGTACTCTCGGCTGATCTTGCCTACCGTTTTCACCGTCAACGGTTTTCCTGCTCTGGGAAGGAGTTTCTGGAATCGAAGATCTCCGGCCTCGCTTCGGCCGACGATTCACGTTCCCTAAAAAAGTTAGGGGAAGTGGCTCGATCGAGTTACATCAGAATTATTCAACTTATTACCGTCTCAAGAACGCTTTGAGGTTCACAGACGTTGATTTCGTTAACGCTTCTCAAATCCAATGTTGACGGCGTACCCGCTCAGACTGTGACCGATTTTCCTGATGAGGTTCACGAAGGCGAAATGCTCTGGGTCGATGCTGAGAGTCCGACAAGCCAGGAGCTTGCTGATCTGAAGAGTAGATTTGACCTGGACGACTATGCCATCGAGGATGTCATTCACAGGAATCAGAGGCCGAAGCTGGAGGAGTATGGAAAGAGTGTGTTTGCGGTAATCCATGTGCCTGATGTAAGGAATCGTAGGAGCGGGATAATCGAGCTCTTCGTCTTCTTCCAGAAGAACTGGATCATAACCATACATTCAGATGATTCAGAACTGATCCATTCGGTAGATTCTAGGATTAGAGCTAGGGGTCTTGCTCCACTTACGACCGCCCCCTCACCTGACCTGTTCTTCTACATCTTTCTTGACTTCGCGGTTGATGCCTACTATCCGATATTGGACGAGGTGGAGGAGCGACTTGAGGATCTTGACAAACAGGCAATCACGACCTTCAGGACACGAGTGAAGAGAATGGAGAACGTGGTCTCTATCATTACCACGATCGGTGGAGTACGAAGAAAGCTGATGACTCTTCGACGATCTCTTACGCCAACGAGGGACATGATTGGAATGGTGATGCGTGGTGCAGTGCCGTTCGTAGCTGACTCAAGTCTCAGGAGCTTCAGAGATGTCTACGACCATTCTTTCCAGCTCTTGGAGACGATCGACAACGATCGGGACAGAACTAGCGATGTCCGAGACCTCTACATCAGCCTGCATTCCGCTTCAACAGATAACACGATCAAGTTGCTCACACTTGTCGCTACGATATTCCTTCCACTCACTCTTCTTGCTGGAATTTATGGAATGAACTTCAGTGCAGGTTTCTTCCAGCCTGGAAGCGGTGATCCGCGTGGATTCTACGTCATGATTCTAGCAATGGTGATCATATCATTGGGGCTTGTCTACTCGTTCAAGAGAAGCGGCTGGATCTAGAACGTTCCGAATTCGACTCTGTAAAGCCCAGAAAAAAGCATAGTCATGCAGATTGGGCTCAGCGCTTCCAAGACGCAACTGGAAATCGGCTTCTCAGCGAATAACAAGTGGTCCAGTAATGCCAGAAGATTCATCTGATGGGATTGTGAGAGTAGGATGGTTGAGTAGAACGGGGTAGCCTTGCACGATATGTTATGGTCAGACGGTTCTGAAACCTTCTTGAACAACCGGAAACGCTGAGCCTGATTTGAGCTCGCAACCTGAGAAGCCAAAAAGCGGGAAGAGGAAGAATCTAGCCCTCACTATTACCACGGTAACAGTTCTACTGCTGATAATAATCAGTCTCCAACTATTACCGCATTCGACTAGCCCACCTAGCAAGATCTCAAATCTTGGAAGCAGGGTTGCTTCGACGAACGACTGGCAGGGACTAGCCTGGGGTGAGACCCGGAAGCTAGCGGTCGACGCCAGTACAGGCACGATCTACCTGGCATACAGATCAATGGTGGCAGGCGTTTTAGGATACAAGGCCTTCGTAGATTTCTCAACAGATGATGGCTTGACATGGTCTCACTTGGGGAGCGGACCAATCCACCCGGGCAGTCAGGTGCAACGAGTCCCTGCCTTGGCGATGGGGAGCAATAACGCCCTGCAAGTCGTCTGGAACGAGGTCCCGACTGATGCTTCGGCAGACCGTCAAATATGGTATTCACGATGGTTGGGAGACAGATGGTCACAGCCAGCGAACATACCTTCCTACATACCCGGATACCAAAGTGCGACAGATCTCTCACACTGGCAGGAGCACCCGGACATCCTCGTCGATCGATTCGATCCCTCGCGTGTCTACGTGGTCTGGGAAGGGACCGACCTGACCAACCTTGCAAGCGGACCATGTCCGTCAAACTGCACCACTCCAATGTTCACGGAATCTGAAGACGGAGGAAGCAGCTGGTCCAACTACACGAAACTGGTTTCACCGAATGGGGAATCGCAGTCCAGACCCACAATCGCTCAAGACTCTAAGGGCGTGTTGCACGTGGCGTGGTATGCAACCAATCAGACGATCGAAGGGAATGCCCAGGTCAGATACGTCTACTCCACCGACCACGGAAAGACCTGGTCACCTGAGACACAACCCGTCCCTGAGACTTATGGAATAGACCAGCGCTATCCTAGCCTAGCTGCAGACTCTCATGGAGACATCTACATGGTCTGGAAGGAGAGGAGTCAGTCGTCATCACAAAATCAGACCCTATGCTCAATGTTATCCGGGGGAGTCTGGTCCTCGCCGATTGTCGTACATCCTGATGCCCAGAATCAGATGTTCCCAACCATCCAGGTTGACAATGAGAGCAATGTCTACGTCGGATGGCATACAGGTGGACCTTTCTCTTGGCAGGGGGACCCGCCCGGCCAGTTTGACGGCTCGCAGATATGGCTGGCGAAGTTCAACGGGACATGGTCAACTAGGCAGCTGACATCATCAACAACCAACAGATTCATCAACCTTCCTGAGAACCCGTTCAACGCTTCCAGCGTTCCGATAACATGGATAGAAGGTGACTCTCCTCGGCCGTACAGTATCATGTACAGCACGGTCGCCTTCTAAATACTGCCTCTGGTTCTCGTACCAAGAGGGCTCAGGTTATGCAATGATGCCCTTCACGGAGTCTCGTGAGTACGTCAGACCGACATGCTAGGTTCCGACTTAGGGCTTTGGAGACTGTCTGGTTCCGACCCAACCCTGGCTGTTCATAGTTACCAAGGAAAATATCTTCACAGGGATCATGACGAACAGCATGAGAAAGGTGATGATGATAGCCAGAGACAGGTCGCTCGGTACCCGCCTCAAATGGCTGAGCCCTTTGAAAGAGCGGCCGCCAATGGAGAAAATGAGCCACAGCAAGGGGAAGCTAAAGGCCAGGCCGAATAATGTCGTTACCGTTCCGGGATGAGTGAGCGCAAGATATAGGGTGGCTAGAGCTCCAAGTGCGAAGGTGTAAGGCGTTATGGTCGCATGGAACATGCTGACCGGCAGAATCCAAGGCTTTCGCCATACCCACCCGTCCCAGAAGGCCCGTAGGTTGGCCCTGTAGCTGTTTCTACTCCAACGGACCTTTCTCTTGACAAAATGGCCGAACCCTCCAGAGTAAACGGTCTGAGCAAGCGCTGTGCTCTGATAGACCGTCTTGTAGCCACGAACAAGCATAAGATGGGTGAGCCTTACATCATCGCCTCCGATGCAAGTCTTGCCCAGAAAGGTCTCGCCCGTAAGCTCGGCCAGAACAGGAAGCAAGAGGGATCTTCTGTACGCAGCTGTCCTCCCGGATAGACAGTTCACGACCCCGTCCACGGACATTGATGGAACAAAGTCAATGTATCTCAAGTCGAGAAGCCAGTTCTCAATCCTCCATATTACCGATTCCTCAGCACTTTCGACGTTCTGCCTAGCTGAGACGCCCGCGACCTGAGGGTCGATGAACGGCTTCAAGATCTCCTCGATGAGGTTTCCCGCCCACGAGGTATCGCTGTCCGAGAGAATCACTATTTCTCCCGTGGCCTCTATTATTCCTCGAACCAGCGCCGGCCTCTTTCCGGGCTCTTCGGTCACAATTAGCTTCAGACTCGGGAAAGACTCGTGGGGAAAATTCTTCTGAATGTTCTCGATGTTCAGAGAATCCTTGTGGTCGACCACCAGAATTACTTCCCCTATTTTGTTTGCGAGGTAGGACTTGATTGCGCGGAGCAGGACATCGGGATCTTCCATGTAGACGGGTACAACGACAGAAGTCGTCGAAGTGAAGGTTCCCCGAAAAGGCTTGTAGGTGGTCCCGTATAATCTTCGAATGACCCATAGGCTCCAGGTGATTGTGCCGACAAGGCCTAGGGGTATGAGGGGTAGAATACTAGCCATGAACGATGAGCTCTGGGGCTTCCCGTCCTTTTTCAGTCAGCATCTGGTTGACCTGCTTGACCGCTGACAGAAGAGGAAGGGACTTTCCTCTGCTCATCATGAACGAGATGAACGCGTCTAGGTCTTTAGGAAGACACATGCCTCCAAACGCGTGGCCCCCGTGGGTGCCCCAGTCTTTCAGGTCCTCTCGAAGCCCTAGGGCAAGGAGAGGCATGACTCTGCTGACTTCCTCTGATTCTACGCCTAGAACTTTACACGCATGGTCTATCTCGTTGAAGAAGCTGATCTTAGTTGCATTGAATAGGTTGGCCGCATACTTGATCATTTCGGAGGTCTCTAGACTGCACTGGATGATGGGGGATTCAAAGGAGGAGTAGACTGATCGAAGGGTCTCGCCTGCTCTTGTATCCGCTTCTCCAATCACGATTGCCCTAGGGTTCAGAAAATCCTTGAGGGCGAGTTTTTCTCGTAAGAATTCCGGGTTGTGACAGACTCCTAGTGTAGGGCCTGACCGGAGCCCGGCAGAATCTTCGATCAACGGGATTACGAGTTTTCTCGTTGTTCCCGGGGGAATCGTGCTCCGTACCACGACGAGATGATAGGAATCTCTTCCGCGAAGTGCGTTTGCAACCTCTGTGCAGATTGAGACAAGCGGACGAAGGTCGACGGTGCCATTCCTGGTCGGCGAAGGCGCGCATATCATCGACACATTACTCCCGTTCACTGCGTCTTGGATGGAGGAGGCGGTCTTGTGCCCTTCGGCTGCCAGCTGCATGAGCTTTACGTTATCGATGTCATAAAACACCACGTCGTGACCTTTCTTTTCTAGCCCTTTGCCCGTTGCCTTTCCGACGACGCCAGCGGCGATGACTGCGATGTGCAAGCCGAGCTAGTTTCCCCGAATCTAGAGGCTTGAGCTAAGCCTACATATATCTGTGTCTATACATTCGAACACAGAAGGATACGAGTTGGGAAAGTTGTTACTAATGTCAAGAGTTCCGGTCTCGGTCCTAGTTCTTTGTTCGTCCGCGACCGGTTATTACGCTGACTAGGAAGGTGGCAAACATGAATAGTAGGAGGAGCATTAGCATCATACTCACAATGGAGAGCAAGAATAGGGCTACGAGCCGGAGGGGGAGAACGAAGAAGGTTCCGATTCCAGCCAACTGCTGGAGTATCTGCCCCTCTTGAGTCCGCTGTAAGAACGAGTCGATGTATTGTCTCATAAACGGGTTGTTCACGTATTCGGAGAAGAGCCACCCCCCAAGAGCGATTATGGCGACAAGCTCGATCAGGATAGCTGTAGTCTTGATAGAGGGTCTCACGACGGGATACCCACTCTTGTCAGACGACGGATTTTGATGCGCAACCGGTATTTCAGCACGGATGCCCACCTAGGATGTCCGTCGCTTCCTTTGCTTTGCTCCGGTGAGTTCTGAGGGCGTCTTCGTGCGCTGATTTTTCTAAAGGCTTCGACTCCAAGGGATACGATAATGGCTGTAGAGACTCCGATGATGCCTATGCTCGTGGGGTTGAGCTTGAGAAAGGGTTGAGGGGAGGTCGGTGGAGCTTGAGACCCGCCTAGGAGTAGGTCAACGTTTACGGGACCGTGGATCGTGAATGTGAAGTGTACAAGGTAGCCATGCCCTGTTGGGTCTATTGTTGTCTCAACCGCGGACTGGGGAAGTAGGGCTTTGTCTATGAAAACTTCCAGACTGTCAGGGTTAGGGAGAGATGTTGTTGGAATCGTCACGTTCGTGTTGGCGATAATTCCGTGGGGTCCGTTAGCTGCAAAGTGAATCGTGCTTATCGTTGACTTGACGTCTGAGATGGTTACATTGGCTATGATGTAGCAGATGCCCCTGATTCCACACTCGAGTGGTATGGGACGGTAGACAAGAACGGAGAAAGTCATTTTATGCGTTATCGGCCCGCTGCTCCCGATCAGAGTGACGTTGAAGATGCCTGCCGGCAGATCGTTGGTTGCGGAGACTTTCAAGAGAAAAGACGAGGTTGAGTACATCGGGCTTGCAGTGACAGTCAGCCTCCCTGGTATGGCCCCCAAGTTTGGTCCTGTTGGGGAAATGAGTACTGCAATGTTTACTGAATCAGCGAACCCGTGAAGGCTTGATAGGATTACCTTTGACGTTCCAGAGGATCCTGGTCGAATCGACAACATAGCTGGCAGAACGGTGATGCTGAAGTCAGGAAGCCTGGTAGCATTCCATAGGTTCGTCTGGGTGATTCGGTAGTGGGCAGATGCTATCCGCGTATAGTTCTGGTAAAAGCTAGTATAGAAGAACTCTAGCAAGACTCCGGTGACTTGGTCGTAGATTCCAGCTTTGCTGAAAATACCATTGTAAGGCCCTGAGATCGTCGATGTGACGTTAAGGATGTTGACCCGCCGGTGCACCCCTAGGTAGATTCTGTCCCCCGTCTGGTTTATCGTTGGGACAGTTGACGAGTATGCTGGGTCAGAGACCGGGTCTCCGGCCCTAAGATTGGCCGCCAGAAGACATGGGACAAGGCAGTAGCTTGTCAGATTACCGTTTCCAGCCGAAACGTCGCCTAGGAGCCGATACTCTATAGATACTGTTGCATTAGCAAACGCCGCAGTTGACTCAACAGTCACATTGCTTCCAAAAACTTCTAAGACACTATTCATCCGCCAGTAGGTATCCTGGTACGACTTGACTATGTTCTGGTCACCCGAAATGTCAGACGTCGAAGATGCGGAGAAGTCTCCGTATTTGACCCAGTCGCCGGCTTTGAAGCCGGGAATGAAGCCTTGCCAGAGGTTGGTCGAAACGACCCTAGCACTGATGGACTCTACAAGAAAGTAGGAAGAACCATTCCTAGAGTAGGTCTCGTTCATGTCTGTCCGGGTCGCGAGCAGGAATCCTGAGGCTCTGTCCCAATATCTTAGCAGTCGTATCCATCCGGTTACAGGTGGCTGGAGTGCCTGGGTCGAGTTGAGGATATTGACTTCTCGGAACGTCCCGAGATAGCTTATCGATCTCGTAAAGTTGAGAGTCATTCCTTGCCAGTTGGGGATGGTATTTCCGCTGCGCAATCCAGCCTCGATGACGAAGGGGCCAAGGGATGTTGGAGGTGGAGACCCCGTGGATATGTTGGTTGTGTTTGTCATTATGGACTGTGTTCCATTCTTGAAGCTCGTAACGATTCCAAGAATCACGCTCGTTCCTGTTACACTCTGAATGGTAGCTTCTATCGAGTCTACATCTCTGAGAGATGACCCCGCAAGTTCGGGGTTAGTATCGTTTGATTCGTAGTCGACCGAGATATTGCCTAAGCGAACGAACTCGCCGGGATTAACTCCGACGATCCGGTAGGTAATCAGCTCGCGGGAGTCGATGACTTCCCCTAAACTGTTGAGCGATAGAGCCTTCACAGATGTCTCTGCCTCAAGGCTGAACCACAAGTATCCGTCGAGCACTGTGCCGCTCTGGCCATACTCGGCAACTAGAAACGTGTCAAAGCTACCAGCGTGCACAATCACGGATGTCTCGTTGATCACCCTTCTAAGTATGGAAACTGGGTTCGAGAAATTCACGTTTAGGCCAGCGTTCGAGGTCCAGCCAGAGGCGGTGCCATTCCACCACCATGGTTCAGCGGGCTGTAGCGGAAACGCAAAGAGCTGTCGAGGGGGAGTGTACACTGTATTCGTAATAACATTGTAACCATCGCAGCCGACACAGTATTCTCGGACAAGAGACCAGTTTCCCGGCACGATCCATAGAGTGTCGTTGTATGCAGCGTTAACCTCGCTGCTCACAATGCATCGAACGTTACCGCAGGGCACTGTTCTGCGAATGCTTTCATTGCTGTTTCCTTCAATTCCTAGATAGTAATGCCAGATATCACCTTGCCTGAGGACAGGCACGGCAGACGATGCCAAAGGGACATTTGCATGCCGAAACACCTTGACAGGCATGCTTCCTGTATAGGCGTAAGGCAGAGACAGGAGTAGGACCGAGAGGACAACAAGTCCCTTGATATTCTGTTTGAATGGTCCGTGTTCGCTTGGAATCATGATCTCCTTCTCTCCTGTTGCCGCTTCGGATCTCGAACCTTGAGGGCCAAAACCAAACAACCATTTCGAAATTGAGACATAGATCATTCTTCTTGGCAGGATTTATCATTGTCGAAGACAACGGCCAATTATGCATAGGATCGTGGAAGATATCAAAATGCATCCGCGGAATTCCCTGTCGACGAGTCTCCATGTTGTTAGACGAGCCTTCTTAAGAATGGCCTCTTCTGGCATCGAAGCCGAACCGGAAGGAAAGGCGTGACCGATGGGACTTAGCCGCCGCGATGTTGATTTGCCCAAACCCTTTGTTGCAACGTTCTGTACTCTTGGTTACGTGTCTTTCTTGTGGTCTTGGTTCGCTTGACGCGAAGACTCGGTGTTGTTCGGTTCATCCGATTGTACCACTGTAGCTCAGTTGCAAGTCGACGATTCTGGGCATGATATCTTGATAGGAAGATACCGACGCTCAGAAATCCCCCAGCGATCAGTCCGATTGTGAATAGGGATAGCATAGAGACCAGACGCGATGTGCTGCAGAGAATGCATATTCCTCCACTGGGCTGGTTGCTGGGTGGTTGCGAAGGAGGTTGGGATTGAGTCGTTGACGCAGTGGCGATGCTGACTGTCTTTGACGAGGTGGTCGTCTCGCCTAGGTAGTCTGTGGTGGTCAGAACGACGGTATAGTTTCCCGCTTTCGCGTACAGATGGCCTACACTGGTTCCAGTAGCTGTGCTATCGTCTCCAAGATTCCAAGTGTAGCCGTAGGGTGCCATGCCGCCATTTGAGGACGCCGTAAAGAGTACAGTCTGTCCTGATTGGGGAGTGTCAGTATTCACTGATATGGTTGCGGTCAAACCACTATTTCCGGCTGTAATAGTCACTCCGTTGAAAGCTGTTGCAGTTGCTCCAACTGAATCGGTCGTGAGCAGAATGACCATATAGCTTCCCGGCGAACCATAGGAATAGGTTGGTGACTGCACACTGCTAGTTCCTACCCCATCTCCAAAGTTCCAAGAATAAGTGTACGGCAGTATCCCGCCTGAGACTGAAGCGGAGAAAGAAATTGACTGGCCTGCCGGTCCAGTTGGAGGTGCGACCGTAAACGATGTTGAAAACAGCTGTGTGGTATCAATGGTAAGTTCGTAGTAGAGTTGGATCTGAACATTGTCGAGACGCAATCCCCAGAGGTTACTGTCTATGGGGAAATTATTGGCCGGATCGTAGGCTTCAAAAGCGAGCATGCTGTCAGTATAGAGCCGCCATCTTTCAGGGCCAAGTTTGACGACTGTGAAGTTGTGCCAATTACCGTCCATTACGTTGGTGTTCGAGGAAATCTCTGCTGGTGTTCCGTCTGGCTGAGAAATGGTCGAGTAGCCAACCCCGGCGCAGGCTATCAGGTCGGAATGGTTGACATCTAAGCTTGTTATGGTGGGGTTCACTTGGACCTTTGCTCCGACCACCGTTGTTCCCGCTGGTTTAGTGCTGTCCGTTCTCCAGAAGAGAAAGTAGAGATTGCACGCGTTGTGCATGTTTGCCCAGAAAACGACACCTTGCCGTGTGACACCGTCCGAGTCAGGCACAACCGTCGGTGAACTGCCGAGGATCTTGAAGTAATAGCTGGCTGATACGACTCCTGGGTCAGGAGATGTCATCGCTGCTCTTACCCGATCAACGTTAGCGTAAATCGAGTTGTCCGCGAGCCCGCTAATGCTACCCGACATGACTGAAAAATTGTTCGCAGGCACAGTGAGGGTTTTGATTGTCGTCGGGGTTGATTGAATGTTGGCGAAACTGGCCATAGAAAGATCGGAAGTTCCCATAAGAAGCTGATAGGTCAGGGGACTAGTGAGGAGTATTACCGTACAAAGAAGGAGGAGTCTTAGCTTGAGGATTGAAGTCTGATCGAATAATCTCAACTCTGGATCTGCTCCAATGAGATGGAGACTCGAAAAATCGTTCTCTCACCCGTGAGGAACCATGGGTGAGAATAGGGTCTCTTTTCGAAGGTACATCCATGCATGATTGGTTCCATTATCTGTTTCCCCTCTGTTTCGGGTCGCGGAAAACCCCCCGCGGAAGCAAGGGATTCTTCAAGCTCGGGAACGAAGAACTACTCTTTTTGCTGAGCAAGTTCCCCGACGTTATCACATAATTGGCCCAGTCGCGAATAGGCAGCATCTAACTTGGTCTCGGTTCCTCTCGTTCATGTGCTTAGTATTGCGTGGAGAGTTCACACGTCGAGCGAGCGGTGTGGGATGAGACGCTCCAAGTGCCAAACGGGATGCTCAGATGAACCGAACAGTCAACACCTAGCGAGAGAATGAACATCGAACGAGGTGGGTACGGAGGGATTTGAACCCACGACCCCGGGGTTTCATGCGTCCCTTGGTGCCAGAGCCCGATGCCCTGTCCTAGCTGTTCTCAAGCCCAGCAATGCTGAAGTGGTTGGGTCTTGATCTAGACTACGGTCCTGGACTGCTCCGAAACTCTTCGGAATAAAAGCTAGCCTTGGAGTGTATTGTGTACTCTGGGGATGTCGCCAGACTAATAGGCTGGAATCGCGGCATGGATTCTGTAATGACCTCACACGATCGCAGGTTGTTCTGGAGCGGCATATGGGTCTTCTCCGTTGCCACGGCCCGTTCCTCGTGTCTAGTTGTACTCGCTGATTTTTCTTTGGAAGTATGCCTTCTGGAGAAGGGCTGAGGTCTCAATCCAGCCACGCTTTGGTATCTCGAATAACGTGTCGACGTAGTTCATCGCCGCGTCCATGGAGTCGAATTGTTCGAATCTTGTCTTGAAGAGCGCTCGAAGACTCTCTCTGACGTTCCAGACGCCAACCGGCATTATGTAGCCTGGATGAATCTCTCTCAGCATTATTGCTCCGGCTTGTCTTCTTATCGCGTCGAGATACTCCGAAACTGCTAGTCTGGCTGAGTAGTAGCAGCCTCCTGGCTTTGCGTAGGTCTTTCTGTCACGAAATCCTTCCGAGTCTCCTAGCATGACCGGTCGATGTCCATCTGGAGAAACGTAGCTGCTATTCTCGACGTCCGTAGCCATGTTTACATCTGGGAAGCTGGTTGCGAGCAGTTCGGGCTCGAACCAGGCTTCGATCCATTCGAACCTCCAGCTCTCAGGTGTTAGAATTCCTACGTAGGTGTTGTCCAGGTAGTTGTACTTGTAGACTCGGTATTCGTCAATGAGTGGGCTCTGCCTAACCCGTGCCATTAGTCTGAGGCTGAGGCTGCTGTCCACGGCGGTAATGCTCCATCGTGTTGGGACGAGTTTTCGTCTCTTGTTTTCGCCGAACATGCCTAGGCTGAACGCTCTCTGAATCCGCGTTACTAGGACCCCGTTTCTGTACAGTTGGAGAACGGCGTCGTTCGCCGGAAGGTCTCCGTCATAGAACGCTTTCTGGATTCTGTTGTCGGCGGTGGAATTGCCTGTCTGAAATGAAGCTAGGGGTGCGATGGGGCCGAATGGTTGAGAGTCCTCCCGCAGATCTAAGACTTTTCGCGGTGGTCGAACAAGGATGAGTTCAGCGTCAACTGGTCTGGTCATCATTGCAACGTCTTGCAACGTCTCAATCAATTTACCTCCCTTGTGAGCGTCATAGACGTTGGCTTTGCTGTAGCCTCGAAGCAGGCTGTACCGAAAATCTACGATCTCGTCGAATCCCTTGCCCATCCACCACTCTGGAGTATCCAGAATCTCAGTGTCGCCTGAGACTGGTGGGACCATTGGGCCAACGAAGACCTTCGGGTATCCGAATCTTCCCACGAAGACTCCTGGGGGACTGGACCCGGAGATTTGTTTAGTGTCGAACTCTTTGTGATGGGCCGCTAGCGTCGTGGCCTTGACGTGTATCGCGCACTTCTCTTCACCTGAGAGTCGTTGGACCCTCTTGCACATCGGGCAGAATCTCTCTGGGGTCGAGACTATACGGTCTCGACGTGACTGTGCTATTCCCGCGTATGTTAGCATGTTGCCCAATGGTGGAACCATCCGAATCTCAGCACCCCTTGATTCTGACGGGGATCCTTGGTCGACCCATGCTATGGACTCACACTTAATGTTGAAGAGATGTTAGAGGGAAAACAGGTAGGGGTTGTTCCGACCGGTGCAATATTGCGGGATTATGGCGTGGATATTATCGGCTACTGATACGTGACAGTTCTCTCCGCGGCGAAGATCAACCCTCCACTAGTGCTGTTGGTTGCCGTCACCGAGACCGTCTTAGCAATAGTTCCAAGATTGGGGGATGAAATGCTCAGAAAGTGGATGGAGTAGCTGATGGCAGGCGGATCGACGAAAAGCTTCATCAAAGGATAACGGTCTTGGGCCGAGTTAAATGAATAGGGCGTGTCTCGTATTCCGTCGGGACTCGGACAGATGTTCTGCTGAGGCCCGCTGCAATTGTCCACTCCGTTATCGTTGGACCAGTAGTTGCCTCCACTAGGATAGCCGTTATCCCACATGTTCGAGCCGGGTTTATCGTCTGTTGCCTGGACGGTGTTGCCGAACAGATTGTTGTGGTAGATCGTAACATTAGTAGCGGATTGCAAGCTAATCCCCGTGTGTGCCTGCGTGACGTTGTTCTCGAAGATCCGAATATCAGTTGGGGATATGTTGAATGATACGCCTACTAGGATTCCAATGCCGTTGACGCAGCAGGCATCCACAACACTGTTTTGGGATACTTGGACATTGCTGGATGACAATATTGCAATCCCCGTTCCATCGCCATAGGGGGAGGCTGCAGTCATCTTGACCTTGTTCTGGGAAACGGTCGCGTTGGAAACCCTGTCGAGGTCTACGTTGTCACCTACTCCACCCATAACCGTGTTGCCGGTAACCCGAATACCGGTCCCTCCTCCCACCAACAGTGACGTGGCCCAATTACCACCTTGAGTATCGGCCGAGATCTCGTTGTTCGCGATCGTAACATCTGATCCTCCACTGATCTTGAAATTACCGGACGCCACTATATTGTTGCCAGAAATCAGGCAGTGCTGGCAGCCATTCACATCCAAACTGTCACCAGAGCCAGCATAGTTTCCAAATGGTCCGATAGTACTGCCCTGGAGGACAAGATTCGTGTCCCCTCCTGCGCTAAGCTGGTTGATGATATCGCCGGATAGTGTTACGTTAGTGGAAGATTGGACGGTGAGCCCAGGGTAGCAGAAAAGCCCAGGTGGCGATTGGCAGTATGCTGTTATGTTAGACGATTCAACACGGCCATTTGAAACGCCGCTGATTATTGCAGCCTGGCCATTCCCATTGACACTCCCATCGACTGAGATCTTCCTAATGATGAAGTAAGCCGTGGTGTTGTCTATCTCCACGTGCACATAGGTTCCCGGACGTGCCCTGGACACTGTTACTCCGCTAATGCTCCAGCCAGATATCACGTACGGGTCCGTGGCCGTACCAGTCCCTGATGTGACGCCGTTGGCTGAGGTGAACCCGTTGTTTCCAACTATCAATACGTAAGGATAGTTCTGCAACGCGAGAACCCGCGGAAATATTGGGTTTACCATGGTGACTGAAGTAAGCAAGACAGCGGCTAAGACCAAAATAACCGCAAACAGTCGCCTTATGTTTATTATCAATATTCAGCATTCCAGGGACATCTTGTCCCTCGATATAAGCAGGACGCCTCAGATGTAATCAAATGTGAGGCGGAGACGGCCGAAGGGGTTTGGTCAAAGGAGTTTGGTGAGGGCGAACGCTAGGAGGAAGCCCGCTACCGGGGATATTATCCAGCTGGATATGATGAGAAAGACGTTTCTAGCGTTCATCATTCTCATCCGTCGCGCGAGCCCGGATCCGATGATGCCAGAGGACACGGTCTCGGTGATCGATAGGGGCACTCCGAGCTGGTTCGCCAATTCAACCGTTGCGGATCCTACTAGCTGAGAGAAAAACGCGTTGGGGTAGCGGAGGCTGAAGATGCCTTCTGTTAGTCTTCGCAGAGCACCTCGTCCTAGGACGAATGTGCCGAGGACAGCGCCAAAGCCCACGGCCACTGTTGCGTAGAGTGTCTGGTTGTAGACGACTCCGGCGATGAGTCCGAGGGTATTGCTTCCGAGGACGTATGCCGAGAGGAAAGAGACGAGTAGCAAGCCCGTCTTCAACAGTGAAAGTTTCAGCCAGAGGTTTCTAGGGCTGAGCCGGTCGTCCAGTCCTACCAGCAGGATCCCTAGTGCGGTGGCGGCGAGGGGAACGAGGAACCAGAAGGCTAGGATGAGGGTGAGATATCCTGAGCTATTGAAGCTTCCGAGGGCAGCGCTTACTCCGAGGATAGCGCCTGTGAGCGCCTTGGAGAGGGATAGTGGAATCTGTGTGAGTTCGCCGCCGAGGAAGACTATGAGCGAGGCTAGTAGGATCGAGAAAGTTCCTGTAGCTGTGTCGATGGGCAGGAATATTTCCCTCACCCGGAAGAGTTTCGGTCCTTCTAGTACAAGTCCGAGGATGTAGCCTATGATGGCTATCAGTATGCCGGTGCGTCTGTTGACCATGCCGCTTCCGATGAGTGGTCCGCAACAGGCGGAGAGGTTGTTTCCTCCGACTGCCATGCCGAGTAGTCCTGCTAGTACTAGTGAGGCGATGTCTAGTGTGGGGATCATTGCTTGGTTAGGCGCCTAGTGCTTTCATAACCGCGATGACTAGGTCCGACGCGTCCTCGCATAGGTCGAGAATATCGTCCGCTTCGATCGTCGTCTCTAGATAGTTGTGGAAGGACGCGTAATCCAGTTTTTCCCAGGACCCGTAGATCTCGTCCAGCATCGCGTCCTTCACATCATCTCCTTGCTCTTCCAACTGTTCGATCTCTCTCGCGAGTTCGATCGCTTGGGTCCGGTCTGTCCCGGCAATCTCCAGCAGTTTCCGGAAGGCTCGGAGCTGGGTTAGTCCAATCTGGATGAGGTGGATCATCTCTTTCCGGTTCGTTGTGTCAAACTCTTTCGCCTCCCGCAGCGGTCGGCGTGTAACCCGCCGTAGTTGTCGTGACAAGCCGTGGGCCCGATCCAAGATACTGTCCACGTTGTCGGCCAGCCGGCCGAAGTCGTATTCGATCGAGGCCGTTATCGACCCGCGGCCCAGCATCTCCTCAAAAGACTGGGTAATCTTGTCCCCCATCTTCTCCAGAACGTTGATCCTCTCAGTGCAGATCTCAATATCATGCAGCCCATTATGAGAACCATTACTCGTACCATTGCCAGAGCAGGAGAGAATCTTTACCAACAGTTCTAACGATTCTTCTCCGAGACCCGCCAGCTCCTGGATCCGGAGAAACGCGTCCTTCTCTCCGGGAACGAAGAAGCCTCTGACACGGCGAAACAGATCGCTCAAACCTTGTCCAATTCCGTTAGAAGCTGATAGGGAGAGACTTCAGTCTTCAGAATCCGATAGAAAAGAATGCTGTCCCTAGGCGAGGCAAGAGTGTTGGATGTTCGCTCCGTCAAAGTATATACCTCTGACTCGCAATTCAGATTAGAGACGATTCATGGCGCAAGCCCAGGTTGACCTGACCAAAGCTGACCCAGTAGAGTTTTCGATGAAGGACGAGCCCTGGGTTAAATACAAGCTCGAAGACGGAACCTCGTTGTTTGGCCGACTGATCATAACCAAGATTTTTCGCGGAACCGACTACGACCCAACCGGTCAACCAATCTATGCATGGTCGTCCCAGAACTTGTTCACAACCATCGCTCCAAAAACGCTGAAGAGCACGCCGACGAATCCTCCCCCAACAACTCTCGACCCAAACAGCGTTAGCACTACACACGTCGATTTCGAGAGGGTTGGGGTCGAGAGATGGAATGTTTACGAGCTATCTGATGGAAGCGTCTTGAGAGCGAAACTGGAGATAACCGGTATTCTGAGGACGGACAAGTACGGACCCGACGGCGAACCGCTCTACGTCGTGAACGCGCAGATGATTCCACGAATAAAAGTCCCGGAGACCCTGATCAAAAGACAGCTACAAGCATCAAGACAGGAAAGAGACCACAAAGGACTATACGGCTAGCTCGAAGAGGAGACCAGGCATCTTTATTTTCTTGACAGCGGACCATCAGTATGCCGAAGCATGACAGAGATACCAAGAGAACCCGCAGTTACAGACAATCCCGCTAGCCAAGCTGTCCAGCAACCCAGAGCCCAGGGGCCCAGCCGTAGCTCAAGAGATGAGAGTCAACCGTTGCTCGCAGCATTCGCGGTCCTGAGCTTCTGGCTTCATTACCGGCGCACCTATCAACTTTTCAGGGCTGCCAATTCTCTCTCCGCTATTGTTACTACTATTCGTCTTCTTGCTAGTGAAAGGGCTCGTTAGACGAGAAGTTCGGAGAGAGTTGGCGCGAATCTCCTCAAAATGACAATGCTTAGATTCTGAGCAGAAGAATTGCGTTTGCGATCAGCAGATCGATAATGGTGAGAGGGATCGATCTCTTTGCGAATCGTGTGAAGCTGAGCCTCTTCTTTTCCTTGTTGAGAATGTTCAGGGCGACCATGTTGGAGGCTGTTCCTATAGGAGTAGCCATTCCACCGATTCCGGTGCCGACTGCGAGCGCCCAGGCTAGGGGCGCGATTGATACCCCCGGATAGCTGCTCATGGCTCCTATAACCGGGATGAAAACCGTCACCAGTGGGACGTTGTCGACGATCTGGCTGATGAGCGCAGTGGTCCAGAGCACTAATGTGACTGCTAGGGCGAGATTTCCACCGGATTCCTGGACCATCCAACCTCCGAGCTGGACTAGTAGTCCAGTCTTGGCAAAACCTGCGACTAGAATGAAGAGGCCTCCGAAGAAGAAGAAGATCTGCCAGTCGATCCTGCCTAAGACATCACGAACTTCGCTGGACCGAGACGACTCATAGACAAGAATCAGAAACGCCGGAAGTAGAGTTGCGAGGGCGGCCGAGACTCCGAGAAAAGTATGAACAATCAGAAACGAGACGGCCAGCCCTAGAGAAACGATGCTAACCTGTAGGAGGCCCCGGTCCTTGACGGCGCTCGACGGATTCGGAAGCCGGACCGGTCCACGCTCACGGTGCCTCCTCATCGCGTCCCGATGCAGAAACCCATGATTCCTCATATAGAGAATAGAACTGTTCACGGCTAGGATAGCCAGCGCAATCGGCGCAGTGTTGAACAGGAACTGGTTGAAAGAGAGATTGACCAAGGGCGAGGAGCCGATGATAACATTTGTCGGATCCCCCACCATTGTGGCGATTCCGCCTACGTTCGCTGCCAACACCTCCGCTATGACAAACGGGATAGGATCGATGCCAAGGCCGTCGAACACCTCCACTGTCAACGGGACGATGAAGAGAGCCACGGTGACGATGTCGAGGAGGGAAGCCATACCCGCCGTTAGCAACGGCAGTAGAACGTACATGAGGACCGGGTGAGCGTCGACCGACCGGGCGAGTCGAAGGCCCATCCATTCGAAGAAGCCGGCTTCTCGGAGGCTAGAGGCTATGATGAACATGCCGAGAAGGACGCCGAGCGCTGTCCAGTTGATCGCAGAGACGAGATCTGTCTCGCTCAAGACGCCTGTCCCAACCATAAGAGTGGCACCCAGGACTGCGGCGGAGGGCTTGTGAAACCTGTCCGAGAGAATCAGACCATAGATTCCGAAGAAGACCCCGACTACGAGAACCGTGAGAGTCGTGGAGAGAGCCAAGTCTTTGGCTGGGTCTGGTCTATCTCATAAAAAGCCTGCCGAAGACATGAAGAACAGTCGCAAAGAGACGTGAATGTCTCGCTGAAGTTGCCGAAGAAGACGCTCTGGAGAGTCAGCGAAATCTTCGGGCTCCTCACGGCCAGCTGTCAAATGTTGCCCAAGTATTGAAATGTTGCGACTTCAATACCAAGATACCAAACCGTTCTAGACGCGTGAAATCGATTAGTCAAATGAAATGGGACAGACGGCTATCACTAAGTGTTAAATTCTGACCGGTAGCGGCGTTGCGACTGCCAATTCTTCACTTCCTCGCCCTCCTTTTCGGGCCTGACACTATTCCTATGGCAGAGCGCCGAGGAAGGGCGCGATGAGACGAAGTACCCAAGAAAAATCGGAGAAAACCAAGAAAAATGATTAACATGAGAAGCAAGCCCAGTGCCGTCTTTGTTCTGCTAATGTTCGCGATTTCCGTGGTGGCCATTGCACCACGCTTAGGATTGTCAGTCCCACAGGCGCACGCACTTACCCCGAAGGCACTGATTAATGGTGATACGGTCAGCGGAAGTCCCAGCATCGAGGAGCAGCAAGCCACAGCCCTCGGCTTCTCTGTCACCGTAGTAAGCGGCGCGACATGGGATAACATGACGCAGGCGCAGTTCGCAGCTTACCAAGTGCTCATAGTCGGCGATCCAACCTGTAGCACCCTGGCTCTCTCGGTGACGAGCAACGCCGCGACATGGGCACCTGTGGTCATGGGAACGGCGGTCAACACCCTCCCCGGCAACCGAATCCTGATAGGCACTGATCCTGTGTTTCACTCATTCGTGCACCCTGGTGCACTCAAGCTCATCCACGACGGGATCGACTTCGCTGGTCTGCTCTCCGGCCGAACAGGCATCTACTTCGATATGACTTGCAGGGACAACGGCCAAGGACTATCGACTCTGAACATGTTAAGCGTCGGTGCCGGTAACTGGACGGAGAATACAAGCCCACCGTGTGGAGGGAGCGTGTCCCTGATCGCATCAAACCCGGCCTTCGCAGACCTGAAAAGTGGCGACCTACAGGGGTGGTTCTGCTCGGATCATGAGACCTTCCCGCAGTTCCGAGATGACTGGAATCCCTTGGCCATCGCGACCGACACACCCACGGCTCCTGTATGCGGCATCGATCATGACACGAACGCGACGGTCTGCGGTGAGCCATACATCTTCGTCGCCGGGTCCGGAATCGTGGTGATCGCACCGAACATATCCCTGAGCCCAACCAATGCCACGAATCCTGCCTTTACCGATCATACAGTAACGGCCAACGTGACCAAGAGCGGTTCACCGGTAACAGGACAGCTCGTCAGCTTTACGGTGACCGGTCAGAACAACGGTGCCACTGGAGTCTGTGCACCATCTTCTTGCCAGACCAATGCTACCGGCCAGGTCAGCTTCACCTACCACGATACAAATGGGCCTGGAGACGACACGATCACGGCTAGCTTTACCGACTCCTCTGGTACCAAGCAGCAGGCCACTGCGTTCAAGCATTGGGTGGGGATTTTTCCCCCACCTGCTTCAATCCACGTTTCAAAATTCTTCACCGACTCAAGCCGACAGCCTCTGCCCTTAGACAGTAGCGGTAATCCTTCGGTGAACGTGGTTCTTGCCCGGGGCATAGTTCGCAGCACCAATCCTGGACAGGTCTTGGCCTGGATCAACGTGACTAACACCGGATCGGTTCCGATCCAGTCGCTGAAGCTGAACGAGACACTACCCGTTGACTGGATGGTCAACCCGCCATGGCTGCCAGGGAAAGGGGCGATACACGTCTACTACGCTAATACTACCAGCCTCTTGACTAATCCAGAGATTACAAAGCCCTCGACCATCACTGTGACGACAGGAAACCCGCAAACCGTGCTCCTTGCAATATCCAGCTTGAACGCTACAGGCATAGGCCATCCGTTGATGCCGGGTCAGAGCATACTACTATCGATAAAGCTCTCCTACGGTCTAGTCATGACATCTCAGTCTCCCACCAGCTATCCTCGCAACTATACCGACACTGCCAGCACCGCAGCCTGGACAATGCCGTCCTACACTGGCACTGAAACCTCAACCACCGGTTCAGGATTCTTCATCGCCTACGCCAATGTCGTGGACACTCTGCCTCTCGTCCTGGGACGTCTCAGCGTCAGAGTCAACGTCTACACAGGGTCCCTGATAGAGTAACCGCTAGAAAACCAACTCCCACCTTTTTTTGGAATCCCAACTGCCTAGTCAGAGAATTGGATCATGAACGCAGTTCACCTCTCAGTCCTCGAGTCCTCCGAAAAGTCTCGTTTTCTCGTCCTGTGAATAGCCAGGGCTAGGACGAGTATCAGAGCCGCCGCTCCCCCGACAGCCAGCCCGTAGAAGTAAGATTGGATCGTGGTGTACGGGGCTGAGCTTTTGCAGCTGAGACTAGCAGAGCGAGTCAGTGGACCGCTAGTCCCACTCACCGTAATCATGAAGGTGCCGCTGGTAGACGGAGTGCACGATAGCATGGATGTGCCTGATCCCGCTGTGATCATGGTCGTGCTCAGAATACATGATAGACCATTACTCGGTGACACAATAACTGTCAACGTCACGGTGCCGGTGAACCCGCCGACGGGAGAGATGGTTATCAGCGAAGTTAGAGAGGCACCGTTGCTACCGCTTAGACTGGTTGGGCTCGCGCTGATGGTGAAATCTTGGAGTGTGTAGGCGAGTCTTGCAGAGTGGGAAACTGTTCCACTCGTCCCAGTCACGGTGACATTGTAGGTTCCGCCTGCACCACCACATGACAGGGTCGAGGTCTGAGACGAACCCAGAGTAATGTTCGCAACGCTGAGAGTGCAGGTTAGACCCGTGCTTGGTGAAGTAGCCAGAGTGACGGCACCGGTGAATCCGTTGACAGGAGCAAGGGTGATGGTTGAGGTTCCGGAAACCCTCTCATTGACAATAACAATAATTGGGTTAGCTGATATCATGAAGTCTTGTACTTGGTAAGCGACCGTCGCAGTCTGGGTCGTAGCACCACTACTCGTTCCAGCAACAGTAGCGAGGTAATTGCCAGCAGGCGAACCGGTACATGACAGCCTGGAAGTGCCTGTACCACCGGTGATAGCTGTTGAGGAGAGATTGCATGATAGACCAGTAGAGTTGGTCGTGACGGCAAGGGTAACCGTTCCGGTGAAACCGTTCTGGGGCGTTACGGTTATTGTCGAACTACCAGCAACACCCGCGCTACCGATTACGGCGGCCGGGTCGGCCGCGAGAGTGAAAGCCGGAAGATTCGTAACGTGGTAGTCAACACTAACACTGTGAGACAGGGCACCACTCGCACCCGTTACGGTAGCAAGATAGTTGCCGAGAACGCTACCATTACATGACAGATTAGAAGTTCCAGAACCACCAGCAATACTGTTCGAAGATAGATTACACGACAGGTTACTCGAATTGGTCGTAACCATAAGAGTCACTGTCCCTGTGAAATCGTTGATCGGAATAACTGTAATCGTGGAGCTTGCTGGAACACCAGCGTTGACCGTAACACTTGTCGGTCTGGCTGTCACCGTGAAGTCGGGCGTTCCACTGTTCCAGAGCCAAGCTCCCGTGCTGACAAGCGAGGTGTTTCCTCCTACCACTATAGTATCGGATGGAAGCGCGGGGTTCTGAAGGTTCCCTTCGATTCCCCAACAGGACTTTCCGTTGCTGCCGCACCCCCATGGCTCGTAGGCCAGATGAACCGTGTACCATATCCCGGACTGCATCACCTGCAATGCGGGGGAAAACTCTACCTGTTGGGCCGGCTGGTATGGACTGCTCACGTAGCCCTCCTCTACGGCTGCACTGATACCGTTCGTCGAGCTTGAGATGCTGGCACCCATGTTGTACGTGCCGAAGACATTCCCGTCTAAGGAATAGACCCATGTATTGCCAGCGTTCTGCGAATGCATCGAGAACTGATGATAACCGTTTGTGACGGAGGTAGTCCCTGTCGTCAGTACCTGGTTCGTGGTCAGATTCCACACTTGATAGAAGGCGACCGGCACGGAGCTATTGCAGATGTAGTATCCAACCTGTCCCCAGATGTTGGAAGCTGCATCATCATCAACCCAGAATGAGAGACAGCCTGTCACCTGCTGGCTGACGACTTGGATCGTCGCCTGGACTCCTGAGTTAGGGACAGCCGAAGGGTCCGAGTTGGAGTTGATGAATGCCCCAACGTAAAAGAAGCCGCTTGAACTTGCGGATGCAAATTCGTACCGTCGTGGCTGTTGCATCGTAGTCGTGTTGCTGCTATGATCAAGAAATGCTGATGACTGTTCGTTCGTTAGGAGTGGATGCGCGGGAATCAACCCCTCATGTGTGGGCATCTCTTCAGAAGTCTGCCTTTCGTGGACTGTCGTCCTCGCCATGCCGGCTGTTGGTGTGCTCGCACCCTGGACGCTTGATATGCTAGGAGTGAAAGATAGCCCAGCAAGAATCACGATAACTAGGTAGACCATCATCTTGCGTATTGTCGCTCTTGAGAACTCTTGTGGAATACCGCTTCTTGTCGTTCTCGAATCCCCCCAAGGTCGCACCGTGTTCCTAACTGGTCTCTAGACTGCAGACAGAACAGCTATTGCAACGCCGGACACAAGTCATGTGTAACCGAGAGCCTATCGAGGAAGTAGCCCAGAGCGATGCTTGCCCTTGTGCCCCTGGAAGCACACGGGACCGTGCAAACCACACAATACCTCGCCGTCCAGTGTATCGTGGTGAAGAGTTCAGTCTCGATCAAGACCCTGTGCCCAACTAGGCGTAGCTCCGAGCGCAGCCCGGAGGGCTTATGGAACATGTTTGAGAGGATCAGGCTATAGATTCCGAAGAAGACTCCGACCATTATGACGGTGAGAGCTGTCGGGAGAACCAAGTCTCATGCCGACTCGGGCCTAGCTCATAAGAAGACTCTCCAGGATGCGTGGGAATGAACGAAGGCTATTCGCTGAAAAGTTCTTGGAATGTTTCCTAACTCTAGGTAACGACTATTGTGACTGATAGACTGGGCGGAATGGTCGTGTATCCTTCAAGTATCGTCACGGTGCCAGTGTAAGTCCCTTTACAGTTCGGTGCAGCCACGAGACAGCTCGCTGTCACAGTGACAGGGTCCGGAGCTGGGCCGCATGTAGCCTCGCCACCTGGACTGACGCTGAGGCTCAGCTTGGTCGGATTGCTGACAGCGGTGTGAAAGACCACATTCTCGACCTTCGGCGCACACTTGACCACCTCTCCAACGCTACCCGAGCTACCGATGCCCGCGCTCCCTGAGAACGCTATGGTGACTGGGTTCACCGACCATAGTGCCTTGGGGGCTGTGAGGCTTGCGAATCCGACCGCCAGATAGGCTCCTACCATGATGAGGCTTATTGTTAGGCCTACCAGCAGATGAGGTAGATATCGTCTGATAGGCGACTGCATGGCAAAAACCACGAAAGGCTCTTAACAATTTAAGATTTGCGCGCAAAAGAAGCCAATTTCGACTATCCCGGCTTACGCGGGATATCTCAGTATCTCTTTCAAGCCACGGATGATTGCTAGTGTTTTCAGACTGATCGAGGGTCCGGTCTAGTTGACGCGCAAAGCCCGGTATACGCTTATTGAGTCACACTTGTTCACGCCGGTTTGTAGAGGTCTGTAGTGGAGACTGGTTCGATGTCCTTCTTCTCTAGTTCTCTGAGCAGCCGGTTGATGCCTAGCCAGTCACTGGCAATGTGTCCCAGAACAACTAGATTGGCAAAACCCTCTGAAGCCAGCTTCGTAAGATCAGCTTCCGAGATGTGGATGTATGATAACGTGTCTACGCCGTGCTGGAAGTAAGCTTTGGCAACCTCATAGCCACCGTTCGTGTAGCATGCGTGAGAAATGGCAACCTTCCCAGCTCTGCGATGTGGAGAACCGAGTCGCACTTCGATCCTAGTCCCCGCGTTACGAAACTCGGGAAACGCGCCAATCCTAGAAACTAGCTGACGAACTGTAGCATCTTCACCCAAGCCTTCGATGGCTTGCACGATCATTCTGCGACCAATCTCGTCGCAAGGACTGTGAATAGTAACCAGCGGAAGGCCTAGCTTTTTCGCAGCGCTCGGAGTCTGATCGTAATTCTCAGGATGATGCTGGATGTCGAGGATTCGATACTTGTTCTTCACAGCCTCCCTAGCAACGTCCGGCGGGACCCCGGCCGCCTTCATCTGCTCGATATGACGGAGGAAGACCTTGTAGCCCTCGAGCTGGGCTTTTCCCCCCGCCGGATGGTGGGCGATCACGCCGTCACAGTTGAGGCTCTTAGCGAGCAGTAACTCACTGACTCCCACATCGATGGCGACTAAGACCTTTCGGAGCTTGCGTCCCTTTACGTGAATCTCACTGTCAGCAGGAATACTGCTAAAGTGAGCGATTTTGAGAGCCGTACTCATTATCTGCTGGGTATCAAGCAAAGTGTAGCCCAGCTCATCGATTGGAATTCTTGAGACTTAGTCTCGTCCGCCTTTTGTCATCTTCTTGAGGTCGAGAATTTCATCTAGTTTGTCCTTGGGCAATATTCCCTCCTCTAGCACTACTTCTCGCAGGGACTTGTTCTCAGCCATGGCCTTCTTCGCAATCTTCGCCGCGTTATCGTAGCCTATCTTTGGAGTTAGTCTCGTTACCATCATGAGAGTCCGCTCCGCATAGTCCAAACACCGTTTCCGGTCTGCGGTTATCCCTGCGACGCACTTTTCGCCGAGAACGCGGGACCCGTTTGCCAATATCTCGATCGACTGAAGCAAGTCGTAAGCGATGACAGGCATCATTACGTTCAGCTCCAGCTGACCTAGCAAACCACAGACGCCAATCGCTGCATCGTTTCCGTAGACTTGGGCGGCCACGAGATTGAGAGCCTCAGGGATCACAGGGTTGACCTTGCCAGGCATTATGCTCGACCCTGGTTCCATCGCAGGAAGATCGATCTCTCCCAGCGCAGTTCTGGGTCCAGAGTTTAGGAGGCGTAGGTCGTTTGATATTTTCATCAAACTCGCAGCGATGGTCTTCAAATGGCCGCTGGCCTCGACACAAGCATCCTTGCTCTGCATCACCTCGAAAGTGTTCTCCGCCTTGCGAAACGACAAGCCAGTTAGACGATTAATCTCCGTAATGGCCAGCTCGGCGTATTTCGGATGAGCGTTAAGACCTGTTCCCACTGCAGTTCCGCCCAACGGCAGTTCCATTAGAATGTCTCTGGCCTGTTCTGCGCGTTTGATCCCGTGTCTGATCATACTCGCGTAGCCGCTGAACTCCTGGCCTAGAGTGATCGGGACAGCGTCCTGTAAATGGGTCCGACCTGCCTTGACAATATCATCAAACTCCCTCGTCTTCTTCTCCAAGGCCTCAGCCAAAACCCGTAAACTTGGGAGGAGTTTGCGGACGACCTCCTCCGCCGACGAGACGTGGATCGCGGATGGGAAGACATCGTTTGTGGACTGGCACATGTTCACGTGATCATTCGGATGAATCATCGACTTGTCCCCCCTCTTACCACCGAGAAGCTCGATCGAGCGATTGGCGATGACCTCGTTCATGTTCATGTTCGAAGAGGTACCGCTACCCGTCTGGAAGACATCAACGACGAACTGGTCGTAGAGAGCTCCCTCCATGATCTCCTTGGCCGCGGAGACAATAGCCTCACCCTTCTTCGGGTCCAAGAGGCCTAGCTGCATGTTGGCTCGCGCAGCGGAGAGCTTGATCAGAGCCATAGCCTGAATGAATTCCTTAGGTAGGCGGAGACCCGATATGGGGAAGTTCTGAACCGCCCGCTGCGTCTCAGCGCCATAATATGCAGCACTAGGGACTCTGACCTCGCCCATAGAGTCCCTGTCTAACCGATATTCCTCAACCGTCACCATTATTCCGACGCCGAAGAGAGCCGGAGAACTGAGACTAAAAAACACTCCCTATCAACTCTGAAAAATAGTACCGTTCATTCTGAGCCATCAGTTTCGTCCATCTCTACGCTCTAACAGCTCCAACCGGAAGACATTCGATGGACCTTGATTTCGACTCGGAAGATGCGGCGAAATAGCCAGAGGCTAAGAGACCAGATTCGACAAGTCCTATCAGTCCTCGATGAGGTAGAAAAGTATCGTATGAAAAACCTCTCGAAGACTCACCCGTAATTCGAGAAACCCCCCCCTCAAGCCCAATAATGACCCAGTAAAGGGAACAGTTTACATCATCACGCATTCGACCAGCGGCCCTCAAGTCTAGGTCGCTAGTCCATGAGACTGCTAAGATTCCAACAGAAACCCTCCGAGAACCGGATGGGAATTATGATCGACTCCGCTCGGTTTGCTGAGCTGGGTGCCTCAAAGAGCTCTGAGCCAATACTGGATTTTCTCGAGGACCCAAAGAGCGAGACCAAAGCAAGCCAGACTCTTGAAGCGGCGACGAAACACATTGCCGACTCAGGAGAAAAGAATCCGAAGGGAGTCTTCGACCTCGACAAAGTTACAGTTCTTCCTCCTATTTCACATCCAACAAAGATCATCTGCATGGGCGGAAACTTCTCCGACCATCTCCAAGAAGGATTAACGAGCCTTCCTCCTTTTCCAATATCATTTCTCAAATCGCCAACCTCGCTCGTTGGACATAGAGCGCCCGTCTTCTATCCTCGAAGAGTCAAACTCCTGGACTACGAGGTAGAACTCGCTGCCGTCATCGGCAAGAGGTGCAAAGACGTGTCAAGGAAGAACGCGCTTGAACATGTCGCTGGCTTCTCAGTCTTCAACGATATTAGCGCCCGCGATATTCAGTTCGCAGAGATGAAGAGAGGCTTCTGCAATCTCGGCAAGAACTTTGCATCGTTCGCTCCGATGGGACCCTTCCTCGTTACCCCCGACCAGGCTGGAAATCCTGACAATCTCGGAATGGAACTCCGGGTCAATGGACAGACCAGACAGTTTTCCAGCACCAAGAACATGGTGTTCAAGATGCGACAGCTCGTCGAGTTCTTCTCATCAATGACTCTAGAACCGGGAGACGTCATCACCTCCGGCACGCCTTCTGGGGTGGCCATCTACAGGAAACCTGACAAGACACCGTTTCTGCTCCAGCCAGGGGACATGATCGAATCCAAGATTGAGAACTTGGGCAGATTGCAGAACACCGTCGTCGCAGAAACGAGTCCTGTTAAGCCAAGTTTCTAGCGGATTAGCAAAACTACAACCTAGCGCTGGAAGGCTTGATCGTGTATCTTCTTGGGATACGCGGCAACCGTTACCTTCTGAAGACCCACATCGCCCTGCTTTTGAGCCTTATACGAATCCCACCCAAGCTTGACAATATGACTCAGAACAGCCGAGAAAGTCGGCTTCGGAGGCTCCATCCTATCATACAGTCTCCTCATCTCCTCCAATAACTCCCTCGAGATTCGTACCGAGTACGGGATTGTAACAGTCAAGCCACGCATCACACTACACTACACTACCTACTTCTCACTCCGCCATCGTCGAGGACAGTTGATTGTGGTGTAACCTCTCCCCTTAATCTCAGGTAACAAGAATACAGCGCTCAGAGGTGAATTATGGATGAGAAGAGATCAGCTGAGGAGATTCCTCAACAGTGAAGTGGTAGGCCAGTTGAGCAATGGACTATTCTTCGAAGGCTATGTCGTCGACCAAGCTGGAAGAGCATTGGTCTTCGACCGGGACGGTCGGGCGCCTCACCAAATCAGCGCAACCCGAGTCAAATGGCTCGCAAAGGCAGTAAGATACTGCTGATACGCACCGGGGCGGTGAACGGCCCCAGGCCTCCTGATTTTGAACTAATGTCATTTTTGTGGCGGGCCCGGCGGGAGTTGAACCCGCGACAGCCGGGTGTCTTCCGCGAGGTAAAAGCTTCACCAGAGATGGCTCTTCCGGTGCTCTACCTCTTCAGGATCCCTGCTAGGGAATCTGGCTGAGCTACGGGCCCGTGGGACGGCCGAGTTTGACCTGATCTATATTAGTTGATTTTCCAGATAGGATCAATCGGCCGTGTGAAAAGCAAGATGCTCTCATCACTTAGACATCTAATCAAGATTGGCTAATCTGACTTAGCCTGATTGAACCGACGACCTCTAGAAGGCTTCTTCCTTGTGCAATATTTGCCGGTACTTGCTTCCGCGCAATCAAGCCCGCGATAATGAGCTTCTCGACCACTCTAGCAGTTGGTCCCAGCACATCTTGTAAAGCCTTCGCGAATTCCCCAACCAGTTTCGGAATCCCATCAGGTGAGATAGAATTCCGCCTCTGAAGGAGGAGAAATATTGACTCCTTGACTGTTGGTCCTAGTGCGTCAAGAGCTGCGCTGACAGAATCTACGAGAGCATTGTCGAAAGCGCTCTTCGTTTCATCGCCCAACTCTATGAGACACCAACATTTGCTGCCGGATACGTAACGGAGGCTCAACAGCACAAGCGCCTCGGCTGGTTCCAAGCTTCGCCCCCGAAATGCGAAGCAAGCCTTTGCTCATCACGCCTTTGACCAACAACTTCTCTAACGAAAATTCAGGTAATTAGCAGGATGCAACCGAGATAAGAGTCACGTTACTGTCAACAACTCGACGAAGTCATCTCTGATTCAGCCAATCGTCGATAGAGTCCATTCTTCTGAGTCACGCAAGGACCCGAACCGCGATGCACTCAATATTAACCGTCCAAGAGTCGTCGGGGAGATCATGGTCGACCTTAGCTTCCTAGTTTCCGACCTCAGTGCGATAAGCTCCCTCGCTGTTATCCTAGGGGCAGTATTCGTCATTTTCCAGCTCAGACAGAACGCGAGACTAATCAAAACAGCGAATTTTGAAACCAAAGCCAATATGTCATTTTCTGTTCTGGAAATAATCACGGAGGAATCCTTCGCCCGTCGGAGGAAAAATATGCATGACGCCATTAAGAAGTACAGCCAGGTCAACTGGGAGGGTTTTGATGATAGTCTCGAAGATTTCGAAGCCCGGAACTTCGGCTACATCTACGAGCTAATCGGAGAACTCGTCCGGGAAGGAATAATAGACTTCACAATCGCTATTCACTCCCTGCGCTATCTCCTCGTATTTGATTGGCAAAGATTTGAGCCTCTGACCAAGCATCTCATGGAACGATTCAACGTCCCCGTGAATCCATATGAAAACTTCGAATGGCTCGCACAGGAAACCAGGAAGTACCTGCAGAGCCAAGGAAGAATTGACACTGGACGCCCAGACAACCCTCCTCCCGCTAGCATGCACTAGCTTAAACATTAGAGTAGAATCCTTCCCCGTCGGGTGCTGGGCATGATCGTCAAGCATCTCTCCGAAGTATTGCCTGAGAGTGAAGGCGATTTCACGCGATGGTATCTCTCACGAGCCGACCGAGGCCACTCGCTAGCCTTACGGTACGTGGAACTCACCGGGATTGTCCCGCCACACACCCATGATGTTGAAGAGACAATCTTCTACATCGAAGGAAAAGGCCTAGCCCGCGTCGGTGGAAAAGAGGTCCGGGTCAAACCCGGAACGATGGTGGTAGTTCCCCCCGGCACCGTACATAGCTCAATCAGGGAAGGACTCGAACCCCTACGATACCTAGCAATCTTCGTAGGCAACCCAGATCTCTAGCACGGGCACGAATTAGAATTTGCGAGACAGACGACTTTGCAAGACTCCTTCGACTCGTACAAACTAGAACAAACGAAGACCAAGTTGGCAAGAGGTGGCGAGACCAGCCTTGTCTACGGTCTACCTTCGAAGATAATTGATCCATCAACCTGCCTCATCATCGCCCATGGCGCGGGCGGACCAATGCACACACCCTTCATACGGTATTTTCACACTGAACTCGCAAAGCGTGGCTTCCTAACTGTCAAGTTCAACTTTCCATACATGGAAGCACGCAGGAGGGTGCCTGACAGGAGAGAGGTCCTAGAGGAAAGCTATCGGACAATCGTTGACCAAGCAAAGAACGGCCAACACAAGCCAGATCGAGTGTTCATAGGGGGAAAATCTATGGGAGGACGAATCGCGTCCCAGATAGTAGCCAACGGAGTAGAGGTGAACGGATTGTTCTTCCTCGGATACCCTCTCCATCCGATAGGTAAGACTGACCAGTTGAGGGATGAGCACCTTTACCGGATTAAGAAGCCGATGCTTTTCGTCTCAGGGAGCAGGGATCCTTTTGCGAGACAGGATCTTCTGGAAAAAGTCGTTACAAAGATAGGATCAAACGCGAAGATCCACTGGATACAAAACGGAGACCACAGCTTCAAGATTCCTGATTCGAAGACGGGCAACACGGACACTTTGGAGGAGGCCCTATCATCTCTAGTGGACTGGTTGCAAACGATAGCCCAGGGATCTGAAAGTTGAGGAGAGCTTCCTGTTCAATACTGTACATTTATTAGATACGGAGATGGGTCTCGAGCTTAGAAGAACAATGTGCGACAGTTGTGGCTGTTCTTCAGAGCAGGAAGAGACGACTCAACCAGAGGAAGCCTAGCCCTAAACCTGCTGGGGCATTGACACTTCCCAAAAACCCTCCGAAGGAGCAATAGGCTCCTTCTATCTTTCCAATCAGACTATCGCTAAGAGTGATCTAGAGTCCGGGTATCGTCGGAAGAGCAAAGAAGGCTCCCAGAGCTACGGCTCCGAGAATAAAGATGATCACGACCCCCACGACAACTGCCATTATTGAGGTCCCAATCGCGCCCAACCATCCCGTCTTGAAATAATGTTTCACTATCAACAGGAAGATTAGCAGTCCAAGAAGGATACCTATTGTTCCAAGGAATGCGATTGAAGCGCCTACCAAGAATGTTCCGACGCTAGCTATTCCTAGTGCCTCTCCGAAAGTTACTCGACGCCCGACTACTATTTCTCCCGCGAGCCAGAGCACGAACCCGATAACTAGAAGGTAGACGATGAAGAGGATGAGGAAGGTTATGAGGGTGGCGCTGAGACCTCCGATCGACGGCAGTGCCAGGTTGGCCAAGAACGTCTTGCCTTGCACATCTCAGGTCGAATTGTCAAGTTATCCTTGTTGAAACCTCTCTCTTTCGGCCATAGTAAGTTGAGATTCTCTTCGCGGGAATATTGGGAAGGTTTAAGCTTGCAGGCTTTCGGGTAGCGTGAGTGCCCAGGAAATGAGTATCCGGGCTCGCGCCCCGTCCGTCAAACCCGGACGCGTTAAGGTAGTATAGCCCGGTCCGCGGCATGCGGGAGCCGGCCGAGAGTATGCACGGCTGTCACCCGTGCGACACTCGAAGAAACATTCGAGCGCACGGCGGGTTCGAATCCCGCCCTGGGCGCCAACACAACCCCAGCCTACTGTGACAGGCTTCAGCGTCTCACAATTGACTGCGAAGCGAAACCAGTGCGGAGGGAGACTGGGTGATAGTGAACAAGCGGTTTAGATGACTCGTCGACCTGGTAGTATCTCTCCCTAAGTGTTTTAGCGTTCATTCCTCAGAATAGATATTTCTCCCGAAAAAGTGGGGAAGTTTTTGTCGGCCTCGTCGTACCGTGGTGTTACAGTCCTAGTGATGGGAGGGCTGATGTTACTGATGCCAGAGCACTCGTTATTGCAGAGGTGGCTGTTACCGGCGAGGTTGTCGTTGCGTTGGCAGCTGAGACTGACACAGTGACAGTTACTGTCGCCGATGTGATTGTGGTCAGACCGTTCGCGTCGACTACAGTCAACGTTACAGTGTAGGTTCCTGGAAGCAAGTAGGAGTGGCTGACTGAGGCTCCGTTCCCATTTGTCCCATCACCAAAATCCCAGCTGTAGCTGTAAGGATGAGTCCCGCCTGCGGCAACGGCCGTAAACTGTACGGGTACAAGCACCGTTGGGCTTGATGGTGTATAGGTGAAGCTGGCGGAGAGTGGGGCGCTGACTGTTATCGTGTGTGTTGCGTTCGCCAAGTGGCCTAGACTGTCCGTGACGGTCAGAACCACTGTGTATGTCCCTGTGTTCTGGTACGCGTGAGTTACAGAGCTTCCTGTGCTATTCTGTGAGTCGCCGAAGTTCCAGGAGTAGCTGTACGGGGAGGTCCCGCCCGAGGCTGAGCCCGTGAACGACACGGTCTCACCAGTAGCAGGGTTTGCTACGCTGTAGGCGAAACTAGCCGTAAGGCTGGGCGGTGGTGGCGGGGGACTCGTGACGGTAACGGTCTGCTGCGAAGTGGCTGTCTGCTGGGACGGACTGCTATCTATTGTCGTCAAGATTACGTTGTATGATCCTGCTGTCGAGTAGGCGTGGTAGGCCGTGGCGCCTTTGCCAGTCGAGCCGTCGCCGAAGGTCCAGGTGAAATTGTATGGTCCGGTTCCGCCAGATGCGGAAGCGGTGAACCAGACATTCTGGCTGACCAGTGGTGAAGATGGGCTGTAGGTGAAGCTGGTCGATAGTATGACTGGAGGTGTTGTGCTCTTCAAGAACTCACTCATCGGTTTGGCGTTTGCGTCGTTGGAAGTCAGGCTCGGTAGGTTCCAGTTTACCTCGATTGTTCGAGTCCACGAATAGTGGTTGTACAGGTTGCTGGTAGCATAGCTGGTCTTGGCTAGCGGGCCGGCCCATACAGCGTAGACGCAGTCCTCGGAGCTGTTGTTAAGAGGACAGTATCCATTACCTTCGTCGAAGACTATGAAGAGTGCTGATCGCTGAGTGGTGAAAGTTTGGCTGCTCAGAATGTTCGGTACTAGGCTCTTGAGATAATTGTCTCCCGCGGGGATGGATGTTGGACAGATGCCGGTGAACCCGTGCATATTGTTGCAGTTGTTGGGTGTGAGCCACATGAGATTGGGTGCAGATGCAGAGTTCAGATCGTCGACCAGAGCACAATCTGTTACTGTGCAGCTGTTTGGATTCGCAAGAACCACTTTGGAGCAGCGAGCAGGATTGTTCAATATGTCGGTGAAACCGACGAAAGGATTGTGTTCAGGAGTATAGGGCTCGTGATATGTGGTGTCACAACCGCTCCCGAGAGCCTGATTCTCCATGTATCCCTTCCAGGTCAAACCCGCTGATTCGAGACGATCTACGAGGTTCGGGTTTGAAACTGGCGGGCAGCCGTTGTTGCTGCAGCCGAAAGTGTCTCCGGCAAGGAGCGCCCGATAGTTGGCTTCGCTGAAGTGGTTTATTCCGAGATATTGACTCCCGATCGCATAGCCGTTTGCTAGGCTGGCCATGTACGGGGCTCCGCTAGCACTGGAGCACGGTGGTGGGTTCTGAGCGCAGACATCCCAGATTCCATGGTCCTCCATTATGATGATGACGGAATGGTCGAAGTAAGTGCCCGTCATTACTCCATTTGAGGACGTGGAGGCAGCGCTCACTAGTCTTGCAACCTGGGGGGCGCTGACGATGCCGATCGCAAGCAGTAGAACAAAGAGGCCCAAAAGCGCGGTTCGATAGACTGCGTTTCTACCTTGTTGCATCAATATTTTTCTGTCTAGAGATTCTCGCCCGGATATTTGGGTCGCACGTTTACAATTGCATGAAGGGCACCGCGTAACGCTAACAATGCTAGAGAAGCACACAACATGTGCCACTAGTGTACAAGGTGGCTAATCCACCCGTCAGGATAAACACATGTGAAAATGGAGGAAATATTCCGAAATCCGCGAGCCACTACTGCCAATGACTCAAGAGCAGGACATGCAGGGAAGGGCATGTAAGAGCCGCCTTCAGCCTACTGAAGTGATCTGCTACCGTTGCACACTCTGCCTCGTGCGATGTTGCAACTGCTCATCAGATACCGATCCCGTAGACACGATGCCCAGCTAATCGACGTCTCGATACCGGGACGGTTAACTCAAGATTAGGGTGGCGTTCTCATTCTATCTGAACCGGCGGCGAGCCAGAAACATTCCAAGGATGATTGTGGTGAACCCTGCTGTTCCCATGAAAATAATTGAATCTAATGAGACAGGTAACGCGGTTGGATTGTTCGTGTCTGGGTGGGAAGGGAGGTTGACCGCGATCGTCAGGTTGTTGTTCGCAAGAGCGGTTTCCCCGGATACAGGACTTGCGGCCGCCTTGAGCAGATAGGTGCCGGGTCTGAGACCCGTTGTGTCCCAAGAGAACGATAAGCTGACTGAGCTTCCGTTTCCAAGGTTCCGCACCGACTGTGACCCTACATTGGTATTGTTAACGTAGAATGTCACATCGAAGGTTTCTGCCACGTCTCCGAGGTCCCGAACAGTGACAACGACCTGCGTAGAGCCTCCAGATGTGGCGAGGCTGCCGTCTAGAGACAGGTTCTCAATGGCTACGTCGTGTAAAATGGGAGAGAAGACAGCGACCAGGTTCTGATCCGCACTCATTGACAGTTCCACATGATCCAATGCTGGAAGACCTGTGGTATTGTCCTGCCATGCTCTAAACTTGTAGCCACCTTGGGGGATCGCGGTGACGTTCACGGCAGTCCCCGAAATGTAAGTGTAGTTTCCTGCGCCCGGAAAAGTTGTTCCTCCAGTCGTACTTGAGATCGACAGAGAATAAGCCGTAAGAGGCTGCCAGGGGATCAGAGTGCCCCATGAGTTGGGAGAGATCGCGCCGACCTGGGTTGCCTTTGGAGTTGCTGACCAGTCTCCTGCAGGCCACCAGATCCAGTTGATTGCCTGAGGCGTATGCGCCTCCAAGAGCGCTGTCAACGTTTTGATGAAGTGGAGGTTAGTTGCGCAATAGCCAGTTGTTCCCGTGGTCATTAGGTCTGGGCAGTTGATTTTGGTCCCATTGCTGAACGTCCTTTGAGTTGGGCCGGGGCCTCCCTCCGTGTCCAAGATTGGAAAACCCGTCAGGATGGTTCCATTGATCATAGTGAAGTAATAGTTCCGCGCGAGGTCTTCAGCTGCCGTATTATTCCAAGAATTATGATAGACATTGTACGACATGTAAGTGTGAAGGCTGATGAAGACGTGGCCTAGGGGGTCTGTCACTCTGGGATAGCCGTTTACGGCGGCTGGACAGTCTCCATTTCCGCTAGGACAGAGATTGCATTCGAAACTGCACAAATTCTGGACGACGATCCAGTGCGTGTCTCCCATTGCTCTCGCCTGGTTTATCCAATTTTGATAATAATTTTCGAGAAGCGTTACGTTCTCATTGATATTCATCGGCTCGTTTAGCGGTTCCCAAATGATCTTTTCATACTTGGAACTGAAATCCGTCAAGACGTTTCTCCAAAAGCTCAGCCAACACCCTGCAACCGTACTGTTCGACATATCCTCATATCCGTGATAGTCAACGATGATCCATACGCCAAGGGTCTGTCCGATTCTGATCGCTCTGTCTAGCCTCGTAGCGTTGTATGGACTCATGAAACCGTTGGGATTGGTGCAGTAGGGTGCGAAGCTGATTCTTATGGCGTTAAGGCCCATCTCTACGATCCTGCGCGCAAGGACTTCCTGGTCACTTGCGTTTTTGAAGGGAAAAACGATGCTGGGGATCGTCGTATTGCTGTACAGGGTATTTTCGACCAGCCGTGAACCACCCCAACCAAAGATCACAGGCGACTGCGGAACAGAACGAGCCGGGTCACGGATTGTTGCAACGACGGTTAGCGCTAGGAGAAGCAAAGCTAAGGAGCTCGAAGATTTCGAGATCATTGCCCTAGGTGTAATAGCCACCGCGCGAGTTGATGGGAGAGCTCCGACGCGACCATACGCGATCCCGAAAGACTACGGGCGGGGCTCTACTTGAATCGTGTGGGGCATGTGTACCCATTTGTATGCTTCATTAACTCATTCGCGTTGCAGTGTGTTAGAATTCCGCATTAGTGGTGTTCTCTGATCGATTGTAGACGTGCCGGTTATATGAAAAGCCGCCTAGACTATACCTCATGAACAGGCTCAACATCGCAGTCATAGGCGCCGGCTACTGGGGAAAAAAAGTCATAGCTCAGATTCTTGACCTAGCCCGGACCGGAGGCGAGATGAACCTCTATTCTGTAGCGGACAGTTCACCGATTGCCCTCGAACAGTGCAGACGAGAATTCGGCGCACTAAACTATCGCTTGGACTATCACGAACTACTCTCAGACCCTAAAGTATCAGCGGTCCATCTATGTTCCCCGAATCAGACCCATTTCGAAATAGCCTCTGAATTTCTCAGACAGGGAAAACACGTTCTAGTCGAGAAACCGCTGGCTATGAAATCGAGAGAGGCCTATGAATTGGTTAGACTCGCCAGAGAGCATGGCAGTGTCCTCTGCACGGGTCACGTCCACAGATTCAACAACGGGGTCAGAGGGTTACGACGACTAATGGCAAGCGGAGTCTTGGGGGACATCTACTACCTACGCCTCAAATGGACCGGCTTCATGGCTATCCAGAATAACAGAGAAGTAATCACAGATCTGGGACCACATCCCTTCGACATCTGCAACAATCTCCTCGAAACCTGGCCCAAGAAGATCTCCTGCAAAGGTAGAGGCTACAGATCAAGCGCGGGATACGAAATGGCATCCATCTACTCTGAACACCCGGGCGGATATGACGCTGGCATCGAACTAAGCTGGCTGGACATGGAGAAGCATCGAGACGTGACGGTAGTCGGTAGTGATGGCACCGCGGAGCTGGACTGCATCGAACAGAGACTAGTTCTCCATCGGAAGGGAGCTGTGGAGCGTGTGATGGTCGTTCCGAATAATACTCTGAGAGAGGAGATTCTCCACTTTGCCAGATGTGTCGAGTACGACTCGTCTACTGAGAGCTATCCCAACAGGGCTGACGGAACACTCGGAGCCAATGTCGTCAGAGTCCTCGAGTCGACGAAAAAGTCTCTCGAGGAGGAACGTACGATCCAAGTTGAAATTCCCAGGGGCGAACTTGTACCTGCCGTTGAACCGATGCCTGGAATACAATTGCCGCCGCCAAGTATGGGGAGCATCTGAAGGCGTCATCAGAATAGCGGCAAGAGCCGAGGAGCTCATGACAGGGGTTATGGCTTGCGCTAGAATCGGTCGATGAGAAACACGCGCACAGTCTAACCCGTTCAACCATTCAAATGTGCGACAAATGCCACCGCTTTTTCGTAATTAGTTACGAAAAGAATGAGAAAGGAGAGGTTGTGGAAATTGGGCATGAGCTCGATATTCGTATTAAAGCGTCTGGCGTTGTCAGAGTAGACGAAAGTGAACCGCAGAGAGGTTTTGAACGAAATCCTCCGGCAAGGAAATATGAGGAACAGACCTGTTGGTAACTATCACAACTATCACAATGCTCGTTTCGAAAACTTTGCGTAAGATCGTCATCTACGTCTGATGCAAGTACTAGCGCCGACTTTCTTGTAGAGAAATAGGGCTTCGCAGAGAAAAGCGCGAAGCCTTGTGGATCTGAATTGGACTATCGCTGTGTGGCCAGAGCAGATATTGGTGCGGGCATCGTGATCCGGAACTCGTTGGGACCCACGATTTGTGCGAATACTTGGTGCTCGCTCAGTCCAATGTCGACTTGGGTGTTGACTAGGTCTTTGAGTAGCGCTTTCACCGCTTCGCTGTAGAACAGTGAAGCTTTTCGGCCGAATCCATGGTTCAGTATTACAGTTGTTAGGTGGCCGTCGTTGGTGTATTCGAATCGAAATGCTTTGCCGTATCTTGGACCGAGTAGCTCAAGGGCTCGGACTGATGTTTCAAGGTCAACCCTCTTGAAGAGGAAGGCTATCAGGTCTTTGGCCAGGTTCTTGCCGAACCAGTTGCCAAGCTCTTTGGCCTGTTCATCAGTTGTATAGCCCATCAGCTTCTCGAAAATGTCGGAAGGTAGGGTGACGAAGCCGAGCCGGTCTGCGAAGACATCCCATTCGACGAATTTTCGTAATGCCTGGTTTGCGAAATAGTTGACGCTGACGCGCTGTTCGTGGGCTAACTTTTCCAGTTGGAAGTCAATGTCCTCATCTATTCTGATGGTTCTAGTGACGCTCTTTGTCTTATTCTTGAACTGATAGCTTCTCAACATGGTTATGGAAGCATACCTTGGCGTAGAATATATGCATAACTCTTCATTCGTGTTCGGATTGAAGGCACATGTGCTCTATGATACTTGAATCGACGATGGCAGTTCGTCTGTGTTCTAATTGACCCGGTTGCTATTCTGCTATACATGTGACGACTATTGTGTTCCGATATATCACATTGTGATAGAAGCGACCCCGAACTAACCATCCATCCCCGGTTCAAGACCTAATGCCCGTCCTTGTATCCTAGAAAGTCCAAGTCGAGCCATGTGAGATAGATCCGACTGCTATGGAAGCAAGGGGCCGCTAGATGCCGATGAAGGTGGCTAAGTGAGGACAATATCCTCAGCTCGCGGAGGACCCCCCGCCTCAGGACCCGTCCTTTGGTGGACGGGTTTGAGGGAACGGGAACCGTCTTTGGCGCCTGCTAAGGCTTAACACTCTGGGACGACACGGCTCCCTGAGGCTCAAGCATGGTTTCGATTATTCACGCTCCGCCGCAAGAGATTGTGGTCACCGGCCTCACCAGCTTCAATTCTCAGCAGAATCTCGCTTCTATGATTGCATTCGTCATGAACGTCTCTGGCCAGCCTATGGCGCTGTACTGGGCGGAAGGGGTCGTTTTCCTAGCCGATTTTGTAGAACCTGAAGCTCTCCCTGATGAGTATGTGAAAGGAAAGATCTACGCCTCCAACGTCTCACACGCCCCAATGGCCAAGTACAACAACCTCATCCGAGTGGGAAACATGGAGGTCCCCGTCATCGACGTCTCGTCAAACATCGCCCTGCGCGATTTGGCTCAGTGGATACGCGAGAATCACCAGTCGGCTCCCGACAAATCTTAACTAATCACTGAAACCGGAGTAGCCTCGGTCCCGGGGTAGCTCAGCCTGGAAGAGCTTCCGAGCCGCTCTGCCAAGAATCAGGCAAGCGACGAAGACGCTGTAGGTGTGCGCCAGAGGCGCATCCACGTCAGCCTCCCAGGCTAACAATAGAAACCGGAGACGACCCTACCGGTCGCCGTATTGTCGCCGGTTCAAAACAGGCCGGGTCCTGTGAATGTCCGGCCCCCGGGACCAGCTCCGCTACATCGAAAAAACCCAGAATGACCTAGGATCTTAGGCCCTATTTCGATTTGACAGTTGCGGGCCTAGACTCGAGCTCGCGAAGGATAAGCTCGTTCTGCTTCATCATGATGTTGTTCTGGTCAGTAAGGATTCGCAGCGCGCTTGCGATCAACGAGAGGGATGGATTATCCCACTTGAATTCATTCTCCTTGACGGCGAGTGCCTGCTTTCCCTTAATAATCGAACCTCGAAGATTTTCATCACTAGAGTCATCTGCAAAAACAACACGCTGCCTACGGTCCATCTTATCTGACATGCTCGCGGCGGCGTGCTCCCGCTTGACATCTGGATAGCAATCCTCGCAGAACCTTAGACCCTTGAGCTCGAGGAGAGGGTCTATCAGGCTGAGCGTCTTTCCGCATCTCGAACAGAAATCTGCCAATTTGCTCTGTTAGCTCCGTTCATCGATTGAGCCTCGGAGCGCTATTAAAGAGTCTTGTAACCAGCAGCAGAATGCTGACTTTCGACTGGAGACCGGAGGACTATGCTATTGTCTAAGCCTTGCCACGGGCGACACGAGCATCCGGGAATTGCGGGAATCCCCACCATAGATCGAAGATTGAATCAAATTGGAATGATTCTCTCTGGGAAGCTGTCCATCTGCGTTCTGCCTTATCCAATCAGGCACGACAACCGCTCTCAGCAACTGTTGCACCGTAACGTCCCGGTTCTTAGCCTCATTTGCTAGAATCTCGAATGCAGTGTCCCCGATTGACATTATGAACTTGGCCATTGTCGTATCAGTCTCCTACCTGCCCGCGTCCTCGCCGACGAGGAGTCTGCTCCAAAGCAAGAGTCCGGGACTGCTCTGTTTGGCCCCCCTCGACCTGCACGACCATCGAGTAGTCGATGCCAATCCACTTTAGATATTCGACCATGGCTTTGAACTCGGTCAGAATATCTTGACTGGTGTCGACTGTCGTCTCACCGTTCATTCTGAGGAAAGCCTTCCATTTACGAGTGTCCATTGTCAGATGCTCCTTGGTGCTGCCTCATCGAGACAGTTCTGGCCGTCCACTTTTCCTTCGACCTTGAAGTAGACTTCTCGGCCTTTCATCCACTCTCGATGAGAGCCCGCATTCTCTATGTCTGTGTAGACTCCGTCGAGCCACACCCTCACATTCAGGCTTGCCGATGAGGATATCAGCTCCGCAAGGAGATTCTTCAATTGGTCGCCCGTCATAGTATCTTGCAGGACTGTCCGACTCGTAGTTTCGGGCGGATACCCCGAGTTAGCTATTTCTTCCATATCGTTCCAGAGATAGACACTCGCCGTTTCGATATAACCCCAACGTTTACACTAAATGGCGGAAGCAGGCTGGGGATAGCCAATCCTCAGACTTTACTCAACTGTGTTCAAGTCTAACACATTGTAGACGTTCGCCTATTATGATCCATTGCCTGTTAATGTCGAACCTCCAAGGGGTTGATTTTGCGTAAATTCATGGTAGCCTTCGACGAGAAAGTGTTCAGAGAACTCGATAAGGATGCAAAAAGCCGAAACATAAGCCTCCAAGCATTTCTCAGAGCAGTAGTCATTCCCGAGTGGATCCGAAATGGAAACATAGCAATGGCCGGTCGTCCAACGGCGCATGAGACTTAGTCGCGGCAAGACTGGTATGGGAAATTATTCTGGCAGGAAAGAAACTATTCGTCTGTCTAGCCTTTGAGGCCCCAACCCGCTTTGAAAGAAGGGGTGACCTTGATGAACGGCGCCTCGCCTTCCTTCCAGGGGTCTCGCTTGACCCAGCTCAGCTTTGAATAGAACAGTTTGTAGAGCCGGTTGTACTCTTCTCCCTTCTCGATAATTTCCACGGGTCCGCTGAGCAATAGAAGCTTCTGGGTTCCAGCAGAGTCGACGAGAACCGCTGCGTGAGGGTTCTCTCTGAGATTCTTCAGCTTTCGCGTCCCATAGTCCGTAACGATATACGCATAGTCCTGGTCCCAGATATACGAGACGGGGACAACGTGAGGCTCGCCTTTCTGTGAAGCTGTCGCAAATCTGCACAGCTCATTACTCTTCAAGAAATCGATTTCTTTCGCGGACAACTTTACATCAGATGGCGCACTGCTCGGCTTCTTTGGCAAGGCTTCTACCCCTAGGCGGATTCTATTATTTGAGCGCGTCGGAAAGCGTACCAGCTCAGGAAGAGAAACACCACAAGGTATGCTAATGTTACTCCGAGATCTCTAAGAGCAACATTTGCAATAGTGTCCGACGATGCCAGAAACGTCTCCGTCGCGCCCATCCTGAACCTGAATCCACAAAAGTTGAGAGTATTGCTCCCATTCAGCACCCACTGCATGAGCATATACGCGAGGTTGTCAGTTCCTGTTGCGAAGGTACCACCAGCCTCGAACCTCCCTACCCCACATCCCGTAGTGCTCCCTGTCGCTCCATTGCCCGGAGCATAGAATAGAATGGTCGTCTGGCCGAAGACCGAACCGAGAATACCGCCCGCGATTGTGACTCCTATCCAGACTCCGAAGGACCCTAAGGCGGATACTAATGAGCTCTTGGAGAGAGTTCCGAGCAGGATGACTAGTGAAGCCCAGACCATGGTTGCCAGAGTCAGACCTACCAGTCCAAGGGGCACCAGCTGAAGGTTGTTCTGTGATCCCTCAATCAGGACCCCGCCCAAGGTAACATACACGGTTAGAAATGCGTAGATGCCCAGTAGCGTTAGGAATGAAGCTGTGATCTTCCCGAGGAACACGGTGTTCTTCGACACCGGCTTAGTGAGTAATGGAGTAATGCTACCGGTCTCAAACTCTCCCGATATGGTATTCATAGTTGTAGCAACGGCGATGAGGAACAGGAATATTCCTGAGAGTCCATTGAAGAAGTCAAAGACGACATTCGAATTCGGTGTGAGCGGGACTCCGTTGTAATAGTCTAGCAAGGGTGGCAGAGCGAGTTCAAGAGTAACGATGGCGAATACTAGGATGAAGAGCCCAACGATCTTCTTCTTCCTCAGGTTCCAGAGAAACTCATAGTAGAGGATAGCCAGGAATCCATTTAGCCAATTCGTTCTTCTCTGCCTTTCCACTAGCTAAGCCGCCTTTCCGACGAGGTTCATGAACGCGTCTTCAAGACCGCCTCCTTCCTCTTGCATCTTCAGAATCACTCCGCCTGCACCGGAGACGGCACGGGAAATGTCAGCTCTCACATCATCCGTGGTGTTGAGGTGCAGGGTGTACACGTTGTCTCTTGCTTCGACCGTTCCAAAAGGTAAGGCCTTGAGAGCTTGGAGGATACCGTCACTTCCCTTTTGGAGCTCCAAGACCAGTCTCCGGCTGGGTCTAGCTACATTGGTTATGTCTTCGAGAGTTCCCGAGAACAATGTGAGACCATTGTTGATTATCGTTACGTGATCACAGACCTGTTGGACCTCTGCGAGAAGATGTGAAGAGAAGAATACAGTCTGACCACCCTTTACTATGCCCTTGACCATATCTCTAACTTCAACCATGCCCACAGGGTCGAGACCGATACTGGGCTCATCTAGAATCACAAGTTCGGGATCGCTGAGAAGAGCTTGAGCAATTCCAATCCTTTGCTGCATGCCCTTGCTGTACTTGCCGATCTTATCGCGCCCCCTTCCCGCGAGCCCAACCATCTTCAACAGTTCAGCAGTCTTCCGCCTCCTTTCCTCCTTCGACATGCCATACATCCGTCCGTAAACATCTAGAAGCTCTTCTCCCGTCAGATGTTTGGGAAACTTGGGCAGTTCGGGCATGTAGCCGATCCTCTGACGGATCTTCGGCTTGTCTCCCGCAGCATCCATGCCCAGAATCCTGAGAGAGCCAGAATCAGGAGTCAATAATCCGACAAGCATCTTAATCGTCGTGGTCTTGCCTGCTCCGTTAGGACCGAGAAATCCGTGAACCTGTTTCGCTTCAACGGTAAGGTTTAGCCGATTTACAGCGATTCTGCTTCCATATGACTTCGTAAGGTTCTGAGTCTGAATGACGGGATGATCCAAGAACAGTTCCCTTGACTGAACTGAACTCGCATCTACGGAGGAGAGTTATGCTTTTTCCTAGCTCCCGACAAACGGAGACACGAAGCCGCCCACATTCAGCGGGCAGTCTTATGATCCGACTGTTCTCTCGATTGACTGCTTGGCCAGTTGCTCTTTGAAGCTCTTTGGAACTATCGTCCTCAGCGTACTAGCGGGACCGATTTTGCATATCAATTGATCTTCGCTCTCTTCCAATTCAACTTTCACCCCGAGACGATCGCACAGGGCTTTGAAAGAGGCACCGTAGTAAGCTGATGCGCTGCGACCCATGCTATGCCTGAGGATTATTGTGCGACTGTCCTTATCCCCGAACTCTGAATAGACGTAAGCATTTGCATATTCTGCGCCTATCAACTGAAAGATTTTGAGAACAGAGTCTAGGTCGAACTTGTGGAAGTAGTATAGAATAAACTCGACGACGGTATCTTTCCCATTCTGGGTCCCCTTCTCTCTCGCCTCTTCAATCGTAATATGCGACCAGAGGATTTTCATTAGTCGAGGGTCGCTTGTGACCAGTTTGAAGGTGTCGACATATCTTCCCCATTCCACGTATCTTCGTATTGCTTTGTTGACGAGCACATTAACCTCTAGAGTATGACCGGCTGCCAGTTCGTCGATTTTCTCACTGACGTCGTGATCGATAGTGAAGATGCGACGCGCCCGTCTTTCCAAGAGAACTACAGCTGGACGAACAGGATCGCTTGTTATAGGATTTGCTCAGTTCAGCGAGAATCGAGTGGACGCTCATATGAGCCAGACGTTGACCCAATCATGAGCAGGAGAAACAGGAAAGCCAACTACTCGAGACAATGTCTGCGCCCTAGAAATCCCTATTCTTGCGCATTGCATCGTATTCCCGGCAACCGGCCCGCATTTATCGGAAGCCGCGTCTATGTACAAGGATATACATCCATAGCCCAGGCAATCCGGGTCAAGCTTACACATGCTCTGACTCCGAAACCTTCATGAGCAAAATCGTAGCGACCAGTGCCAAGGCGAGAGTATGGAGTTTCTAACTGTTCTAGTGTTGGCCTTAGCTTTCTCGAATTCTCTGGGTCCGACAACACCGGGGACGGAAGTTCACGCGAATCATCCCTTCAACTACGTAGTGGTCATTGTCATGGAAAATCAGGGACTCGGGGACATCATCAACAATACTTCCGCTCCTTTCATGAACCAGTTGGCTTCCTCGTACGCAGTCGCCATTAATTATACTGCGGTCAACCATCCTAGCCTGCCAAACTACCTGTCGCTTATCTCGGGGCAGGATTTTGCGTCCTGGAGCAAGGCTGACTGTAACCCAAGTCCCAGATGTAGTGCGGGGAACGCCTCGAATATTGTCGACAGCTTGGAGAACCGCGGACTGTCTTGGAAGGCCTACATGGAAGACTATCCTTCCAGCTGTGGGTCCCAATGCTCCCCGGGCAACTGCTTCCTAGGCAATACTGGAACCAGCGGGTATGTAGCTCGACACAACCCCTTTGTCTATTTCGACGACATAGTCAATAGCACGTCCCGATGCTCCAGAATTGTCCCTGCCAACTCTCGAGGAAAAGGTGGCCCCGACAACCTCCTTCTCTCAGACCTAGCCTCACCTTCCACTGCATCAAACTTCATGTGGCTAACACCCAATCTATGTAATGATATGCACGATTGCCCTGTTTCTACAGGAGACACTTATCTCTCCCAGGTTGTCCCGAACATTCTGAACAGCACTCTCTTCACTCACCAAAAGGCAGCGCTGTTCGTCACGTTTGACGAGGGGAACGGATACTGTCCTCTCAACCGAAGCTCTCATGATTGCGTGTACGCAGTCTGGGCTGGACCTCTTGTCAAGACCAACTTCCGATCGTCGAACCAGTACAGCCACTATTCATTCTTGAACACTCTAGAGACTGTCTGGAAGCTACCTCTGCTGACCAACAACGATAGAAACGCGATTCCAATGACGGAATTCTTCGTGCACCCTGCCCATGGCGGACACGGCGAACACGAGGCGTCAGATGACGAACATGGCAAACCGACCGTTGAAGATCATCAACACCGTGAATCACATGAAGTATGCAAAGTGTGCCAGCTCTTCTCTGACTAACAAACAGTCGAACATGAAATCAAAGAAACTTCGTTCCGACTACCTCTAGTTCAAATTCTATGCTCCTCTGAGGAATCTTACTGACAGAAGCTAGAAACAAAACAGGGAGTCCACCTCTAGCGGCCAAAGAAGAATCTGAAGTACAATCGATAACTCTGGGAAGCGCGCGTATGAAACGACCGTGGACTTTCTCACTTCAGCGATATCACGCGTAAATAGTCCAGCAAATCGACCCAGCTATCCTCTCTTGACTCCTCATTCATCCCGGACTCATCATGAGCGCAGCGTCGTGGGTCCGTGATGAGCGGGACCGGTCCCTCCCAGGCCCGCTGGATAGGAATCTTCGTACTCGTCCTCATAATATCGCTCGCTGAACTCACAGCTCTGATCCTTGATTACCAGAATAACAGGTACCTCCGCCAATACGTCTCAGACAATCTTGGTACGATAATCATAGCGGCGATTGGCCTTCTCATCGTCGCAGGAGGAGCAGGATACGTAGTCTCCAAGAAACTTGGAGTCCCGAAGACCCCCGGACCCCGCGTCCCAACGTTCGCGAGAATTGGCTCTTTCGTAAGAAGAAGGTACAAACTAGTAATCGTCTTTTGGATTCTACTCTTTGCTACAAGTTTTCCGTTATCTCAGCAACTCTCCCAGGTCACCACTTTTAGTACCAGTGGCGGCCAGTCTGGGGCCTCCCAGTCTGCACTGGCCCAGAATCTTATGGCCCAAGAGTTTCCCCATCCACGGTCCAACGCCAGTGCCATAATTCTCCTCCAAGGCAACGATGTTACCGACAACGCAACTAAGATCTTCATTCTTCGTCTAGAAAGAAGCCTTCTAATGCCGGGAGTCCTCAACAGCCTTGAAAACGTCACCACAATCTACAGCCTAGAGAGAACGGCGTTCACAGGGTATTTCTTGCGACAAGGCTACGACTATACGACGGCGCAATCACTTGCAAATCAAACGGTATGGCATGAAGCCCTCTCACAATACCCTCCACTGATCCCACCGGCAATTATCCAGAATTTCATCAGCCCAAACAAGAACGCAATGATCATTCTAATGACCTTCTCCCGGGCTCCCGGCTCGTTCGGATCAGCGGATACTGACCCGATATTGAAGAATGTTGTGACCATGAGGAACATCATCTCCCAACTCAAAGCCAGCGATCCCGAACCCTTGCAGACATACGTTACGGGTGACCTAGCCACAACTGCCGACTCTTCTCTGGGAAGCACGGCTGACCTCAGCCGCATCGAGCCGGTCACGATTGGCGCGATCCTTATCCTAGCGGGGCTGTTTTTCTTTGCAATCGTCACTCCCTTCGTGCCCCTGGCTACCGTCGGAATGGCGTTGCTGATGGCAGAGGGGGGACTCTACCTCATGGGCAGATACATCATCCCCATCCAGGACACTACCACAACATTCCTGTTTACGATAATGCTGGGGGTTGGCACCGACTACGCCATCTTCCTAATGGCCCGCTACAGAGAGGAGCGCATTGAAGGTCACGACAAAGCGCATGCCGTCCAGACGTCCATCACCTGGTCAGGAGAGAGCATCGCCACTAGTGCAACCACCGTAATAATCGCTTTCGGGGCAATGACGTTAACCAGCTTCACGCTTCTCCGATCTATTGGCGTTGGTCTCGGCTTCGGCGTTCTGATCGCTCTTCTAGTGAGCCTAACACTGATCCCATCGCTCATTCTAATCGCGGGGGACAAGATATTCTGGCCGACATCTGGCAAGAGATTCGAGGCGTACGCGGCTAGATCCCGGAAAAGGAGGGTGGAAAGGCCCGGATATTTCCGTCGGGCGGCAAGCTTCAGCGTCAGGCGACCAGTTCTAGTCTTAGGATTGGCTCTGATCATATCCATTCCCGCTATCTACATCGCACTGACCGGTTCCACCTCGTACGACTTTGCAGCAGGTCTCCCACAGGCCGAAAGTGTCAAAGGTATTACAGTCTTGGAACAGAGCTTCGGAGCCGGTCAGATAGGTCCCACGCAAGTACTCGTACAATTCCCGGTGCCAATTCTCGTAAATGGGAACCTGACTACTGGTGCACAGGCAAGCTTGGAGAAATTGAGCCAGAATATTGCTAGTTTGTCCAACGTGAAAGAGGTCACTGGACCCACTCGTCCCAACGGGATCCCGGTGAACGCGACCAACATGGTCGGCCTGACACCAGAAGAGAGGCAGGCGATCCTAGGGAGCATTGGAAAGGATAACCGGACCGCCATGCTGACAGCTCTATTTGCTGACGAGCCATTTACGCAAAACTCTCTCAACACGGTCACTCAGATACGAAACCTCATCACGAGTCTTCAGAACTCCGACTCCTCGCTAGCCCAGGACACTATTCTGGTGGGAGGTGCCTCCGCCTCCACTCTAGACTTTGCCGACGAAACGGTCGACCAGTTCAACACGATCAGAATCTTGACAGTCGCAGCCATATCCGTCGTCTTGCTGGTAGTACTCGGCTCGTATCCTCTGGCAATAACCGGGATACTTTCCATTGGACTGAGCATAATTTGGGCCTATGCGGCCACTCTTCTCTTCTTCAACAACGTACTCCAATCAGGCGTCCTCTTCATCATCCCCCTCGTACTCTTTCTCCTCCTCTATGGAATCGGCATGGACTACAACATCTTCATTTTAACTCGGATCCGGGAAGAAGCTCAGAAGGGCAAAGAGACCCGCCAGGCGGTAGTAGACGCCGTCGACCGAACAGGCGGGATCATAACAGCCCTAGCACTTATCCTCGCCGGAGCACTAGGCTCACTATTGTTGTCCTCTAACCGTCTTCTTGAAGGCTTCGGCTTCGCGATCGCCCTAGCCGTGGTCTTAGATGCAATGGTCGTGAGGACCTATCTCGTTCCGGCAATCATGTCACTGCTCGGCCCCAGGGCATGGTGGGGTCCCAATCGATTGAGAAGAGTCAGACTCGACAAGAAAAGCGATCCACAATCCTCAACCAATGCCTAGAGGTTGAGTTTGTTAGTTCTAGAAGACTCATAGTCGGGACGGGAAGTCTTCTCAGATGGAGCCTTGACCTACAGGACAGAGTACACTCTGGGCTTCCTGGCCCTTCTGCCTCTTCTGGCTACTGGGGTCGCCAAGGGCACAGGCTGGCTCGTGACAGTCGTTGTAGTGTACGTTGGTGTCCCGCTTCTCATCTGGAGTCTGCTGGTGGATCGTCTCGCCTTGCTAGTCTTGAGGATAATTTGCCAACTCCGAGAGTCCTCGGGACACCAATACTATTTCGAGAGACAGGTGGGAAAGCCAGGTGTTTCACGCAGAATTCTGAGAGATATTCGCGTCTTAGTGTTCGTGTTCTTCCTATCCGCGTTAATCGTTCCCCAAGTGACGGAGGTCACTCCGCAGAATCTCGTCATTGTTAGCAACGCGTTCATCTATGTAGCCATTTTCCTGCTCGCCATACCATCCTCGATACATGTCCTTCTCTGGGTTCTCGAAGATTCTGGACTCCGGTGTCACAATACCACGAGACTCACAGTTACCGTCCCAGCGGCTTGGACATCAAGATGGCTGTCTTCGTTAGGAGGTATCGGCGCATTCGTCTCTTTTGCCGTGGCGATGGGAGGAAGTCTTGACAGGGCCATTGCGCTCGGATTTACGTTAATGATCTCTCTGCTACCATCATGTATACTGGCACCAACTCTCTTCTACCGCAGGTTGGAGCCTGGAATCATAGCAAAGATTCGTCAGAGCAAGGCGGCAATGACGATGGCCCGTCTCTTTCCGCAAGTCTCCGGACCGTCTCTTCCCGCTTCATCCGCGCCAACTCTACGCTCAGTTAGAGTGAACGAAGACACTAAGCAGACTGCTCAGCCTCATTCCTAGTACCCTACGATATTCGCTCGGCAAGTTACTATTCGCTTAAAGAGCACTGGAAGAAACCTGAGCCTCTATGAGCCTGGCCGAAGCGGCGAAGCCGGCGCTTCCGAGTAGCACGCTTCGTAGCTATGCCATGATTGGAATCGTCCTCTATGCCTTCGGCCTAGTACTAAACGAGATCGGCAATGGTCTCGCGCAGCTATGGCTAGTCCCTTATGCGGACACGATAAGCGCGCTAGGTTTCGTGATTGCACTTTACACCGCCTCTCTTGCAGGGCTTGGGACGCGTTTGACTGTCTTGATAGGACTCATCTATGGCATCGGAATCTTCTATGTAAGCGAACCTGACCAAACCTACGCAGTCTCGGGTCTCAAAATAGGATCGTACACCCACTACGTCGGGCTTGGTCTGATCGGCTTCACGATGATACTCCTGATTGCTCTCGCGTTCTATCTAACGCGTGCAAAATCAGCTCATAGAGCCCTCCCAAAGCAAGACCCGGGCTCGACAAGCTAAATCCTTCATGCGAGTTTCATTGAAGTCTGTGGCGGGCCCGCGGGGATTCGAACCCCGGACCTCTAGCCGGAGACTTTTCACAATCTCCCACAGCTGACTCCGATGTGAAACCCCACTTAGGGGGCTGCCGCTCTATCCAGGCTGAGCTACGGGCCCGAGACAAACCCGGAGCGAAAGGATAGTTAATGATTCCTGACGAATAGAGACCCGTTTATTCGAGATTAATTGTCTGATTCCCGAAGAATTCCTTGGGATCAACAACGTGAACCCTCTTTCCCTTTTTCATTAACTCCTCCGCGACCCGTTCATCGGTTGTGAAGTAGCAGCCGTCTCCAGTGAAAAACCGGAGAAGCCCATGTGACGAATCGCCGCAGACCAGAAAGTTAGCCATAGCCTTGTCATCGTCAAGATCCTTGCCGCACATCGGACACTTGAACTCCACCCACAAAATGCGACACTCTTTGACCGACTATCCGTTCTTGGAGCCTTTAACTCTTGACTCCGGGAAAGAAGTCTAGCTATGAGTGGGACTGAGCCTTCACTCAAACAGCCGGAGAACTCAAAGTAGCGTAGAGTGAAATCTATATGAAAACATATTCTTGTCATGGATGGGAAACTTGGACGAGAAGATCGTAGTCAAAACGAAGCACGGAGAACTCACCCTAGAGCAGCTCGCCGAGGTCCAGCCGGGATTAGCCCGGCTGATGAAGGAGATCGGAGATCGATTTCATATCCTTTATCACGCAGCGAAAGGTGGGAACTGGAAACTTGCTGAACACGAACAGAAGGTGACGATCAGCATCCTCAGGGTAGGAGCCACGCTGAGACCGAAATTCCACCAAGACATCACCATTTTCATCCAATCACATCTCCATCCGTTAGGTGAAAGCATCAAAGCCAAAGACTGGGGAAGATTCGAGCATGCCTACAAGAAAGCTGTGGATGAAGCCAACAAGCTCCATGAAAAATATGGATACGGATTCATCCACTACAAACTCTCCAAGAACCCGCCTGACTACTACGACCTGAGCGCTCGAGATTAAATCTCTGAGCGTCAAGAAAGCGAATGTTATCGGCAGCTAGACATGGCTCGAGACTCTTGAATGGCTTTCAGCCTGCGGCAGCTGAAACATGAATGAGGCGTGTCCGAAAATCTCTCTTGGCCCGCCTTCGCTTCAATGCTTTAGCTCTTGAGCGAAGATCCAGGGCTTCATTACGATTGGGCCTCGTCTCAACCATCTAGCATTTCCTGCTGTGTGCTGATACCGCTTGCTTCGTGGGTCCGTCTGATAAGTTTTCCTGAAAACTCAGTAAACAAAACGACTCGAACCGAGACTCCCTGACCTAAGCCAGAACTTTTGCTATTTCGGCCACGACTCGACTCTTCGGAACGTTTCTCTCCTCTCCAGTCTTCATGTCTCTTAACATGACATTACCCTCCTTGAGTTCTCTCGGGCCGACAATCACGACGATTCGTGCTTTGGCTGAGGCGGCATAGTCCATTTGTTTTTTCAATGGGCGCTCTTTAAGGTCCCGATCCGCACGGAGACCACTTTCTCGCAACGCTCGTAGGATCTTGATGGTCTCGTCCCGCATTTGCTCGCCTGCCATTGCTACGTAGACCTGTGGATTCTGTTCTAGGTCCGGGAAGAGTCCTTTCTTTTCAAGGGAGATCATGAGCCGCTCGAAGCCCCCTGCCACGCCCGTAGCGGGCAAGTCTCGTTTCCCGTATATTCGGCAAAGCTTGTCGAAGCGGCCGCCCCCGAATACAGCACCGACATCCTCGCCGGCTTGGTCATATGCTTCGAAGACTGTTCCGTCATAGTAGCTGATCCCTCGCACGATTCTCAGGTCCACCTGGACTTTGGATCTTTTTCCGAGAGAGTCAACGTTGTCAATTGTTCCTGAAAGTTCCTTTAACCCTTGGCTGATCAGGTCGTTCTTCGGGAGTTTCTTCTCCAGATCGGGTAGAACTTTGTCAGCATCGCCTCCGATATCTGCAAATCCCATGACGCGTTTCACTTTGTCTTGTGAAAGCCCGGCCCGACCCAGTTCGCCTTCGATCTGTTCAGGACCCTTCTTGACCATTCCGTCGATAATCCTCAGCAATCTCTCCAGTTCCTCTTGTGAGCGGACACCTAAGCTCTGAAGAAAACCCTCGGCCAGTTTTCTGTTGCTTACTCGGACTTCGTGATCCTTCAAACCTACCTTCTCCAGAATGTCGGAGCCGAGGCTGATGATCTCGGCGTCGGCAGAAGGTTCTGCTACTCCATAGATTTCCGCGTCCCACTGGGTGTGGAATCTGTATCTGGCGTATTGTGGCTCGTCGTATCGCCAGACTCCTCCGATGCATCCAATCTTAATGGGTTCAGGAAGGTCGAATCTGTTGGCGATCATCCGGGTCATGCCGACCGTCAGGTCGAACCGCAGACCCAGGTTTCGGCCTGCTTTGTCTTTGAACCAGTAAATCTCGTCCCGTATTCCAGGGCCCGATTTTGCTTCAAGGGTCTCGAGATTTTCCACCGGGCTGGGCTCTAGCAATTGGAATCCATAGCTCCAGAATACCTGACGGATCTGGTCGGCGAGCCAGATTCTCTTGATCATCTCCTCCGGCTCTATGTCCTTCACTCCACGAGGAAGAGTGAATTGCGTCTCAGACAAGCCGAGGAACCCTCAAGGTTCGGATTATTGGCCTTGGAAAGTCTCGGGGTTCAAAGTGTAATAGACGATGTCTGTGCGCCGATCAATGACTGCCAAGACGAGGTCCTTCCCATCCTTGTTTGCTTTTGCAGACAAGGTTGCGAGTTTTTCGAGAGTGGACTCTCCTCCTTCGAACACGATGGTGACGAGCCGTCTCATGGCTCCCTTGCCGAACGTTTCGAAATCGTAGCCCGCTTCACCATCCCGGACTAGGTATCCCCGGTCTCGAAGGTCTCTGTAGACGAGATATTTTGTCCATATGGTGGGCTTCCCCACCGACAGCTTTGTCACTAGCTGCTGTAGTGATTTGGACTGTTTGGTCTTCTCGTCTAGGACCTTGATTCTTTTCTTCTCGACGAGGTAGAATGTTTCGTACGGATTGAGTGTGATCTTATTCTCGATTAGGGTTCCAAACGCTTTCTCCCGGAGGTCCATCAGCTTCTCGGGTTCTCGGAGAAAGACTCCTCCCCTGGAAAGGTAGGCCTCGATGGCTTCAACGATGACTGGGACTTGCTCGCTCTTGGTCTCCAAGGGTTCCAGAAAGTCGTGCACGCGGACGGGCGGCTATAAAGCCATTCAAATAGAAAGACAATGATCTTGTCATAGAAACCCGATGACCGGAAAGGATCTGGAGCCCGTGAGATGGCGGAATGGCGCACTGGAAGTCGTGGATCAGACTCTGCTACCGACTAGGCTAGTCTATGTCCGTTTGGGAAATGTCGAACATGTCTGTGCTGCGATCAAGACGATGAAAGTTCGCGGAGCACCGTTGATTGGGGTAGTCGGGGCCTATGGGCTCGTTCTCTCTGTGAAGAAGATTAGGACCCGTGATTTGGCCGAGGCTCGAACTCAGCTCCGAAAATGGGCTGACCTTCTGATCCAGACTCGGCCAACGGGTGTGAATCTTCGATGGGCTGTGGAACGAGTCTTCAACGCTTCCATCAAGGCAGGGGATGTCTCGTCTCTGAAAGATACCCTTGCAAAGGAAGCAGATGCAATTTTCAATCGTGAGCTAGAGGCGGCTCGAAAGATCGGCAAGTATGGCTCTCCGCTTTTGGAGGATGGTGACACGGTTCTTACTCATTGCAATGCTGGTGCCCTGGCAACTGTTGGCTACGGAACATCCCTCGCCGTTGTCAGAGCTGCTGTGGAGCAGGGTAAACGAATCAGTGTGATTGCGACGGAGACTCGTCCGTTGTTGCAGGGATCGCGGCTGACCGCGTTCGAACTAGCGCATGACAAGATTCCGGTGAGAATCATCGTTGACAGTGCGGCCGCGCAGATGATGTCGCGAGGTATAGTAGACAAGATTCTCGTTGGTGCAGATCGAATACTGAAGACCGGTCATGTGACGAACAAGATTGGAACTCTGCCTATTGCACTGTCTGCCAAGTTTTATGGGGTCCCGTTTTATGTCGCTGCTCCAGTCTCTACCATTGACATGGTGACGGATCCTTCGATGGTTGTGATCGAAGAGCGAAACCAGCGAGAGGTCCTCTGTGTCGCTGGGAGGAGAGTTGCGCCGCGGAATGTGGAGGCGCTCAATCCGGCGTTTGACGTTACTCCGCCCGAGTTAGTGACGGGCATTGTTACGGATAGGGGTGTAGCGGTTCCGCCGCTTGTGGAGAGCCTACGCTCTTTGTCCGGGTGAGTTTGATGGTTCTTCGCTGATGTTTCTACTTTTTCTACGCTGAAAGGTAGTGTTATGCCACCATCTTGACGAGCGATAGGCCGATCTCGACGGGAACATTGCCTACAGACTCTATCCTAGACTTCCACTCATTTCCGATAGCTACGAGCGCATAGATGCCTATGACTTCCGCTCTTGCCTTGAGAATGACCTTCATCATTGCCCGCTGGGTCTCTCCACTGTCGATGATGTCGTCTGCGATGAGTACGCCCTCGCCTTTCTTGAACGCATCCTTGGAGACGTAGAGACTCTTCATTATGGCGGTCTTGGGGGGAACGTAGAATTCCTCGATGAACTCTCGGACGCCGACCTCCCTGGATTGTTTAGCGACGATTAGTCTCGTGCCTAGCCGGTGAGCTAGCAACGTTGCGAGTGGAACGCCGTCGACAGCAGCGGTCATGACTTTGTTCACTCTTTTGCCCGCAAACTTTCCGACTGCTTGCTGGACTGCTCTCTCTAGTAGCATTGTGTCGTTGATTATTCCGGTGTTGTCAAAGTAGCCTAGGTCGTCGAATTTTATTCTCTCGTGCAGTTCCTTTTCTAGGCTCATGTATTTCTGGAGAGTTCTGTTGATCTCTTCCGCGCGCTCCGCGGTTGGCAGTACGTGGCCTTTCACGTAGCGACTCAAGACTGTCTCGGGCAGATGTAGAATGCCGGAGAGTTCTCTGTAGGTGTATTGTTCTTTTGCCAGGTTCAGGAGTTCGATTGTTTGGAGTTTGTACTTGAGATCTAGAATGCGCGAGGTGTCCTTCATTGCTTGTATTCGCGCTTTAGCCCCGTGTACCCTGTATAACGTTTTCCATTTTGCGCGACCGGATCATTTTTCTCCGCCGACTCTTGACAACTCCCCGACTGTTCTGGTATTTTCCAACGTATGCATGTGTGGCAGACATCCCGAGTCTTAACAGAGAGAGCTGGATGAACCTCTCGCCCTTCCTAAGACTAACCAATCTATCTCCAGCATTATGGAGACTGACCGTGAGCTGCCCTCGGAAGCCTGGGTCGACTAGAGCGAGACTCGCAACGATCCCCTCCCTTGCCAGAGATGAACGAATGTGGAGTATTCCGAGAAACTTCTCTGAGAGTTCCACTCGTTCAATAGTAGCTACTAGTGCCTGCTGACCAGGTCTGAGTACCAGACTCTGATCGGCTCGCAGGTCTATACCCGCAGGGTTCAGTTTCGGGTTTCGAGGAGTGATGCGGAACTGGCCGGTTTTTATTGCACCGCTGATCTCGTTGTCGGAGAGGGCCATTTCTGTTGGACTCAATGACAACGGTTTCAAAAAGGCTTCCAAGGACAGCCAAGCCATCGAGGCCCAAGGGAAAATCTGCCGTCAAGAACGCCATCTCTTCCCGTCAAGGACCTTATCGCAGCAAGTCCGCCGGCTCTTTGGCCGACCGTAGAGTCTGGCTGAAGGGGGTTCGACATTTGAAGAGGAATGATCCAATTCTCGCCCGGATAATCGGTAGAGTGGGTCCTGTTAAATTCGAGTTGGATGATGATCATTATGAAGCGGTTGTGGGCTCCATCATCTTTCAACAGCTAGCCGGTTCGGCCGCTAGGGCGATTCTGAACAGGTTCAAACAACTCTACGGTGGAAGACCCCCGAGTCCTAGAGAATACTTGTCAACTGATGTTGAGAAGTTGCGTGGTAGCGGGTTGTCGCCGCAGAAAATCTCCTACATCAAGGATCTCGCTGAGCGACTGGAGAACGGGACCCTAGACCTGAAGAGGTTGGAGAATCTCTCCGATGAGGAGGCCCTCAACGAGCTAGACAACGTCAAGGGAATAGGCAGATGGACCGCAGAGATGTTTCTGATCTTCATGCTAGGCAGGACAGATGTGCTGCCAGTTGATGATCTCGGGCTACGCAAGGCCGCTCAGAAGGCGTACAGGCTCCGGAACCTTCCGAAGAGAGAAAGGTTTGAACAGCTAGCAGAGAAGTGGCATCCCTACTCTTCAATATCGACCTTCTACCTCTGGAAGAGTATGGAGAAGCCTGAAGCTCCCGCGAAATGGTAGCTCAGAGTCATTCCCGCTTTTCTAAGGTTTCGAATCTTGAATCGTTGTGAACCACAGCAACCTTGTCTGATCCGGAGAGTCAAAGAGGTTGAATCTAGGAAGAGAGAATTTAGATGCTTGCGGTCGCATTTCACAAACCGCGGGACAACCGACGAGTCCGACCATCTCCGACGGCTCCGAAGACAGATCACGTCAAGCCTCGTACTCATACGTAATCCGATAGAATCGTTCAGACTTTAGACAACTGGATAAATTCTCACAATCGGTCTAGTTGAGCAAGTACTTCGATTTGCCAAGCACCATGCTTCGGCCCTATTTTTGGCCTATCCAGCACGCGTTCTTGCTCTTGTCATACCAAGAGTTAACGTATTCACCAGTCGATATTCTATTGCAGACAAAATTTGCGTCGCAGTAATCGCAGATTTCTTCGTTGCCGATGACCCAACCCGTCCCGGGGTCCATGTCTGTCTTCAGTTCGACCATTTCTTCAGATAGTCCTTGTGTTAGGGTGTCGAAGGGATCTTTCGTGCACTGGTTGCATCCCTGAGCGCACGGGTAAGGTTCGACTGTGTAGAAGGGTCCGTTCGGACCGTTGACCGTGTCGTGATAGTCGCAGAAGGTGTTGCATGATAGGTCGCCTGAGAGTGATGCTGTGGTTCCTGGTGGAAGGAAGAGATTGTAGGCTCCGTTAGTGCTGAGATTTGCGACTGTTCCTGCACCTATCCAGCCGATGAGGGTCTTGGCGATCTGCTCGTTGGACAATTGGGAGGGTGGGTCTTGTTGAACGATGACTGGTCCGATTAGCTTGCCGATTCCCACATTGTACTGGCTTAGCCCGCCTGAGTAGCTAGGATCGGATTCTAGATGCGTCACAGCTAGCTCTAGCCGCTTCATCCATTGCGATGAAGAGGGCTTGGTGTAGTGGCTCCCCCAGTAAATGTTCTGCCAGGTGTAGCCGTCCCGCCAGAGTGGCCCGCCATTGTATTTCACGATCGATGATGTTGCTGCTGGGTGGACTCGGTGATTGCATGATTGGGAGTAGTGCCATATTCCAGAGGGCTGATTGTCGTACGTGACATTATAGTCAACAACGGGAATCCTAAAACGATTCTTCGTCCCTCTCACGCCAACGTGGTGGAAGCTCTCAGAGGAGGCTCCGCAAATGGCGCACCTGAAAATATTCTTGCAGGAGTCACATCTGTCCATAGGCGAACATCATTGGGCTCCGTTTCTAAGACTTCTCTCCACGAGAGTGTTACTGGCGGGCGTGTTGCTGGGTTCAGACGGTGACAAATAGCTCGTGATTCGCTCTCTCGACTTCAGAGAAAAAATGTCCAAATCTGCATCAACCAGCTTTGTCTTCGCAAACGCCAAGGGAGAACTCGGACACATTGTCAGCCAGCTCAAACGAGTCAGCAACATAGAATCCGTCACTCCAGTCACCGGACGCTTCGACCTCGTGATCCGATTGAACACCAATGAGCCCATCAAGGCATTCAACACGGTCGAGAAGATCAGAAGCATCACCGGCATCACATCCACCCAGACAGCATTCTCCATCGAGAACGTTACCAATGCAAAGAACAGGGAAGAGTCCTCTGAGCCTCCGCTCGCTTATGCGCTAGTCAAAGTCAAGGGCAAGTTCCGAACCGTACTGCAGAAGCTGAAGTCCTTCCCGAATCTTGTCGAGGCTCACCTGATTCCAGGAGAGTTCGACGTTGTCGCCTCCTTCAATGGCTTCAGCCAGGATGAGCTCATGGAGAATTCCGTTGAGAAGATCAGCAGAATCAACGGAGTAACCGCCAGTGAGACACTCATCACCTGGACTCCCACCAGCCATCCATAGAAACCCCTCGCCCGAGGAAGCGTTTCAGCTTCCAACTATTTTTTTCGACCGGGACTCCTAAGCCAACGCCATTTCAATATACATGTGACCCGATGAACCATCCGTGCGGGTATCAGTTTCAGGTCTACTCGTTGATTACCCGGTCCGGCTCTATCTTGACAAGTATCCTACCGACTCCCGGTTGGCGATGCGGATTGTTACTAGTTCCAAGATACTTCGCCGACACCTTGTTGCTGTGTTCTTCCGCTCCCTTCTTCGTCATGTCCAAGACCCGACCCCTAATTACGACCTTCTCGTAGGGATTCTGCTGATTGAAAATGCTCAAGGCCACTCTGTGATTGGTCTTCAGATACTTCGCCTTCGCGCGGCCTTCCGCAGTGTTCACGAGGATCAAATCGCCTTCACGATCAACCCAGACCGGACTCACATGCGGCGAACCATCAGCCATCACAAAGGCAAGATTCCCGAAATTCTTGCCGTCGATGAGTTTGATTGCTTTCTCAGAAAGTTTTGCTCGTGTCATGCTTCGTACGGGCTCGTTGCGCGAGACTCCGTAATTAAAGCGATGCACGTGTAGTGCGGCTCTATTGCAATTGCTTCTATTTGGAAGCCTTCAAGCTGAACTTGCCTACAAAATAAATGGCGGGCCCGGTGGGATTCGAACCCACGATTTTGGGCTCCGAAGGCCCACGTCTTGGTCCTGGCTCGACTACGGGCCCCGCGGCCATACCCAATTTACTAGCTCTTTTATTGCCTTGGCCTATGCGACTAGAACGCGGGTCCCGTGCAAATACAAGAAATCCCCCGCATTAATGTTGTAGAGTTCGTCTATTCGTTCTGGCGTGAAACCAGACTTCTCAGGAACCGTCGTATTGGGCGTCCTATCCCGAGCACTTCAGGCGTTGCCTGATTGTAAATTGCCATGAAGTCTGAATGGTACTGCAGGGCTAGCTTGTCATCGGTTAGAAATGTTGCGTTTTCGAAATTCGCGTTCTCTGCTCGGTCGGTGTAGTTGTAGCTCCCCCATTCCACTGTCTTTCCGTCAACGACGATGAACTTGTCGTGCATGATCCCGCCTAGCGGAGAGATCAATCGGATTGCAGTTCCCGCTTTTTCTAGCTCGTCATGTATTGCGGCTTGAGCTCCCACCGTCTCGTTCCTATCCATCACCAAAGTGATTTTGACCCCTCGCCTGATTGCGTCCGAGAGACCCTTAGCAATATTCTGGTTTGTGAAGGCGTAGGCCGCCATCTCTATCGTCTGGGCCGCACCACCTATCGTTGCGAGGATCTGTTGTTCAACTCCGCCTCGAGGAGAGAAGTAGGCTTCAACGGGCAGACTCATCGGTTTCGGATTCATATCATCTGGTTTAGCAACGTGGCTCTCGGGTTGAGTCTGGGAGGGGCTGGGTGCAACAGTCGATAAGGGAGACTCTAGTTTTTCCGTTGACGGCATCATTTGCTCGGTTTTCTGGAGCGGCCTGAGAGTGACCTTGGCACCAGTCTTGCCCTCTATAGAAAGGAAGAGCTCCGTGCGGTTTCCGGTCTTCCATGCGCCCTCAATCCAGAGCTCGATAGATTCAACCTTGAAGTCTCTGAACCAGTCGAGAAGATCGTCCACGCTTATCCTATGTCCTTTGAAAGGGGTGTCCGCTGCCATCTGTGCGGCAGGGTTCTCTGGAGGCCTAAAAACCAGCACAAGCTCATCCCCTCCGTTGGACCGGCTCTCGCCGAGCTTACTCATCGCTCAGTCTACTTTCAAAGACTCTGCTGAATAACTAGTCGAAACCATGAACACTCGGCATGAGTAAACCTAGAGAGAATTGAATGCTCAATACAGCCGACTCGCAGATTGCCGCCCACCCCTGCGTCGGCTCACTAGAGATATGTGATGTAGATTATTAATGAGAACAACTGGCGTCTAATTCAAATCCTTCAAAACAGCTCAGTGCGTGAGAGCTAGACCAGTCCAATGGCGTCGTCCGGACAAGCGTGCATAGAAGTCAAGTTTGTCACGAAATCCTATGGCAAAACCGTCGCGCTCGACGACGTCTCCTTCAGTATACCATGCGGCGAGAGGTATGCTCTACTGGGTCCAAACGGGGCCGGCAAGTCAACAACTCTGAAACTTCTCGTAGGCCTCTTGAAACCTGATACTGGGACGATTAGGATCAATGGCTACGAACCGTTCAGCTCGGAAGCCAAGTCAATTCTCGGATATCTTCCTGAGGATGCAACCCCGTACCGGACACTATCCGTCAGGGAAAACTTGGAGTACATCGCCGCTCTTCGAGGAGTAAAAGATGTCCGCGAAGCGACTGAGAGATTCCTAGATGATCTCAGCCTCCGCGAATATGAGCGGGCCAAGGTTGGCAAGCTGTCCCGCGGGAACATGCAGAAACTATCCATTGCCCTAGCACTCATCCACAAGCCGAGAATCGTCCTGCTCGATGAGCCGCTGAACTATCTCGACATCCCAACCCAAGAGAGAGTATTCAAGATGCTAAAGTCTCTGGACTCGACCCAGATAGTTTCAACCCACATCATGTCAATCGCCACACGACTAACAGAGAAGGTCATCATGATCTCAAGGGGCAAGATTGTCTGGAACGGAACCATTGACACCCTAAAGGGTCTGGAACAGGGTGAAGAGCCGATAGAAAGCGTCGTCGCAAGGCTAATGACAAATGCTGGCTAAACTCGTAAAGTTCGTCCTCCTAACCAGGTTCTCCAAGCCGCTCCTTGGTCTCGTAACCTTCTTCCTCGTCTATGACGTTGTGATAAGAGCGTTTACGACTGGAAACTCTCCAGAATTCTCCGGCGGATTCTCCTACTACGCCGTGGGCGCTTCCATCTTCTTCATCACCGTGAGCCTTCTCTTCGGAGGCTTGTTCGTACTAAAGTCGGACAGAGATTACCTGCTGACTCTGCCCTTGAAACGAAGAGAACTCAGCCTCTCGCTATTTACTGCTCAGTTCGTCGGTTCCGGAATAACCATCCTCTTCCTCTTCGGATTCTATATTGCCGGCGCTGGAACCCTCCAAACCACGATCGTGCTCGTCGCAGACCTTGCGATTCTAGCCGCCGTTGTGACTGCGTTCGGCGTTGTTTCGAATATTCTCTCGACCTGGCTTCGAGCTGGGCTCGCAATAGTTCTCGCACTCTGGTGTTTCTCTTCGATTCTTGGGAATCCCTTTACTCCGGTTTCTCCCTTCACTGGAGACATTCTGTATGGCAGCATCGTGCTGTTCGGATTGGCAGTTGTAATCGTGCCCGTTGCCCTTAGAGAGTTGGCCTATCTAGAACTGGGATCGATGAGGAGTCTGTTGCGGACCACTAGTTCTGAGTACAAGCAGACCATGAGTTTCGCCGGTAAGAGCCCTGTGCGGGCAATCTACTCGTACC
>Ga0209236_1000002_pt1 | contig 100599 bp, 97 predicted proteins | sample GraSoi013_1_40cm_FD_185819 | JGI IMG/M metagenome (GOLD analysis project Ga0209236, IMG submission 185819) | Grasslands soil microbial communities from the Angelo Coastal Reserve, California, USA - Sample 09_27_2013_1_40cm (SPAdes) (version 2) | ecosystem: Environmental > Terrestrial > Soil >... | reverse complement strand
GCTCTCCGACAGACTGCTCTCGCGACGTGAAGCTGGGCCCCGGTAACGCTTCCCGTTGGAAGGATAAATCTCCGCAGAGGCTTCAGCCCAGTGTGAATCGAATCAATTGTTTTCTCTAGATTGTCAATGTGGGTTTTGCCGATGCGGGGTACGTTTGCGCTGACAAGTTCCGACGCAAGATCTCCTCCCAACGTGAAGAGATCTTCTTGAACACTTTTCAGAATCTTCTTGGTCTTTGCATCCTTTACGATCGCTCTAGCCAATCCTATCTGCGAGTTGAGCTCATCAACCGCCCCGTACGCTTCGACTCTCGGGTTCTCTTTTCCAACCCGGGCCCCGCCATAGAGACCAGTCTCGCCTCTATCGCCTGTCCGCGTGTATCCTTTCATCAAGCCTGGAATCCACGTACGGATCCAGAACAGACCGTTGCTTATAGTAGCTTAGGGTTCGGCTAGCTCTTCGTTGGTTGAGTTAGCTTCGGGGCTCGACTCCGGGGATTACCGTAGGCGTCGGGTTCCCCCTCATTGCTTCACCTGCTCCGCCTTGCGCCTCAGTTATGGGAGGCCGGGAACGTGCGAACCTCACCCGTCCCCGCCGAGACAAGTTGACAGCCGCAACCATGTCCCGGTCCATTACTGTTCGACAGTTACTGCACCAGAGTTTGCGTTTCAGTCGCTTGTCCGATTGGAGTCTCTCCCCGCATCTCGGACAAGTCGTACTGGAACCTCTGGTCTCACGCCTAGACAGACGAATAACCTGTAGGCCTGTCCATCGAGCCTTGTACTCTATCTGTCGCTGAGCCTCACCGAAACTCCACCCGTTCATCCTACCACGATACTTTCTACCCTGACCATTACCTCTACGATAGAGGGATCGGAGGCCCTCAATATTCTCGAGAACTATCGCTTCTCTCCGCTGGACTGCCACTGCAACAATCGTCTTTGTGGCGTTATGGAGTAGGTGATCAGTTCTAGAGATTCTTCGTCGCCCGTACTTTGATGCTATTCTCGTCTTTATCCTAACATCGTCTCGTCTGAAAGACGCTACTACACGCACCGTAGTGTTGGCTATTCTCACACTCTTCGAAAGGTCATAGTGTTGGGTCTGATTATCGTTTCCAACTGTGAGGTTTCGAAGGTTACGGTCCACTCCTATCGTGGAGGCGCATTCTATCCTGGGAGGGTCTCGGGTGATGCAGAGACAGAGTCTGGTCCGGGTGAGGGTGAAGGAGCGAACCGTGACACCTGGTTGAGCGATCGCATGGAGGGTATGCGTGGTCAGCGGGATTGCGAAGCGTTGTCCCCTGGCAACCGGAATCTCCAGTAGACCGTTCCTTATCTTGAACCCGTAGCAGGAGACAAGCAATGGTCTGACGGCATACGGGTTCCTAGTAGCATAGCCTCTTCGGACAGATTTCTTCCTAGCGACTAGTATTCCTGCGGCTCGGGATATTGCGCAGAGCTTGTAGTAGCTGGGAGAATCATACTGGGCAAGCTGGTTGTAGGAAAGTAGTGAAAGCCTTCTCAGAGACAACGCATTATTAGCTATACCTATCCGCAGAGACTCGTTAACCATCCTCCTGAACAACTCGAGCAAACGGAGAACCTCACGTGCTGGAGCATAGTGTTGCCAGACAGACTTGACAGCCAACAACGTCGAAAGAGAGAAGCTGAAACCTGCTTAATACGTCAGAGAGACACCCGATGAGAGTCAACAGAGTCCAGAAGGCTAAAAATGAGAAGTTAGGATTGAACACTCTTAGTCTGAACTCCCAGCACGACGTGAGAGCGAAGTTAGTATTCTACTTGTTCGGGTTGCTATCCTTGGCTATGTTTAGCTGTCTTTGTCATGGTTTACCTACAGGTCTCTTTCATCATAATGCTACTCATCATCAGTTCAATTGTTCCCGTCTTGGTTGAAGCGGTTCGCAGGAGGCGGCGAATTGTCGTCTGGTACAAGGTCGAGGTCGATAGGCGCAGAATGGAGTATTTTGAAAAAAGGAATCAGTCGCGGGGACCGTACTTACTGCGTTTGCTCTTGGATTCTTCTTGGCCTTAGATATGCGAGCAACAAGGGGCCCTCAAGACCTGGTCTTGTATCTTCTCATCGTGTCAGTCCTAGCCAAGTCAATCCTAGTCGTGGTCTACGTTCGCCGTCAACCAAAGAAAGAGAATGATTCCAAGGAAGGCAAGATTCACGTCCAATAAGAAAGCTGTTTCTGCATCCTGGAGTAGCTTAGCAATCGGCTCGCATTCGCCCATTTCCGATATGGAATTATCAGTCTCTTCCGAGCTTCCGAGAGAGTATCTTCAAGAGTGGTGAACCCGGATGGGTTTCCGGCAAGCGCTCTCCGGGCGAGTTCTCTGAATCTCCAGACTCCGAGGGGAACCCATTCTTTCGTCACCTCGAGGAAGACTATCACTCCAGCCTGTCGTCGAATCTTGCTTAGATATTCCAGGACGGGAAGCCGTGAGGCGTGATAGGCGCCGGCGATGTTGGTCGGATAGTCTTTCCGTCCTTTGTTGAGTTCGTAGTCGCCAAAGACCTCTGGTCTTGGCCCGGTCAACCAGCCTTCCAGGGCCTCGAACATCCAGGTGGTCGGGAGTAGAAGTACGTGTACGTTGTTGCCCACGGAGTGGGCGCTGAACAAGCGGAACTCGTCCAGCCGAGGATGCTCCACGACCTTTCTCCGGAGGTCTTTCGATAGGATATCGTCAACTGCCGTAATGCTCCATTCCGTCGGGACCAACCTGCGTGTTCTGCTGGCTCCTAGGAGACCAACAGAGAACATTCTGACAATGTGTTGCTGTGATATTCCATTCTGGTAGAGAGATTGAGCGCCTTCGTTAGCTGGAAGGTCCGTGTCCGAGACGACCTTGTCGATTTGTCGTGGGACATCTGGATTGCTGGCGAGGCTGAGCCGTTCGACAACTCCCGATGGCCCGTGCGGGGAGCTTCTTGTCAGGAGATTAATTCTAACATACGGTTTCTTCTTCAACACCAGCTCCGTGTCAGTTGGGGTCTCTGACATCACAATCTCTTGGACAAGTGACAATGTCTTGTCCGGATTCCGCGCGTCCTGGACCCTTACCATAGACTTTCCCCGAACCAAACCGAACCTGTATCGTAACAGCTCGTCTATCGACTTGTCAAGCCACCGGTGAGGCGAATCGAGCAAGGACGGATCCGGCTCCTGCAACACAGGAACCAAAGGACCGGCTAGGAGGTTAGGATAGCCATAGCTACCGAGAAAGACGCCGGGAGGAGACGCTCCGAAAAACTCGGTCTTACCAACCAACTTCTCAATATCTACCAGGCTCTTCGCCCTGATGAAGACTGGACACCGGGAGGAGTTCTGGACGCAAACCAGCCGGTTTCCCTTGCAAACCTCACATGATACCTCGTGGCTCTGCTCGCTTCTTGCTGGCCTGTAGAGGGTCTCCTGCAAGGCTTATCGCCTGCCGGGTAAGGAAAGCAATTTCAAGTCGAAAAGGTCAATCTACTCATAGCAAGGAGCGGGTTCAAATCCGTTTCCCGCCGATCCTGGTGAAACAAACGATCAAGGAAGCCCTCCTGTACCAGCCACTGGCCGATTCAAGGGTCCGATGTACAGCATGCGCTCGTTACTGCAATATTCCGGAAGGAAAGGTGGGCCTTTGCGGGGTCCGACAGAATATCGGTGGAAAACTCCAACTTCTCGTCTATGGAAAGGTAATCACCGGGCATATCGATCCTATCGAAAAGAAGCCCGTGGTCCACTACATGCCTGGGTCCAAGATATTCTCTATCGCTACGACTGGTTGTAACTGGCTCTGCTCCTACTGTTTTACACCGGAGACAGTCATCGTTACCGACAAGGGCGTAAGAACAATCAAGAGCATTTTCGACGATGGCATCAATGAGGAGTCAAATGGACTAAGTTCCACCCGAGACTTAGGAGAGCTCCGGGCCCTGACTCACAAAGGAAGGTTCAAACAAATCAAGAAAGCCTTTCGTCACTTCTTTGATGGGAATGTTCTCCGAGTAAAGCCGTGGTACTTGCCCGAGTTCCGGTGCACTCCTGACCACAAGGTGTTCGCCACTTCGGATCCTGAGCATCCTCCGATCAAGTTACAGGCTCGTTTCCTAACGAAGAAAAACTTTCTAGTGATTCCCAAGTTCAAGGAACAGGCAATGCCAAAATCGATCGACTTAACGAAGTTTCTGAGCCAGATTGTGCTTCCGAAATACAAGCTTGCGCGAGGATCCACTTCGCGTCTGCAACCATTTACATTGCGAACCATCGTTGAGCTGACTAGTAAAGGATGGACTAGTCGACGGATCGGAAAGCACATCGATCTTCATCCGGCAACTGTTCGAAGAGCCCGTTCGACACTCTCACGGTCGACAATAGAAGAATTCGCCTCTCACTATCGTCCCTATCGAGTAAAGTCATCGAAGGGCAGGGTTCGCCTTAGTCATGCAAAGCATGACCTGCCGAGGTTCTTGATACTGGACGATTCATTTGCGAAACTGTGCGGTTACTATTGCGCTGATGGCTCAGTTTCGAAATCGTCGAATAGGCCCAACAGCTATACAGTAGGCTTTACATTCGGCAGGGAGGAAGCCTCCAACATCGAGGACGTAAAGGAGTTGGTGAAACGCATCTTCGGACTTTCCTGCACTATTGCGCCACAAGGTTCGGCGGTTCATCTTTTTGTCAGCAATTCCATTCTCGGAATTCTGTTCAGGGACCTATGTGGAAACGACTGTTACACAAAAAAGGTTCCCGACTTGATCCTTGCGGCTACTGATCGAAACCTGATCAAGTCCTTCTTGGAGGGCTATCTTCGCGGCGATGGGTACAAGACACCGGCAAACGAGAGTAAGGAACAGAGTTACTTGGGCGCAAATACTGTCTCAGAGAGCTTGAGCCTGGGAGTCTGCCTTCTATTCCTGAAACTAGGTTCAGTTCCCCGATGGTACGAAGGAGAAAATGCCGTTACAACCATGATTGAAGGAAGAACCGTTACCCGTCATAACGACTACCTTGTCAAAGTGCTTAAGAAAAATTCGTCAGCGAGTTCAGCGCTTGAATGGGAGGATATCAAGGGGCGGGTCCTCGAGAAGGATGATTGCTACCTAGTGCCTGTAAGGTCGTTAACAAGCGAACACTATGCAGGATTCGTCTACAACATGGAAGTCGATGAAGACCACAGCTACGTTGCAAACCTTAGTGCAGTGAGTAACTGCCAGAACTTTGACATTAGCCAGCGGAGAAAGGTGGAAGGAACGGACTTGATGCCTCCTGACGTGGTGAGCTTGGCGTTGAGCCATGGTTGCCAGGGGATTGCGTACACTTACAACCAACCGACGATATTCATGGAGTTCGCACGGGACATCGGAGTCGAGGCACGCAAGAACGGGCTAATCAACATTTTCGTTTCCAACGGATTCGATACGCCGGACACTGTTGCGATGATGGATGATTTTCTGGACTGCATAACGATTGATTTCAAAGGAAGTGGGGAGACAAACTTCGTCAGGAAGCATATCGGAATACCGGATGCGCAACCCATCTTCCAGACGATACAGGAGATTAGGGACAGGGGGAAGACCCACATCGAGATCACGGACCTGATCATCCCGGAGATAGGGGATAGTCTCGACGAAGCGAGGAAGTTGAGTCGCTGGCTTTACGATAATCTTGGGCCGGACGTGCCGGTCCACTTCCTCCGATTCCATCCCGATTACAAGCTCATGCACCTACCTAGCACGCCGGTGAAGACTCTCGAAGAGCACTGCAGAGTGGCGAGGGAAGAGGGATTGCGATACGTCTATGTCGGGAATGTTACTGGGCATCCGTGGGAACATACCTACTGTCCAGAATGCAAGAACATAGCGATCAAAAGATACGGGTTCGACATTACCGGCTGGAACCTGGATGACAAGAATAGATGCGTGAACTGTGGATACCATCTGCCAATATTCGGCCAGCTGAGCTCCTCAGTCAGCGAAGACCGATTCCTACCCGTAGTCAACTAAGTACTGGTTAGGCTTTCTAGTTCCAATTCCGGATATTTATTCCGGTTCAATTCGCGGTTACTTGCCGAGAGCAGAATGCGGACCAGCTCATCAGGAGCAATCCTTCTTACCCCTTTCAGATGGTGGAGCAGAAGTTCTACTCGGCCGGGTTGGAAGGATAGCCTTGCCACGTACTGGTCCTGGTGGACCTTGTGTCTCCTACCGTCGTCGACAGAGTAGTGAAGATGAAAGACTAGATCCAAGGTTCTGAACGTTCCTTTCTCCTCTATACGTTGAATCAATCTCTTCACTTCTTTCTCGTCAAGAATGTCGAATCCGTCTTTGTTACCGACTCCGAACTCGAACACGACTCCTCCCGACTGGTATCCGGGAATGTCAGCGACCGTTATTTCTAGTGATTTTTTCTCCTGAGAAAGAGATCGGAGACCTGCCAGGATTGCCTTCTGCAAACTCTCAGTATTGATATCGTAAAGCCATGAAGCCCGCGCGTGATAGATCGTCGGAAAGTGTTCTAATGTTCCAAGCCAGGGGTCTTCGTTGAGATTCAGATTCAAGTGCTCCACAGCCGCTGAAGGTTCTCTTGGAGGCAGGTGTTGTACGGCTGCAATTAACGATTTCATTGTTGAGCATTTGGAGACAAGAAGAGTCCTTGCCGTAACGTTCGTCGTGATTTGAGCGTCTACGCTTTCCCTCCAAAACCAGACTAGCTACGGTCGTCAGTCAATGGTGGACTTGAGTTGGAGTTCTTCAGATTCTGCCCGGGATGTGGACGCCGATTTCATATCAAACTTGAGAGCAAGAAACTTGTTCATCTTGAAAGACATGAGGTGGAGAGATCGCGGACGAGTCGTAGGGGTGGTACCGCGCATTTAGGAGGAGGTCCGAGGATTGTCGACATTGAAGAATTTCAACACGAATACAAGTGCAAGCATTGTGGACATGAATGGTCCGACCAGCATCTCGAAGAGCACAGGGAAGGTTAGCAGAGTAAGGTAGAAGAGAGACGACGAGCTTTCTCTAACTAAGTCGCCTTTGTCAACAGAAAACCAAGATCTAGACTTTCGTGACATACTGAAGCATCTCGATCGAGAATCAGCCCACTTCGTCATCCGACTGGAGACCCATCATTCGGGAAGGGTCGTGACCGTTGTCCAGCCTCATGATCTGATTCGGGACAGTATCAACTTGCCTGGACTGACGCACAAGCTGAAGCAGAATCTTGGGACCAGCGGTGACGTAGAAAACGGTCGCATCATCCTCCACGGTGACCATCGAGACCAAGCCAGGATCGAACTCCTGAAGCTAGGCGTCTCAGCTGGTAACATCGAAATGATCTAGATTATTATCAAGAAGTTCTGCCGGGCACTTGGATGGGCGATCGGGATCTTCCAGCCTCTCCAAACGCTGACCACTCGAAGAATGAACGTTGCTAGGGCAGCTAGCACTTCGGCTGAAGGTCCGAGAGTTTGAGCCTGATTGGCTAGAGCGATTATGATCGCGCCTAGCAGAGAGGCGACCGCGTATATCTCACTCCGGAGCACCAGCGGCACTTCAGCAGCCAGTATGTCCCTCAGCGCTCCTCCACCAATACCTGTGAGCATTCCCAATAGCGAGGCCGGTATAGGGCCGAGCCCAGCTGACAGAGCTATCGTGGTGCCGGTGACGGTGAAGATTGCTAGGCCTGCTGCGTCGAATGCGGTTACGAACCTGTTCCATCGCACGATCTGGCGGAAGTCAAAGAACACCAAGAGACCTGCAACGCCCGCAGCTGCAAGATAGCGCCAATCAACCAGCGTCATCGGAGGAGTGTGGCCGAGGATGAGGTCCCGCATAACGCCCCCGCCAAGCCCGGTTGCGACCGATAGCACCAGGACCCCGAATAGATCCATTTTCTTCCGGACCGCAAGTATCCCACCACTCAAACCGAACGCAAAAGTTCCCACCAGGTTCAGAATCAGTGTCTCGTCCATTTTCTACAAATCCACAGGAGGTCTTTACCCAAGGCGCAAGATAGCATGAATTGAATTTTTATGGCAAGAATGAACTTGGCAAGACATGTGAACTAGGCGACCCGGTCTTGCCGCGAATTCTTTACCGGTCACTATAGGAGCTTATGGACGACTCTGAGGCAGGCGTTCATCACATAGGGAATCTTGCTCTTTGAAAGCATCGTCTTTGCTTCCTCGTTTTCGAGTCCGAGCTGTGCCCAGAATGCGAAGGGTCTACCATACTTCTTCCACATCTCGATAACTTGCTGTGCGACCTGTGGAAGTTCTTCGCTGGGACGGAAGACGTCCACGATATCGACCTTCTTCGCCAAATTCGGTGGCAGGTCCATGAGGCTCTTGTACGCCTTCTCGCCTAGAATCTCATCAGCAGTGGGATTTACGGGGATGATAGTGTAACCGTGTTGCTTCATGTACGCAGGTACCGTGTAAGCTTCCTTCTCAGGGTTCTTGGAAGCACCTACAACGGCGATGACGTTGTATTTTTTCAGAATCTCTCTCGAGGATATGGTTGAGCTGGGACTATGGGTTTGGGACGTTATGTTTGCCTCTAGTCTAACCTGTTGTCCGGTGGCTAAAAAGATGCTTCGCGCCGGAATCGTCCGCTAACTCTGAGGCCGAATATTCTTGAACTGGGAATAGAACAGTGTAATCGAGATCACATAGAACACGGTTGCCAGATAGAAGGGAATGTCGAACCTTTCTGTTGCCAGGATCAAACCGCCGATCACGGTAGTTATGCTGTTTGGAATCCTCCAGACGACCGTGTTGATGGAACTCGCCAGTCCTCTCTCGTCCTGGGACATGATGCCCATCAGATAGGAATCGCCCAGTGGTCCTGCCATGTTCATCAGAGCCGCTCGAATGATGTAGAGACCGCCGGCCAGTCTAACGTCCGGGACGAGCGCTAGACTCAGCATGAAGACTGTGGAGAATCCTTGCGTAGCAACGATTGCTTTGACTAATCCGAACCGGCCAGAGATTCTAGGACTCGCTACAGCAGCCAGCGCTATTGTCAAGTTGGACAGTGAGAGCAAGGGTCCGCTGAAGGTGTCCGGGGTTCCGAACTTGAGAAAGAGCCAGGTTGGGATCAGGGGAATGATGAATCCTGCTCCGAGCCCGATGAGGCTGTTGATCCCCGAGAACTTCAGAAGGGTCGGGAAGTTCTTGCCTCTGATCAGTTTTGTCGGGTTGGGTGTTTCCTTGTAGTCCTTGAGGATGCGAAACAGCCAAACCGGGGTGATAGCTGAAACCAGTCCCATCAACACCAGGAGGTCTTGATGGATGACGATTGAGCCGAGGCCAGTCAGGGATTGGAGCGTCGGAATCAGTGTTGGTAAGAGGAACCCGAATGCTATGGATCCATTGCCAAGGATGAATGAGAGAGAGAACGCGGCGTCTCGATTTTCTAGGCTCGTTTGATCGGCGATTATCGCATTCCATGTTGAGAGCGCGGCGGACTCGGCTATTCCAAGAATTATAGCTGCAACGACGAGGACGACTAAGTTAATCGTGAGCGCGATCAATAAGATAGGAAGGGGAACTAGAGAGGTCCCGATCAGGAGCAGATTCTTCCGCCCCCTTCTATCGGAGAGTATTCCGAGCGGTATTGAGAGGAGAACCATTGCGCCCTCCAGCCCGAGGAGAAGCCCAACGACGCCCGCGCTGATGCCTAGTTCGGGGAAAAATGCGGTTAGGTAGACGAGGAGGTAACCTATCGCGATGTTGTTGAAGACGAGTGCGACGATGAGCCACTTTAGTTTACCAGGAGTCTTGGAGAAGAATCCACGTTTCTTCTCGACTTCTGAGGTCATCTCGCCATCCTTGCGGATGGTCGGGGCTCTATCGGGGTTATTTAATCGGAGCCAGATTGAACGATGCTACGGAGCCGAGAGCTGCGGAAAAAAAGGAAGGGGGATGCGAAGAGCACGGGTTCTAGACAGAAATGGTTGAGGTGAAGGTGTCTTGATCTGTGCAGCCGAACAAGGGTACGATGTTGCTGCAGGCGTCTCGGTTGTCGGCCCAGATGACGTGGGCTGTTGTTGGACTGGCAGCTATCTGAATGTAGTCACCCAAGAAGATCTCTGGATCTCCGAAGTCGGCTCTCTCCACTATGTTGGGGTTAAACGAGGTGCTGGTTATTCTGAGGTTGGGTGAGAAGGTAAGGCCTCCGTCTTTCGAGTTCGCGTAGAAAACATCCAAGGCCGTTATAGTGCCGCTTGAAAGCTGGCCAAGTCGGCTGTCATACCATGCTATACTGATCGTGCCGCCGGAGACGGATATGGTGGAGAAGAAGTGTTGACCGGTAATCATATCGTTGACTTGTATTGGACTGGTCCAGGTGACCCCTCCGTCGATAGATTTTGTGAACATGACATTGGAGTTGCCTTTCGCATAATCATCCCACACGATGTACACGCCACGACCGTCAGCAGCGATTTGAGGTATGGTGAAGAATCTGAAGGAGTTGCCCGGCAGGGGGCTCGGGGCGAGAGACACGCTTGCAGCTATCTCATGGCCATGGAAGGCCAGTCCACCATCATTTGAGACGGCCACGGCGATGTTCGAAGATGTTCTAGAGCGGCCCGGGGTGAGGCTAGAGACAAACACTCTTCCTTGAGTGTCAACCGCGACTCCCGAGGCAAATCCTTGTCTTATCGCTAGTATCGGGAAAGAGTAGGTTACGCCTCTGTCGGTTGATCGGATTAGGGCGACCCCTGAGCCAGTGGCGCCACCTGATAAACTGAAAGTGTCGTAGGTCACGTAAATTGTACCATCGCGGGGCCCGCCTGATGTGTCAACCGTGATCCAAGGCTTGTCCGCGAGATTGTAGTGGGACCGTGGGAGGAGAGTGGTGAAGGCATAGTCGGCTCCATCATTGATGAACTTGGCAACAAAGAGGTTGAAACCTGAGTTGCTGGTGAGGGTCGCAGCCGCTGTGATACCGACATAGTACACATTTCCGGATCTGTCAAACGCGAGGACTGGATCGGAGGTGGCTAGGAAAACCCCGTGTAAAGGAGAGGCCAACCCTTGTGGCGAGTTGTCGCCAGGATATCCGGGTAGAAGCATTACGCTCCAGGTTTGACCTCCATCGACGGAACGGTAGTATCCATGCCATCGGTGCCCTCCCGTAGAGAGGAGCCTATAGTCCTGAGCGCCTGCAACAACGACATTCGGATTGTGGGGGTCAACGGCGATCGTAGGTTCTACCTGTTGCCGTTCAGAGGAGTCGTTGGAGGTTGTGATGTCGACGTTTGGACCGGCGACTGGTAATGCATGGGCGGGTGCGAGGGTTATACAGATCATGAGGGCGATTGCTATCGTAACAGTTTTCGTCTTCAAGAATTTTCCCGGTGTCTCATATTGGATTGATTTTGTTATAGCCCTTGCGATCTTGGAGAGGAGTTTCCTCTCGATTATCCGCAGGTGAACGGGGTAGACGGTGTGTGTATAGGCCCTTGCTAGGAAGTTCTAGGAAGTCACAGGTGTTGATTTTGTTCTTTCAGGAAGAGTTGTGATAGTATCGCGGCGCCAATGGCTGCGGCAAAGGCGAATAGGATAACAGATTGGAGTTGTGTTGCATCTGCTATCACTCCGCCGATCAAAGGTCCTAGGCCGCCCCCGAGACTAATTGCCGACTCAAGGATACCCAATCCCTTTCCCCTGTCAGCAATCGACGTGTAGTCTGACATCAACGCCGCAGCCGATGCTTGGATCAATGGATAGATCGGAAGAGTCCACAATATCGTCACCACAACCGTGTTGGTGATAAAGTAGATCGTTGCAAAATAGATCGCATAGCCCACAGCTCCCAAGAGGAACATAGGTTTCCTCCCAATCCTGTCATCTAACGGTCCTACGATCCGGAAAGCAATCGCCCCGAAGACCGTTGTCGCCGTGGCGGCGAGGCCAGCCATCAGGCGAGAGCCGTTGAGGGAACCGACCAGGTAAATTGTGAAGAAACTGTTGAAGGAAGAGGATGAGATGAGCGCGAGGATTGATACGCCGCAGAGAATCAGGACGTTTCGTTGCTTGAGAAGACTCCAATATCCCTCCGGGTGGATCACAGACTTCGCGATGGTAAGCCCTTGTTTGGTTAGGAAAGAAACGACCAGAATTCCTGAGTAGCCGTAAAGTGCTCCCAAGACATAGAGGTACACTGGGTCGAGGAATTGAAAAAGTGCTCCTCCGATGAGAGTTGCTGATGCATATCCTAGGGAGGCTGCTGTCCAGAATTCTCCGATAGCCCGCCCGTACTGTGTGGATTTGTCTGTCGCGAGTGCGGCAAATATGGGGATGAAGCTTGAGGAGAACAGACCCATTAGTGCAACCACGAACACGAACTGTGCAGGGTCGCGTAGGAACGGGAAGAGTGTGAATCCAACGGCCTGGACTAGGAACGACAGAGCGAGAATCCTCGTCCCCTTACCAGTCCTGTCCAGAATACCTCCCCAGACAGGAGAGAGGACAATCGTCTCGATCGCAGGAAGAAACGAAACCAAAGAAATTAGCGAGAAGGATGCTCCCAGCGAACGTAGCTGGATTGGCAGAAACGCCCAGATTATTCCAGTCGGGCCGAAGGCCAGAGCGGTAGATAGCTTAACAGCGATTCGCTGGTCCGTAATGAACCGCCCACGAGATGCCGCAGAAGAAACCTACGAGGTTATTTTGAAGGTGTCGACTGGATAAGTTGTCTAATCTCTTCGCTTATTCTGCGACGCTCATTGTCATCCTTCGCCATCATCCATTCTAGCTTGAGCTTGAACACGCGATCCTCAATGCTTGCGTTCTGCTTCTGCACTGTGTTTGCCATGCTTGTCAGCGCCATCGTCCAGTATCAGGCTCATTCTCGATCGTGGGAATATAACAAGTTCTGAACCCAGAGGCGGCTTGCTATAGTCCAGCAAGTCCCCCGATCACAAAGCCGACAATCGCCAACAGACCGAACGCTAGATGCAGAATTATCGTGTTAGCATTAGCCGGGATAATCGCATGCGGATCCTTGTAGTTAGACCTCAATATTCTGACCGCCTTCAAAGCAAACGGTAGACTGAACAACGCGATGAGCGTCGCGAAGCTAGTAACCGGGAATGCAACATAGATCTTGAGAACCGCATAGAGGAGCAAAAGAAAGTATGACGTTGCAAGTAATCCGATGTAGACCGCAACAGACCTGAGATAGCCCAGCCTCAAGACGAGGGTCTTCTTCCCAACCGCCTTGTCCGCGTCCATATCAGGAAACTCGTTGATCCACAAGACCGCAGCTATTAGCAGTCCGACTGGAATGGATGCGAGCAGCGGGACGGTCGCGGACGCGAGGGATCCGGTTTGAACGTAGTAGGCGCCTAGGGTCATTACAGGCCCAAAATTGAGTCCGACGAGAAATTCTCCGACTCCTCGGTAGGCAAGTTTGAAGGGAGGGCCGACGTAGAAGTAAGTGGATATTACACCGATCAATCCGAACCAGAACAACTGATACAATCCTAGTTGGAAGATGAGGTAGAATCCGATTAGGGATCCGAGGATCAGACAAGAAGTCGATACTATCAGATGGGTTGATGGCCGAATTAGTCCCGCCGTCAGTATTCTTCCGCCACCAGCGAACGGGTTCTGGTGTCGAACCTGGAGATCGTTTCCGCTCTTGAAATCAAAATAGTCATTGAACATGTTACTAGCAACCTGGATCAAACTAGCACCTAGCAAGGTCAGCAGGAAGGTGCCCCAGTTGAAGACGTGCAATGTTTCCCAAGCAATGACGCCCCCGAGTATGATTGGGACGAAGGTCGCTTGCAAGAATGGGACCCGCATCGCCTTGAGCCATAATCCGACGAAAGGCGGCTTCTTCGCATCGATGCTTGGGTTCGATGACATACCTGGCTATCTTCCGGTTTCGAAAAAAACGGCGCGCCGGAGGTGATATAAGGCTAATTCCCGGAGTTTATTGAGTTGAGAGGCAAAAGGCTAAAGCGTGTTCACAAGTCCACGATAGACTCTTAGCGTGGTTAAGAATTTGGCCGAAAACTGGGACGTAGTAGTTGTTGGCGCCGGCATAGCGGGCTGCATGACAGCCGGCACAATAGCCCTGAAGGGCAAAGGAAACGTAAGCGTTCTACTAATGGACAGAAACCCGCCCACAGAAGCGGGAAAGAAAACAGTCCTTGGATGGGTATGCGGCGACGCGGTCGGCGAGCACCACATCAAGTACATTCAAGAACGCATCGGGACAACCTACGGGAAGCCCGAGATGGAGAACCGGGTAACCGCAGTCTACGTCTACTCCCCCGATATGAAAGTCAGAGTCCCATTCGAGGGGCCCGGATATGTTCTTGATCGGCCAAAGTTCGCGAAACGCCTACTCGATGATGCTCTGAAGGCTGGTGTAGAATTTCGTGGTAACGTCCAAGCAACCGAGCTAATCCAAGACAACGGAACAATCGTCGGATTGCACGGCCAGACAGTCGGCCCAGGCGTCAATCAAGAGTTCGAGATTCGAACCAAACTTATCATCGACACTTCAGGAATGTCCACGAAGCTTCGCCGGAATCTTCCGATTCCCAGTCATATTGAGAAAGAGATCAACAAGGACGATGTAGAGCCGACAGCGCGTCTGAACGCGAAACTCCGGGACGGCATTGAAGTGGAACCGTTCCACTGCGACATCTACCTCGACGCGGAAAAGGCGCCCGGAGGCTATCTCTGGCTCTTTCCAAAATCCGAAGACAAGGTCAACATTGGGCTTGGCATCCAGCAGAAGAGAAGCTCTAAGCCTCTCAGCGCTCTCCTGAAAGATTGGCTGGCGGCAGATGACCGGTTCAAGGATATTCAGCCGCTGAGCGATGATAGCAACCTGACAGGGTCCTGGCAGGTCTCAGTTAGACACCAGAACGACTGCCTTGTCGCCAACGGCTACATGATCTGTGGAGACGCGGCATGGTTCCCCAACCCGATCAGCGCCGGCGGCATAGGCCCAGGACTGATAGGCGGAGTCATGGCCGGAGAAACCGCAGTCCGTGCCATAGAGGCGAACGATTTCAGCGAGAAACAGCTTTGGCAGTACAACCTCGACTTCGTCAATCATTACGGCAACAAAACGGCCGGGTTGGAGGTATTTCGCATGTATCTACAGACACTCAACAACGACCAGATCAACTATGGAATGAGACACTTCCTCTCATCCGATGAAGCTACAGAGATATCGCTGGGGGAAATGCCCCATCTCTCCGCCGCAAAGAAAATAGTCAAACTGTTCAGAGGCTTAGGATCGTACAAGGCGTTCAGCGGACTCGTGTTCACGATGGCGAGGATGCGGGCTCTGAACGAGCTATACCAGAACTATCCAAAAGACCCGTCGCAGTTCGAGGCCTGGAAAGCAAACGTCGATTCAATTCTAGCTCAGGGTCGAGCCCGTTTCCACTAAACGACAAACAGTAACATCGTCAATAAATAAGGGCCGGCGAACAGGCCCACTCAGAAACGATTGCCTTCTCCCGAAATCAGCCCACACTTTGACGCAAGACCGCCAGACGATCAGGCACTTGTAATGAACATGCTATCATCTGAGAACGACGCGACCTACAGCTTCCAAGGAATGAAGAGAAGGCTCGGACTGCACCAAGAAAAACTAACAAGGATCCTCAAACGTCTCGAAGACGACAATCTCGTCTTAAAGACGGACGAAGGATACAAGGTCCTGCATCACTCGAAAAAGACGACCCGACATCTCGACGAGGGAGAGCCCGTTATCCGAGGCCAGCTTCCTCCAGGAATCGACCCCAACCTCTTCACATCGAAACTGAAAGGTCGATGGTTCAAGAATTTCCGCTGGCTAGGATATTCCACCAGCGAATCCGGCCAATCGCTCTACTGGATCACCGAAGATGGACGATTCCAACTAGTAGTGCGGCTTGCCCCCGCGGAAATTCTGGTCTGGAGCCAACCAACGAACGAAGTTGAGACACACTCTTCGATCGCCGCAGGCTACGAACTCTTCGACAGAATCAGCCGCATTCTTCCAGAAACAGAAGACAACAGCTAGATCTACACAATTCTCGTTGACTGGATAACCTTCTCCCCAGTCAATATCCCACACCCTCGCATGGTTATAGGTAGAGAAACATGCGAAAAAGAACCTCCATAGCAGTTCGATTTAGCTCAGGAATATTCCGACAGGACTGGCAGCCGATGGAGCGTCATCCCCGACCCTTGAAACGCAGAAATCCCAACGAAATGGGCCAAGCTCCGGACAGGGTGCTCAACGCACCTTTCCGTCCTTGATCAGTCAAGACAGATCTCGCGACTGAAATCCTTCAATTTTCGTTGAGCCAGTATCCATTCTGTACTCTCGTTTCCTACGGTCTAGCTCGAGGGAATAATCGCAGCTGACATTAGTCGGATCTTCCTGTGAAGAAAGAAAGTTTACACGGTTGACCGCACCAGTCTCTACAATGAGGACTAGGTTTAGTTGCCCGTCCAAATGACTGCTGGTCGACCTGTTCTTCTCTATGACAATGATTGCGGAATATGCACCAGATTCGCGCACGTCGCAAGTTCTCTCTCGAAGGGCTGGGTAGACACGGTCGGATTGTTCACGGACAGAGGGGCCAGGATAAAGTCCGAGTTCTTTCGCGCCACTGATAGACCGGATGAGATGTTTTGGCTTCTCTTCGGCGATATAGGTTACGGTGGTAGGAGTGGACTCTTGCCATTGGCCCGAGAAGTAATCAGAGGGAGAGTGCTTTGAGCCAGCGAATAGAGGAGAGTTGTCCCAGACCGAGAAACGCGGTCCGGCGGGTTCTCGGGACCCTACGAAAAGGAAGAGTCGTCAAGAGAAAGCGAACCGAAGGATCGTTCTAGTTCAGTCGAAGACTCTTGTCAGCGTCGTATCCTAGGGATCGTCCCCAGGCCTTGATGCTGTCCAGAATCTTTTTTGAGCCAAACCAGCATAGAGTCGTGAATATGGCTTTGAAGGCCGGGTTCAGCTTCATGAGCGTCGGCGGCATTGAGTGTAGCTCCAGCACTGTGTGTCTCCAGCTTCTGTAGATGACCCAGAACCTCGCCTCATCAATTGCCTCATCAATATTGAAGAAGCCCTTGTTCTTCAAAACGCCGAGCGGAACAAAGCTGAGAGGCGTCACAGTGAAGTGGGCCCGGTTCCCGATCTCCTTTCGGAGCCCATGCTCCATTTTATCGATCAAACGGACAGTCTCAATCGCATCGTCAGTGGTCTCTCCTGGTAATCCTACGATGAGGGTGTAGGCTGGGAACCAGTAGTTCTCGTTGAAGATTCGTGTGCCGTTGTAGATGACTTCCTGCCATTCACTCGGGCTGAAGGGTTTCACCTTCAAAGGCATGTATTTGCGGATGAGTTCAGTGGAGCCAGTCTCCAGTCCTGACTGGATGCCGATGTACTTGTCATCCTTCGCGCGGACCGTTTCGGATATTTCCTTGATGAGCTCTGGATCAGCTGCCGCGGGCGCTGTCGTACCATGGGTCGGGTTAGCATATGTGATCCCGCCCTGAGTCATTACTGTCTTGAAGAGATCGACCACTGCCTCGTGGTTGGGCATGAACCCGTTCTTGTCTTCAAGTTTGTAGAGGAAAATGTCCTCGCTGTGAATCCAGACGTTAGGGTTTCCAATCTTCCTGTTGACCGCAATCTCTCTTTCGATCTTGTCAGTTGGGTAGTATTTCGCGGTGCGCAAGTTTGGCTCGCAGAACTGACAGTTGCGGCCGCAGCCTCTCATGACCTCGACAAGCCCGTGAGTTGACGCTCCAACGATGTCCGGGATCTGCTCTAGCTTTGGTCCGCGGGGGACGTGGATGAACTCTGATGCACCGTTGAATTCTATGTCGTTGTAGATGTCTTGTATGACATGGTCGCACTCTCCGATCACGGTGTGGTTGACGCCAAGGGCTCTGGTCTGTTCGTTTTTGGTTTCCATCTGCCAAGCGCCTGAGCCGCCAAGTACTAGTTTTGCCTTGGGAAACCGCTTTCTAGCTCGGTTTACCTCGTAAACCAGCTCAAGGAATTTCTTTTTCGTGTACGCTGTTAGTTGTCCTCCGTCAGTGAACATCATGCTGACGGGTCCAAGCCCCAGAGGGTCCATGGTTGATATTCCGATTATTCGGGTGTCCTCGTTGACGAACTTGGCGATGTGGTCAGGATGGGCGACCACGACTTCCTCGGGCTTGTAAGTCCTAAGGATTGAGGCTTCCAGCTTTCTTAGCCCGTAGGGCGCCATCTGTGCAACCCCGTTGCTGTGCTTGACCTGGGGGGAAAGGAAGTCGAATACGATTCGTGGAACCTTCTCAGCTGGGGCACAGCTGAAGAAGGGGAGCAGGGGTATACCCCAGTATTCGCTCATCTGGGTTGCGTCAGCTGTGAGCACTATTCTAGCCATTCATCTAAACCTCAAACACGCTTTGCTTTAGTTAGGATTAGGTCTCTCTTCCGACCGGTCTTCCCTAAAACAACTTGTTTTCGAGGTGCTATGTATTTTAAACTAGTGTTTCATGTCCACCGGAAAATCATCAATTGCCCTTGTTTGGATACCTTTCAGGGTAGAAAGCTATCATGTTCTTCGATGAGAGGTAGGGAGGGGCCGCAACTCATCCGAGACTATACAGAAAGTGGGTTTGTCCGCAAAAAAAGTGTTTCGAGTTCAGCAGATTTTCCGCAGAACTCTCTCAATGAGGATCCAGTACCTATCGCGTTCTCTGATCGGATCTCTTCGACACATGTAACGTCTAGGGCCGGGCGAGTAGAAGGCTTGGAGAGCAGGGAGAATCAGACAGCCTGCATCTCTAATGAGCGATGCCCATAAAAGAGACGATGCTTCCTTGACAAAATCATGCAAGCGACCACGAGTATTCAAACCGGGACCCGTGCTCCCGAATTCACATCTCTCTTGACGACAGGTGATGTGGTGAAGCTTGAAGATTACAAGGGAAAGAAAGTTGTTCTCTATTTCTATCCGAAAGACGATACTCCTGGCTGTACCATCGAGGCCTGCGGTCTCAGAGATCAATATGCGAAAATTCGCGAGCTAGGAGCTGAGGTCTTGGGCGTGAGCGTTGACAACGTCGTGTCTCATCAACACTTCACTCAAAAATTCAATCTACCCTTCCAGCTGGTCGCGGATTCTGACAAGAGCATAACGAGGGCCTATGGCGTCTTGAACGAGAAATCCAACATGGCAAGACGCGTTACCTTCATCATCGATGAGAAGGGGATCGTCGAGAAAGTATTCGATCCCGTCAAGGCAGATGCTCACACGCAGCAAGTAATCGATGCCCTATCTCAATAGCCGCTCGCGCCCTTCAAAGGGCCCAAACTAGCTTTCCGAGTTTCGAGCGAATTCCTCCAGGGTCGCCTTGCTGACGGCAGAGTAATGGCTGCCTAAATCTTCTGTAAGCTATCCTTTTGGAACAGAACGTTCTCCTGGCCAAAGCTCCGGTAAACCTTTCGAGGTATTGAGATATCAGAGAGGTACAAATCGCCCAAGTATTGGGCCGCGCGTGGTGCAAGAAACCCGGTCTTTGGCAGTGCTAATGTGAGGGTAGCGGTCGCCTTGATGCAGGGGTCATATGCTTCCCCGGTCGTTGCGTTCATCCCTGAGGGAAGGTCCATGGCCAAGATTGGCTGGCCGCTCCCATTTGCCTGCCTGATCATCAAAGCTACTTTGTCCCGAGGATTGCCCTCAAGCCCGTATCCAATGAGACTGTCGATTAGCAGATCATAATCGCTCAGATCGTAGTCTGTTGATAGGATCGGGATTCCCATTTTTTCGAGGATATCCAACTGTCTAAGTGGCACGCTCTTCATTCTGTCCTTGGCTGTGCCAGCGATAACTTCGACGTTCGCGCCCCAGTTCGTTAAGTGTCTTGCCGCAACCATTCCATCTCCACCGTTGTTGCCTCCTCCGACAAGACAAGCAATGCGCTTGCCGATAGCAGTCCCTTCTAACATGCGCGTGCCCAATGTGGCCGTGGTTCGGCCCGCGTTCTCCATCAACATGAGAACATCCACTTGGAACTCTCGAATCGTTACATCGTCTATCTTACGCATCTCGTCAGCGGTAACGTAGACGATTCCCGCCTTCTCTTGCACGTTCGCTCATCGCTCTGTTGAGCAGATATACCTAAGGTATCCAATGGGGAATATTCAAAACTTGAACAAGTAGAACGATAACGAGATCGAGAATTGCAACTCCTAATTGATGACGTTCAACTTTGGGATGGGACCGGCTCCGTCGCGCAGCCCAAAATGTCTGTCGAGGTTCGTGACGGGCGGATTCATTGGGTAGGGCCCGCGTCCCAGTGGCAGGGTAGCCGTCCCACCATTCGTGTCATTGATGGCAGAGCTCGAACATTGATTCCTGGTCTAATGGATTGTCATGTTCACTATAGCGGTCCAGGCGGGCCCGAATGGATCGCCCGATTTACTGACCCCCTTCCCGAAATCTCAATGCGTGCGATCGAGCTCGCCGAGACCAGTTTACGAAGCGGAGTGACAACTGCACGAGATGTAGGTGCACCGCACGGGGTCAGCATAAGACTCGCACGAGCAGCAAGAGCGGGAGAGATTCGCGCCCCGAACATTCGGGCCGCGGGAACCTGGATTGCCCACCGCGGTACTTACGTTTCCTTTGCAAGACTGTTCGAGGAAACTAGTGAGCTAAGAAACGCAATCAAGACTGAGATTGAATCTGGAGCCGACCTCATCAAGGTTGCACTTGCAAGCTGGAACGAAGGTGCCCGACCGCAAGACGCGCCGGATATTCCATTTGACAAGAAACTGCTCGCTGTGGCCGTTGAAGAAGCCCACAAGGCGGGTTTCAAGATTGCGTGTCACGCCAACGACCCGACCAGCTGTCGCATAGCCGCCCACGCGGGCGTTGACTCCCTCGAACACGGGATGTTTCTCGAAGCACAAGATCTTGAAGCCATGGTGAAGAACAAGACGTACCTCGTCCCAACAATGTCAGTTTGGGACGCCATGCTCTATTACGCTCGCGCGGTCGATTGGCCTGAGATCCGTAAGAGGCGCGCTGAGGATCTTCGGCACGGATCGCGTGTGGCGGTTACAGGCGCCATCAAAGCAGGGGTGAAGATAGCGCTGGGAACGGATGCTGGAGGTGGAGCTGCACGTCACGGTCGAATAGCGCGAGAGGCGGAATTGATGGTCGAGTGTGGGATGGAGCCGCACGATGCCCTAGTGGCCGCAACTTCAAGCGCGGCAGCCTTGATAGGTGAAAGTGAGCGCGGGACAATTGAGGAAGGAAAAATCGCAGACCTGGTTTTGCTCGACGGAAACCCCTTAGAGAGTATTAGCGCTCTAAGATTGATTGCGGCTGTGTTTCGCGACGGACGAAGGGTTGGACAAATCTAGTGGGACAAACAGCACCAAGTGGCTGGTGCACGTTCCTTTCGCTTCATGAGAGACAGGTCCAATACGATTTAGAAATCCATTCGGACGAGAAGTGCTCAAAGCTATCTCGGGATTATTAGCGATAAATCCAAATACCTCAGTGCGAACCAAGCACTCAAGGTTTTGTCTTGCCATTCCCTGAGACAGGCCGATCTTTACTAGCTCTCATAATCCTTGCTTCAGTGCTAACTGTCCCGTCGGAGATTTCTAGCGCTCACGCCGTTACAACGGGAGTAGTGTGCATCGAAGATCCGGGCGTGCCACTCGTAAATTCCCCGGCATGCCGATACGGGCCGCCGTCTCTCACAGGGCCAACCCCGAATACCACACAGCTTTCACCTACTCAGATCAAGATTGGAGTCTTCATCGAGAACTCAAGCGCCCTCAGCGGCTTTGACATAACGCTGTCCGCGGATCATACTATGCTGCAACCATCCAGTATTGATCTCGTTGGTAGCGTGCTGCCTCCAACAATAAAAATAGTCCTAGAATGCGTTGGCGGAAAAGCGCCACCACCGATTATCTCAATGTGCCCACCCACGGATACGGCTGATACGCTCGAACTTGCCGCAACAAGTCAGACATTAACCCCAGCACCCGCTACCGGTCTTCTGTTCAACGCTGTCTACAACATAACTAGTTCAAGTTCTAGTTCAGGAATTACTGTTGGTTTTCAGAAAGGTTGCACAAACACCAGCGTGTCTGATGGCACTTGCGTTACGATAACTAACGGAACAATTCAACCTAACCCAGAAACCGTTCAGACAGGCAATTTCAACAACGCCTTGCCGCCTCCCTGGGTCTCAGTCTCGGCGGCTTCGACCTCCGCTGGACCTGTCTTCCCCGGGAGAGATAATGGAAATTTCACTCTCACCTTTACCCCCCAGAATGGTTGGCCCCAACCCGGGGGTTGTGGCTTCGTATCGTTATGCCAGGTATACCTCTCATGGGTAACGAGCTCCCCGGATGTCGGCGTTTGCTGCCTTAATCCCGCTACGTTCACATTGAATGCCTCGAAACCTGTCTCAATTACGCTCTCAGTATACACGGTACCGCCCTACACGGGCGTATTCTTCGTCACAATCTTTGGAGAATACTCCACCTTTTTCTTCCCCGATCCGAACACCTTAGTTGTCGGGACCTTAGTGGCTCCCATCACGCTCAAACTCATCGTCAACGACTACTACCTGCAAATTCAGCCTGTAGGTCCTGTCACATTCCCTTCAGGCCATACAGCTTCGCGTGTACTGTCCATCGGAAGCGTGAAACTTTTCTACGGCAGCCCAGATTTTACCGGCAACGTAACTGTGTCAACCCGGGTGGTTTCACCCGTCGCCGGCCTCAACATTACTTACAACGGAACATCTTCTGTGACGGTCAAAGTCCCGGCGGGCGGGGTGGCAAATATCACCATGAGCTTCTCGTCGGTAACGTCCGCCCAATACACCGTCCAGCCGAAGGGCATGGTTGGTACGTACTACAAGACTGCGACCTTTCCTGTTATAGTCCAGGACTTCAAGGTTTCAAGCAATAACGTAACGTTCTCACCTAGTACACCTGGCACCTCCACTGTGACACTTTCGAGCCTTCCGGCCAGCAATGCCAACGGCTACTCGGGCTCGATCATTCTAACCGGAACAGCGTCCAGCACGAATCTTGGTATCAGTTGTAACAATCCACCCAATCTCGCCGCTGGCGGAACAACGACAACCACATGTAGCTTCACATCCTCCACTATAGGAACCTACAAAGCCACCGTCAAGGCTACTTCAGCGGATGGTTTGTTCTCTCACTCAACAACTCTGACCATCACTGTGGCGCAGACCCAAAACCAGACACTATTCTTCAACGGTGTGACTTTCCAGGTTGCAAGCAGCCTCGTCAATGACACAAGTACGAAAAGTCTGGTAGGAACGGTTCGTGTCACGGCGACAAACAGCACCACTGGCATGACGATATTCTCGAAGAATTATTCGCTGAACGTTACATTCCCATCGAGTAATCAGATCGTGCCTGCCGGCCACACTCTACGGTTTGTCCTGGTAGCCAGTAGTCTAAAGGACGGAATCATCTGCTCTACAAACCCGGCCTCCGCTCCCTCGATACAATGTTTCGCCACCTACAATCCTGACGTGTTCGGGCTAGGGCAGATCAATATCATTGATGCGGGAGGCATTGCGCTGGCATACGGTTCAACGCCCGGATCGCCACACTGGAATCCGTATTTTGACTTTGATCTCGACGGCTACATTGGCATAACAGACGTTGGCATTGTGTTTGCCAACTACGGTGCCCCGGTCATAAGCTGAAAGAACCCTCTTCGCCTTCTTCTCGTTTAGCCGGGAAATTGGTGGACCGGGCGGGATTTGAACCCGCGGCCTTCCGGAGTCTAGACCATCAACTGACTTGCAAACCGGACGTTCTTTGGCCTGACATTTGACTCGTCAGCATACCAGGCTGAACTACCGGCCCACTCGGCCGAACCCGATATTCTACCCGGTTAAAGCCTTTGACGAAAGGCCTACCCGAACGAAACTTCAGACCACAAGGAATCAAAGTACGAATGAGTTTCTCGTAACTTTTGTCTAAGTACTCTTTTTCATAGGGAACCCCTGGGGTGGTCGATTTTCCCGCGCCCTGCCCTCCACGGAAACCCTTTCCAATTAAATTGTGGGGCCGGCCGCCCCCAGGATTGTTCTCTTCTGGAAGGCCGTTTCTAAGGAGGCTGTGGGAAGATTCAGCCCTGTAGACAAACAAACACTTTCAGTTCCGTCTGTAAGCCTTGAAAGGGCAATGACAATCAGATTCTGTGATGTCCTCCTCGAGGTTCCATCTATCTCCCGATGTGGCAGCCGAAACTGGAATCCATATCGGAGATGGCGGGCTCTCCATCAAGAGAGGAGGACCCCACGGCCATTATCAGTATGAAGTAACAGGACACGCACTCGAAGATCAACTTTACCTCATCGGCACAGTAATGCCGACAATCTCCGCCGCCTACGACCTCCAACGACCTGGGTTCTACATCAACCCTGAACAGACCTGGATCTCCCTGAGATATCAGAGCAAAGCCGTTGCACTATTCAAACACGAAACTCTAGGGCTTCCCAATGGGAGGAAAAGAGACCTCTCAATTCCAGAGGCGTTCCGTAACGATGCCCGTCTAATGAGACCTCTTGCAAGAGAACTTCTCGCAACCGACGGCGTCCTCGGATTCTACAACGCCGGGAGAAGCAATCCCCACAAATACCCGCGGATTCAGATAAAACTGAAAGTGAGTCTTGTAATAGAACAACTCGCAACTTTCCTTCGAGCTGATCTGGGCATTAGCGCATCCTGCCGGTCCGCCCTGTCCCTTCATGAAGGCCGAAGCCCAAGTCTTCAACAGTTTCTACAAGTCAACCGTTCTGAGGACATCGATACTTGGGGGAGAGAAATCGGGTTTTCGAACCCGTCACATATTTCGCGTATGATGGTTTTCGAAGCTCTAGGCGAATGTGTCCCTCGAACAAGTATCGTTGACCGGTTGTCGTTCCTTTGCAGATATTCCTCAAGACTTGTGGCCTCAAAGCCAATCGCTCCCAGCGATCTAGTCGCTATGGTTGATAAGATGGCCACGCGTTTTGGGTTCCCGCGGGTGACGGGAGAAGCAATACTCCAAAAGATAGGCGAGATCAACAAACGTTTGGGATCAAATCTAGATCGAAAGCTTCCAATGCTTGTTAATTTTTGAGGGCCGCCGGCGGGATATTCCCACCTACCGGGAGGTGCTTTGAACCCGCCCTAGAGACTCCACAGGCCAAGGCGTTTCGACACGCCTTTCAGGCCTCTGCGCTACCAAGCTACGCTACGGCGGCCACGCGGGGGACCGGGTGGTAGCGAGGAATATGTAAGTTTGCAAACCTTTCTCGACGGAATGTTGCACTGGTCTTGGCAATGCTTGCCGACGTGCGGTTTGACTCGCCCGCTAAATCTTACACTAATCAATCTATTTTTCCGAGAGACAGTATTGACTATTTCAATGAACGTGACATTCCTCGGCTCCAAAAGGAGCCCAGCCGAGCGCACCCCATCGAGAGATGAGCTTTAGGTTTCTGCAAAACGGCTATGAAATCCCTGACCACCTAACAGCCATTCTAGATGTAGAAAAATGGCAACTGCGAAAAATGAGCTTCTCCTGCTGAGGACTTTCAGGCTGGCCCTGCCCGCAGCTCTATTCGCCACCCTCCTTTGGTCACTCGAATTCAGCGACTCCACGAGACAATGGGTCTACAACGGACTTGGCGCAAACGCGAACAACATAGTGTTCATCATCGGACTCGTGCTCGTCGTGGGACTCTACTGGTTCATGGGTGTTTACGAGCGCAAGATCCTCTACGAGAACCGGCATACAAGACCCGCGTTCTAACCCAGAAAGCAGAAAATCAACGCTTCTTCACCCCCCTATTCCAACCTCTAGATTCTTCGGGAATCGTTTTTCCGGGAGCCAAAGCTATGTACCCCTGAGACCCGCCAGCATTCCAGCTGGTACATCACGGGTTTGAAGGTCGGGGTACACGTCTCTATCTCAGGTTCCATCGACCAGGCAATCGACCGAGCCAAAGAAGAAGGCTGCGATACATTCCAAGTGTTCACGCGAAACCCTCGCGGCTGGAAATTCGCCGACCTAGACCCCGACGAGGTAAAGAGCTTCAAAGAAAAAATCGGTGAATCCAAGTTAGGACCCGTCGTCGACCACATGCCCTACCTTCCCAACTTGTCCAGTCCTGAAGATGAGCTATACGAAAAATCCACCGCAACCCTCCTGGCCGAAGTAGACCGCTGCGGAACCCTCGGAATACCCTACCTCGTCTGCCATCTTGGCAGCCACTTAGGAATGGGCAGAGATGTTGGCTTGCAAAGAATCACTGACGCGCTAAACATGGCCGTAAAACGCGTCAAGAAAGATCCCTGGATACTCTTGGAAAACATGGCAGGACAGAGGAACAGCATGGGCTCTAACTTCCCCGACATCCGAGAGATCATAGACGGGGTGAAAAAGCAGGAACGACTGGGTGTCTGCCTGGATACTTGTCTTCCTCCTGGTTCGTTGGTCTTCAGCAATGAATTGCCGACACCGGTTGAGGAGGTCACCCCATTTGAGACCGTGCTAGGTTCAGACGGACGGCTTGACCGTGTCGTTAGCGTGTTGCGGCGACAGTATTCAGGGAACCTCGTCTCAATCAAGCCGGAAGGATTGCCCTGGACCCGAATGACCTCGGAACATCCTGTTCTATGTCTCCGACCAAACGGTTGGCGATACTTAGATTCGAAACCGTGGAGGGTCAGACTTGTCAGTGAACCTGCGTGGGTCTACGCCCAAGAAGTTAAGCCAGGGTACTTTGTAGTCATGCCGAAGCTCGCATCCTGTGACACAATTCAAGTAAACTTTCGTCAATACACGGGAGCAGCGACTCGACGGTTTAGCTTTCCCACCGTTCTGCCACTCACGGACGCCTTTGCTGAACTATTGGGACTCTACTTAGCAGAGGGCTTTACTTTCATGGGGCACGGTGATAGGGGAGACAATGGAAAAGTGTTCTTTGCCTTTGGTCGACACGAGACCACTCTCATAGAGCGTGTTGAAAACCTCGTTGAAGAACTGTTTTCCCTGAAAACTTGGATCGATGACAGCGGAACTGCGACGAAAGTCTGCCTTGGCTCGAACATCTTGACCCGGTTCTTCACGGACAACTTTGGGACTAAGGCCTCCTTGAAGAAAATTCCAAGTTTTATCTTGCGATCACCTCCAAATTGCATCAAAGCTTTCCTTCACGGTTATGTGATAGGCGATGGGTATAGAGATCGGCGAGGGGTACGCTATACTACCAGCTCAAAGACGGTCGCATACCAGCTGATACATCTCTTGGCCAAGATTGATGTCCGAGGAACTGTCTCTAAGCATGGACCTACCCGGAGCTCGATTGGAAGCAGGATTCTAAGATCGCTAGGATGGTATACCGTACACGTGGGGAGCCATGAGGCACGGAAACTAGGATTTGACTATGAATTTCCCGGAGCAGCCCCCCGTCGAATCATAAGGGACGCGAGGAATTTCTACATGCCTGTGACAGAAGTGAAAGCTGAAAGGTACCGAGGGACGGTTCACAATCTAACAACCGAGAATGGAACCTTCACTGCTCCCTTCGTGGTGACCCACAACTGTCATGCCTATGCCGCAGGCATGGATCTCCATACCGAGAAGGGCGTAGGCCAGACTCTAGCAAGTTTCGACAAAGATATCGGGTTTGACAAGTTGAAAGTGGTCCATCTGAACGATTCCCGCGGCGGACAAGGGTCCGGCCTTGATCGCCACGAACATATTGGCATGGGCTACATAGGGACAAAGGGGTTCAAAGCGATTCTACACCACGACACTATCCGGGATCTGCCTTGGATTCTGGAAACGCCAGAGGATGAGAAGCGCGATGATAAGGGCAACTTAGAAGCGGTTCGCAAGCTAGCAAAATGAAAGTGCCAGTTGATCTACAATCATCCGGTGCGGTTCACCGGATCATTCGTGAGGCCGCGGGAGCGGTCGACAGGGCACGAAAGGATGATCCCACAACTCTGCAGGAGATTAGCGATTCGACCAATGGTGATCCGTTCAGGGTCCTGATCGCGACCGTGCTATCTCATCGAACCAAGGATCCTGTTACAGCACTCGCATCCTCCAGGCTCTTCGCTCGGTTCCCCGATGTCAAGAGCCTGGCCGCTGCAAATACGAGGACTGTCGTGCGACTCATCAAGCCTGTGGGCTTCTACAACACCAAAGCGCGGACGGTCAAGAAGATCTCTAGGATCTTGCTCGACAAGTATGGTGGCAAAGTTCCAGAGAGCATGGATGAGTTGCTTGAGCTCCCTTCTGTCGGGCGTAAGACCGCTAACTGTGTCTTTGTCTACGGGTTCAAGACACCCGCAATTCCCGTCGATACTCATGTTCATCGGATCTTCAACCGGATTGGAGTAGTTGAGACGAAGACGCCTGAGGAGACCGAAAAGGAGCTAACTCGAATTGCGAATCGGAAAGACTGGCTACCCCTCAACGAGGTCTTCGTAAAATTCGGCCAACTTGTCTGCAAACCTATAGGGCCACATTGCGCGGACTGTCCACTGAACGACAGGTGCAAGTATTACAAGACTGACTATCTTCCCCGAATCAAGAAGAGGCCCCGACAAAACTAGACGAACCGCGTTCTCCATGACTCGTACCGCCACGCTACGGTCCGAATGTCTATTGTTGATACGGTTACACCCTTGCTTGGATCGCGATTCTCAGACTGGGAGAACCATTCGTCGATTTTAGTCTCTCTACATCGAATGTCATGTGACAGAGGCCGCAGATGTGGTCGTGACCAACTGGGTCGTAACACTTGTCAAGTCGCGCGCAGAAAGGACATTTCACGCGGTTACTTGAGTCATACGTTTTCATTACTGTCTCTATGGTGGTTCATAGGGTTGGCATAATCCAACGGTTTTGACCGCTTGTTCAGGGGAATTTACTGGCTTGTTCAGCCTTCTTGAATATGCGCGTCAGGCTGGGCGAGCTGTTGAAACGCAAGACTTTAGAGTAATCAGGCATTCCCCGACCTTCACGGGCTCTCGACTGGTCCGTCATGGTTGAGACGGAACCTGTAAATAGCGAGCGGTCCAGTATAACATACGTCATAAAGAGAGAAAGAAACGATGGCTAACAAGAGTATCCTAGACCTAGACTACGCCAAGTACGACTTCAAAGATCCTGAGAAGTTCGTCTTCAAGTCCGAGAAGGGACTCTCTCGCCAGACCGTCGAGCAGATTTCTGATATGAAGAAAGAGCCTGAATGGATGAAGAAATTTAGGCTACGAGCCTACGAACATTTCCTCAAGAGACCCATGCCAACATGGGGTGGAAACCTCTCCCATATCGACTTCAACGACATCTACTACTACCTTAGACCCACCGACAAGGTCGAGAAGAGCTGGGACGATGTCCCTGAGAAGATCAAGAAGACATTCGATAGGCTCGGAATACCCGAGGCCGAGAAGAAGTTCCTAGCAGGAGTCGGTGCCCAGTACGAGTCTGAAGTCGTCTACCACAGTCTCCTGAAACATCTGGAAGATAAGGGAGTGATCTTCTGCGACACCGATACGGCCGTCAAGCTCCATCCGGAGATTGTCAAGAAATATTTCGGAACAATCATTCCGCCTGAAGATAACAAGATGGCCGCGCTCAACAGCGCTGTCTGGAGCGGTGGTAGCTTCATTTACATTCCCCAAGGCGTCAAAGTCGACCTTCCACTACAGGCATACTTCAGAATCAACGCGGCAAACATGGGACAGTTCGAGAGAACCCTGATCATCGCGGACGACTACGCAGATGTTCAGTACATCGAAGGCTGCACAGCTCCGGTATATTCGACAGACTCTCTACACTCCGCGGTCGTCGAGATAATCGCGAAGAAAGGAGCTAGGGTCCGTTATACAACTCTCCAGAACTGGTCTTCTGATGTCTATAATCTCGTCACCAAGCGAGCCTACGCATACGAAGACGCCAGCGTCGAATGGATCGACGCCAACGTCGGCAGCAAACTCACCATGAAGTACCCGTCCGTATACCTTGTCGGACCAAGAGCGAAAGCGGAGATAGTCTCAGTCGCGTTTGCCGGCAAGGACCGACACCAGGACACCGGCGCAAAGGCCGTACATCTCGCTCCGTACACAAGCTCCAGGATCACTGCAAAATCTGTCAGCAAAGACGGAGGACTCACTACCTACCGGGGACTAGTGCATGTGGCCAAGGGAGCCGTGGGAGTAAAGTCCAGCGTTCGATGCGACGCCCTGTTGATGGACGCGCAATCAAAAACGTCAACATATCCCTACATGGAGGTCAACGAAGATGACGCAACAATAACTCACGAAGCGACCGTTGGAAGGATTAACGAAGACCAGCTATTCTACCTCATGTCTAGAGGCTTGACAGAAACGCAGGCCCTGAGCATGATAGTCACCGGATTCATGGAACCGTTCACCAGAGTACTACCCATGGAATACGCGGTCGAGTTTAACCGACTAATCGAGATGGAAATGGAAGGCGCCGTCGGCTAGCCACCGAAGAAAACCAAAGCTTCTAACAGGCCCAGCAATCAACTGAGTACCCAGCCATGGGCAAGTCCCTCGCCAGCCCCACAGAAAGCATGATAAACGAAGTCTCAGCATCATTCTCCGAACCACAAGATCTCAGCAGAGAAAGATTCGCCGCTCTCGACTACTTCAACAAGCTACCACTCGAAAAATCTACCCTCTACACGAAGTACGTGGACATCCTATCCGGACTTACACTGGACTCATTCGAACCTGGTCTGCCCTCTCATCTGAAATCGATACCCAATGAGATCGCCCATCTCGTCAAGGAGAAAGATGAGCCGACTCTCTCCCTTCAAGTCGACTCTCAGATGGTCCGCACAGAAGTCCACGGGAGCCTAGAGAAAGAAGGGATCATATTTTCAAGCATCCAGGCAGCCCTGGCCAACAACCCAGAACTGGCTCGGAGCCACTTCACGAAAGCGATTCCTCCTGATGATGACAAGTTTGCGGCTCTGAACAACGCGTTCTTCACAGCGGGCACATTCCTATATGTGCCGAAAGGGCTTAACATCAAAATCCCCTTCCGAAATATTGTCTTACTCAAGACCCGTCGTCAAGCGGCATTCACTCACAACATCATCATTGCCGAAGAAAACAGCAAACTGAGCTTTCTTCAGGAAGCCTACTCAAAACTTGACCCCGGCCAACAGGGGTCCGCCCTATGCAGCGAGGTGACTGAGGTCTATCTCGGCGAGGATTCAGAGGTCAACTTCGCCAGCCTACAAAACTTCGAAGCCGACGTTCATTCAACACTCAACAGACGATGTGTTGGCCAGAAGGATTCTCGCATGAACTGGACCATCGGCCACATTGGCGGCGGGACCACGCGCTCCAGAGTAGAGAGCGTCCTAGACGGGCCCGGTGCTGCCGCGGAGGATGTCGAAATCGTCTTCGGTTCAGGGGCTCAGCGGGTTGACGCAGTCACCGATCTTACCCACAGGTCCACTAACACAACGGGACACGTGCTAGCCCGCGGAGTCTTGAGAGACACTGCGCGTACGATCTTCAAGGGCATGATACGAATCGAAGAGGGGGCGAAGAATTCGAACTCATACCTCGCAGAGCATGCGATGATCCTAAGCAAGAAGGCAAGAGCTGACGCGATACCGGGACTGGAGATTATGACGAACGAGGTGAAGGCCACACATTCAGGGTCAGTTAGTCAGGTGGACGAGGAACAGATCTTCTACTTGATGTCTAGAGGCTTGTCTCAAAGCGAAGCTCAGAGAATGATCATCATTGGATTCTTGCATCCCGCCGTTCAGCGTATACCTCTAAGAACAGTCAGAGCCGCGATTCAATACTTGATTGAAGAAAAGTGGTTGGGAAGGGGAGGACAAATTCCTCCAAGTCCAGAGCAACTACCGGAATTCGAGGAAGAGCCGGAAAAAGAAAACGTCTCCGCAGATCTCTTCGAAAGACACTACAAGTACCGGTAGTGAGTCTCTTGGGAACTCTTGTTAGAGTTTGTTCCGTCTCAGAACTTCCCCCTGGATCGATGAAGGGAATAGAACACGACGGTAAGAGGATCCTCGTGGTCAACCTTGAAGGAACAGTCTACGCGTGGGATGGGACATGTACTCATGAGGAGTACGATCTCTCAATGGGTTTTCTCACCGGGGACAGCGTCACATGTGCACTCCACCTGTCGCAGTTCAATTTGCTGACTGGAGAGGCCGTTAATCCACCTGCAGAGAAGCCATTAGGTAGACATGAGGTAAAGATAGCTAACGGCGACATCCTAGTCGAAGTAGCATAAGGCCATACATCGAACTTTCTGATTCCAAGACCTCTTCTGTCTTCCATTCTTACCCTCCCACGCTGTTTCAGGTTACATGGCCCTTTAGTCAATTCGCTCCGATTCTCACATCAACCACTGAACGGTTCGATGTGGACAGAGCGGAACGAGGCGAAAAATAGGATAGAGGATAATCTTGTCGCGGCTGAGACGATACTTCCTGCTTTCGCTCCTAGAGGTAGTTCTGTTCGTCACATTGTTCAATTCTCCCGTTCACGCGCTAAACGAAACCTACACTCTTACGGCGTCAACCTCTCGATTGCAAGAGAGTAGCACGGCAAATGTTCTACTAATTCTGAACGTGTCCAACGCAAACACCCTCGCAACCTATGCGTTCACTTGGCATGTGAAAGACCCAAGCGGGGTCACTTCTCAAGCGAACAACCAAACAAGTCCGCCTCACAGCTCATCTTTCGTAGAAAGTGCTGCTTACCCCGCGAGATTTGGCGTTAATGCGAATCTCGATTTGGTAGGCATCTACACGGTATGGGTCAATCAGACCCAGCCACTTCTGGTAGGTTCGACGGGCGTTGGGACGACTATTCAATTCAAAGTGGGCCTAACGGACAATACAACATATCAGCGGACTCTCCTCGTTACAGTCAAAGCCTCAGGCTACAAACCAAGTCTAAACGTAACAATCACGTTTTCCAGTCAAAGCGGGCCCGCACCCAATTTCCCTACAAACAAGCTAGCTGACGTTAACGGGAACTTCTCTTTTGTTTGGGCGATTCCCGCATCGATTCCTCTCGGCAATTGGACAGTGTCCCTCACAGGGACTCCAACGAAAAGCCCACTTGATGCGCAGTCATTCGCCATTTTGCCGGCGAACGTGACGATTAGCCCGTTGACGCTAAGTCGGAGCCTATTGCAGGCGTCTCAGACGGAAGATTTTCGTTTCTCAGCAACTTATCCAAACGGTTCTCGGATCAAATCTGGTGGGGCCAACCTACTTCTTATCGAGGCTGATGGTTCCACTTCTCATTATGTCGCAATGTCCTATAGTACTGGTCTGAACGTGTTTCACGGCACTTACCAGATTCCCTTGAGCAGCCAGTTTGGACCCTGGGTTGCCACAATCGAGGCTAGCACATTCGACGACACACATGGAAACAAGGGGCCAGTCTCAGGCGTCTTCAAACCATTCACAATTACGCCGGCCACCTTGACAGTCTCAGCTGTCACCGCGTCCAACAACTATACCACCGGCGAGATTGTGGCGATCTACGTATCGGTCGTGACTCCTGGAGGGGATAACTTCACAAGCGGAACAGTCACAGCCACAACATACTATTCCACGCGTCCGATCGGGAGCCCTTTACAAATGTTCTACGATCAGAGCCGGAGCAGATGGGCAGGAAGCTACACGGTCAACTCAACTGATCCTGCTGGAATCTGGCAGATACAAGTCAACGCGACGGATGCCTACGGAAACACAGGAGAAGGATCCACTTCAACACTAGTTAGTATTCCTAATGCAGGGCAACAAAGTTCAACGTTCAACTACCTTCTAGTTCTAGTAATAGCGTTACTTGGCGGGTTTGCGGTCCTAGTTTCTTGGCTCGTTTTCGGGCGGCGAAGAGTTCTAAGAAAAGTACTGAAAGTGGATCTTGAGGCAATCCACGCGGAGGCAAAAAAAGTCGAGAACCAGGATTTCTTCAAGAAAATTCAGGAGCAATTGAAACAGCAGAAGAATGAGAGCGGAGATGGCAATCGCAATGGATAGGCGGATTGCCGATTATTATTTCACAGACTTAGAGTCTCGACAATTCTTCCTTGGTAGATTCGGTGGCACCGATGTAGTTGTAGACTCCCGTCTTCAACACCTTCAGGGATAACAACGCACACTTCAGTCTCACTGCTGTAAGCTGTCCGCCGATCAGTGAGAGAACGTCGTCCTTGGAGATCTTGCGGACATCATCAACAGTTTTCCCCTTAACAAGCTCTGTAAGCATCGAGGCTGAGGCTTGGCTTATCGCACATCCTTGCCCATTGAACTTTACATCTTTCACGGTATTCTTTTCGTCGAGCTCGAGCTGCATCTCGATGACGTCTCCGCAGAGCGGGTTCGTGTCTCGGGCTTGGATCTGAGCATTGGGCAAGCTTCCCTTGTTCCTTGGATAGCGGTAGTAGTCGAGAATTATTTCGGAATAGATGGAGCTCATACCTTGAATACCCTTCCGGCTCTCGCTACGGATTCTACCAAGCGATCAATCTCGTCTTCTCTATTGAAGACGTATACGCTCGCGCGGGTTGTAGAGGAAACCCCTAGCCTCTCCATTAGTGGTTGTGCGCAGTGATGACCTGATCGAACGGCGATTCCGTCCTCATCCAGAAGCGTCGCCATATCGTGAGCATGAACATCTCCCAAATTGAAACTTATCACTCCCGCCTTTGTCCTCGGATTCTCGGGACCATAGATCTTGATCCCCTTGATTTTTCCCAACGTGTCATGCGCGTACTCCGTCAATTCCTGATCATGGGCTTGAATATTCCTCAGTCCTAGCTCCGACAAATAGTCTATCGCCCTTCCCAGTCCAATAGCACCTGCTATGTTGGTGGTCCCAGCCTCAAACCTGTAAGGAGGATCTCTCCAAGTCGACTCGTAAAGATGAACCTCCCGAATCATCTCGCCCCCTCCATGATAAGGAGGCATCTCTTCGAGAATCGCCTTCTTTCCATACAAAACTCCGATACCTGTTGGCCCGCACATCTTATGGCCAGAGAAGGCGAGAAAATCACAATCGAGGTCTTGAACATCCACGGGCATGTGGGGGACGGATTGGGCGGCATCGACAAGGATTCGACAGCCCTGCTTGTGGGCCTCGCGGATGTACTCACGAACTGGATTAATGGTTCCCAGAACGTTCGACACGTGCGTCATCGCGACGAGCTTGACTCCCTCTGATTCCAGGTGTCGGCGAAAATCCTCGTGGATCAGATGGCCATCATCCGTCAGCCCCACATACTTCAGATGGGCACCCTTCTGCTTGGCGAGGAGCTGCCATGGAACAATGTTGCTGTGGTGTTCCATCTCGGTTAGAATAATTCCGTCGCCCAGACCAACGTTTGTCCGGCCCCAGGATTGGGCGACCAAGTTGATCGCCTCTGTCGTCCCGCGAACGAAGATGATCTCGTTCGGACTGTTTGCGTTTATCAGCCGAGCAATTTTGGCTCGTGCCTGTTCGTAGGCGGCGGTTGCTTCTTCGCTGATCTTGTAGACTCCGCGGTGGACGTTCGCGTTGTACTCATTGTAAAAACGGGCCAGTTCTTCAATGACCTCTAGAGGCTTCTGGGTCGTTGCCGCATTGTCAAGATAGGCAAGCGGTTTCTTGTTGATTATGCGTTTGAGAATCGGGAAGTCATGTCTGACCCTTTCGACATCGTACGGTGCCTTCCCGTGAATGTAGGCTGTCGCCTGTTTTTGCGTAGCGTATCCCCTGACAGTGCTCTGGGCAAGCTGTCCGGGAAAAGTTAGGGGAGGCTTAGTAGTGGGCGTGGTGCTCTTCGGGACTGCGAGCCCCGGTAGCCTGTTCTTTGCCTTTCGGTACGAAGCTGTGGCCGCAGCCGCAGGTGAGGTAGCTTTCGGGGAAGTTGAATTTGAAGCCGCCGCCCATCTCTGTCTCAACATAGTCGATCTCGGCGTCTCCGAGAAGATCCGCACTTTTCGGGTCGGCTACGATGTTGACACCGTTCTTGTGTTCGATGACATCGCTGTCGCTGGTCTTGTCAAGTTTCAGACCGAACTGGTATCCTGCGCATCCTCCCGCTTTGACGAAGATGCGTAGGGCGAGGGACGGGTCGCTGACTTGTTTCAGATAGTCTTGGACCTTGACCGCTGCCTTTTCAGTTATACTGATTGCCATATTCTCTATCTAGTCCTAGTTCAGGACTTCCTTTTTAACCCAATCGTAACCCCTTGCCTCCAGAACGTCTGCGAGCTCAGGTCCCCCCGACTTTACCATTCTACCATCGAGGAGGATGTGTACATGGTTGGGCTTGATGTATCGGAGGATTCTCTGGTAGTGTGTGATAATCATGACGCCCATTTCGGGGCCTACCAGCTTGTTCACGCCTTCAGCGACGATTTTGACCGAATCTATGTCCAGTCCGGAGTCTGTTTCGTCCAGAACGGCTATTTTCGGCTGTAAAACGGCCAGTTGGAGTATTTCGCAGCGTTTCTTCTCTCCACCAGAGAACCCTTCGTTGAGGTAGCGTGTTGCGAAGGAGTCGTCCATGTCCAAGAGCTTGAGTTTTTCCTTAAGGAGCTTTCTAAACTCCAGAACCGAGACCATTTCTTGGCCCAAGTCTCCTCTCTTTCCTCCCTGCCGGACGGAGTTGTAGGCGGTTCGGAGAAAGGTGGAGAGTGATACTCCTGGGACTTCGTATGGGTATTGGAATGCGAGAAAGACTCCTTTGCGTGCTCTAGCATCTGGCGCTAGGTTCAGTAATGTTTGTCCGTCGAAGCTGATGTCGCCCTTTGTCACCTTGTATTTGGGGTGTCCCATTATTGCGGAGGCTAGCGTGCTCTTTCCGGAACCGTTTGGTCCCATGATCGCGTGTATCTCGCCCTGTTTGACTTGAAAGTCGACTCCTTTCAGTATCTCTTTTCCTTCAATGGAAGCATGCAAGTCTTTGATTTCTAGCTGGCTCATTTCCTAATCATTCTACTTTCTTGTTTGGGTTCTATTCGTGGCTCGTCTCGTTCTTTCAGGTTCGCCAAGAGCGGCATGACGTACGTCATATTTAAGCGCACCAAAACTGCGCGGAGAATGTGTGTGAGTCTGTTCTCGGCCGAGTCCCGAGACCACAGTCCACACTTGACAACATCCAGTAATTTTCCGAACTGACAAGAAATCGAACAAGAGTTGCCTTCACAGTTCCGTGTCATTTTTCCCGTGGCGTCAAGGTCGGGAAATCTGTGACTATGAAGATAACCTCACAGTTACGCCCTGGTTATCGCTAGGCGAGAGCTAAGTTGTAATCAACCGCCTGGTTGGTAGAAAAAACGGCAATACAACTAACGCCCACAAAGATCAAGGGAAGCAAGTACCTACTGATTCCAAAAGATCTTGCACGGCTCCTCGAGATCGAGGACAAGAGCGTACTCAACCTGACCATTGAAGAATCGGAGACAGGCCAGAGACTCGTCTACTCAATTAGCCAACGAAACCACCACCCCGCGGAAAACAAAAACCCGGAAAAAAGCTAGCGAACAAAATGGGACTACTGCCCGAGTTCTTCATGCTGCTGGGAATCGACATCTTCCTAGCCATGAGCCTCCTAACCGCCCTCCTCGAAGACGAGCTGCCATCCCCCGTACAATATCTCTTCCAAGGAGCTGCACTTCTTGGACTTGGACAGCTCTTCATCAGCCGCGGATTCGTTGACAGCGGAGTATTCACCAAGGACCCGTCAGACCCGACACGATTCTGGATCAGCGTCATCTATCTAGCCTCCGCGGTCACCAATGTCGTCGGGCTCAACGCATACCTCGCATTCGTTCGCCACAAGATGGCTCTCGCAACCACGTTCTCAGGGACAGTAACAGTGCCTACAGTCATGACATCCGCCTTCTTCATCACCGCATTCGTTGGGACAGGTGGAGAAGTCGGCATCACGCTTGCCAGTCTCTCAATCCTGGGGATTGCTGCGCTGATCAGCGGGCTTAGCGTCTTCGGATTCCTACGACAAGCAGCAAAACACACCAGCAGTTCTCCCGCAATGACCCGGGGACCTCGCTTTCCGAGCGCTCCGGGCGCAAAGTCGTCCGCTACTGGGGTTTCAGAGAAGGTCGCGTCAACGCCTCTTGGCACGCCCTCGATATCTCTCCCTCTCCGTCTGCCAACCAGGCAAGAAACGGAGTGGGAGGAGGCGCCCGCGAAAAGCGGGGAGGGGGAGGTGAATTAGATTATGAAAAGCATCAAGGAAATTTTCAACCTTCGACACACAAAGGCTCTGAGATTAGCGGTTCTAATCCTATCAACACTACTGATCGGTAGCGCAAGTGCACTCACCTACTACTCGATCACCTCATCCGCAACAAACACGACGACCACGGCAAAAGTACAATTCGTTGCTGGAGGTGACACACCTGCAGGCTACAGCATTACCGCAGCAGGAACATTCGCCAAGATCAGCATCAGTGCGTATCCTAACGCGACTCTAACCTACCAGAAGGGTCTCAACATCAGCAACACCGACACCGTAGCACATTCCGTAAGGCTAAGAAGCATTCAGATTACTGGAGGATCCACATCGTACGCGGCGGGCACTTCCAAGATCGAATTCGACCTTGTCAACTTTGCCGGAACGGTACAGGCTTCGGTCACATACACTGGCGGTGGCTCCTGGACAACCACCGGATCTCCAACAGCATACTTCAGCGTACCTGCTAGCACAAACTGGACCATTCAGATAATCACAGCAGCTGACTCCGGCGCTTCCACAGGCGTTGTCACCGGCATACAGCTAGCGGTCGACGTGCAATAGACTCCTCTCTTTTCCCATTTTCCGTTTGTTGTAAGAACGGAAAGGTTCGATAATGTTGAATTCGAAGAAAGAAAACCTGGAATCGGGCCAGATAATCTGGCCTGACTCCACACTTTTTCTTTCACATATCCTTGTCACCATGTTGAGCGAGACCACAGGATCCAGGGGCCCTAGTTGAGGCAAGTAAAATGATTCTGAGATTGAGAATTCTTCAACTGAGACTTATGGTTGCCTTGTTTTTCATCGTCATTCTTGTCTCCTCAGTCAACGCCTCTGCCAGTTACCGTCTAACCGGAAGCATAACCACGACCACTAGTTCGCCGAACGTCATTTTCCAAAGCGGTAACGCTGCGACCAGCACAATCTTTGCTGCTGGCACGAGCGCAAGGGTTACTACTCCAACAAGTCCAATTATCTACTATCCAATATCATACAATATCGTTACTGGAACGTATTCTTCCGGGACAGTGCCTGGAAGCGTTAACGTCACTGACTCTAACTATTTCGTAACCGCGAGCAGCACAGGGGCTAACCCCAAAATTGCAGTTACCGAATTCACCTTCTCAACATCCTCCACCACTCCCCACCAGCTCAATTTCACAATTGTAGAACAATACTCGGTCAGCGCCGCCGCTGTAACTATTCAGGTATACAACTATACCGCTGGGGCCTATCCCTCGAGTGGGCAGGGCTACCTCACGTACACTTCTTCAAGTACTGCTGGAACAGATGAGACCCAGACATTAATCATCACGACCAATCCACAGTTCTACACCTCAGCGGGTCAGGTGAAGATCATGATTACGGCGAGTCGAAATGGCGCTGGCTTCAATCAGAACTTCAACCTTGTCAGGCTCTACTACTTCCTGGAGACTTACGATTACGTGCTGAAGATCGTAAATCAGCAAACCACCTCGTACAGCATTCGACTAAACTCCACAACATTTTCGCAATCGAACATTGGACGGCAGAGTAACTTTACTGCATGGATTCATGACCCCGGGTCGCTTCAACTTCAAATAATTACCGGGAGTCCCGCAGTTCGAACAGGGGCGTTCTACACCCTGAGTTCAATGGCTACGGCCTACCTCGCGATAAGAGTCACAACGAGCGCACCTGGCCTTTCCACAATCGACTGTTTCCTTCAAGTCTACGTCCCAGGCACATCAACACACCTAGACTACAGGTTAACCTTCAAAATAGCCTAGTATGTCTTCAGCCCTTCGATGCAGCAGCAATAGGTCTATTTTTCCTCGCACTCCCTCTTTGAGCGTTGAGAAGAAGATGGGCTAGGCGATCAGCCTGCGAATTACTCAATTCTGTTAAATATTCAGCATGACCGACGAGCGTTCATGGATAAGATGGAGAAGTCTGAGAAGAAAAAAGGCTTCGTCAAGGAGTTCATGGATTTTCTTCAAACGTTCGGAATCATCGGTCTCGCAATCGCTTTCATCATTGGAGCCGCGGCATCCGCTGTTGTGAATGCGCTGGTCAAAGACCTCATAAATCCGCTTGTTGGTATCTTCCTTCCCAGCGGCAATCTTTCCTCATTGAATGCTACAGTTACGTCTCCCGTCTCACAGAAACCAGCAGCCTTCCTCTATGGCGATTTCATCTCTCAAGTTCTATACTTCATCATCATCGCAATAGTCGTCTTCTTCCTATACAAACAGCTCAAGCGAGCGGGTTTTGCAAAGATGTAGCCTCTAATCCCTATCAACACGTTACCGCGGGGGATAGTAAAATTGTATCCCTGCGAGAATGTATTGTACGGCTATAGCAGCTATGAAAAGCGACATTATTCTGGCGATGACTGCAGAACCTGTCCTGCCTAACATGCGATAGATTCTATCGGTTTGCCTTAGAACGACCCAGCTGGCGAACATGACGATTACGATGGCAAGAAGGGCAACTGTGATCCCGAAGGTTTGAATCGAGATCAAGGTCAAGGTTATCGCTCCAGGACCGACTAGCAACGGGAAGGCAATTGGAAAAACCGCGGTCTCCTCGGCGGAAACAAGAGCTAGCTTGTCGAAACGTTCTCCGCGAAATATTATTTCAATCGACAGCAAGAGAAGGACCAGACCGCCTGCAATCTGAAAACTCTCCAGGGATATTCCGAATAGGAGGAGAACTTCTTGCCCGACCAGCGCAAAGACCGCAAGCAACACGGCTCCGATAACCGCAGCAGTTCTGAAGACCTTCCGCTTCTCATCAAGACTCATCGTTTTTGTCAACCCTGCAAAAATCGGAACTGGCCCTAAGGGGTCGACTATTACGAATAGCGCCACGGTTGCTTTCAGAAGGTCGAAAAGGAAGGCGTCAATCGAGCTCATTCTAGCACTTCATATTGCAATTGCAGTTCGAATCCTTGTGGTGGGCCGGGAGGGATTTGAACCCACGACCTTCGCCGTGTGAGGGCGACGTCCGTTCTGTGCAACCGTATGCCTACCAGGCTGGACTACCGGCCCTACGGGTGGCTCTGGAACGCGAGTATATTTCATCTTTCAAAACGGGAAAAACGGTGATCGAGTTCTTCTAGCGGAGAAGTCTGACGTTCGTACCTTGAGGATTTTCTTCTATGAGCCGAAACAAGGGAATGCACCTTCCCCCTGCTTTTTCTATTTTCACAAGTGCTCTTGGCGAGAACTTGAACGCCGCGATTGTAAGTTTCTCCTTGGGGATGCCTGATCCGAGTACCTTTCCAGGCACCACGATCACATCTCCCGGCTTGGCAAGTCTCGATACCTGCCCTAAGTTGAGGACGATTCTGGTTCTTCGGGATTTACCTAGGAAACTTGCGACCGTTATCCAGAGCGGGGCCTGGTGTTGTCTGCCTGCGCGCTTGAGATAGCTTATCGTGTTTAGCATTTCGGGGTTGGTAGGTCGGTGGTCTCGCATTGAAGGGTCCTCTTGGCAGGGAAGCGTCTCATCCTGAATCGGTACCAATAAAGCCTTTGGAGATCCAAACTTGCATTTCGAAAACAATAGGGTTGACAGAGTCTAGTTTATCGTCTGGACCTTTAGAATCTCGGTTTTGCCAGACGGGCCTTTAGGGTCGCCCGCGATTATGACGATTCTATCGCCCGTTCTAGCAAATCTCATCCCAACAACCGTTTTCTCAGCCTCCCGAAAAATTTCCTCGCTCGTGCTGAACTCCTTAGTTAGTAGAGCTTGAACTCCCCAGGAGAGCAACAGCTGCCGCTGAACCTCCGGATGAGAGGTCAGGGCAATGATTGGGAGCGGGGGTCGGTATTTGGAGACAAGACGGGCAGTTCGCCCCGTGCGGGTCGGTGCCACAATGGCCGAGGCGGCGACTTGCAATGCTGTCTCGCAAGCTCCCAATGCTAGCGCGTCAGCTTGGCCGTGCTCGTACCATGCTCTACGCTGGGCTGAGATTTCCTTCGGGAGGAATCGCTCCGTTTCCTCCGCGACCCTTCCGAGGATCCGAACTGCTTCGACCGGATACTTGCCAATCGCTGTCTCTTCGGAGAGCATAACCGCGTCCGTGCCATCTATGATCGCGTTTGCGACATCTGTCACCTCGGCTCGGGTTGGCGTGGGTAATGCGACCATTGACTCTAACATCTGCGTGGCGGTAATCACGGGTTTTCCGAGCCTGTTGCTCTCATGAATGATTCTCTTCTGTATTATCGGGACAAGTTCGAGTCTGAGTTCCACTCCGAGGTCGCCCCTTGCAACCATGATGCCGTCTGATTCCTGGACTATCTTTTCGAGATCGTCGACAGCTTCCCTCTTCTCTATCTTTGCGACAACGAAGATATTGTGCCCACTGGTTTCCGCAACCTTTCTCGCCATTCTTATGTCGTCCGCTTTTTGGACAAAGGATACAGCGATGATGTCGACCTTGTTCTCCAGTCCGAACTTGATGTGCTCCTTGTCATCGCTTGTTATTGCGGGGACCCTGATTCTGAGCCGCGGAAGATTGACTCCTTTTCCTGAGGTCAGGTCACCACCGTTAATTACTCGCCCTTCGACTTCATCTCTCCTCGTTCGTAAGACTTCGATCCTGATGGTTCCATCAGCGAGGAATATCGTGTCGCCTTTCTTGACGGCTTTTGGAAGGTCCGGGTAGGCGATTGGAATCTTGGACTTGGCGTTGGTTGGTCTAGTCGTCAGGCTGATCTTGTCGAGCCTCTGAAGCCGAAGAGGTTCCCTAGCGAGTTTGCCTACTCGTAGCTTTGGTCCAGGCAGGTCCTGAAGTATGGCCACAGGGCGGTGGAGACGTTCGCTTACTTGTCGGATCGTCTTGATGGTGCGAACGTGTTGGTCATAGGTCCCATGTGAGAAGTTGATGCGTGCAAGGTCCATCCCGGATTGGATAAGTTGGGTCAGCACTCGGGCGGAGTCTGAGGCTGGGCCGATCGTGCATACGATCTTAGTTGCGATGGTGTTTGCTTTCGTTGTCAGTTGGTCGCGACCTGGGGGGAGAGCGGGCCCGGTTTGTTCATAACACATTCTCTCTCAGTTTAGGAAGGCCTGCTCAGTGAATTCGCTAGAATCTGATCCTTTGCTTGGGTGGGGGGCGCTGTCTCTAGAAATCGGCCAGTAACATTTCTCAGTAGGTCATTGTTGAAGGAAAAAAATCGTTTTTGTTTTCGAGGAGGTCGGCTGCCCGTTGTTGTTGGGATAGTTATTGGGCCGCGACCAGAACTTCTACTGGTTCGGGTTCTTCGGTGATAGCTCGCGATTGCTTCGCGAAAGTGTAGACGAGGGCGCAGCCTCGTTCATCGATCCTGAGTTCGACAGCTCCGGTTGGCGCGCCCATGATGTCCAGCAGTTCTGCGACGTCCTTTGGAACTCGAAGGTACGCTGATTGTTTGATGAATAACGGTTTCACGCTCTGGGTCAAGTCACATCTTCCGAAAGTGTAATTGTTGGAAGATCGAGTTCGGGGTTTCGGAACTCTACGTCCCTTGTGCGTGGTGCCTGGGGAGCAAAGGGCGTGCGTGTTCGTGTCTGTGCTGGAATCATGAGAACGAGCGTGCTCTGGATGGAAGCTACTACTACCCCTCTTTACTAGTAACGTGTAGTTTTAGTTGAGTGGTACGCTCTCGTCGCAAGGTCTGACGAATCCGGGAATAGTCAATCGGACGGGTGAATGGGCTTAGCAACGATACTAGCTGTTCAATCCTTCAAAGGCGGAACTGGGAAGAGCACTGTCAGTGCCAATCTTGCGGTTACACTCGCCAGACTGGGCAAGAGGGTTGCTGTAATCGACCTTGACCTGGAAGGCCCGGGGCTACACGTGATCTTCGGAATATCTGACGCGGAGATCAGAGTGACGATAAATGATGTTCTCCAAGCTCCCATTCCCATCAGGGATGCGGTTCTCGATCTAACCCATAGGCTTGGAATCGGATCGGGATGCCTTCTCTTCTGTCCAGCAGGCCACAGGCTCGAAGAAATTCTGAAAATGGTTGACACCGGCTTCAATCTCAGCCGCTTCAAAGCAGTTCTCTACAACCTAGCTACGGAATACCAGCTTGACTATCTCCTAATCGACAGCCACCCTGGAATAGAAAAAGACACAATCCTGTCAATGGCGGTCTGCGACGTCGTAGTTCTCTTGTCCCGGGTTGATCACCAAGACATGTTCGGAAGTGGCGTCATGAACGAAGTAGCGAGCCAGTTGAGGAAGCCGGTGGTTTTGATACTCAACATGATCCCTAGCAGTGTGGGAGAGAAGGAATCCAAGAAAATCGGAGAGAAAATAGCAAGCCTCTTCAATCTCCAGGTCCTAACAGCTCTACCCTTCAACTCGGACGTCTTCGAAAACCTCAGCAGAGGAGTATTCGTTCTTGAACACCAGAAAGATCCGCTCACCAAAAGATTCACAGAACTCGCCGAGAACATGGTAGCCACCATCGATCGGGCCTTGCAAGGCGGAGAAAGTTATGATAACGGATCTACTCCTCAGACTGTTGGCTAGCCCCTAGAGGAGCCTGCCCGATCTATTCTGAAGCGCTCGGCTAGTTTCAATTTCCGTTCACAAATTGAGAAGGTTGTCATCTGATTGTTGTGGGAATTGGATTCTTTCGTTTTGGGCGTTGGCTTTTGTCGTTCTTACAATCGTTGCTCCAATTTCACTAGGTCGAGCTAATGTTCAATCCAGCCCTGGGCAAATATGGTGTCCTTCCAAAGTCTCTATAACACCCCCATTTCTCTCGTAACCCGGCTTCACCTTGAGTTACCAGTTGGCAGACGAGTATTTCCAGCGGATCCACCAGATAATGTCACTACTAGACGATGAAAACGTAGAGATTATCGGCGCGATGAAAAAGTTCGGACCTCGAAACCTTCAGTCCATCGCACGAAAATCCGGCGTCCCCTATCCCACAGTCTACACCCGTGTCAACAAGCTCGGTACTCAGGGATTGCTCGACACTTGGACCTACCCCAACCTTGCCAAGATCGGATTGGCCCGGTCGATGGTTCTGCTGACTCCATCCCCAGGTCGAGAGGTCATAGCTAGCGAAGCCCTGAAGATTCCCGGCTACTGGCTCTGGATAGCAAGATGTACAGGCGAATGCAACGGATACTACTCGCAACATGCTGTTCCCGTGGAAAACAGACAGGACTTTGTTCAATATCTGGACCAGATAGTCTCGTCGGGCCTTGCCACGAGCTACAGGATCTTCTGGCTCGGCGACTACCACTCCCACATTCCCAACTTCGAATACTACGATTTCAAAAAAAGAGCATGGAGATTCGACTGGCCTGCATGGCTCAGCTTGTTTATGAGAGGCAAAAGCGTTCAGAACGGCTCTGAGGAAAAGGAATCGTCGAAGGATGACTTCGACAAGAACGATCTGCTGATCCTCAAAGAGCTAATGAAAGATGCTCGAAAGAAGCTCTCCGAGCTCTCGCAAATGATAGGAATGACGCTTCCCGCAGCCAAGTATCGGTTCGACAATCTGGCGAGACGAGGATTCCTACAAGATTACGTCATCCAGGTATTGCCCTATCCTCCGGAGATATCGGACCTCTACGAGGTCCGACTAGACTTCGGCGAGCACAAGGCGATGATAGCCAAAGAGAACTTCTTCAAGCGCCTACCGTTTGTCTTGAACTACTCACGAATCAAGGGGACCAATTCGATAACCCTTAGAGTCTATCTCCCTAGAACGGAGGTCAACAATCTCTTGACGTTGCTATCGGCTCTCGTCAGGGGAGGCGCGATAGACCGGTTCTCTTACATGTTGCTAGATCCTATGACGATACAATCTCAGACCTTCCACTACAAGGCCTATGAGGACAAGTCAGGATGGCGCTATGACAACCAAGAATACCTAGCCGCTCTCCGCAAGCTCGTCTCGTCCTTCGACAAGGCGGAAGCTCCTGCAGTCACCTTCCCGCCATCGAAGGGCTTACCTGTTAGTATGATGTAGTCGTAGTCTAATTCGGATTGGTTGGCTGTCGGGACTGGGTCGGCACTATTACTTAGCTATTGGAAGCTCGGGACAGGCGCAGTATGGAAAACTACCTTCATACCATCTTCCTTGTCGAACGCAGATGAGACTTTCCTGAGCTCCTCAAAATATGCTAGGTTGTCGTAGCGCCAACCAGTGTTATCTTCATAGAACTTGTACGCAAAGGTCTGTGTTCTGATAGTCATAGGGTCTAGCAAGACATACGTGAATCCTGCAAGGACTTCCCGTCTGGTCAGTGCGGAGAACATCGTGAGTAGATTATTCATCTGGGTCCGGGGAAGATAGATTCTGACGGCGATGGAATTGGCACCTTCCACCCGGGAAAGCGTCAAGACCATTGGAAGACTGCTCAGTACCTTCTCGCCAAGGGCCAAGCCCTCTCGCGTCTGGAAATCTAGTACCATCTCGTAGAGGTCGGAGATTTCCGGGGCGAAAGGCAGCATGTCGATGACATACTCGCGTATGAACCCAGATCGTGCCAGATTGTCGAAACGGTATTTGACCGCTGGCACTGTCATGCCTAACAGCTTCGCTAGTTCAGTCAGTTTTGTTCGGCCGTCCTTGATCAACTCTTTGAGAATGATCAGGTCTTTCTTGTCAAATGGAGTGGGCAGGAATGTCTCCTTGCGTTGAGCTTGGGACGGTTTTGCGGCTAAAGCGTCGAGCCAGTTGGACCAGTCGAATCTCCATGTTTTCTTCTTGGTGTCGTAATAGCTAAAGTCTGGGAGCGGCGACCCTGCTTCTTCTAGCCACAAGAGTCGGTATTCGGTTGCGATTTCTGACGCAACTATTCTTTCAAGGTACTGTTCGAAATCCCAGCGTTTGTCAAGGGGTATCGCATGAGTCGAGTAGTAGCCATTGCACTCTCCCATGCATCTGATGAGTCTTAACCAGTATCCGGGGACGCGCAGTGCTTCTGGTGCCAGTAGCTCCTTGCCCGGCTTTGTTGTGAGGAAGACCATGGCTCTCACCAGACCTAGTTTCGTGTAGTTGGGGTGGATCCAAGTTCGGAACAGTCCTTCTTTTTCGAGTTTGGAGACTCTCGCGTGGACTGTTGGTCGGGGAATGTTTGTCTTGTCAGCAATGAGTTGGAGATTTCTTAAACCATATTTTCTCATCGCCATGATGATCTTGATGTTCTGGTGGTCCAGGAAGGAGACGAAGCGATTGATCTTCTCCAAGTATTCTTCTGGGGCGATATGGCTCAAATATGGTCCGAAGACGACATGAGGCAGTCGGGAACTTTTCAAGGTTTTGGCTACATTGATATGGTCCCTTGAACTGGCAGACCTAGATCGTCCCCTCGGGCAAAAAGAATCACCTCGCAGAGTATTGGGTTAAGCTTTAACTTACGTTATTCTAAATATGATTTACAAGCGGAATCTTAACAATGCATTCGAGTTAGTCTTATCTCTTCTCGGGGCGTAATGTAGCCCGATGGTTGGAAACCAAGATGGAAGCGGATAGAGAGAGTAGAAACGTTCGCCTAAAGACGCGGAATGCCTGCTAAGGGCTTAGCCGATTCCTGTCTCGTGGAAACATGGTGGTTTCTCTAATGTTTTCCCGACCAGTCATTTTCATGGTTAGTCTCTCAAGACCAATAGACCAGCCTGCGTGGGGCGGGGCGCCATATCTGAAAGAGTCGACGTAGGACTTAAAGTTCTCAGGATTCAGTCCCTTGGACTTGAGCTGTTGAATTAGGAGAGTTGGAAGGTGTATGCGTTGGGTTCCGGAAGCGATCTCTAGTCCTCGATAGATCAGGTCGAATGCTCGAGACGTCTTACCGTCTTGGCTAGGCATGGCATAGAACGCTTTCTGTTCTGACGGCCAGTCGATTATGAAGAAAGCTTCCTTCGTCAGGAGCTGTGAGAGTCTCTTCTCCTGCGTCTTGGAGAAGTCGCTTCCAGCCTGTATGTCTTCGCCGTTTTTGAGTAGAAGTTCGATCGCGTCTTTGTACTGCACCCGAGTTAGTGGCAGTTGGAGTGGCTCGAGTTTTTGATTGATTTTCTCAAGCTCTTCGCTGGATGACGCGCTGATCTTCTTGATGCACTCGGCGAGAAATTCCTCAAGGACCTTCATGACGTCTTCGTCTGTTGAGAATGATTGTTCGATGTCCATCTGTCGGACCTCGTTGAGATGGGTTGGTTGTTCGAATTTTTCTGCTCTGAACACTGGTAGAACGGTAAAAACCTTCTCGAATGAGATGGCGCACATTTGTTTGTAGAGTTGCGGGGATTGGGCTAGGTAGGCGTCTTTCTCGAAATATTTGAGTGAGAAGAGTTCGGCTCCACCTTCGCTGGCCGAGGCAATGATCACCGGCGGTTGTATCTCCACATAATGTCGGGTGGCGAAGAATTCCCGAAAGGTTTGGAGGATCTTTGATTGAATCTTAAAGATGGCGTTGGATTCTTCGTTGCGGAAGTCCAGGAATCTCCAGTTCAGCCTGGTTTCTAGGAGCGTGTTCTGGACGCCTCTTGGGTCGAGGGGTAGTGGTGTCTCAGCTCTGTTCACCACTTCGAGCTGTTCGGGGATGACTTCGATTCCTTTCTTGGCGATCTTGCTCGACACAACTTTGCCTTTGACGAGGATCACGTCTTCCTGGTGAAGTATGCCAATCTCCTTGACAATGTCAGGGCTGACCTTTGCTTTGGGGGCGGTCACCTGAACGATTCCACTCATATCGCGCAGGAGGATGAAGGATATCCCCCCTAGGACCCTGACGTCGTGAACCCAGCCTGCCAAGACAACTACTTTGTCGATATGCTCCTTGAGTTCGGAGGTGAGGGCCGTCCGCTTGAGATGGGAGATGTGACTGGTTGGGCTGTTAGACAGGGCTGTTCAGCTTGGAATCGAACAATGCGCTTGTTCTTTTAGGGCTTCTTTTTCGGTTCTGTTAACTCTTCGTCGGTTGAGTTAGCTTCGGAGCATCGACTCCTGGGATTACCGTAGGCGTCGGGTTCCCCTTCATTGCTTCACCTGCTCCGCCTTGCGCCTCGTCGATCGGAGGCTGGGAACGTGCGAACCTCACCCGTCCCCGCCGGGCCAAGTTAACAGCTGCTACCATGTCCCGGTCCATTACTACTCGACACTTAATGCACCAGAGCTTGCGTTCTAGTCGTTTGTCCGATTGGAGTCTCTCCCCGCATCTCGGACAAGACAAGCTGGAACCTTTGGTCTCACGCCTAGACAAACGGATGATCGGTAGTCCGACCCATCGCGCCTTGAACTCGATCTGTCGCTGAGCCTCACCGAAACCCCACCCGTTCATCCTACCACGATACTTTCTACCCTGACCGTTACCCTTACGATAGAGGGATCGGATGCCCTCAATGTTCTCGAGAACTATTGCTGTTCTCCGCCGGACTGCTAGGGCAACGATTGTTTTTGTGGCGTTATGGAGTAGATGACCTTTTCTAGCGGTTCTTCGTCGCCCGTACTTCGACGCTATCCTCGTCTTTACTCTATCATCGTCTCGTCTGAAAGAGGCCACAATACTGGTTGTAGTACTGGCTATTCTCACAATCTTCGAGAGGTCATAGCAGCTGGTCTGATCATCGTTTCCAATCGTTAGATTCCGGAGGTTACGGTCCACGCCCACCGTGGATGCGCATTCTATCATTGGAGGGTCTCGTGCAATGCAGAGGCTTAGTCTCGTTCGGGTGAGGGTGAAGGAGCGAACCTTGACTCCTAGCTGAGTGATCACCTCGAGGGTATGATTTGTTAAGAGCAGGCTGAGACGTTTTCCTCTCGAGACAGGGATCTCTAACCTTCCGTTTCTTATCTTGAACCCGTAGCAGGAAACGAGCACTGGTCTGACAGCGTACGGTGTCCTAGTGGCGTAGCCTCTACGAGTAGACTTCTTCCGGGCCGCCAGTATTCCTGCGGCCCTAGATATCGCGCAGAGCTTGTAGTAGCTGGGAGAATCGTACTGGGCGAGCTGATTGTAGGAGAGGAGTGAGAGTCTTCTCAGCGACGACGCATCGTTGGCCATGCCTATCCGCAGGGACTCGTTAACCATCTTCCTGAACAACTCTAGCAAACGCAAAACATCGCTTGATGGAACGTAGTATTGCCAGACAGACTTGAAAGCCAACACGAAGGAGACAAAAGACTGAGCCTACCTAATACGTCAGAGAGACATCCGACGATAAGTTACCAGAATCTTTTCTACCAATTCCCAATATCGAGACCAAGGATCTTCCTGATGCTCCCAATCATTATGGTTGTGCTGGACGGCGCAAGCGGTAGGGTTGGCACTGCGAAGTCGCCTCTAGAGGATGCTTCCACACCCAACCTTGACGCCCTGGCGGGGCGAGGTAGTATGGGACGAATGTATACTGTTGGAGAAGGCATTGCTCCTGAGAGTGACGCGGGTGTTTTCTCTCTGCTAGGATATGATCCGCTCGAGACCCATCTGTCGCGGGGCGTGGTTGAGGCTCTTGGTGCTAGTGTCGAATTTCATAATGGTGATCTGGCACTCAGGGCCGGCTTTGCGACCGTCAAGGGTGACAAGCTTGTGGACCGGAGAGCAGGAAGGAACCTCTCGACTCCCGAGGCTCAAGAGCTCGGCGCCGCACTGAACAAGGAACTGCATCTCAAGTCGGGCGTCCGGTTTGTTTTCAAGCCAACTGTGGGTCATAGGGCGGTGGTTGTCTTCCGTCCAGACGGGCGTCGGTTCTCTTCGAACATATCCAACTTTGATCCCGCCTACGTTAGGAAAGGCAACATCAGTCTAGCTCAGCCCGGCATGAAGGAATATGATATTCCAAGGTGCGAGCCGCTGGACGGATCTGACGAGGCAGTTGTGATCGCAGCCTTGGTTAACGAGTTCGGCTTCAAGGCTAGGGCTATTCTGGATGATCATCCGGTGAACGAGGCGAGGAGGAGAAAGGGTATGGTTCCGGCGAATTTTGTTTTGATGCGGGACGCGGGAACCTCCAAGCCGCACATCGACGATTTCCATGCCAAGTGGCGTCTTGACCCTTTGATGATCGCGGACCTTCCAGCTGAGCTAGGTATTGGGCGATTACTTGGGATGGATGTTCGGGAATTGGAGCCTGGGACTCGCCAGGACGAATATCGTAAGCGCGCGGAGCTAGTCCTAGATTCTGTCGGAAAGTATGGTTTCGTATATGTTCACTTGAAGGGTCCCGATGAGCCGGGGCATGATGGATTGTTCCATCTGAAGAAGGAGAGAATCGAGGAGATTGACAAGGGTTTCTTCGCTGTGTTGGCAAAATCGCCCCTGTTGAAAGATCTCGTTGTGGCAATTACGTGCGATCACTCCACTCCCGTGGAGGATAAGGGGCATAGCGATGATCCGGTTCCCGTTCTTGTGCTCGGCGGGAAGTCAAGGCCGGACGGGTCTGCAAGGTTCACAGAAAAGAATGCGGCGAAGGGATCGCTAGGGACTTTGAGGCGAGGCATGATGCTTCTTGAGCGTCTGAAGCAGGTCGCCTCGTAGCAATCGTTATCCGATTACGATTCCAAGTAGTTGTCTGATTAGGGTTCCAGCTATGTACAGTGCGAATGAGGCGGCGAGTATGATTCCAGCGATTTCTCCAAATTGTCTCTTGAATTTTCTCGCTGAAATGACAGTATCATAGTAGGTCATCGCGGCGACCAGGGCTACTCCGACGACTAGTGATATTCCGAGCGCAGTGACCATTGAGCCGGTGAGAAAGTATGGCAGGGCAAGGAATATCGCCGTGAACATGTACGAAACGCCCGTGTAGATCGCGCTCCATTTGGCCGATCCTTCGAAGCCTTGCTTGGCTTGGGCGTAAGCGGCTGATGCCATAGCTATGGAGGCGGCCATTCCCGCGACAACGCCCGCTAGTCCGGCTAGTTCTGTCTTCGCGTATATTCCGAGGGAGCCCGCATGGATTCCAGATATTTCGACGACTGCGTCTGCTAGACCGAGGACGATGAAGCTCATGTACTTGACTCGTCCTTCATGGATCTCGCCCATCAAGTAGCTCTCCTGATGTTCTTCTTCCTCCATCATGGCTTCGAACCGTGCCTTGTTAGCTGGTGGGATGTTCTTCACCATCTGCCGATAGCGTTCGTGGAGAGCGTCCTCGTGTCTCTCCAGGAATTTCATTGTAAAGGTTAGACCGAGGGTGAGGCGGAGGAGGAGGGTGAAGTAGACCTTGAGCCTGTTCACCTTAACAGGGGCAGCGGGGGTGTATGCTTTCCAGAACTCATAGTGCGATTGCTCGCCGCGTGCGAGATCTTCGAGGGCTTTCTTGAACGACTGGTTCTTCTCATGCCGGCTTAGCATCTGATAGACTGCACCGTCTGTGTACTCGTCCCTTGCGGACTTGGCGGCGAGCCTCACTAGGTCAGGACTAAGGGTTTCTTGCAAAGCCGAGTGCTTCTTTCTGACGTTGTCTCCGGTATTTAGTTAGCCCGGTTCTGTTAACTCTTTGTTGGTTGAGTTAGCTTCGGGGCATCGACTCCGGGGATTACCGTAGGCGTCGGGTTCCCCTTCATTGCTTCACCTGCTCCGCCTTGCGCCTCTAGAAGTATGGGAGGCCGAGAACGTGCGAACCTCACCCGTCCCCGCCGAGCCAGGTTGATCGCTGCAACCATGTCTCGGTCCATTACTGCGCGGCATTTACCGCACCAGAGCTTACGTTCTAGTCGTTTGTCTGATTGGAGTCTCTCCCCGCATCTCGGACAAGACAAGCTGGAACCTTTGGTCTCACGCCTAGACAAACGGATAACCGGTAGTCCTACCCATCTGGCCTTGTACTCGATCTGTCGTTGAGCCTCGCCGAAACTCCATCCGTTCATTCTACCGCGATACTTTCTACCCTGACCGTTACCCTTCCGGTAGAGGGATCGTATGCCCTCAATGTTCTCGAGAACTATTGCTGTTTTCCGTTGGACTGCTAGGGTGACGATTGCTTTTGTGGCACTATGGAGTAGATGACCGGTTCTAGAGGTTCTCCGCTGTCCATACCTGGACGCTATCGCTGTTCTTATCCTATCATCGTCCCGTGTGAAAGAGGCGACGATACGTACAGTGGTGGTTGCTATTCTTACACACTTCGAGAGGTCATACTGACGGGTCTGATCATCGTTTCCAACTGTGAGATTTCGAAGATTACGGTCCACGCCTACGGTGGAGACGCATTCTACCACGGGAGGGTCTCGAGCGATGCAGAGGCAGAGCCTGGTCCGGCTGAGGGTGAAAGAGCGAACCTTGACTCCTGGTTGAGATATGATCTCTAACACGTGCTTGGTCAAGGGTATGCTGAAACGTCTACCTCTCGATATCGGAATCTCCAGTCCTCCATTCTCTATCTTGAAACCGTAACAGGAGACGAGCTGCTGTCTGACAGCATACGGGGTCCTAGTAGGAAACCCTCTCCTGGCAGACTTGTTCCTAGCCGCTAGTATTCCTGCTGCTTTGCTTATCGCGCAGAGCTTGTAGTAGCTAGGAGAATCATAGCGGGCGAGTTGGTTATAGGAGAGGAGTGAAAGCTTTCTCAGCGAAGACGCATCGTTCAACAGACCGATTCGAATGGAATCGTTAACCATCCGTCTGAACACGTCCAGCAATCGGAGAACATCGCCTGTTGGAGCATAGTACTGCCAGGCAGACTTGACAGCCAACACAATAAACGACAAGAGCAAGAATCCTAGGTATAAGTCAGAGAGGCGACCGACGATAAATCAACAGAACCATTTATGACATAAGTTATAACATGGGGGCCAAACGTCCGGTATTTCGTGTGCCCGGTTGATTGACTATGCACAGCTTCTATTGTTAGGTGCCATAGCGGGCTTCACAATCTTTCTCGGTCTACCCTTGGCCATTCTCCAAAATGTGAGTTCGCGCAAAAAGGGTTTCCTCAACGCTCTGTCGATCGGCATCCTCTTGTTCCTCGTTATCGATGTGTTCAGCCACGCATGGAATACCGCAACAAGCGTTGCATCAACAGCTTTCGCCGGAAAAAGCTCCAGTGTCGACGCTGCGATGGACCTTATCGCCGTCTTCGGCGGACTTGCACTAGGGCTCCTGGGACTGGTGGCTTACGAGGCGAAGTACATGGCAAAGGCACCACCGATTGTCAAGGCGCGTCTGGAGAACGGGCCAGTGACCGCTCAGCTAAGCGCGGCTGAACAAGCCAAGCAGATCCAGATTCTCCAAGAGCATCACCCCTACAGGCTTGCAATGATGATCGCCATTGGTATAGGCGCCCACAACTTTAGCGAAGGTCTCGCAGTCGGCCAATCCTACGCTTCCGGATCTGTCGGGCTGGCACTGTTGTTGGTAATTGGTTTTGGCGCGCACAACACCACTGAAGGATTCGGCATAGCCGGTCCGCTAGCGGGGCTCATCAAGAGGCCAACGGCACGTTTTCTGGCCGTAGCCGGACTGGTAGGTGGTGGTCCTACTTTCATCGGAACCGTTGTAGGGAGCCTGTGGACCTCCGTCTTCACATACGTACTCTTTCTCAGCCTAGCAGGTGGCGCGATTCTCTACGTCTCAATGCTGATGTACAACTCGGGAAGAAAACAGACAACAAATCAGATCCTCATGATAGGCATTTTCGTAGGCTTATGCGCGGGCTTTCTCACGGACTTGATAGTAACGCTGGGAGGAGCCTAGGGAAAATAGGCCGTAGATGGCTTAATCCATTGCCAAATGACCTGCGAACACACAGCCACTTTCATCAGCTCCCTGTGCTAGTCTTCCCGAATCGGCACCCCGACGATCCTCGAGGGTGCTCCGTCCCCATTCTGAAGCTTGATGGGCATGCATATCATCAGGATTCTTTTCCCGACAAACTGTTTGGTCGCTCTGCTGAGAGATTCTATGATGAAGATCCCGTTTCTTAGAAGGGTCTTGTGGGCTACAGGGTTCGGTGCGCGGAATTTTTCCACGCTGAGAAAATCGATACCCACAGCCCGGACCTTTTTCAAGAACAAATACTCGGCCGCGTTCCCAGTAAGATAAGTGTAGTTCGAGCTAACTGATTCATCGCCCCAATGCTCGCTACACCCCGTATAACAGATCACGATGTCGTCTTCAGCCACTTTTCCTTCGAGCTTCTTCTGAAGGTCTAGATCCGTGATGCCGCTGCCGATTGGTTTGCCCGACATATCACAAACGTATGCTTCTCCGACCAGTTTGCTCGGGGGAATCTTGTCTACACCGATTCCGTCTAGAATGAAGTGTCGGGGAGCGTCGATATGGGTGCCTGTGTGTGAGCCAAGTGTGAGCTTGGTCAGGTTCACTCCATTTTTCCCCAATGTAGCGTAGCTGACGAAGCTGGGAGACGGATCACCCGGATAGATCGGCATGCCATTGTAAAGCTCATGTGTCAGATCAATTGCCTTCTCGAAAAGATATCGCATATCAATTTCCTGTTGCTGTATGGAACCCCTAATATGTAGAGGGGATCGAATCTAGAAACTGGGACACCTCTATAGGTTGGAGCGCCGGCGGTGCTTCCCCGTTCCATGTGTGGGAAATCTTAGGTTAGCCTAGCTTTATTAGCATCAACTCAGTCCCTGAAAACGAGTATCCCACTCGATCGGTAAATCGTACCTTGCGTTTCCCGTGGAAAACTAGTGCAAAGGCCCAACAGCAAGTTCTGGTCGATGCACCAGTTCAGCAAACCGGGAAGGGCGTTTCTCTGCGTAGCTTCGTCCTTTGGCTTGGACCCGCACTGATGGTATCCATTGCATACATGGATCCAGGCAATTATGGGACGGACATTGCTGCTGGTGCCGGCTTCAAGTACGATCTCCTTTGGGCCGCCTGGTTTGCTGGAGGCATGGCCATGCTTCTTCAGTACCTCTCTGGTAAACTCGGAATTGCGTCCGGCTATTCGCTGCCTGAACTGGTCAGGATGTCGCTTGTAAAGCGCAGATATGTTGTTCCTTACTGGCTCGCGGCAGAAGCTGCAGTCGCAGCCACAGACTTGGCAGAATACTTGGGGACGGTATTGGGTCTCAATCTGCTCTTTGGGGTCCCACTTCTCTACGCAGCAATATTTGGCGCTCTGGATGTCATCATCTTACTAACGATGATGGGCAAGAGATTCCGTATTATTGAGCAATATTTCGCGATATTGATCAGCGTTCTCGTCTTTGGCATCCTTTACAACCTCGTGGTGGTCAGACCCGACTTGACACAGGTCGCGTACCACTCCGTCGTGCCCATCGCGTCAAGCAACGCCGCTATCCTAATAGTAGTCGGAATAATCGGCGCGACCGTGATGCCGCACGCGCTGTTTGTTCACTCCTGGCTTTCAAAAAACAAGATGGACCTCATAGGGCGAAGGGTCAACGGGGGAAACCTGAGTGATTCAGTCACCGAATCAATGAAACCGACGGCCAATCATCACGCATTTTCAACCGGAGAGATAGAGAGAACGAGGAAATTCCATCTCAAGGAAACCGTACTGGCTCTGACTATTGCGTCTGTAGTCAATGCGGGAATACTGCTGGTCGCAGTCCCACTCTATCCGAATCCAAGCGTTACGGTCAGCGATTTCGTCCATGGGATCGGCCTTTTATTCGGACCGGCGATCGCCGTTATTTTCATTCTGACTTTGCTTGCATCGGGGCTCTCCTCGTCGGCGCTTGGAACAATAGCAGGCCAGGTCATAATGGAGGGTTTGATCGGTAAGCACTGGAATGTATGGGCGAGACGAATAGTTACGAGATTCATCAATGTGTTTCCAACCACGTTCGCAATACTGCTTGGACTGGATCCGCTCAGTCTACTCGTTTACAGTCAGGTAATTCTGAGTCTCATGATTCCTCTCCCGATGATTCCTATCGTCTACTATACCTCAAAGAGGAAGTTCATGGCAGGCTTTGTCAATAGAAGGATCACCCTCGTCCTGGCCATAGTTACAGTCGCGTTAATCATAGCTTTCAATAGCTTCCTACTCTACACCATATTTGTTCCTTAGGTGTTACCAAAGTTCTCTTCATCCAACGTGAGGATTGCTTTCACGGCCTGTAGGAAGACGCTCCGAAATTGGCCGTTGCTTCAGCTAGCCTTCTTGAGTTGTTCAATTAACTCTTGTAATTTGCGAACTGTCTGCTCGTGAAGCCCATGCTCAATCTTCTCCGCGTCCTCCACAGCGATTCGCTCGGGAACACCGATAAGCACGAGTAGTCTTACCAACGTCTGATGCCGGTCCTTCATCTTCCGCGCTACGTTCTTTCCCGCCTCGGTCAGAGCCATTCCGCGATATCGTTCGTACGTGATGTATCTCTGCTTGTCGAGCTTTTTCAGAATGTTTGTCACCGTTGGTTGTGAGACACCCATTCGCTCGGCTATGTCCGACGTTGAAGCGAAACCCTTCTCTGCAACAAGCAGATTGATCATTTCCAAGTAGTCCTCCGTGGCTTCCTCCGCCTTTCGAGGCATTACCCTTCGGGCAGTCGTCTCTTTGTCCGAACTACGGATAGAAGTTGTCCTTGGAGTCGTCCCTAGTCTACCGCCTCATCTAGGGCTGATGATGACCAGATCCATTGTCCGTGATGCACGCGATCATCCGTTTACGACCTATAAGATTTGCTTGCCCTCTCCAAGCTGCAATGCCTCACCAGAGTCCCGGTCGGAAGGCCTGACTTGTCACATTGTAAACAACGGACTTCCCATACGACAGGCAAAAATAACGATCGAGTCCCTCCTCATGTCAGAGCGGGGTGATAGGTTGCTCGCAGGGAAGGAGAGCCAGAAATGGGTGGTTAGAAATGTTACTTGGCTAAAGTCGTTCATCAGAATATTTCTGGGAGTCGTGTGGTTGATCGATGGCTACCTCAAGTTCTCGCCAGGACTAGTTGACTCATTTCCCGACCTTGTTAGGAGAGCCGGAGATGGCCAACCGACTTGGCTTCAACCTTGGTTCAACTTTTGGTCCACTGTCACAGCATCGAATGCGCCTCTGTTCGTCTACACGACCGGTGTGTTGGAGGTCGCTCTTGGCGTAGCCCTAGTCTTGGGTTTCATGCGCAAGATTGCTTACGTTGGGGGAATAATTTTCAGCCTATTCATATGGGCTATTCCCGAAGGCTTCGGAGGACCATATGGTCCAGGATCCACAGACATCGGAACAGGAGTCATCTACAGTTTCGTATTCCTATCTCTCGTCATTATGAACACCATCTCCGGTCCCAGCAAATACTCCTTGGACTCCCTAATCGAACGGAAATATCCCCTTTGGAAACTGCTTGCCGAATTCGGTTAGAGCGAAAGCGGACAGTCGTGTTAGTCCCGAGCCCAGGCGTAGGATACACTGGGATGCAAGAAAAAAGGGAGAGGTTTGAGTAAGCTTAGACTTTGTTGAGGAGGGCCTTTACGACGTCTTCTGGGCCCTTGTAGTTACTCTCAGGGAGGGACTTGGCGACGAAATCCTTGTCGATTGACGGGACGTCCGACATGTTATTGCAGGCTGCCATGACCTGTGTCTTGTTCGCCGGGTACTTGATGTGGTGCTTGATGTGTTCTAGTTCTGTTTTCAGGTTACTCATGAAACTCGCCGTCCCACATGAGGGATAAGAACCTTCTTCGATAGACCTCCTTCTCCTGAATTTTCCAGTTCATATGATTAGCAGAACCAGTTGGGAAGTTTGTAGACTCCAGAGTGTTACTTGATAGCGTCTCGAGTATGAACACTCCGACTTGACAAAGATGAGCGGCCAAGCCGAGACTCTCGATTCTTGTCAAGCTGGTTGAGTTGAACTCTGAGCCTTCAGTGGTCGGGACGCCGAATCTGAACCATTGCATCTAAATAGCGTGAAATGGAACTACCTTCTTTGGAAGAAAACGTTGGCAATGAGCACCGTCGGAAAGCAGAGTCCCAAACACGAGTCTGGCTTGCGATTCCAGAGAATATTAGTAGCTGTGGACGGTTCCGAAGGCTCGGCTAGAGCCTCGGAGGTCGCGGTGGATTTAGCGGAGAGATTCAGCGCCCAACTCTTCGTATTGAACGTGTTCCGGGGCTACCCCGAGTACATGACCTTGTTTCCTTCTGCTCCATCTCCATCTGGGGAGGCCATCCAGGCTTACGAATCGTACGCAAGAAAAGCTGCTTTGGAAGTGGTGGGGCGAACTTTGTCGATGGCTGAGAAAAAAGGCGTGAAGTCTAAGCCTCAAACCAGCGAAACCGTTGGCTCTGTTGTTCAAGCAATAACTGACTACGCGGCCAACGAGAAGATTGACCTAATCGTCATGGGGACACGTGGAATGGGAGGTTTCAAGAAAATGCTCCTTGGAAGCGTATCAAGCGGTGTTGTCACTCATGCTAATTGCGCCGTTCTGGTGGTGAGGTGAGATCTGAAATTGCATCAAACGCCGGAAGTCTCAACCCCATTGCCCGTGTACATTGTCGGCCTCGACGACAATGATATCGAGTCATCCCTAGCTAAGATAAAATTCCAAAGATCAATAGAATCTCTCAGCCACGTCTATCCTGAGCTCGGGGAGGCCCGAGCCACCGTCAGGGCCTTCTCTAAAGGGAAGGAGAGGAAGCATTTCGAGGTTCACGTATTGATAAGAATGCCCAAACACCAGGTCGAGTTCAGAGAAGAAGGCTGGTCCATCGAAGAGGTCTTCGAAAACATAGGATTGAAGATCAAGAGGCTCATGACAAAACCCCGGGGCAGCGCGTCCCGACGTCGCCTTCCAGCAAGGGCAGAGAGAGCAATCGCTCGGTTCTAGACGGTCAAGTACGTCACCTAGAACCACTAGCGAAACCCTATCTTCCTACCTACTATCACATCCGATTCTTTCCAAATGCCCTCCAGTGAAAGTGCTCAGCAACGCATTCGAACCTTGGACCCTCGAGGCGCCAAGAGAGGGCTTAGTCTCAAGGAGTTCTATCCGTCTCGATCTAACAACGCTCGCAAGGGCGACTTTGGCAGGGTCGTCGTTTGCGGAGGTAGCGACCGTTATGCCGGCTGTCTAGCCTTCAACTCTCTAGCAGCTCTGCGAGCCGGGACGGACCTGGCAACAGTGGTTGCACCGAAGCGAGCCGCGGACATTGTCGCAGCATATTCCCCTGATCTGATAACGGTGCCTTGCGATTCGTCCTTCCCGGACCCGAACATTGTGATTGAGTTGCTCGAAAACGCTGACGCACTGGTCGTAGGCTGTGGGGTCATTCGGACCCCGGAATCGCACGGAGCATTGCTAGATATTATCCAAAGGTGTAAGACACCGATGGTTCTGGATGCCGAAGCACTCCATGCCCTCGCTGCTAAAGCGGGGTCGATTAAAGGAAAGCAAGTACTGTTGACACCGAATGCGGGAGAATACCGGGTTCTATCTGGAACATCATGGCCACCAGCCGCCGACGCGAGAAGAACGGCCGTCAAAACTCTAGCCAAGCAATATGATGCAACCGTGATTGTTAAGGGCGCTCCAGACATCGTTTCTGATGGAGAACGAACCTATGTTGATCCTAGAGGTTCTCCCTACATGACGAAAGGAGGGTATGGCGATCTCCTCGCGGGGGTCGCAGGTGCACATCTTGCAAGAGGTAGAACTCCTTTTGACGCTGCAAGAGTCGCAGCCTTCATAGTTGGTCGCGCCGGAGAGCTTGCCTCAGCCAAGTTTGGCGAGAGCACTTTGGCTAGCGATGTTCTGCAGTTCTTCTCTTCAGTGATCTCTTCGCGTTGAGGGAAGGGCAGAATCGCTTGAAATGAACCCTGTTCGGCAGTCGGGAACATGCCTCGATTCTCGCCCTAAAATCGTTCGGGAATGTTCTAGATTTACCGTCTTTTTGCCTTTTTCATCCAAGCCGGGACCGTGCCCTGAACCGCGAGACTCGCCGATTATCCATGCCAGACAGAAGATTTTCTCTAGAAAACAGGGTATGGGGGTATAGCACAGAGCATCAGGCGACGCAAGAGTGGGAGAGACGAGAACCTAGGACAAGGCTAAGAAAGGAACGTGATCGACAAGCAGGGCAGGCTAATGTCGCTTAACATCGGGAGAATAATTGGGATTCCCGTCAGAATCCACTACACCCTCTGGCTCGTCCTTCTCCTAATCGCCTGGTCGCTCGCTGAAGGCTACATGCCCCAGCATTATCCTGGCCTTGGTGCGACCACCTACTGGGCAATAGGAATCGTGTCCGCTATCATCCTCTTCGTCTCAGTCTTCCTCCACGAACTCTCCCACTCCTACATCGCAAAGAAAAACGGCCTACCAATCAAGAGGATCACACTCTTCTTCTTCGGCGGAGTCTCAGAGATGAGCGAGGAGCCGAAGGATCCTGCGCTCGAAGTTCGCATGGCCGCAGCAGGCCCACTCACAAGCTTTCTGATTGCAATTGTTCTCGGTGCCTTCTGGGTTCTGACAATGTTGGTAAACGGACCAGTACCCGTTATCGCAACGCTCTATTACGCGGCACTCCTCAACGGAGTACTCGGCGCGTTCAACCTAATCCCAGCATTCCCCTTGGATGGAGGCAGAGTCCTCCGCGGAAGCCTCTGGAACCGATCGAAAAATCTCCTCAGTGCCACAGCTAACGCAACCCGAGTTAGCGAAGTCATCTCCTTACTCATGATGGCTGTCGGGCTGTTCTTCGTTGTCTTCGGCGATTTCGTCAATGGATTATGGATCATCTTTCTCGGCTGGTTCATCCGATCCGGCGCAGAGACAAGCTTGAGACAGACCAGATTGACAGAGTCTCTTTCCGGTGTCAGGGTTGGCGACATCATGACCAGAGATCTACTCTCCGTCTCGCCCGATGCGTCCGTCCAGCAGCTCGTCTCTGACTACTTCCTTGTCCATCCCCACGGAGGCTATCCGGTCGTCTCAAACGGGAAATTGCTCGGGGTTGTCACTATGTCGTCCGTCCGGTCGATTCCTCGCGAGAAGAGAGAGGTCGAGAGGGTCAGCCAAGCAATGGTTCCCTACGAACGAACGATCACAGTGAGTCCGGCAACATCAGCCACCGACGCCTTGCAACTGATGGCCAAGAACGGAGTCGGGAGACTGGTCGTTATGGATGGAGACAAAATTGCTGGAATGGTCACCCGCGGCGATCTAATGAAGACCATGAAGGCAAGGCAAGAACTTGGTGCATAAGGGTCCCAGTCCCTGCGTGACTAGACTTAATGGAGAGAAACGGGACGAACGACAAGCAGTGCCTTTCAGTTATCAGATAGGGCTCTGATTACTTAGCACGAGCGAGCGGCCGAATCTTCTCTTCTCGAACCCTTTCCGCACCAGCAATGTCTGGTTTGTCCCACTTTTTCACCCATTCGGCGAGGTCGCCGAGAAGCGCATGCAGTTCGATCCCTTTCTTGGTAAGAGAGTATTCCACTCTTGGGGGAGTCTCTGGGTAGACTTTACGCTCGATGATCTTTCTCTGGTCCAGCTCGTTCAATCTCTCCGCGAGGCTCGTAGCGCTTATCCCCTGTATCCTCCTCTTCAGCTCGTTGAATCTTGCGGGCTCCTTGAGCCCGAGCGCGTGGATGACGGGTAGGGTCCAGACTTTGGCAAGGTCGTTCCAGGCGGAATGCAGCAGTAAGCATTCTTCGGACTGCTCTTTTGTAATGTCTTGGTTAACCTGGGTTGACTTACTCAACTAATTAATACCCACTTAGTTTCCCTGGACTACCAAGTATATAAGCGTGACTAACCCCTAGGGTGGCCAGACATGATGCGACACAAAGACGGTGTCAGAGGCTTCACCGAGAGAGAATACCGATACCTGATGGAGAGGAGCCTCGCCAGAATTGCCTTCGTCTGTGAAGACTCCCAACCTCATATTGTCCCTGTAATCTACGAGTTCGATGGACGCTACCTCTATCTGAGTGGCTGGAACCTACAGTATAGCCCACGATTCCAAGACTTGGATGAGGAAAAGATCACTCTCCTTGTTGACGACTTGGAATCAGCCAACCGACTAATCCCACGTGGGATTGAGGTGACTGGGCTCGTTGAGACTAAAGCGAAAGACGACAAGATATACCTGAGAATCACGCCCGTAGGAAAAACAAGCTGGGGACTCTAAACATGACAACAGCACTATCCGCACTAGAGACCCAGGTTACCGAGGCAGTCGAACGGCTAAGCGAAAGCGTAGTCAGCATTGATAGTGTCCGAGTTACCCGAGACTTCCGCTACGGTCTCGTTCCAATCGAAGGGAAGGGCTCCGGACTAATAATCGATCGCAACGGATACGTCATCACTAACAACCACGTCATCGATGGAGCGACACGAGTGCAAGTTCACTTGAAAGATGGTAGAACATTCCTCGGCGAAGTCGTCGGCTCAGACGCCTCAACTGACATCGCTGTAATCAAAGTAGACGCGGATGGCCTCCCAGCTGCTAGCCTAGGCGACTCGGAGAAACTGAAAGTTGGACAAATCGCCCTCGCGATCGGCAACACCCTCGGGCTCCAGGGAGGACCAACAGTTTCCATGGGAGTCGTAAGCGCCCTCGGACGGCCCTTGCCCGGTACAGATTTCATCTTCGAAGGACTCATCCAGACGGACACGGCGATCAATCCTGGAAACAGCGGGGGACCCCTTGCAGACATCGGCGGAAACGTGATAGGAATGAACACGGCAATGATTCCTTTCGCTCAGGGAGTAGGCTTCGCCATCCCCGTCAACACCATGAAATGGGTGGTACAGCAGATCCTCGAAAAAGGACGAGTCATTCGGCCGTGGCTTGGAATATCAGGGGCCAACATGAATCAGGCAATCGCAAGAAGATACGACCTACCAGCGGACTCAGGGGTCTTAGTGGTCGAAGTAGACTCGCGAGGACCGGCCTACGAGGCGGGCATGCGAGTCGGTGACGTGATCATCCAAATCGGCTCCCACGCGGTCAAACAGATGAAGGACATCCTGATGGCGCTGTCAAAGCTTGCCATAAAGGAAGAGGTTGAGGTGGGCTTCATACGGCTCAACGCAAAACGAAAGGCTTTACTGAGATTGAAGGAATCACCTATAGCAGTGTCCGCTTCCAGGGAAGGGTAGAATAGTAGCATGGCCCTAATCGATCTCAGCCAGATAGTCAACCTGATCTACTTCGCGTCATTCTTTCTCATCTTCTTCTACGGGCAACGCCTCCAAGTCCAATGGCAGCTTGTCAGCGTCAAGCGGAGCCTCGGAAAACTGGAGAGGAGTAAGACCGCTGCTCGCCAAAAATTCGTCGACTCAATATCCCGATTCCAGATGGATAAGAAAACGGTCGAGACCAAGATTGACCGACTCAATAACTCATTCACTATAACCCCGGTGAGCCTCGATCCGTCTGGGATAGTCGGGAAACTGGAACATGTTCTAGACACGTACGATGATCATTTGAAGATGGAAGTCAAGGCCATCGCTCCTAACGCCACAGAGTCCGATGTGAACACTCTCAGTAACCAGCTCGAGATCTCAATAGGCTTGGACGGCATGTTCCGTCTGGTCCGCCACTTCTATCTTCTCGCCAAGAAGACTGGGGGAATTATGATGCTCGCACAGCTTCAGATGGCCCTACCGATGATAATGGAAGAGGCAGAAGCGTACGGGGCGGCCATAGATGCGTTCGCAAAGGCCCAGCCCATCGGTGATGGAGTAGGACCCCTGGTCGTGAGTCAGATCACTGCTGGACGACAAGGCAACGAACTTGTCAAAGACACAATGGTCTACGACGTCGACTTTGAAGGCCGACGAGTCTGGGTCGTCCGAGCAAAGGGTCCAGGAGGAAACGTCGGAAAACCAGGTCTTGCAGTTGAGAAGCTAATCCAGGAATCAGGACCAATAGGACTCGTAGTGACGGTCGATGCGGCGTTGAAGTTCGAAGGAGAACCCAGCGGTGATGTTGCAGAGGGTATTGGTGCCGCGATCGGCGGGCCCGGAACAGAACGATACCACATCGAAGCTAGCGCTTCGAAGAACCAGATTCCCCTCCTGGCTGTGGTCGTGAAAATGTCTTCAAAGGAAGCCATATCCTCAATCACACCTTTGATCAAGACTGGAGTTGACGCCGCGGTCAACAGGGTCCAGAACGAGATCAGATCAAAGTCCAAGCCGGGCGACAGCGTTATCCTAGTTGGTGTAGGCAACACCATCGGCGTCCCCTAGAGGAACCTCGACCGTGGAGCAATCTCAATTGACCGTGGCAGGAGACAAATTGTCTCAATTCGCGGGCCAGAAACACATCAGCATCGAAACATACCGGAAAACTGGAGACCCCGTTCGCACCCCTGTATGGTTCATCGAAGAGAACGGGGAGCTGTTCATTCGAACTGATTCTAGCACCGGAAAGATAAAGCGCATCCGAAACAACCCACGAGTCCGGGTCGCCACATGCAGCGCGCGAGGCACCATCAAGGGCACATGGGTTGATGGAGAGGCACGGATGATCGAACCAGAATCCTCCGAACACCTCTTCTCACTTCTTAAGAAGAAGTATGGGATATCCTACAGGATGATCAGGTTTGTCCAAATGTTCAGCCGCAGCAAAGCCCACCCTATTGGGTTAGCCATTCGAATCGGGACTTGACTCCTAGCACCTAGCTCTTGCAGTGAGAACTCGCCCATTTTCAGCCCTGATCTCGGATCTGGAACATGGCTCGATTCTCGCCCTAATTCGTTCGGAGATCGTTCTAGATTTCCCATGATTTTGCTTTTTCATCCAAGCCCGGATTGTGCCCTGAACCGCGAGACTCGCCGATTATCCGTGCCTGACAGAAAATTTTCTCTATAAAACATGGGAGGGGGGTATAGCACAGAGCATCTCGGGACACAAAGAGTCGTCTCTCCGGACCCTTGTGAAAATAACCTTCGAGCTACGAACTATGCGAGATGATCTAGGGCTCGGTGATCTTGATCGCTTGGACGGGGCACTGGATCTCGCAGGCCCGACAGAAGATACAGTCCTGCTCCCTGGCCGGATCCGCTTTCCAGTTCGCCAAAGGCGCCTTCCCACTATCATTGGTAACACCCTTGTCCATCTTCTCCTGTTCACCGGGAAGTTCGAGCCGGTCGAACACGTTCACAGGGCAGACGGTGATGCAGATGCCGTCGGCGATGCAGATGTCAAAGTCCACACCCACATTGCTCCCATGGACCCCGTACTCCTTGCTCACACCGTTCTTGTAGAGGACCTTGTGCTGAATATGCGTCTCTTTTGTAGGCCACTGGTTTGGAAAACTAGCGTCCTCGATGAGTTTTCGAACGTTACCTTCCGCCAAGGCTAATCCTTCCTCATGAACCCGTTGTTAACGGCATATAAAACCGTTGAATGTAAATTGTACGGTGACACAGCCATTGTTCCACGCAGCCTAGAAAGGGCTCGCGTTCGCGAGATAATTGGCCTCACTGTCGCTGAAACCGTCCTTTCTCCCCCACCCCATTCCCCATCGACCAGAAATAGTGAAAAACTAAGATAGACAAGAGGCTTTCGCAGTCCCGAAGAAGGTAATTGACTGTTACAACACACGTATCCGCTCGACCGAGGACATGCTCTCTTCCAGGCCACTGACTATTGCGCACTCAGATCTCGACACTGTTCCATGAAACAGTCAACGAGTGTTTCAGAAACGCGCTCGACGGCATGGGCTCGACGGTACGCGATGTCATCTACGACCTACTTGCAAAGAAAGGAATTGAACGCCCGGAAATATCCTCGCGATTTGACGATGTTGTCGCAGTCCTGATGGATTCTCTCGGAGCAAGCGCACGTGTGCTCATCTATCGAACAATGACGTTGCTCTGCCAGGAATACCAGGTGAGGGCGGACTTCTCCTATCAAGACTCTCTGAGAGACAGGATGGTCTTGCTTCGAGATCGAGTGGTCGCGGACCATCTCTATCCGAAACGTGTGCAACGAAACGATCCGGTATTCTCAACTCCTAACACTGCCCAGTTCGCGCAAAATCCTGGCACGACGCTTTCAAGTGGAAAATAGAAAGAACCTGACGCACTCGGTCCATTTCGAAAGTGGTTTAAGACCGACATCCCAGTGGCAGTTCACGCCGGGATGGCTGAGTGGTTAAAGCGACGGCCTCGAGATCTCAAGAGATGAGGGCCAGGACACGACAGCCGTTGGGCGTCACGCCCTCGTGGGTTCGAATCCCACTCCCGGCGCCTCTGGCTACGCTAGAAACAAAGACTTTCCGACGATCTATCTGTCCGGAGTGGTCTATTCTTTCTTGAACTTGTTCCAGAAGTGCTGTTTGTGTTTGGCGATTCTGGCCGCTTTCTCGACTCCAGCATCCATATCGGCGCTGTCCGACCTTTCGGTTTGATCTTCCGAAGTGCCTTCTGACGTGCCTATGGCCGATTTCGAGTTGGTTGAGCCTCCACCGGTGCCTGGTTTCACTTCTCCCTTCAGCGGGGCTCCACCGTCAACGTCTTTCAGGTCTACTTTTGGCCTTTCAGCTTCTTGTCCATCACCTGTTTCGACGAGGGAGATTTGGAACTCGCACTCTGGCGCGCCCTGCGATATACAGCGGACCTCTTTTGCCTGAACCGTTTTGTCGAGCACCTCGGCGAATATTCCAGCTAGGAATCCGCTGGTGAATATGCAGTTTGGTTCTTCCGATGACCCGTTCTCCGTGGCTTCAAAGCAGTTGGCTACAACTATGTTTGCGCTGCTCTTGTCGAAGTCGAGCCCGTCGATTCGGATCTTGCCCAGTCCGAGGTTCGTGTCTTCCAGTGCCGAGTGAACCAAGTTCTCTAGGCTCTGTCTGCTCTGCTCGCCTGTGGACCCGATGCTCTCCCTGAAAATACTTCCTTCGTGCACGCCTATGCCACTCGCCAAGTAAGAGAGGAACGGTGCTGACTGATCTCCGACCAGTCTTTCGAGAGCTTCCCGCATAATCCGAATAACATCTCTCCGGAGGATGATCATTTTCTGTCCGAAAAATGACACTTCTCCTTTGTTGTCGTTGAAGCGGAGCTGGTTCACCGATCCTACGAGTCTTCGGAGGTCGTAGCCTGTTGAGCGTTTGGGGTTAGTTTGCAATCTTTGTCGCTCCTGATAATTCTCTCTCTAGGGTATCTACGGCTTCGGTTACCTTCTTGGCGAAAGACGAGTCGGGATTGTCCACGACGAATACGGATCTGCTCAGGTTGTTGATTACGTCCAGCTGAAACTCGAATGCTTGCAAGAAGCGCGACCTGAACAACTGGGACAGTTCCTGGCCGACCTTTATGGCGTCCTTGATCCGGACACCGGGCGGAACCATGTTAAGCGTGAGGAAGGTGGGTTTCTCGAATGTTTCCGCTAACAACACCATTACAGCCGTTCCGAACAAGTCTTGCTGATCAACCCTTGACACAAGTACAAGAGCATCGCAGCAACCCATCGCGAGAACAGTATCGTTCTCGACTCCAGGATGAGTATCGACGATGATATAGTCGAGCTTGTTTTGTTCTCCAACTTTCTGTATTGTGTCTTGGAATATTTCGACTTCCAACCCGGACTTAAGCAATCGTAGCATATCCTCCACTTTGTTGCTTGCCGGACAGAAGAACAGTCCTCCTTTCTTGAGGTTGAACCTCTGTGTCAGATCTATCACCACATCCGCTGGCGTTGCGTCTCCAAGAAATATATCGGTGAGGGTTGCCTTGATCTCGCTCTTCTTCAAACCGAAGAGCACGTGTAAGCCCGGTCCGGACAGGTCGAGGTCCATGACTCCTACTCTTCGGTTCTTGGCGAGTATTGCTGCTATGTTGGCGGTTAGTGTTGTTTTTCCAGTTCCGCCCTTGAAAGAGTGGACGGCGATTACTTTTGTCATTCCTTATCCTTCTTCAATTGGTCTTTTACAGACTGGAAGAATTCCTGGTTCTCGATCCGTCCTGCTTCTGCCTTGACAGCCTCGAGATCAATCTTCAACCTCGCATGCGTCACCTTGTGTCTCCTGAAAGCTAGGAATGCCCCTGTCAGCAGCACTGCGATTAGCGCTGCAAGAATTCCAAAATAGTAGAGTGGAAAAGAGACGCTATTGTTTGGCTGATTCGATTGAACGGTAATGCTCGATGTTGCGGTCTTCGTGGATCCATTGTTATCGACTACGGTGACCGTAATAGTGTAGGTTGCAGACGTAGCGGAGTTCGCTAACGAGTAGGTGTGACTGCCCGTCGTTGTCCCAGATGTCAGTGTGTCGACCTTTCCATCACCCCAGTTGACGGTGACACTCGTAACGGTTCCATCTGGGTCAGAGGTTGAGATCGCCGCTGTGACTGCCTGGCCAGACAAACTGGTCGCCGCGGGCGGGGTCCACGTTATGAGTGGCTGTTGGTCGGTGACTGTGATGCTGGGTGTTGCGCTTGATGTCGAACCACTATTGTCGTGTACGGTTACAGTGATAGTGAAGGTTGCCGAAGGGGGTCCGTTCGTCAAAGAGTATGTGTGGCTATCTGTGGAGGGAGGACCAGATATGGTGTCGGTGGTCCCATCACCCCAGTTCACAGTGGTGGTTACAAGTGTGCCGTCAGGGTCAGAGGCTGTGATCGTTATGATAACCGCTTGTCCAGGTGAGGGATTTGTCGAGGATAGTGCTGTTGTGACGACAGGGGGTCGGTCAGTGATTGTTATTGACTGGGCGGAAACTGCGGTCGAGCCGCTGTTGTCAGTGGCATTTAGCTTGGCAGTGTATGTGCCGGCTATGGAGTAGCTGTGAGAGGGGGTCACTCCCGATCCTGTCGATCCGTCACCGAAATCCCACGCGTAACCCACAATCGTCCCATCAGGATCGAAGCTAGCGCTTCCATCAAAACTGACCGACGCAGATGTGAGAATGGTTCCGCTAGTAAAAGTGAAACTAGCTGTAGGAACCCTATCCTGCAACTGTATGGTTTTCGTCGCTTTTCCAGAATTTGCTGGGGAAGCTGAATCGGCCCCTGCCACGGTTAGCGACCATAGGCCTCCAGGCTCGTTACCGGGCGTATAGGTTCCAACCCAGAAGTTAATCGTTGAATCGTAGACCAGCGGTATCGTGTCATTATGTCCGCCTCCTGAGAATAAGAGGAAGGCAGCCACTTGACCCGACTGGAGGTTTGTCAAGTCAGGGTACTCGATCGTGGCATTGAACCTAATCTGTTCGCCTATGGCAAAATAAGACTTGGAAGTAATAGTGATTGCGAGCACCGCGGGTTGAAGCTGAGGTGATGTTGTCACCGCCGTGTTTGGGCCATTGTTCCCGAATCCATCATCAAAACCATTGACCCCTAGCGACGCAGTCCAAATGCCTGTCTGATTATTAGGAAATATCTTGTAGGTCGCGTTGAAGGTCTGAGCAATGCTGTCATACACAGCTGTCAGCGGTACACTGCTTCCGACAGGGCTCGCCAAAATCAACAGCGCTGTTCCACTGTTAGCGTATTGTCCATCTGGGTAGGTTGACTTGAACGAGAATTTCATTGTCTCCGTTCTCTGATACGAGGTCTTGCTAGAAGTGAATGTTGAGATAGACATTGTTGCAGCTCGCACAATGAAGCCCTGTGCGTCTGGCGGGGTCTTCGCCGTAACTTTGCCTGTTATGGTGACTAGGTAGTTGTCGATAATTGCGTTTCTAGGAATCTTCCAGGAGACGGTGATTATTCCCACTGATGAGGCCGCGGTCGTCGCGTTGAGAACGACTGTCGAACTCGTTTGGGTTCTTATGATTACAGTCGCAGGTTCTAAGCTATTGTATCCTGTAGCTCTTATTCCCACCGTGTCAGTCCTTTGATACTCGGTATTATCCGTGAGAATGAAAAAGAAACCGTTGGTAGTAACTGCCACGGCAGTGTTCGTTGCCAATGCCGGCCTTGTCTGGTTAACCCATCCGACATACTGCCCTACGAGGGAGCTTGTGCCGCCGCCAGCCCCTATGAACGCAGCGCTCGGATATGATGGGAGTAGGCTGAACTGTGTTTGACCTGAGAATGTCGTATAGTTTTCGAGAACCGAATTCCATACCTTCGTCGAGGGATCCCTAACGTGGAAGTTGAACTGGTACAGTGTACTAGGAGAAGCTCCAACTACATTCAGAATCAGAAGAACCGAGTATCCCTCTTGCGTTATGAATGGTAGTGGTGTCAACGAATATTGAGGAACGGCACGCGCGGCAGGAGGAAGGCCTGCATAGGTCAGGGAGATAATCGATACCGCAAAGAGGACAGCGTATCTAGTCGTTTTGGCTTGTGGCACCTGACTGCTCCCCGCGAAACAGAACCTGTCGAACGAGAACCAACACGGGACTAAAGTCTCACGTAACTTTGAATGAGAGCCGAAGGTATCGAGAGGGATCGTCAGTCGAGGCATAGGCCAGCTGAGCAGATACGTTCCGTCGAACGAACCGGCTACTCCTCAGAAGAAACCAATAAAGGGGGCAATCCCAGTGAGGTTCTTGATTGTTCAACTATGACGAAACTCGATGATGATGCACGGAAAATTCTCGAGGGTAAGAACTTCATCTTCTTAGCCACCGTAAATCCCGACGGCTCGCCTCAAGTCACTCCCACATGGGTCGATACGGACGGACACCATGTGCTCATCAACACAGCAGTCGGTCGCGTGAAACACAGAAACATCAAGAAGAATCCGCAGGTTGCTCTCGCGATTACGGAGCAAGGGAACCCGTACAAGCTCGTAATGATTCGCGGTCGCGTCATCGAACAGATAACTGGACCGGAAGCCGAAGGGCACATCGATAAGATGGCGAAGAAATACACTGGTGCTGAGAAATATCAGAATAGAAGACCTGGCGAGAAAAGGGTTCTATTGAAGATTGAGCCCCATCACGTTTCCCGGATGCGATAGACACCTAGCTATAGCCGTAATCGGTACGAGTTAATGGCTATCTCTAGGTAGATATTCCTCTCGGCTGAAGCGTCAACGAACAAGACGGTTATGTGACTTCTATGACGCGGCCAGTTTGGGCCTGATACTGGTATCGTATGATTCTCTTCACGCAGTCCCCGTTCCAGCACTGGTAGACCCTGTCGCCATTAGCGAACAACTCCCGCATGACCATGGGCTTGCCGCATCCGACACAATGGAAAGCTCCTGACCGTCGCTCGTCGAGGAGAAGACGGAGATCGATGCCCCTGGTATCAGCTTCTTTCTTCATAGCCTGTCTATAGGTGAGCGTAAGCGCTTGCCAGTAAGCAGCGTTTTGCGGTGTCGTCTCGTACTCGAAATTGCGGCCGGAGACTACAGGCGGGCTGTAGCCCTCAGCAACGTAAACGGGATTCTTGGAGTATGGCACCTTGATTCGTGGAGCCCCGCTGTGAGGAGCAGCGTGGCTCGTGGGAATCGAATGGTTATTGTCATGATGAACGGGAGGATGATGGGTAGTGGGCACTGTTAGCCCTTCCAGCGTAACCTTTGGCAAGAGCTACTTCTTTCTGCTTGTACGAGGCTTGTCCGACGTCAGTACAGGGACTGGGAGCGGAACCTCTACGATTCCGGAAGCGGTAACTTGGAATGTCACCCAATAGGTTTCATGAGGCGCGCCCTTCATCTTTCGTACCCGGAACTGTTTGACCAGTAGGCCTCTATCGGCGAACCCCGGGTTGAATCTAACATCAACTATTCCATCAACCACATAGAATAGCAAATCGTCAAGATCAGCATACGCTCGCAGCGGCGTGTGGTGAGAGCAGAAGAACGGAACTAGACGTTCCTTGGGACCCTTGGCCCGCCAAGACTTGACACCGTCAAGCATGTGGAAGACCAACGGCCTCTCTTCCTGAACTAGCGTAAACATCTCTGTCAAGGAATCGACAAAGACGGCCCCTCTTCCCATCATCTTCATCTCTTCCATCATCGTGAATAGCGCACTCGTGACAGAGTGAAGATCTTTCGGATCCTTGACGAAGTGAGAATATTTCGGAGTCTCAGTTGGTTCCATTCGGAAAGAGAAGCAGTCTAGAAACTTGAGCTGTCCAGAATCCAAATACCGGTCGATGTCCCAGCCGAACGACTCCATATCCTGTTGAAGTGCTATAGGGGGTCCTTCAAAATTCATGTAGATGCACGGCTCCTTCTCCACCTTCAGCATACTGTAGAGGAGTTGTTCCATCAGCACAGACTTTCCCGTCCCAAGGTCTCCCGCCAGAATAGTAAGGCTGTTTCTGGGAATCCCCTTTGGAAGGACTTTGTCCAAAGCGTCAATTCCAGTCTCGAACGACTTCGGCAGTCCAACCACCCTTCCGGTTTCCACGGATTCAGCTGTCGAGATAAAGGATATTGTAACTGTCTTGAAGGTTAGCCATAGGCTGAGCCTGCGTCATCCGCTAGCGAAGAATTAGCTTGGTCAAGAACCCGCGAGTTGTGTTGGGTCAATATTCACTGAAGTCTTTCGGCGAAGAGAATAGGGATGGCAGCTTTTCTTTCAGTGTATCTGGGCAGCGATTGCTCTAATGAAGGATTTGTCAAGCGCGCCGGCTTCGTAGAGGTTCACCATGGTGTTAGTGCTAGCCTCGCCGCTCAGTCTTCCCTGGTCGCCTCTAACATGTCTCCATTTTAGCTGAGTGTGCCCACTCTTGGAGTTGTAGATTATTCCTAAAACATAGCTGACGCGGACGAAGCTGATGTCGTTCACCCGGCTCAAAGTCACCTTGTCTTCAGCCTCAACGTACATTGTTCCTAGTTCGCGGGCTCGTTCGGGGAACACGGAAAGATCCGCCATGTACTCGTTTGGAATGAAGGATCGACACGTGCTTGTTATCATGAATCTTCGAAAGCTCTCCAGCATGCACGTCGTTTCCAGCTTAGCCATTCTAATCCCCGAGCTCTGCGACTCAGAATAGAAAGGGCTAGTTGAGGCTATTAACTTCACTCCTCAACACACACATCCACTGACTCTGCAAAAAGATTCGAGGAGGGCGGAGTGACAACTTACCAGACCTCTTTTCTACCCGCTAACTTATCTTCCCGGATACGTAGATTTCATCCGAGTAAGGCGTTGTAGATGGCTATTCTCGTCAGGGTCCCAGTGCCGATTCTAGAGGACCTTGTCGAGGCTGCCGTCTCGAAACAGGGAAACATCTATCGCGCGGAACTTGCCAAGTTGATCGGTGCTTCCAAGGAATCGCTCGACGGCAAAACATCACTGTACTTGATCAGCCTGATGAAGCTCTGTGGTTTTGCAGAGGCAGACATGGCTAATGTCCTGAGAAAGTCGAAGATCGTCAACCAGCGAGGAGCGGTGACCCACGACATCTCTGCCGAGGTCGAGCTGAAAGGAGTAATCGATAACGCTCTCGAAGGGTTCCAGTTGTTGATCTCTGAGAGCTTCAAGCCAACTGAGAAGGAAAAGGGAGGATTGTTCAACCCGGCTGCATATAGGAAGAAGCCTCCGGAAAAATGAAGTCTGCGACCCTATAAAAGAGGGGTAGAGACAACCCGATTCTAACAGTTGAAGCGGTCGCTCTAATAGAGTCTAGTCAAGAGTCTTATCACGAGGAATCACGAGAAGCTAACGTAAGTCTCGTTATACTCGTGAAGATGCGGATAAATAGGCAAAACAACCTAGAAACTAGTAGCTGAGATAGTTGTCCGCTCAGAGAACTGCCCAGGAAGAAGACCCTGTAGCGACGCTTGCAGAGGGGTTGAGCATCTGGGTTGGAAAACTAAGCGATCTTGTCAAGAAGGTCGTTGACACTGGGCCGATTCGAAACGTGATTAACTGGGCGCGAATGTACTCGCTATGGCCGGTCAATATCACAACAGCATGTTGTAGTGCTGAGTTCGGCGCGGCAAGTGGTGCGCGACACGATCTTGAACGGTTCGGTGTTCTGCCGATAGGTTCTCTCCGGCAGTCGGACCTGATTGTGATCGAGGGGACTATCACGAAGAAGATGGCGAAACGGCTCCGAGTGATATACGATCAGATGGCATTGCCTAGGTATGTTATTGCGATGGGAGACTGCGCCATGTCCGGCGGCCTATTCCATGATTCCTATAGTATAGTCAACGGCGCGCACGAGTTTGTACCAGTAGACGTCTACGTTCCTGGCTGCCCTCCGAGACCGGAGGCTTTGGAGCAGGCGATCATCATGCTCCAAGAGAAGATTCGAAGATCAAAGGTGTACGAGCAGGGATGAGCCTTTCGCACGAAAGAGAAGATGCTCTCGTACAGAAGCTCAAAGAGAGCTTTCCCGCCGACATCAAGGAAACGAACATTATCCGTCGTGCTAGGCTTGAAGTGACGGTCGCTCCCGAAAAGATCAAGGACGTCGCAGTTTTTCTCCGAGACAAACTCGGGTTTGACCATCCGAACGGGGTCTCTGCTGTTGACTACAACCGAGAAAACAGGTTCGAGATAGTCTACCATGTTTCATCGATAAGCATTAAGGGAATGCGAGATCTCGTCCTTGACTTGAAAGAGTCAGTTCCAAGAAACGCGCCGAGGGTGGGGTCTCTGGTTTCTGTCTGGTCGGGCGTTGAGAACTATGAGAGAGAAAGCTTCGAGATGTTCGGAATAACATTCGAGGGCCATCCGAGGTTGGAGAAGCTGTTTCTTACCGACAACTGGGACGGGCCTCCTCCTCTCCGGAAAGACATACGATTTCCTACAGACTGAGACAGCAATGTCGGCTCCTCCTAAACCCGTTCCCCTGACAACTGTCGAGTCCACCGAGACATCTGACTCCGGAGCTCAAACGCTCACGCTGAGCGTTGGTCCTCAGCACTCCGGCTCAGGTCACATGCGGTTGATCGTGGAAGTGGATGGAGATATCATTGTCAACGTTTCACCAGACCCCGGCTACGTACACCGAGGAATCGAGAAGATAATCGAGCTCAGAAATATCATCAAAAGCATTCCAGTTATCGAAAGACCCTCGATCATAGATGCTTCCAATCTCAATCATGCGTGGGTGAGGTCGATCGAGGAGATTCAAGGGGTCGAGGTTCCTCGAAGGGGACAATACCTCAGGACTCTTCTGAACGAGATGAACAGGATCATGAGCCATCTCTACTGGCTCTCCATCTATGGGGTATTTCTCGGGCATACCACCATGTTCATGTGGCCTCTCGGTGACAGAGAGCTATTCATCGATCTTGCGGAGAAGCTCACTGGAGCCAGGATAACGTACTCCTATCTCGTACCCGGTGGTGTTCGACGGGATCTGCCGCCTGGATTTGCTGAGGAAGCTGTCAAACGAACAGAATACTTCGAGAAACGTTTGAAAGAATATGACAGGATATTCTTCAACAACCCCCTATTCACATCTCGCGCGAAGGGAATCGGAGTCCTCCCGAAACAAAAAGCGATCGAGCTAGGCTGCACGGGGCCAACTCTCCGGGGTTCAGGTGTTGATGCGGACCTTCGCAAGGACGAGCCTTATGCCGCGTATCCTGAACTTGACTTCGAGGTCTCGACCCGGCCTGACGGTGATTCCTTCAGTCGGGCGATGGTCCACATGGATGAGATGCGGGAGAGCTGCAAGATAATACGCCAGATAGTCAAGAAGATTCCTTCCGGACCGATCAGGAGAAAGGCCCCGATAGTGCTGCCTCGTGGTGTTGCGTATGGAAGGGTCGAGTCGGCCCGGGGCGAGTGTAGCTTTTATCTTATTGGGGAGGGGGGCGACAAGCCCTACCGGGCGCGATACATTACCGGTTCCTATCGGAATATGGCCGCTATTCCTGCGGTTCTGCTTGGGAGCCGTTTAGCCGATATGCCTACTGCTTGGTGGAGTATAGATTACTGGCCGGTTGAGGCGGACAGGTAGAAAGGCGATGGCTCCGATTATTGGTAAGGCAAAGGCTGCGTTCGATATTTCGATCGCGTATCTTACTGGTATTCGTCATCTCTTCCATAGACCTTACACGTTGAGGTTTCCCCAGCAGAGATATGCGGTTGAGAAGGGATACAGGGGACGACATTTACTCCATCTCGATCGTTGTACTGGTTGCGGGATATGCGCGTGGATCTGTCCTGAGAAGTGCATAACGATCGTGCCACGGGGACAGCGATGGTACCCGCAGTACTTCTATGGCCGTTGTTGTTTCTGCCATTTCTGCGTAACTCCTGATACGCTTGTATCGACGAACCCATCTGTGTCACCTATAATCCAGGTACAGCCTGGCGACCGGGTCTTGACACACACGGGGCGCTACCGTCGAGTGCGCGAGGTCCTTACCCGAAACTACTCGGGAAGACTCTACAGTATCAAACCATTGGGAACGCCTTTCCCGCTTAGGGTGACGCAGGATCATCCCCTCCTAGTTTCTTCCAGAAACATCATCAAAAAGGGGAGACTTGAGAAGAAACCAAGGGCCCCCATGTGGAAGACACCCCTTGAACTGAAACGGGGCGACTACATGACGATGCCTATCCCCAAGGAGGTTCGGGACATCGACGTTTACGAACAGGAAGTCGTAGTTGGTCAGCCCAGCACCGGAAAACGTCTCAGCAGCAAGCTGAGCGTGAGAACAGAGCCTGATTTGTTTAGGCTGATCGGGTATTATCTTGCAGAAGGTTATGCTGTGAGGAGAACTGTCTGCTTTTCATTCGGAGAACATGAAAAAGAGTACATTGCCGACTCATCCCGACTCCTCGAGAAATATTTCGGCCGCGAAACCAAGAGGTCTACGATACACAATTCGACCCATGTCCTTCTCCACTCCGTAGTTGCCCTTCAATTCTTCGAAACCTTTGGACTGGGCGCGGAAAGCAAGAAACTTCCGGATTGGGCTATGTTTGCGCCGGTCGAAAAGCAGCGACAACTCATACGCGGAACATGGAGAGGCGACAGTCACCTTCACAGACCAACCAAGGGCAATCGTTCAACGTTCTTCGAGTACACAACGGTTTCCAAGACACTCGCCTTCCAGCTGCAACAACTCCTCTTCCGGACAGGAATTGTTGGCCAAGTTGCACTTGCCATCCATGCAGAAAAGAGACCTACCTACGTGGTGACGGTTAGAGGCCGTTTCGTTTCGGCAATGGCAGATCTGATGCAGGTCAGATTTGAGGACAAGAGGGTCAAGACGTTTTCTCGCTTTGAAATGGACTCAGACTATGTCTACGCGCCGGTCGAGAAAATATCCTCAGTTGAAGTTCGTGATCAGCCTGTTGTGAATCTTTCGGTCGAAGGAGACGAGTCGTACGTGGCGGGAAACGTGACAGCACACAATTGTACAGATTATTGTCCGGAGTTTGCGTTGGAGGAGACGGTCGAGTATGATATTGCCGAGTATACGCGTGATCGTCTTGTGTGGAGTCCGGAGAGGCTTTCGAAGCCGCCTGTGAAGAAGGACGACAAGTACGTGTTCAGCGTCGATACGATTGGGGGCGCGTCGCAGGTGCCTCAGAAAGAGGAATAGACAATGTCGGCTCAATCAGCTCCGAAACCCGCAACGTCGCCAGCGCTTCCCCAGCCTACGCCGCTGAAGTCGACTGTTGAGGGTGAGGGCTGGAAGGCGCGGCCGATCAAGCTCAAGATCTTCGGTAATCTCATCCAGGAGGTTGTGAACAAGAACCTCTGTATGTACTGCGGCGCCTGCATTGCCTCCTGTCCGATCGACATTCTCTTTCACAGCGAAAAAGAAGAACCGGTCATGAGGGGTACTTGTGCTGCCTGCCAGGTTTGCTACTACAGCTGCCCGAGGATCGAGCTACCGCTCGCAGAGATCGAACAACAGGTTTTCGGAAGGTCGAGAACTGCTGAAGAGGCGATTCTCGGGATTCATGTCGGATCCTACTCGGTCAGGTCGAAGGACCCTGACGTGGTCAAGCGTGCTCAGGATGGTGGGGCGGTAACTTCTCTCCTTCTCTATGCGCTCGATCGAAAGATCATCGATTACGCCGTCAATTCCGGTCTCACGTCAGGCAAGCCTTGGCGGCCTGAGCCGCAGATCGCGCGGACTAAAGAGGACTTGTTGAGTCACGCCGGGTCCCGATACACGCCTGGAGGCCAGGTCGGGGGATTGGCTGAGGTAGCGATTCCCAACCGGTCACTTGTTAGCTTCCAGGAAGAGCGTATTGCGCTTGTCGGTTTGCCTTGTGAGCTTCAGGGAAACTGGCGTATGAGCACTCACTGGATCGCGGCGCCGAAGCTTGCGAGAAATCTCGTATTTACGATCGGTCTGTTCTGTTCTAAGGTGTTTGATTATCAGAAGATGATGGTTGACTATGTCCAGGGCAAGAGAGGAATAGACCTCAACAATGTTTCGAAGGTCAATATCAAGAGAAACAGGTTGCTAGTCTACACAGGCGATAAGCTGGCTATTGATGAGCCTGTGGAGGCTGTGGCGGCTGCGGCACGGGAAGAATGCAATGCTTGTGTCGACTATTCTGCCGAATTGGCGGACATCGCTGTTGGTGCGATTGGATCGTCTCCTGGCTGGAGTACGGTGATTACCAGGAGCCCGCGGGGAGATGAGATTCTTAGAGGCGCGGTTGAATCGGGCTACTTGGATGCAAAGCCGTTGGACCCGGTTGGGAAGGCGATGAAGTTCCTTGAGAAGCTCTGCGAGAAGAAACGGTTGCGGGATCCTTCAGCCTATCTGCGGCATGAGACTGCGTTCCCGAAGCCGGAGCCTACTTTGGTTCCGCTCGAGATCCCTCACTAGAAACTCGACAATCCTCAACTGTCGTGGGGGAATCTGATCTAGCTTGAACGACTTTCTGGATCCAATGATATGAACGAGTTCTGAAGATTGCTTTCACAAGGGGTCTGAGGAGGGCTCTCTTGCGTCGCGAGGTGTGCTGTGCAAGATCCCCCCTCCCCCGGGAACGATTTCCTGTCTGGCAGGGTTTCCGGGCGAGATGGCCGATTCAGGGCACAATCCTGGCTTCGATGGGGAGGCGAATCTAGGGGTTTTAACGGGTCATCCCCGAACGATTAGAGGGAGATCTAGATACCCCCCTCTCTTTTTCAAGGTCAGGGCTGAAAACGGGCGATTTCGCAACCCGAAGTGTTCGCTAAGAAAGATAATGGCGTTGTCCTTACGGAAAGCGCCGGGGCGACGGGCCTAATTCTTTTACGATCGAGGAAATTGGACTCATCAATCTGTGAGCATGGCGACGGCCAAACGCTCTTGGGGGAACAAGCATCTGTAACAGATTTCTGACTGACTGCTTCGAATCCTCTTCCTTGATTTCCTCGGCTCGCTCAACCTCTGCAGCATCGACCTTGGCTATTCTCGGCGGGGCATTCCTGTGAGACGGGCTACCTAAGAAATGCTCGGCCAATAGTGATCCCGGCGCCTGAAGTCCGCAAGAAGGACAAGTATCGAAAGACACTGTTGCGGAGGCAATATTGGGCGTCTGACTTGGTGCGATTGTTGCTTCTGGTGTTTTCGTTCGAGCTTTCCTCCTCGTTCTGGCGACGCTGACAGTACTCTGACCCTTTCGGCTGGGAGCAGAGATTTTTCGATGACGGGACGAAACAGATCTAGTTTTCCGAATTGCGAGCATTGGCATTTTCTTTGGCGAAGCGGAGCTAGTTCTTAAGACCATAGTCAGGTGTCCAGTTCTAAACATCACTGTTAGCACGACTAGAGTTCCGGCTAATATCCCGCCGACGAACTCGAGGATAACTGGGTCCATAGTTGTTCTTCTCCTAGGTCAATGGAACGTCCAGATAGGTGTCCTGGGCACACTCGTCGCAGACTATCTTCCCCCTCGGGGTTCTCCGCATTTCGTTATCGCTCAATATTTCTCCCCCGCAAGAGGGACAGATTACCACGCACTGGCTCATGTGCCCAACCGTCAACAAGAAGACTGCGGGCAGAGGTAATTCCCCGGTTGTAACCAATCCCGAAACTCTCGGGTAACACCCGCTTTAAATAGGGAGCGAAAAGTTCCGCGAAAAACCACTCTCAACAGAAGCTGGTTTTGCCGAGCAGAAGGCTTGGCTCGCGTCCAAGAAAATGAAGCGTCGGGACGATTGTCAGTTTCACTTTTAGTGCGATCTACTGGATAATAGTCTTTGGACGTGGTAGATTCACGGTAAGACTGTTGGAGAAGGTCACAAACCACGAGTGTCCGCGATGCGGGCGGACGCAGCTGAACGTCTACTTCTCGGACCAGACTGACAATCGCGTGGGTGCTTGGTGCGAATTCTGCAATCTCAAAGCGTACTATTTCGGCGAAACACTTGTCCCGATCAACTCCTAGCCTTTCCAGACAAGGATAAGCGGTCGAGATTTCTAGCCTGACTGTTTCTGTAAGGGTCTATTCTGGAGGAGTGGCTCCCTCGGGAATGTTCAAAGTCATCTCTCCCTCAACCATCTTTCTCTGCAACCGGGCCGTGAAAAGCTCCAAGTCAACCTTGAGCTCTTCAAGTCTCCTTATCGCTTCAGGTTGTAGTATCGGGCTGACATTCTGGCCGCCTATTCGTCCATATGCAACTGCTTCAAACGGGAACTTTTCTCCCTTGTAGATTACGTATCCTGTTAGGAAATTGGCGACGCCGCCGCCGACACCGCTCGATTCGCCCATCTCGTTGATGAAAATTTCCATGTCGTATTGCAGCTGAGTGTCCTCAGCTTTTCGAAAAGGGTTCTGAGAATTCATCGATGATCAGCCGTACGCTGGCATGTCTAGTGGGTGCCATTGTTTTGCTCTGAGGCTTCTGACTCGTGACCATGATAGCCATCCGGTGATGACGGATGTGGCCAATAGTATGTCTAGTGTTGTTGCGCTTGCGGTGAGGCCTGTTCCGAACTGGATCCATAGCTGAACAGCAAATGCGACTGCAACTGCTGCCAATCCTAAGGTAGCTGGCCAGAGTTTGGGTCTATGCAGGAAGATTCCAGACACTACAGCGGCTAAGGCGAGAATTGCAAAAACGCCGAGAACTGCGGGATTTCCTAGGCTGAATGAGGCGAGTAAGCCGAGCCAGATTCCTGAAACGATGAACAAGACGCTCGTCAGGTTGAGAACATTGTATCTCGACGGCTGGATCACGGCCGCCGATAGCGGTGGGGTGAACGAGAATGGTTTTCCGAGCGCTTGGTTAGCGTTGGTTGTTCCAAGATGCTTCTTACCGGTGATCACGTCAACTGGTGCGTTGACGAAGTTTTCCACGAGGATGATTCTGTGCTGACCTATGCCTGAGGCAGGTCCCGTTTGTATGGAATAGTCGGATCCGACTTTGAGTTCGAGTTTTGTATCAGGCGTGCAGGAATGCTGGATAGTGTTTCCGGGCTTGGCCTGGATGAGGGTCCAGTTGGAGCCTGTGTTTCTTGTGCAGATTAGCGCGGCCCATTTTGAGCTGGGCTCTATCTTTGGGAGCCCGACTTCAGGTGCGAGGTCTGTAATGCCGTACCGTTTGTCTTCGCAGAAGGTCTGCGGGCAGGAACGGCACTTCCAGACGTCTATCGCGCCCATGACGTAGCCTTTGTCGATGAGGTTGACGACTCCAAAGTAGACTACGTCGTGCTGGTGTAATTCCAAGACTGAGCTTTGCGAGTGGTCTTGGTCCTTGAAAAGTCTTAGCACAACCAGAGGGGACATTGGTTTTTTTACCGACAAGAGAACCTTGAGCGCGAACCCGGATTGCTGGACATCAAGCTCGTAAGGGAGAGCCCCGAGGTAGTCAGGGAGAGCCTGCGGAAGAGGGGGCTGCCTGACAAGCTGGACCAGGTGGAGCTACTGTTGAAGCTCGACGCTGAGTGGAGACAGCTTCAGGCAGAAGCTGATCAGCTGAGGAAGAGAAGGAACGAGATTACCGCGGCAATCGCCGAAGCGAGAAAGAAAAAACAAGATGCGACGGTGCTGATGAAAGAGGCCCAAGCGGTTCCGGAGAAGGTCAAATATCTCGAGGCAAGAATCGATCAGGAAAGAGGGAAGATCGAGAATATTCTCATGAATCTTCCCAACATTATTCACGATAGCGTGCCTTTCGGAAAGGATGAAGACGACAATGTTGAGGTAAGTAAGTGGGGTGCGATTCCGAAGTTCGACTTCAAGACGCTTGACCATATCGACTTAGGACTAAAACGGGGGCTCATCGATATCGAGAAAGCGGGTCGCGTCGCCGGGGCACGGTTCTATTATCTGAGAGAGGATCTTGTCCGGTTGAACCATGCACTAATCCAGTATGGTCTGGATTTTGTCGCGAAAAAGGGCTTCCAGCTCTACCAGCCTCCATACTTTCTCCGGCGTGACGTCATTGCCGGCGCAGTTGCTCTCACAGACTTTGAAGACGTGATCTATAAGATCGAAGGTGAGGATCTCTATTTGATTCCGACCGCTGAACACGCACTATTAGCGCTTCACAATGACGATATTATTGATCAACCGAGTCTACCCTTGCGCTATGCCGGGGTCAGTCCGTGTTTTCGGAAGGAAGCTGGGGCGCATGGCAGGGATACTAAAGGAATATTTCGGGTCCACCAGTTCGAGAAGGTTGAGATGTTCCTCTTCTCAACGCCTGAGGATTCCTGGAAGCTTCACGAGGAGTTGTTGCGGAACGTGGAAGAGTTCTTTCAGAGTTTGAAGATTCCGCATAGGATCGTCAACGTATGTACCGGGGATCTCGGGACGGTTGCGGCGAAAAAGTACGATCTGGAGGCGTGGCTGCCTGGCCAGGGAAAATATCGGGAGATGGCGTCGTGCAGCAATTGTACATCCTACCAAGCGGTGAGATCAAAAGTCCGGTTCAGGGAAAAGCCCAGCCTTCCCACCAAATATGCACACACACTGAACAGCACCCTCGTTGCTACTGAACGTGCTATCGTGGCGATAATGGAAAACAACCAGACGCGTGATGGAATGATCGAAATACCGCGTGTTATGCAAAGTTACATGAATGGGCAACGAGAGATTCCCCAACACCGATAGCCGACCTCTTGAGCGACCGTCCATCGTCGCAGGGCCATATCTGTAAGACTAGTTTGCGTCAAACAAATACAAGGGCGGTACCGATAAGGTAGAGGACGGCCGACGCGGCCACGCCGATGATCAGAGTTTCGAGTCCGCTTCTCCAGATTTTCCTTCCCACGATCCGTCCCCTCCAGACCCCGACTCCAAATAGAAACAATGGTGAGATGAGGGCTGCAGCGAGGATCGAACTGTTCTCCGTGGCTAGAAGGATGAATGGTGCTAGGGGTATCAGCGCTCCTACCAGGAATGATAGGCCAATCACTCCGCCCATCTTAATCGGGTTCTCCAGTCTCGTCTCGTGCACATGCAATTCATGCATTAGAATATCTTCGAGGAACTTCTCCTTGTTCGTGGATATCTTCTCGACTATTTTTTCGGCTTCGTCTTGGCTGAGTCCTTTGGCCAAGTAGAATTTTCTTAATTCGCTCTTTTCCTCTTCAGGCTCTTGTTCTATCTCTCCGGCTTCTCGTTTGGCGTCTGCATGGTAAAGGTCGTACTCCGATCGCTGTGCTAGGAATCCCGCAAAGGACATGGAGATTGCTCCGGCGAGCATCGAAGCGATTCCCGCTAACCGGATCGTTTGAATGTCGGAGATCGCTCCGGCAAACCCGCTCAGAAATACAAGGTTTGTGAGAAGCCCGTCCGATATCCCCAGCGCAGAGCTTCCAATGTAGCCTCTGGCGCGGATGTGCTTGTGTCTCTCGGCTGGCTGCGTTTTCGAACCGGCTAGCTGTCGATCGCTGCTCATGTGGAGGTTGTTGATGGAGGCTGGGTGGGTTATTTCAGCCCTCGCCCTTCACCACTTTTCCAACAGGTTAATTGCTCCACCACTTCATCGAAAAGAGCCGAGAGTGCGTAGATGAGTTCGAAGAGACATTTCACTGTCAAAGAGTTGTCGCTTTCTACTTGGTCGGCTTTTGAGAAGCTTGCTGTCAAGCAAGGTGGTTGTTGGTGCATGTACTACGCGCGACCGAGGCCTGTTGGAAAAGGATTATCGACGAATGAATGGAAGAAGATCAACCGGAAAGACAAAGAAACCCTCGTACGACAAGGTCGCTCGCACGCGATACTAGTGTACGATGGAAAGACTCCGGTTGGATGGTGCCAGTACGGCACGAGAGATGAGCTCCCCAGAATAGACGCCGGGCGCGGCTATCGTAAGGCTAGACCTCCGGTTGGCGCTGAAAAGATTTGGAGACTAACGTGTTTCTTCGTCGACAAAGACTACAGAGGTCATGGTGTCTCCAAGATCGCGCTTCACGCGGCCCTCGAATCTATCCGGAAACAGGGAGGAGGAATCGTCGAGGCCTACCCTGTCGTTTCCAAGAAGATGGCTGCTGTACCAGAGTGGCGTTGGTTCGGCACACCGAACATGTTCAGAAGAGAACGCTTCAAACCTGTTGCTCCGCTCGGAACAAGCGGTCTGCTTATGCGAAGGACAATATTGCCAGGCTAAGCAGGATTGACGAGCAAGAACTCTTCAGATCGCGTGCCAGCTGCGAGCCGACCATACATGCCCGGCTATGACATGATGTTTCGGAAAGAAAATGGACCTCTCTCCTGGACATGGGCAGTTGATCATCTCTCGAAGGCCCGCAACTATTTCCTATCTACAACCTGTTCTGATGGCAGACCACACGTCATGCCCGTTTGGGGAGTCTGGCTTGATCGCGCGTTCTACTTCAGCACTGGTCGACGATCACGGAAATCTAAGAATCTGTCTCTGAATTCCCACTGCGTGGTTTGTCCTGAAAACGCGTCGGAGGTTATTATCTTGGAGGGTGCAGCTAGAGAGATTCGGGAAAAATCGCTGCGAACTCGATTCGCGGCCGCTTACAAGAGAAAGTACGATTGGGATATGACCGATAGCAAAGAGCCAATTTACGGGGTGCAACCCCGAGTGATTTTCGGAATAACAGAAAACGCCGAGGCAAATCCTACACGGTGGCGATTCAAGAGTTAACGAGAGCTGAGTAGTCTCTCGGACCGTTCAAGTGTTGGCTCGTTGAGCTAGGCGAAAAAAGAGAGGGGGCCGACAAACTGGAACTGTTTCTACATACGGCGGGCGCTTTGCCAGAGTCCGACGATGTTTCCCTCGGGGTCCTTGAAGTAGGCTGTGAAGCCCATGTCAGCGACTGCTTCTTTCTTCTTGACTGTCTTACCACCTAGCTTCTCGATGTTCTTGAGGGAGGCTTCGATGTCGGGGACATCGATGGTGATGACCGTGTTCTTTACCGGGTCTTGGCGTTTTGTCATTCCGCCGTTGATGGCACCGGGCTCTGTGGGCATTCCCTGCCGGTTTGATGGTGTGGTGCCTACCATTTGGTACTGCATTCCTGGGTACTGGTTGATCTCCCATCCGAAGGCTTTCACGTAGAAGGTCTTTGCGCGTTCGACGTTGTCGGCCGGTAGCTCGAAATGTACTACTTTACCGGGCATATGTACCCGCTCGATCGGCGAAAATCCGCCCGTAATAAGCGCTCGCTATACTTTCTTTCCCTAGTGCAGGCCTCCGGGTCGGCGCGAGAATCGAGTAGGCCCGGGGGGCGGGAAAATTCACGGCTTTGCTTTTTCAATAGGTGGTTTTCAGGTACCCCCCTTTCCGAAAGATAGGTTTCAGGAAGCCTGTTTTCGAAAGGCGGTTTTTGAGAAACGGGTATCAAAGGGTTGTCTCGGAAAGCTGTTTTCAAAAGAGTGATTCTCAAAGCCCGATCTTCCGTTTCAAGGATTCGTCTTGCTGGTAAAACAGTAAGCTTCCGCCCGAGACCGTAATGAATGGATTCTGTGCCATCCAAAAAGCCAAATGGGGCCTAGAGAGATTGTCTCCTACGTGACCCTTGTCTAACCAAAAACAGCAGGTCGTAGCCGAGAAACAGAAAACCACTGGCGACCAGAATTCAGGGCCAGCCAACCTTTCACCAACGAATCAAATGTTCCAGCTCATTTGGCCAGGCGCGATGGCTGCGCAGGTCGTCTATGTTGCGGCGAAACTAGGACTAGCTGATCTGATTACTCAAGAGCCGAAGACCGCACGTGAGCTGGCGCAAGCAACAAAAACCCACGGCCCTTCGCTTGGTCGTTTCCTTCGCGCCCTGGTCGGCCTTGGAATATTCACCGAGGACGAAAAGGGGAGATTCCATCACACACCGCTAAGTGAGACTCTACGAAGTGGACCAGTAAGGGCCTGGGCAGTGATGCTGGGAGCCCCATTTATCTGGAGGCCTTGGGGAGAGTTGTACGAAGCTGTCGTTACAGGCCGACCCGCGTTCGAGCGCATATTTGGCTCCAATCTATTCGACCATCTTGCCGCGCACCCAGATGATAGCTCTATCTTCGACGCCGCGATGAGTTCTCACTCTACTATGATATCCACAATTCTAGCAGCGTATGATTTCTCGCGATTCGACCGTATCGTAGATGTGGGTGGAGGCCGGGGCGAGCTGCTGCTGGGAATTCTCTCAGCGTACCCCAAGCTGCAAGGGGTTCTCTACGACCTGCCAACTGTTGTCCCAGGGGTTGCGGCTGCGAGAACTGGACCAGTTGCCTCCCGGTGTGAAGTTGTAGGCGGAGATTTCTTCAAGAGAGTTCCTGAAGGGGCGGACGCTTATGTTCTCAAACAGATCATTCACAGCTGGAACGACGAGGACGCCTCCAGGATTCTGAAAAACTGCCGACGCGCAATCAGGAATGATGGAACGCTTCTCATAGTGGGAGATGTTCTAAGACAATCTAGCAAGCCAGATTCTAATGGTGGTCTCATGGACATGATGATGCTTGTGCTTTCGCCTGGTCAAGAACGAACCGAGGAAGAATACCGCGCTCTCCTGGAGCATGCCGGCTTTTCCCTGACGCGAGTGATTCCCACACCGGGCCCTTCAATTATCGAAAGCAGACCCGCATAATGTAACGGGTTCTCAAGAATAGTCCCCACATGTTCACTGAGAAGCATATCCGATAACGCTCAGCAAGACACGGTGTCAGAACTGTCGACCAAAGGTAAATATTGACTCCTGCCCGTCTGAAGGCTGGAGTCGCTAGGGTTGGGGAGACGAAGACGCCGAGTAGTTAGAATCGTCAAGAAGAAACTCCCCACAGTCTTCACCTGCCCGCGATGTGGTGAAGAAGCCGTCAGGGTAACGATTGACAAGCAGACTGGGCATGCCACGGTTCTCTGCGCTCTATGCCAGCTTAAGGACGATTTTCCAGCGCATCCTGCCGCCCAGATGATAGACGTCTATTCCTACTTCACAGACCGGTTCTACGGCGTCAAGGATCCTAGAGCGATAATCCCTCGGGAAAGAGAGCATATGGTAGCTCCGTCCGAGCCGGAGGAGCCGTCCCTTGAGACCTCAAGTGAGGATTCCACGGCGATCGAAGTGGTTCGCGAGACCCCATTGGCTGAGATCTCGACGAACACCGTTCCGGACACATCTCCTTCTGAACCAGTCGAAGCAAGCCCGTCTGTAGCCGAATCCATGGAGGAAACGAGTCTACCCGCAGATACCGATTCGGCTGAGGAGAGAACGCAATCTCAAGATGCTGAAGAGAAGGCTGAGTCTGAAGAAGAGGGTGAGCCGTTTGCGGATATTCTGCAGGAGAACAAGGATAAGAAACGGTACAGTCCTAATCCGTTGCCCCCTCAAGCCTCTGAAGAAGCCTAGTTCGAATCCGGTTTCTTTTCCTCGTAGATGGGGGTTAAGAGGTTGACCACTCTATCAACGGTAGCCCTGCGGTCCCTGAGAGACTGTACCAGATCTTTCTCGTAGATCTTGAAGATGTTGGTCATCGTCATCCTTGGATGGAGGGCGCTAAATGCGTTCTTCGATCCCGGCGCCTCAATGATGAGGCCTCTGGCAATCATTGTTTGAAGGAGGTCCTTTGTCTTGTCTTTTGAGAGTGCGAGGGTTTCGGCGAGCTCATCTACCCCAACGCTGCGTCGTTCAAGCATTTGAACGTAGGCAAGTGTTTCTAATGGAGGGAGATTGAATTGGCGTTCGAGAAGCTGAGCGATCTCGTTCTTGTCAATCGGCTGGCGCTTAAGGGAGCCCGGAACGGGCATAGGATACCCCTTAGGGTAGTACCCTATTTCACCTTGTGACTGGTGTCAAAAGCATTAATACCGGTGCTCAACGGTTATTCACTACTCAGAGTGGTATATGATGGCACTGTTAGAAATCGAATTACCGGTGGAACTACAGCCACCACAGAAGCAAATAGGCCAATTCATTCGCCGAACACAGAGCATTTGTCCAGAATGCAACCGCATTCTACCAAGCACCGTCTTCGAGCGAGAAGGCAAAGTCTTCATGACCAAGACCTGCCCAGAACACGGTGAGACAGAAGAGCTCTACTTCGGCTCATACGACATGTATCAGAAATTCGCGACCTACTGGTCTGACGGCAAAGGAACCCACGCGCCGAATGTTCCGATTGAGAGCTGCGCATGCCCCGCAAACTGCGGCTTATGTTCCAACCACCTCAGCCACACTGGCCTCGCGAACATCATCGTTACGAACCGTTGTGACCTAACCTGCTGGTACTGCTTCTTCTACGTGAAGAAAGGATTGGAAGGAGCGTACGTCTACGAGCCCAGCCTCGACCAGGTCAGGGAAATGGTCCGAGCCCTCAAAGCCGAGAGGCCCGTACCAGGAAACTCGCTCCAGATAACCGGGGGAGAACCGACCCTACGACCAGAGCTTCCAGAGATCGTCCGGATCATTAAGGAAGAAGGAGTAGACCACATCCAGCTCAACACTAACGGGATCAACCTCGCACTCAACCCCAACCTAGCTCACACCCTTCGCGATAACGGTCTCAGCAACCTCTACATGAGCTTCGACGGAGTTAGCCCAAAGACCAACCCCAAGAACCACTGGGAGGCACCATACACAATCGAGAGCTGCCGAAAGGCAAACCTCGGCGTAGTTCTCGTACCGACCGTCATCAAGTCGATAAACGATCACGAGCTAGGCGGAATACTACGATTCGCCCAGAGAAACATCGACATCGTCCGAGCTATCAGCTACCAACCAGTCTCGCTTACAGGCCGAATGAAGAAACAAGAGAGGGAAAAGTACCGAATCACCATCCCGGACTGCATCGAGAGAATCGAAGAGCAGACCAACGGAGAGATCCCAAGAGATGCATGGTTCCCAGTCCCCAGCTGCTCGCCAGTAACCCACTTCGTAGAAGCATTCACGAAGAGACCACAATACGAGCTGTCAATACACTTCGCGTGCGGCGCTGGAACTTACGTGTTCGAGGACAAGGACACCAAGAAGATGGTCCCGATAACATCGTTCGTCGACCTCAAAGGACTGTTCGAGTACCTAGACGAGAAGACAGACGAGCTGAACTCAGGTACAAACAAGTATCTGGTAGCGGCGAAGTTCATCACCAAACTCAACAGCTTCATCGAGAAGGATAAGCAGCCAGCAGGACTGAACCTGAGCAAGTTGCTCGTTGGAGCCTTGCTGAAGCACGACTACAGCTCAGTGGGACAGTTCCATGTACGAAGCATGTTCCTGGGCATGATGCACTTCCAGGACAAGTACAACCAGGACGAGGAACGACTACAGCGATGCGACATACACTACCTTACGCCGGACATGAGGATCATTCCATTCTGCAGCTTCAACGTCATCCCCGAATGGTACCGTGACAGGATACAGAAGAAGTACGGCGTCAGCGTGGAAGAATGGGAGAAGCAGAATGGTGAGAAGCTAGAGTCACGCCTCTACCGTGGACAACTACGACGTGGAAAGCACGCCGACGGCTGCGGCTGCAGCGCGGTACACATCGAACCGATCACCGGCACCTAAACCAGAAAATATCCTCCCAGCACTTTTTGCTCGGAACCAGAGAGCTACGGGAGTCTCTATCCCGTCCGCTCCCTTTCTTTTTCCGCAAAGGATCAAGAATACCAGAAGTACTATTCGTTAGGCCCGAGTTTTTGGGGGACGAGAAGCGTCCGTTCTAGAAAGTCGCCTATCGCAGTGTAGGCCTTAACCCGGTTCGGAATCTTCGCGATTCCGTGTCCCTCGTCCTCGAACCTCAAGAATTCAACTTGCCTTCCATGTCTTTTCAGTCTCTCGACGATCTGTTCCGCTTCTCCGATCGGGACCCGAGGATCGTTGGCCCCATGAATGACCAGGAGTGGCGTCTTGATCTTGTCCACGTGGTGTATTGGTGAGATTCGCTTGAACAGTTCGCGATCATTTTCCAGGCTACCATATTCAGCTTCTCTGAGGTGTCGTCTCCACCGTGCCGTATTTTCCAGAAACGTTTCAAAGTTTGCGATCCCCACGAGGTCGACTCCTGCTGCCCATATGTCCGGGTATTCTGTTAGTGCCGAGAGTACCATGAAGCCTCCGTAGCTTCCTCCTACGATTCCTACTCTGTCTTGTTTTGCAAGGCCTTTTCCAATCGCCCATTTTACGAGATACTCTAGGTCTCGGACAGAGTCCAGACGCTTGTCCACATCATCTAGATGGACGCCTTTCTTCCCGTAGCCTGTGCTGCCTCGTACGTTTGGAGCGAGGACTAGGAAGCCTCGGTTGACCAGGTATTGGACGATTATGTTGAATCGCGCGGTCTCCTGGCTCTCTGGGCCTCCGTGGACAAAAACAACTGTTGGCAGGGGGCCGCGACCAATCGCCGGCCGGTAGGCCCAGACCGGGATGATTAGATCGTCAAAGCTGGGAAATCTCAAACCTTCAGGCTCGACAAGATTTGAAGATGGAATGGCTGCCATCGGGACGAACGTGACTTGACTAACCGATCGGTCCTCAGCATCATATAGCCAGAGGTTGAGATTGTGCCTGGGACCTTGAAAGCTGAAAATGAGATGTTTAGAATCTGGGCTCCAATCCATTAGATTCCGGCCCGCAACTACGGGAGACTCAAAAGCGCCCATAGGAAGCCCATCCACCAGAAAATCCTGTCTCTTCTCCAGATCGTAAATGTGCAATCTGCTTGCCCCGTCGACGTTCCGGAAGTATGCCAGCAAGCGTGTATCAGGGGAAATACTGCCCCCTATCGCGTCCCAGTCCTCTTCGATCAGGTAATCCAAGTGTCCGGTACCAACATCGATGGTTGCAGGCTGGAGGAATTCCCGGTCTTTGTCGGTCATAACATACAGCGTGCTCATGTCTTTAGCGTGGCCGGCATAGTGATAGCTCGCTTCATCGGAATGCTGGGTAAGGTGGGCTGTTTCTCCGGTTTCAGGCCAGAGCAGGTAGAGATCATTGTCTAGGTTGGTGTTTGCCTTTGTGAAGAGTATTCGATCTTTGTCTACCCAGTCTAAGGGATAGTTCGTAGCGTCGTTCTGGTACACGAGATTCTTCTCTCCGCTCCCAACACCACATGTGAAGATGTCGAAGAATTTTTCATCTCTCTCGTTTGACGCGTAGCATACTGACTCACCGCTAGGAGAGAACGAGCCCAAGACGCGAATCCAATCATCTCCAACGGTCAATTTCTTCGCTGCGAGATTTTCCATGTCCAAAGTCCATACTTGGTGTCTCTCACCGCCTCCAGGGTCCATTGAGAGTCCTAGGTTTTTGCCTGTTGGCGAAAAGACGGCCGAAGAAACGCGTTCGTTGAAGAGTGTCAACTGGTCTATTCGACTCGTTGATAGGTCTAGAATCCACGCCTGTGGGACCCCGGTGATGTCGCTGATGAACGAGACGTGCTGACCGTCAGGTGCGAAGCTTGGCCCATAGGCTATTCGAACGCTGGAATATCGATCGAAACCATATCTCGGATGGTTTGAGGACATGACTGTCTCAGCTGTACCTAAGGGCTGTTCTTATAATCGCTTCAGAAATCGAGCGCTAATGCCAAGGTTTTTCAGCGTGAAGGCTGGAAACTGCCATCTTGGGACCTAGTGGGAGAAATTGCAGAGATCTATTGTCAAGCAAGACGAGGGCAGCTGGGCCCGCATCGAACAGGTTACTGTCAAGTGCTCACCGCAAAAGGCGAAGGTTGACGACAATCTCGCGTTTACCGTAGGGTTCCGTCTTGATGGTGTCGTCCGTCGAAACTTCCATCAGAAGTTCTGGGAGGCCGCATACGACCAGCATGATGGCGGGCTACGAATGGCTTTCAGGGCTGAATTGCACAAGTCGGGAGTTCGATTGCTCCCTAAGCCGTTGAAGGAAGAGAAGTTTGTCCGAAGGGCCGTGTTCTTCTGGACACGGAACCCAGAGATTCCTCACCGTGTCTGGATGACCGTCGCCACAGAGTTCGAGACTATCCTCTACCCGAAGACCGAGGAGGAAGCTAGAGAGATGATGTTCAATGTAACACGGAGCTTCGAGCTACCGGCAAGCGCCCTTGGGAAAGGCAATCACAACTTAGGAGCCAGCGTGAGCGCCAAGTGGGGCAAGCATGTCTTCACCGAGCGTGGAGAGGCGTCAGGTAAGTCGCCTTCTCTGAAGATTCAGATCTCCTAATTTTTTCCGGCGAACTTTTCCCAAACAACAACGTCATCTTTATGTGTCCAGATCATCGGAGACCATGAAGTAGGCGAATCCATGTTGGCAAAGTATGACGGGATTAAGGGCCAAGAGATCTTGGAGATTGAAGAGGGGGAGAACGAAGTGACGATCATTCTCAGAGACAACCGCTACCTATTCGTCAAAGTCGTCGATGGAAAGCTTGCTACAACCTCGGTACCGGAGTAGGATGTACCAGATCATTCGCTGATCCGAGAAAATTCGCCTAGACTTTGAGGACTATCTTTCCAAAGTGCTCGCTCTTCTCCATCTTCACCTGAGCCTTTGCCGCTTCCGCGAGTGGAAAGATAGAGTCGACCACAGGCTTGAGTTTCCCATCCTCGAAGAAGCCGAGGACTTTGAGGAGCTCTCCGCGTCCACCCATAAAAGACCCCATAAGGGAGAACTGTTTGACGAAGATGTATCGGATGTCCATCTCAGCCTTTCCGCCGCTTGTGACGCCGCAGTTGACTAATCTTCCGGCTGGGGCCATCGACTTCATGCTCTTCTCCCATGTCGCCTCCCCGACGTGGTCGAAGACTACGTTGACCTTTCGTCCATTTGTCACCCGTTTGACTTCGCTCGGCACGTCCTGAGTATGATGATTGAGAACAAAATCTGCTCCAAGGTTCTGAGCTTTGTCTCTCTTAGTCTCGCTCCCAACGGTAGCAATGACTTTCGCGTTCAACAATTTGGCAACTTGGACAGCAGCACTTCCAACACCACTACCTGCCGCCCACACCAGAACCGTTTCCCCCGGTACCAGACGCGCCCGAGTCACCAGCATATGCCAAGCAGTCAAGAAAACGAGTGGGACCGAAGCTGCCTGTTCGAAGCTGAGTTTGTCGGGGATTGGAAGAATATTCGTTCCAGGAACAGCAACGTACTCGGCATAGCCGCCCTGAGTCTCGTACCCGATGATCTTGTACGACTCGCACAGACTGTCCCATCCATTGCTGCAATAATCGCAGATTCCACAGCTTATTCCAGGCGCGATCAAAACTTTCTCCCCTTTGGAGTGTCCGCTAACGAGGTTACCGACTTCGGCGATTTCTCCTGAAATGTCCGACCCAGATATGTGCGGCAGAGGAATCCTTTCGCTCCTCGTTCCCCCTCTGGCCCAAATGTCCAGATGGTTCAGCGCGCACGCTCTCACCCTGACCAGAACTTCCGTCGGCCCAATCTTTGGGCCGGGTGCTTCCTCGAACTGAAGCTTTTCGGTTCCACCGAATTCGTGGAATCTGACTGCCTTCAAAACGGTCTCACGCTGTCATCAGAAAAATGACTGTTTTAAGTTCTCATGATGGTCTATGAACCGTCTACCCTTAACTACCCGGCCCAATCCTAACCAAAATCTAGGTTGGCTAACCATGTCTACGAGCTCGCCGGAAGTTAGCGCGGACAGAATAGCGAGCGAGCTCAAGGGTAACACGTTAAGGGTATACTGGTTCGTGATGAACGCCTCCAATCAGACCGTCGGGGTTCGGGAGGCTCAGAGAGCCTTGAACTTCTCAAGCCCCACCCTCGCGCTGTACCATCTGGACAAGCTCCGAGACCTCGGCCTCGTCTCGCGAGATACCGGAGGATACAAGCTGATCAAAGAAGTGAAAGTTGACGTTCTCAAGCAGTTCATGAAGCTCCCCGGCCAGTTCTTCGTGCCCAGATTCTCACTCTACGCCGTCCTGTTCACAGTCCTAACCATCTACTACGCTCTGAATCTCGTGCTAATCGACTTCTTCGCTTTCTTCGGTCTCCTCTTCGGGGGGCTGGGATCAGCCATCTTCTGGTTTGAAGCCATCAAGACTTGGAGGCAGAGACCGTAGACGTGTCAAAATATAGAACAGGTGTTCAAAATCGTTGAGTTAATTGACAGAGTGACGTCAACGTAGGAGGAATAGACTGATGGATCTGGCAACCAAAAAGATGGTCTACTACGGACTCTTGGGCCTACTCATAGCCGGGTCGACTATCGCCGTGTTCCGAGTGGCACCACAGGTAGCTCCTGTCCAGTTCCTAGCTAAAGACGGAACCTTCGCAGTCTACTTCAACAGTATTCCATCAGATATCCAAAGCAATCAAGGTATGTCCAACGTCGGGCAAATGCCAGGTACCCTACCTGTAAATCCCCATCTTCCCCAAGTACTGACAGTTGTCAGTCTTAATGTTACAATAGACTCTATTACCTTTCATAGGAGTGGAGGCAACGATAGTGGATGGACGAATGTTCCTCATGCTCCAGTCACGCTCGACCTTCTTCAGCGTACGAGCGTTTCAGTGCTGATTGACTCGGTCAAGATCCCTTCAGAGAACGTTACAATGGTCGAACTACACATCTCCGATGCTACCGCGACCGTCAGCGTCCTAGGGGTCCTGACTGTCAAGCAAGTCATTGTCTCAAGCGAAAACCTGAAGATTCCCATAGATTCGGGAGCGAGCGTCGAACCCCAGATGACGACAAGCATAGTGGCAGATCGACCTCATATCGTCGTTGAGGGCAACGGTACCATCCGCCTCACGCCTGTGCTCAATGTGGACAGCATCAACGGACCAAAGTAGAAACTCCAATTTTTTTGGTAGCGGGGGGTGGATTTTCGGATCCCACACGGGCCCTTCGAACCACCGCTTGAGGATCGAACTCACATCGACCAATCTCAGGGTTATGAGCCCTGCGGGTTAAACCTGGCTACCCCACCCCGCTACAAGAGCGAAGCCGGTTCTCGCGAGTTTTAAAAGGTTTGACCGAAAGAATTCGGCGCAATTATCACGTTCTAAATCATTAAGACGCAATCGAAATCGAAGCCAATGACTCTAGAATCTCGTCCATGCTAGAGTTGTTCGTTCCGAAAGGAGTGGGTCGACGTATTCCATTTCTAGAAGCAGGTTTGGTCAAGTGTCGATGCGCTCTGGGTGGTGGAAGGTACACTCCTACCCTGATTCTTCGGTGCTCTACTTTTTCGACCCTTGAGTTTCTGGGAAAGCGAGCTTTGCATTTTCTACATCTGAATCCTTGACCTCTGCCCATTGATTCGCACCGTGTGCCGCAGTTTGTACATGGAGGGTTCTCTAGCCGAATTTTATCCACCAGACTAGTCACTTCCAGTTTCTCGACGTTCAGAGTCAGTTCTCCTGATGGTCGAGGACGAATGCCACCTGACACGGTAACCGAGTCTTCAGGGAATAGCTGGAGGGACGTTTCACGAAGGGATCCGGTTGTATGGTAGGCTGCGCAGTCAACCGAGCCCGTCGCATCATGTATTCTGAAGATCACGTGGCCTCCGCGAACGATCCGAGGAACATTGTTGACTATTCCGGTAACCGTTGTGGATTGGTAAGGTCGAAGAGCTCCGATTCTTCTTTGGCAACTGAGATGAGCATCAGTTCCTTGGTTCGTTTTGAAGATCATGATCCTTTCTATCGGTTCGTCAATCTCTAGTTTATTGAGCGCTCTAGTGACGCTTGTAGGGTCTTCGCCTCTGATTCCAAGAAGAACGGGGTCTGGGCCATGAGGACAAATGAGCGCTCGGCCTGTTTCAGGGTCAACGTTGTTGAAAGTCAATCCTCGGAATAGCGTATCCATCTGTCGAACTGAATCAAGGCTCACTCTTCTTGTCGTTCCGATGGTTTCGGACGTCCGGTATGCGATGATTTCGAAGGTGTGATCATGGTCGAAATCCGCCCCCACACTCGCCAGTGCTCCTACGAGTCCGCGGGACCCTTTGAGCAAGTGCACTTCCGCGTCGACACTCTCTGCGATCTGTCGTGCTTCTCTGACAGAGAGAATGTCGTGAAGTGCTCTGGCGGAAAATTCACGCAGCGGATTTGACACTCGGCCCGTGAAGAATACCACGGCGGGGTCCGTCGCTTGCTGCGCAAGATCAGTGGTGCGCTCGACAGATGCGATGGCGATTTTCTTGACTTCTTCCAATTGCTCTTCTCCGATACTGAAATGCAGCGAGAGAGCTCCGTTTCCTCGTGTTTTCCAAGGAACGTTAGGGTTGAGCCTGACAAGCCAAGGAAAGTCAAGCGGTTTGAACCCTTTCGACACCAATTCTTGAAAAAGGAGCGTCGCTGTGTATGTAGTACATCCTCCGAGTGTGGAATCGGTGTCGTCGATTCCAATGTGAAACTCAGTTAGCACTGGGGCACGATCTCCAAGAGGATTCTAAAGATGGGTTTCGAAGCGACTAGTTCTCGATAACGATCATGGTGAGGGTGGATTTTACCTTGTTGAGATGGCGGACCTTCCAGGTGATGATCTCTTTCAGCTTGTCCATGCTGTCAGCGGCGACCTTTGCCACAATGTCGTATACCCCGTAGACCATGTAAGCCTCTTTGACTTGGGGGACCGATTTTAGTTCCTTGACGACTTGATCTTCGGAGCCGATCTCTGCGTTTATTAGAACGAAAGCCATAGGCATTTTTGAAACAGCCAAAGTTGTGGTCTGAGCTGTTCAGTTTTAAGCTTTCGGCCGAATCGTACGGCACTAATGCTCAGTAGTACCGGGCGTTACTAGTGTTGGTTTCAGAATTGATATTCCCAGTTCTGGTGTACTGCCGGAATACTGAAAAGCGATGAGTAGCACGACGCCGTCAAGCATCGATCTGGCAGCACTCATTGTCAGCTTAGGAGTGCTGATAGTGGCGTCGCTCAGTGATCTGAAGACTCGGGAAGTCTCCAATAGATTCTGGATAATCTACGCTCCCGTAGCGGCCGCCTTATTCATGGCAAGAATAATTTTCGTTCCAGATGCTGCTGTAATTTTTCTTGTCTCTGCTGTAGCGACTATTGTTGTCGCGTTCCTTCTCTTCCAGTTCGGAGCGATGGGTGGTGCAGACAGCAAAGCTTTGATGTGCATTGCCCTCGCTCTTCCAGTTGCTCCCGCCTTCCTAGCTCCGCTTTGGCAGGGCCCTCTGACCTTCTACCCCTTTCCAATTGCTATTCTTGTCAACTCGTTCTTACTATCCATCAGTATGATGTTCATTCTGCTCGGAAAGAACGTCCTTTCCAGGTCTTCGGCCAAAAAGGGTCTTTTTCAAGGGTTTGAGAGAGAGTCGATTTTGAGAAAGGCCTTGGTTCTTTTGACCTCGTACAAGACCAGTTTCAATGTGCTGCAATCTAGTACGCATTTGTATCCTGCTGAGCAGGTCGCCGTTGTTGACTCCCGGCCCGTGCGACAGTTACACCTCGTCTCATCGGTTGAGGAGGAACGAGACAAGCTCGTGGCCGGACTCCAAGGATACAAAGATCAGGGACTCTTCTCGGACGGCGTCTGGGTGACCCCGGGCCTTCCTCATTTAGTATTCATGACAGCGAGTCTGATCGTCACCGTTGTGATTGGTGACTTGTTGATGTGGCTCTTCTTCAGAGCCGTGGGGGTTTCATGATGACATCGTCTATTTTAAATCCCGTCCTGAACGACAACAACAGAAGCCTAGGAGTGAAAGTGTTGGCCGCAGACGAATTCAGCGTACAGTCCCTGATGAAACTAGGACTGACTGAGTACGAGGCCCGCATCTACGTCGTACTGACGAAAATGGGGCCTAGAAACGCCAGCGAGATCAGCTTCCTCGGCAAGGTCCCGAGGCCAAAGACATACGGTGCAATCCGCGGACTAGAAAGCAAGGGCCTCCTGCGCATTGTCCCAGGCAAACCAGAAAGATACATGGCCGTATCGCCAAACGACGTACTCATACCGCTAGTTGAGAAATTGAACAAAGAGACAACGGAATGTGTCCAGGTTGTCGAGAACCTTGCTATGGCCTTCGAATCCTCAAGATACGTCTACACAGAGAAACCCTACGAGAGGTACGATCTTTGGAGCGTTAGGGGTAGGGACAAGGTGTACAAGCGGGTCCAGGACATGATCGGTGAAGCCAAAGTCAACGTGTTCTTCACCACCACAGCTAACGGGCTAGTACGGATCTACAAGGCTCACTCGGAGGTTCTGGAGAAAGCTGCTGAAAGAGGGGCCAAGGTCCGAGTCGCGGCGCCCATAAACCAGATCAACCAGAGCGTCGCGCGAGAACTGGGAGAGGTCATAGAGGTAAGAAATTCATCGGGCCCGATGGTGAAATTCCTTACAGCCGATTCGGCAGAGATTATCTTCACTGAAGATATTCCTGACGATACAAACGTGGCGACGGGACAAGATGTAGCAACTTGGACGAACGACCCCTTGCTGGTGAAAGCGCACGAGAAAATGTTCGATCAGCTCTGGCCGCCACAACCGCAACAGAAAGAAGTTGTGAAAGCAAAAGCACGCTGATCGCTAACTGTCCAGCGAAGTCCGACAACCAATCGGGATAACAAAGGACTAAGTTCACTGTTCAGCATCGGATGACTGTCGAGAGATATCCGGGTATCTCCCCGGATTGTTACACGCGAGTCTCCATGTAACTATTCGACAATTTTCGGAGTTACATGATGCCTATGTTGGATGCGGCCGTGGGTGTAGTCAGTGGCTTGTGGGCGATATCCACACCACGACCCCAGAGCTAAGAGAGCAAATGAGTCGACTAAACAGATCGAAGGATACCTTACGCGACCGAATACTGCACGTGCTCTCCGGCGCTCCAATACCAATGGACGTGGAGAATGTACGGATCAAGTCAGGGCTCAAGAACTGGGAAAGCACCAAGGCACTGCTCCTCGAGCTCGTAGTGGAGGGCGTCATCAGCGGTCAGAAGACTACCAAGTCCTGGGTGTTCTGGGTAGATCACACGGACACCAGGCTGAGCATAGCAGGAAGAGATCATGCATGAACAGCGCCCCTAGAAACCTCTGCTACGCAGCAACGGTACCAACGAGCCAATCAAGCGCGCCTTCTTGCGTAGCCCCGGCTTCGGTTCAATCTGGGAAACGGGTTGGGACGAGCCCACAGGGAAACTACAAGGAGTGAAAAAATTGAAAAAAATAATCGGGAACAAGAAAGGCATCGACACCATACTCGCAGCACTA
>Ga0209236_1000001_pt1 | contig 152492 bp, 152 predicted proteins | sample GraSoi013_1_40cm_FD_185819 | JGI IMG/M metagenome (GOLD analysis project Ga0209236, IMG submission 185819) | Grasslands soil microbial communities from the Angelo Coastal Reserve, California, USA - Sample 09_27_2013_1_40cm (SPAdes) (version 2) | ecosystem: Environmental > Terrestrial > Soil >... | reverse complement strand
GAGCCGTAGCATTCGCGTCCCAACGCCTCCGAACATTAGAGGCGGGTGAGGTTTCTGCACGGGTTTGGGATCTAGAATCGCGCCTTTCGCATGATAGTATCTTCCTTTGAAGTCAACTTGTGGCTTTTGCCAAAGCTGGAGGATCAACTCCACGCCTTCCCGTGTCTTGTCGACCCGCGTTTTCGAATCGTCCCATGTGCTGTATCCCTCAAATTCTGTCTGGGACCATCCGGCGCCCACGCCGAGGACTGCGCGTCCAGATGACAACACGTCCATTGTGGACACCATCTTGGCCAGCATTGCCGGTGGACGAAACGGGATCGGGGTGACAATGGTTCCTAGCTTGATATTCTGGGTCTTGGCCGCCAGATAGGTGAGGGCGATCCAACTCTCTAGAGTCGAATCCTTCTGTGGCTGTCCGTACGCTTCAGCCCACATGTAATGATCCGGGATCACCGCCCCCCAGAATCCGAGTTTGTCAGCCAGCTGAACTGCTTGATCGGTCAGGTTCCATCCGCTGTACCAGTTTCCGAGACCTGAGAGAATGAACCTCAAAACTCAACTCCTAGTGTAAGGCTCCGGCCGCTATTTATTTCAACTTGGTAAGGTGTCTTTCCGCTTAATGAGGCTCATCTTCATCTACGGACCACCAGCATCCGGGAAGCTAACAGTCGCAACTGAATTGGCAAAGCTGACAGGGTTCAAGCTTTTCCACAATCATGTCTCGATCCAGTTTGTCCAGTCTATTTTCGAGTTTGGAACGAAGACCTTCTGGCGTCTGACCAACAAATATCGCCAGGAGATGTTAGAAGAAGCCACGAAAGAGGGAATTGACACGATCTTCACCTTTGTCTACAGCAAAGGCGAGGACGACAAGTTTGTGAAGCGCGTCCTCAAAATGGTCAGATCGAATGGGGGACGGGTGTGCTTTGTGCGGCTCTACTGCGACCGAAACGAATTAGCTAGGCGTGTCAAGTCGGGCCAAAGAAAGAGGATGGGAAAAATCAGTACCAAGAAGATGTTGAGCGACTTGTTTCGAAGATACAATCTCGACTTGGAAATCCCATTTCATAGGAGTTTGAGTATCGACACTACAAATCGAGCTCCGAGAAATGCTGCGAAATCAATTGCGCGTCATTACGGGCTATCGTCGCGGCTCGACTAGACAAGGGAACTTTTGGGCAAGCTGCAGAAAGAAACTGCTAGGCTTTCAGTTCTCGCAATAGTTGTTTTGCAATCGTTAGTCTTTGTATATCATTCGTTCCTTCGTAGGTCTTGATGATCTGCGAGTCCCGCAGAAATCGTTCCACTGGATATTCCGTCGCGACACCATAACCTCCATGAATCATCATTGCAAGCAACGACAACTTTTCCGCCGCTTCCGTTGATGTGACCTTTGCGATTGACGAGGCCTTCACGAAGTCCTTCCCCTGATCCTTTAGGGACGCGGCCCAATAAGTCAGCAACCGAGCAGTATGCAAACCCATAGCCATCTCGGCCAGCTTGTACTGCACCTGTTGAAACTCGACCAATGGCTTTTCAAAACTGGTCCGTGTCTGTGCGTAACTCACAGCTGCCTCGTATGCAGCCTGGCAGATTCCGACGCCTTGTGCCGCAACGTCGATCCTGCCGCGGTCGTAGGTCTTTACTCCGACATAGAAGCCATCACCCTCTTTTCCAAGCAAATTGTCTTTGGGAACTTTTACATGGTCAAGAACTAGCTCTGATGGTTGCGAGCCGCGCAACCCGATTGTCTCTATCTTGCTTGCTACCTGAAATCCTTCTGTTCCTCTCTCGACTAGAAACGCGCTAAGACCCTTGTGTCTCTCCTGTCTGCTCGGCGCCGGGCTGGTCCTAGCAAAAACGAGGTAGAGATCTGCTATCTCACCGTTTGTGATGAACGTCTTTCGTCCTGATATCTCCCAGTGGGTTCCGTGGAGTTTCGCTGTGGACTTGATCCCTGCAACGTCTGATCCTGCGCCGGGCTCGGTCATGGCGTGAGCCCCGATCTTCTCACCCGCGACCATCGGGATGAGGTAGCGTTTCTTCTGCTCCTCTGTTCCCCACTCGTTCAAGGGTTCAGAAACAAGATGGCTAGCAACAAAGACTGTCGAGCACGCGGCGCTGACGCGGGCTAATTCCTCGAGCGCGATAACCATCGATAGTAGGTCGGCGCCTAGCCCTCCATACTCTTCCTTGTAAGTAATAGCGGTCAGGCCGAGCTTCGCAATCTGGTTGAGCAATTCCCGAGGAATGTGATTTTTCCGATCAATCTCCCCAGCTATGGGCCGGATCTGTTTCTCGGCAAAATCACGTATGGTATTCCGCAGACTTTCATGATCAGGAGTTAGTTTAACCTCATAATCCGCAGAACGTGGAAGAATGGTACTTGTCAAGGATAACCGATGCTCCGAACGTTGACACCCTTGGCGTTCCTTTAAACTTTGAATCTCGAGGAGACGCTTATTCTCAGTCCAGAAACGCAGACGCCGCTTTTGTTGGTTTCATTTTGTGAGTCGAGAAAAGTGTCTAAATAATGGATATTTTGGGCACTGTCACTGATATTCACCTCGTGAAACATTTGGACGCCGTTGGAATACTTCTCATGAATCCGGGATTGAAATTCTAAGGAGACTCTTGCTTGTCCAGTCCTTCTATTGAAGCTGTAAATCTGTCAAAACGGTACGGCTCGTTTTCCGCGTTATCTAATCTCAACCTGAAGATTGAGGGTTCGAAATGCGTCGGTTTTCTCGGGCCGAACGGAGCTGGAAAGACAACTACTCTGAAACTCTTCACCGACATGATTAGAGCATCCGAAGGAAAAGCACTGATCAATGGTATCTCAGTACATGAGAACAAGAAGAAAGCTCTCGCCTCCGTCGGATCACTTATCGAGAGCCCGGAGATCTACCCGTCTCTGACCCCGAGAGAGGCTCTCTCGATGGTCGCTGAGATCCGAGGAATGCCACGGTCGGAGAGAAAGAAGAAGATCGAAGAGGTGGTTGCAGAGGTACGAATGGAAGAATGGCTGGACAAGAAAGTCGGAAAATTCTCCAAAGGAATGAAACAGCGGATCAACATATCCGCAGCCCTCCTCTCCGAGCCTGAAATCCTCCTACTCGACGAGCCGAGCACGGGCCTCGACCCTAGAGGAATGTCCGAGGTCAGAGAGATTGTAAAATCGCTCAAACACAAGAACCGGCTCATCTTCATGAGCTCCCACCTGCTGAACGAGGTTTCCGACATATGCGACGAGGTCGCCATGATAGACCACGGAAAACTACTCGTCTACGACAAGCTCAACAATGTCGTATCCCGCTTCTCCGGCGACGGAGGCGAAATCATCATCGACGTAGGACTATCAAGAGACATTGATGATCAGACAGTGACCAAGAACATATCCTCGCTGACCGGCGTAGTGTCGGCCGAAAGACTTGAGACGAAAAGCTTGCGAATAAAATTCTCCGGTAACCTAGAAAACCAGGAAAGACTTCTCTCAGACCTTGTGGCATTGAAGATCGGTCTAGTCAGCTTCCATCCATCCTCCTCAGCCCTCGAAGACACTTACCTGAACTTGATCAAGGCAACTCTGTGACAGGAAACATGAGCAAACCATCCCTCAAAGCAGGCCCAACTGTCCTTCCAAACCTCCCTGGCAGTATCGCGCAGGTGGGAGTGATGACTAAATACGAGCTCTTGACTTATTTCAGATCCCGACGGTTCTTCATCCTTCTGATAATCGGCCTTATCATAAGCTCGATTCTAACAGCCGTAGTAGCATACTACGGCGTCAGCAGCTTCGCATCCAACGCCCTCGGATTCTACTCCTTCTGGTGGGGCAACTCCGTCACTCTAGTCGTCATACTCTCAGGAATATTCTTCGGGGGAGACGCAATATCTGGAGAGTTCCAGAACAAGACAGGCTATTTCCTAGTCGGAAACCCATTACGACGATCCTCAATCTATGTCGGCAAATGGATTGCGGCGCTGACGGCATCCCTGATCATCCTCGCCGTCTATGCCGCAATCGCCGTAGGAAATGGCGTCTACTACTTCGGAGCAAGCATACCCTACCAATTCGGTGAGTCGTTGGTCTTTTCCGTCCTGTATCTGATTGCTGTACTCGGGTTCACCTTCTTCTTCAGCTCGCTTTTCAAGAGTAGCTCTATGTCGATTCTTGTAACCGCTATCCTCTTTCTCTTCGCGTTCTCGCTCATCCAGCTAATAGTCTCAAGCCTCGCCCAAATAGAACCCTGGTTCATCATCACCTACGGGGCAGGAATTATCGGCAATGTCCTAACGGATCCTTATCCTACAACTCAGAGCGTAAGAGGAGGATTCAGTGGAAGAGAGGCTACCACATTGTACGCTGTAAGCATCCCGGAGGGGATCGCCATACTGGTTGGTTACTTTGTTGTTACCGCAATAATTGGTCTTCTTCTCTTCGAGAGAAAGGAATTCACCTAGACAAATTCAAGGAATGACCGGAAATCTCAGGCTAGCCAATCTGGACTGTCCGGGATTTCTCCCGGCCTGGTGGGGGAGGGTGGGGGCACGAGTCCCAATGGATTCACATCTACGCGCGGGTCAGTCCCAGGGGTTCGACTCCGCTAGGGGGTCATCTGGGAGTCCACTATCGAATCGTCTCGTAGTGCAACATCAGCTCGCCCTGCTTGAGACTCTTCACTGAGAGGAGGTTCAGGGTCTGCTGTTTCAGCATCGACCCCCAGTAATGTTTCCCGCGTCCCAGGATGACCGGCCAAACCATCATCCGGTAGTCATCGGCTAGACCTCGCTGGATGAATTCCTGAACGAGCAAGGGGCCTGCGTCCACAATGATGTCCTTTCCTTGCTCCCGCTTCAGACGGGCGACGATTCGATTGAGGTTTCCTTTCATGATCCTGGAGTTCTGCCATTCGGTCTTCTTCAGGGAGTGGGAAAGGACGATCTTCTGAGTACGATCTAGGAAGCGCGAGAACTCGAAAAGATACTTCGGATCGGAGGGCTTCCGTGCGGATTCGGAGTGGTACGCAAGGTGACCCTCAAAGGACCGCCGACCGTACAAGACCGTATCGACCGAATCATACCGGTTGATCCACATGTCGGTGAACCCCTCACCGGGTTCCTTCGACTGAATGTCGGACCCGGGATACTTGGGAAATTCGCCGTACCCGTCGAGGGTCATGTATATGTTCACGGTAATCTTTCGAGCCAAGGTCGATCCCTTATCGGAGTGTTCAGACCTGTGGTGGGGCGGGTGGGATTTGAACCCACGATCACTGGTGCCCGAGACCAGTATTTCCTCGAACTGGTAGCTGCCTACCAGCTCTCTTAGACCAAGCTGTCCCCACAGGTGGGTGGTCTGGACCACCGCCCCTGCCGGGTGCCCCAACTCAATGATTCAAAATGCTTTGGTTCGACTACCAGCGCAACGCTGGAACGCACTAACTATTGCACGAACGAAACGCTTGAAAGTCCCTTAACTAGTGGCCTGAGTTAGTACGTACTTGTTGGTCTACGGGACAATTGTTCCCGGGGCGCGAGAGAGAGTGTGTCTTATTTCGCTACCTTGCGATCTGTCTGGCCTTTCTTGTGTCCGTTGAAGTATGTTCGGATTAGATGTTCAAAGAATATGCTGAAGCCTCCTGTCCTCCCATAGTAGACCTTGTCGACTTCTTGTCTAACCAAGTGTTCCGCCTCGGACGATAGAGAGACTATTACTTTTCCCATGGTTATCTCTAGACTACTGTAGATAGCTCGGGGCCGTTTTATGCTTATCCCCTGCTGGCGCCTCCGATCGGCAAAGAATAAGAGCCCGAAACTCGAGACAATTGGACTCCGACTAGGAGTCTAGGCTAGCTTCTGCAATAGCCTGCCAATCGCCGTGACGGCAACGAGAGCTCCAACAATTAGGCCTAACTGATCATTAAGCGTTAAGGACACTAACGCTGTGATGCCTCCTGCGATGAAGTCACAGAAGAGACCCTTGCGCTTGTCGGACGTATCGAGAACGTCTGAGCCTAGAACGAGGAGGAGTATCAAGAAGTAGACTGGTTCCTGGCTGATGGCGTTGGCGATTACGAAGCTGGCTACCCAGGCCGCCGACTCGGCCACGGGACGCAGAGCCGGTCGTATTTCTGCCAGCCTGTACGACAGATCGCTCATGTTGCAAGATATGGTAGAAGGATAGAAAAAGCGACCCGACTTTTTCTACTGCGTCTCAGTCCAGCAACGAAAATGTCAATCCTGTTTAGCGGGAAAGTTCAAACTATAACGCGGGTCAGAGGACCGTGGAGGCAAACACGGGCAAAGGGAGAAGTATTGACTGGGCGTTTCTTCTATATGTTGCCAACTGTCGAGATCTACAAAGCGATGCCGAACGCTCCGGGAATGGACCAGTCTGAGATTGACACGTTTCTAGCTCGGAGCAAGACGCCGCTCCGACTCGGAACCACTAACGCGAAGGGCGAACCCAACATACACCCGGTGTGGTATCACTATTTGACAAACAAGCTCTATTTCATGAGCTACAAGGATGCGGTGAAAGTCCGGAATCTGAAACAGAACAAGACGGTCTATTTTTCCGTCGACACGGACGCGATGCCTAACACAGGAGTGAAAGGAAGAGGAACCGCCATCATAGTAAAGGACGCAGGTAAAGCATTGTCGCTATCGGAGAAGATCATAGCGAAATATCTAGGCGACTTAAACAGCAGTATGGCGAAGAGTATGGTAGACCGAGTAAAGAAGGGTTCGGAAATCCTAGTTGAAATAACCCCTCAATACTTCTCGACCTGGGACTATAACAAATAGAAATTCTAGCCCGATCACTCGGGAACCTGTAGAAACGGGTTTATACGATCTCTATGAGATCGAGGGACGGGTATCCCTTGTCGAAGTTGAAAGTGGCCCCGTGTATATGCGTGAAAGGTTTCACACCGTATATCAGAAGATGACCATTCCAGCTTTGGACCTTTATGTGATAATCGGCTTGCCTCAGAAACTCATCACGCACCTTGGTGGGACGTGACGATATTCCGATGCTGAAGGCCCCTTCGTCCCGCAAGCCTTCTCCTATTTCTGTAAACCCTGGAAGTGTCACATCCTCTCCGTAAACCTGAACAAGCTTGTCAAAGTTCATAGTTAACATCATGCCAGTTGACGTTTCTTTCAAGGCGTTCCATGTTCTGTAGAACTCTGCGAGATCGCTCATTAGCTGCCCCCTCAACTTCAGCCGCCAGGCCTTCGAAGGCAGCTGCGAGTTGAACTCGACTATTCGAACTCTCTCTCCCAGAGCTTTGTCGCCTACATAGGGTCTCAGTGCCTCCGCCGAGGATTCCGAACTGAAAGTTCCGGTTGAAACACTGAAGCAGGCCCCGCCTTGGTTAACGAAATTAGACCGGATCATATTGATCAGTAACCTCAGCGACTGCGGGGAAACATTGCTCTCCGTGTCGATCATGAAGAACGAACCTTTCCGTACTCCACCTCCCAGCAACTGGTCGAGCTCTCTACTTCCCGTTGAGTAGTGGGTTGCAGTGTGTGGAACTTTTTCTGGACTTCTAACTATACTCGGTGGGCCGTTTTCGTATTCTTCATCCAAGAAAGTGAACCTCCCCTTTTCCAAGGAGAATGGAAAATGTTGGCTCTGAACTCTGAATCCTCTTAGCTTGTCTATTCCGAGAGACCTGATTCTTCTTCCCTCTATCTCGTTCTGTTCGAGAGTTACGACTCCGTCGACTAGGTAGCCGAGGTTGTCGGCTCGCTCGGCCTCGCTCACAAGAATCACGCTTACTTTTGTCTGATCTAGTTCGGACATGACAGATGACTCCAGCATTTTGCGTCCTTCAGGCGTCGCGTTTCTCAACGCTCCCTCCCAGCTATCTACCACAAGGATTGATTTCTGTTTGGCCTGTTTCAGGCGTACGATCTTCGAAAAGACACTGTCGGTGTCGGAGCCTCGGAGGTCGTGGAATTCGTCATTCCAGCTGGCCTTAGACGATCTCCCGGACATAGAATCGATAACCTCATCGATCCAAGGAAACTGGATGCGCAACTTAACCGGTGAGACCCTGCTGGACGCGTAGACCCTGCGCGAGTCCGCAACAGCATTCAGAATCTCGAACGCGAGAGTTGTTTTCCCAGTACCAGGTGCTCCTTGGATGAGCAGGACGTTTCCTGGAACCTCGAGAAACTCCAAGAACATGTTCATCATAGGAGATGATGTCGCACGGACTACAGAAGATTCGAGAGCTTGCGGATCGGGTTTCGGCCCCGAGGCTATCAAATTACTACATCATGAATTGAGATGGGGCATGAAGGATTTCAAGAAATTGTTTCTTTTGCGGTCTTTGGGTGGGAACCAATGTGATTGTTATGTCACGTTGACCCTCCACATGTTAGCAATTCGGTAGACCCTAGTCTTCAAAGCCTAGAGAGTGACGTGCATGATGGGTAACGGTGCCAAAACTCAAGTTCAGCAAGGACTACCTTCAACGTTTAACGAAACCTATTCCAAAGAGAAACCCCGACAGGGTGGCCGCAGTATCCACTGAAACCCTGTCAGAAGCGCGTCATCCCACCGGATTTCACCAGTACTGCACGAACTGCGGGAAAGACCAACTCTTCAGCGTCGACACGTTAGGCTGGAAAACCTGCACTGTCTGTCGCGTTACCGCGCCGGATAGAAGCCAGAGTCCAATATGAGAGGTCTCCAAGTACAATTTTTTAAACATGTTCGGGTAGACGACTCTTGACCTTTTCTTGCAGCGATCCTACGAACGCTTCAGTTCGGATATTCTAGACGCTGCTTCTGCCCCAGTTCGGCTTCACATTCTCAAGCTGTTAGTCTCTAAAGGTCCCCTTCCGTACACCGAGATAATGTACGAGGCGAAGATGGATCCTGTGCGAGACGCTGGAAAGTTCGTCTATCACCTCAAAACCCTTCGTAAAGCCGGCTTAGTTGCGATCGAAAAAGGCACGAAAAAGTACAGCATAACAGACCTCGGCAAGATTTTGGTCGAGTTCTCGCGCGACCTAGAAGAGTGGGTTGCTGTCAAGCGGGGCCGCCTCTTCGTCCGAACCTCCAAAATGACGATAGAAGAGTTTGATAGAACCCGAATCGCGTCTTCTCTCGTCACCGAGGCCGGTATGCCCCAGAGCCTAGCAGACGAGATAGCCTCAGAAGCTGAAGAGAGACTTCTACGCTTCGGAACAACCTATCTCACCGCACCCTTGGTCCGCGAACTCGTCAACACCATCCTCGTTGAGAGAAAACTCGAAGAATACCGCCATAAGCTAACCCGACTCGGACTCCCTGTCAACGACGTAACAATCCTCCTCAAAGAAGCTGGCCGAAAACATCTCGATTCGGCCTGGGTACAACAATCTGCGGGTGCCACGGTCACCGAGGAGTATGTCCTGCTGAACATCCTCCCCAGGCCCCTAGTCGACGCACACTTCACCGGACAGATCCACCTAGAAGACGCGAAGTCCTGGATACTCAAACCCAGCATATTCTTCCATGATTCACGCCCCTTCCTCCGAAAAGGGCTCCCACGATCCACGCCACCGGTCTCTTTCGAAACCGCTCTGGGAGCATTACTCCGGCTAGCTCGCATAACCGAAGGACAAGTGGCAACTGAACAAGTCTTTGATCACATTAACGTCCTCCTAGCACCGTTCATCCAAGGGATCCCGACCCAAAGAGTGCAAGAAGCAATTAGGCTATTTCTCTCCCAACTCAACTGGGACGGCTTCTCGAACAGCCTTCCCTTCCGAACGACCATCGGACTTGACCGAACCATTCCCAGTTCTCTTGAGAGATCAGACGCGGTATCAGCCAATGGGAAGAAAGAGGGAGTGTACGGCGACTACGCTCACGAGGCTGAAGAATTGTTCCGGACAGTCATCGATGCAAGTATGGAAATTGCAAGGAACAATCTCCTGGTCAACCCTTCAGTCACAGTGAACCTCAACCGGGAAAGGCTCTCTGAGCCTGACAGTCTTCTCTCGATGACATACGAGGCGTCCCTGAAATATTCCATCCCAAATTATAGGATTCACGATTCAGAACAAACCGTCACCGTATCCTCGGACGGCAACGCGATGGCCAGCGATAGCACGAACATTGCCAGTGGAGCAATGGTTGGAACTGTCCATGTCAATCTTCCAAGAATATCCTATGATGCAATGGGAAAGGACGAGCGATTCCTTCAGGGAGTTCAGAATGCAGTCGACGAAGCGGTGAAGGCCCTAGAGATTCGCGGACAGGCCGTACACGAACGAATGAGGGAAGGACTCCTACCCCTCCTTTCATGGGAAACAGACGGGAGCGCGTATTACGGATCCCAACCGATGGCAGAAATTGGCCTCCTCGGTCTAAACGAAGCCATCAGGTTCCACATGAAGAAAGACATCGACACAAAAGACTCTCTCACCTTTCTCAAGAAGATCCTCGAGACAGCACGACGCGCCATTTCGGAAAGCGACCATCATAAACTCAGAATCCGCGTCGGGCTTCATCCCTCTCCAGAAGCATCATCAAGGCTCGCGAGCATCGACGCTGAAAAATACGGATTCTCCACAATAATCTACCAGGGGTCCAAACGACACCCCTACTACACCGACGTACCCCTGATTCCATTGACGCAGAAAATATCGCTATCTTCCCGCGCGTTTCTTGAGGGGGAAACGCAGAAACTCCTCGATGGAGGGACAATCTTGCCGCTCCTCGTGGGGGAGAAAACAGGACCCACGGGGTTGGCGAGGGCATCTCAACTGCTTGCAGATTCAGGAGTCAAACACTTCACGTTTTCCAACATGCTTTCACGGTGCCAATTCTGCTATCAAGTCGGCACCGGAGTTCGTACAAAATGCGCGAATTGCGGTTCAGACAAACTGACATTCGTCGCGAAATACGCAGGTAGACTGATTCCCCTCGACTTATGGACCGAGTCACGGCGGAGAGATCTGGACAGAATTACAGACTACGTTTTCTCGTAGACAAACCAAGCCCTTTGGAAAACCAATTACGGTCGTAGCGGACAACACGACGAGCCCCTATACCGTTTTGAGTGTTCAATGAGGGATTGCACGAGATTATAGAAGGATGCTAGATGGCGCCAAAGACCAGGCCGAGTAATCCCATTCTCAGTACCACGCCGTTGCCGACCTGTGGAAAATATTTCGCGTGGCTCGTTGAGTCGACACTAGAGTCTATCTCATCAACTCTAGGCAACGGGTGCATAACGATCGAACTCTTCTTTGCTCGTGCGAGCTCGTCCGATGTCAGTCGGTAGGACCCTTTGACCTTCTCGTATTCGGCTAGATCTCCGAACCTCTCTTTTTGGACCCTTGTCATGTAGATCACGTCCAACTCTTTCAGATGCTGCTGCAGCGAGGTAGTCTCTTCAACATCTATTTTCTTCGAGACCTCTTCCAGGACCTCTTTCCTCATTCTCAATATCTCTGGGGATATGAGGACCAATCTCACCTTGTACTTGGCTAGCGCATAGGCGAGCGAGTGAACTGTTCGCCCATACCGAAGATCTCCAATTAATCCAATGCTAATGCCATCAATCGCCCCCAGCTCCTTTTTGATCGTGTAAAGGTCGAGTAACGCCTGGGTGGGATGCTCCTCCGCACCGGACCCAGCGTTAATCACTGGAACCCTAGAGAACTCTGCAGCCATTCTCGCCGCCCCCTCAAGGGGATGCCGTACCACGAGCACGTCGGCATAGTTCTCTACAACCCGCACGGTATCTGCAAGATTCTCACCCTTCTCGACAGACGTACCCTTCGTCTCCGCAAAGCCGAGAGCAGTCCCACCGAGCCTCGTCATCGCGGACTCGAAACTCAACTTCGTGCGTGTGCTCGGTTCGTAAAATAAGGTCGCCATTATCTTCCCATGAAGCATATCAGACCCGATCTTCGCCAGAGGCTCCATAGCCTCAGCCATGTCCAGAATATGATCGATCTCCGACCGAGAGAGGTCGCGAACGCTAACTATGTCTCTGCCAGCAAAGTTAGATGTGGGAGGCATTCCAACTACCAGCTGAATCAAGGAGTCCTATAACTATCTTCAGAAGTAATTGAACGATGACTGTTCAAGTTCTCGCGATAACCTCAGACCTGTTCCTCCAATCGAGAATCATAGAGCTTGCAAAGTCATTGGGCGCAAATGCCAAAGTGGTAACAACCGAGGAAGCTCTGATCAGAGAAGCTAACTCGACGCATCCAAACTTGGTCATACTGGACCTAGCCGCTTCCGACTATGATCCCTTCTCGGCTGCCCAAAAACTGAAGATTCTGACACCTAAACCTACGATTCTGGCCCTGTTCCCCCATATCAGAAAAGACCTCAAACTAAAAGCCGAAAGAGTATCGATCGACGACATCGTTCCAAACTCAGGCTTCCTCAAGACTCTCAAGGACATCCTGGAAAAAGAGGTCCGAGCCAGCTGAGCTGGATCGTCAAGGACCTCTGGGACACGTTGGACAGGCGGCGCGGAGAGTTCGAGAGTCTCTGGCAAGATCGTACTCTGCGAAGCTTTGAAACAATCAACTGGATTGCCAACGAAGTCGGCGAACGGTGGGGCGTTCTCATACAGATCAACTTTCCACCAGGACAAGAGAAACCGGGCCTCGCCCACATCGGGCACAGAAACCTCAGCATCCTAGTAGACAAGAACAGGAAGAAATTCCAATCAGTGTCCGAGGGCGAGGTGAAGCAGGCTGCCCAGCGAATGAACCCACTCTCGCTTGACCCCGCTCGCTTTGGCCATGAAGGATTCAGGGCAAAAATTGCATCTGGACTGATAGACTGTCTTCCAAGCGGAGTCCATCTATGGTGCGACATAACACCTGACGTGTTGGAGTTCCTCGACTGGATTGTCGTAAACGGTTATGGTCTGAACCGTCCACTTTAGAATCACGGATTCGTTAGTCGAATTCTCGCGCGCGACCGGCCAAACTATGTGAGTTATACCGTTTTGGTTCCCGAGACAAGGAAGAGACTTGCCGCGTACATCGTGGGATCGCTTCGAAGCTTCTTTGTGTTGGACAGTAGTGCTCTCATCTTTGCCAAGGTTTGCCGATTGTAGGCGTTGATCCTAGCGTTCGTCATACCTCCGGCGATTGCGTATTTTCTATCGGTCTTGTACCTAGTCTTGAACTGTAAAATGTTGATTCGCAATTCTTGTTTGACATCAGCGAGTCTTCTCCTAGGGTCCGAGTATAACCAACCGTCTGCTTGGACCTCTGCCTTGATGTCGGATAGCCCGGCCGCCTGGCAGATTCCAGGGAGCCTCTCGCCGATTATGAATTCTTTTTTGTCGAGCTTCCTTATTCCGTCCAGCCAGGCATCATACATCTTTTCGACGAGCTTCAGTGTAGACATGGGCTTTGGTTTGTTTGCCCAAGCCGCTTTTCGAAAACTGTAATGGCGCATCCGTTTTTTAGGAGACGGACATGAGCTTCTTGCCCAGTCTTCTCTCGATATCCATCTTGGCCCGTTTCAGCTGCCTCGCGCGCTTGAGCAGCTCGATAAGATAGTCCAGGTCAACTATTGGACGCAAAGCTGGATATTCCCAGGGAGTCTTGTTGATCTCGTCGGGATAGATCATGTACCCGTTAGGATAGTGCGTCAACAATATCCCCGTCGGGTCTGTTTCCAGGACCTTTGAGAACTCGCGTAGAGTGTATCCTGCCTTCTTGAGCTGTTCCAGGGCCCTATCGAGCTCGTCGCTAGCCCTCTCCAGCTCGGCAAACATCTCACCCCTGTCGCCATCTCCCATAGAATCTCTCCTCTAGGACCTTTGTTCGCGAGAAACGAGGCTCGCGGCGGGCATAAGCGTTCCCTAACCCGTCCACCCTTCCCACCGAAACAAGAGCAGCCACGCTTGAACGAAGTCATGAGAGGACGCAGTAAACCCTGAGCGGTAGTCCGGAATCCACCTCCTTATACCTGAGCGATCTTTTGCTTTTCTGAACCGTGTCCCGTTATCGTCAAGCATTCCCTTCATCCAATTCTCAAACCAGCGGTTGTACTGGTCGATTTTCTTTTTGGACGCGCCGCCCGCTGACCTCGGGCATCGCAATCAGCTGTTCGGTGTTGAATTGGGCTCGGATCGTCTTCGAGTGAGAACAAGTTTCCATAGAATGAGTATTCCTCCGACAATCGCCGCCAGCACTGTTCCGACGTACCCTGTGAGGAAGAAGCCAAGCGGCGATGCGTTCTGGCTTATCCATAGCTGAAAGAAATAGTTGGACTGATACTCGTTGGAGATAGCAACAAGCAAGCCTATTGTGATCGCGAACTGAGCGATAATGACAGCGCTCACGGCTCGAGATGTTTCGCGATAACTAACCTTCCGGACAACAGCTGTCTTCGCGGTCGGAGCTGACTTTGGGTTCGGGATCAGCAGTGAGCTGATAGCTCCGAGCGAGACGAAGACGCCAGCTGTGAACGCTGCCCAACGTGCTCCTTGCGTAATTGCATCGTACAGGATTGATAGGACGGCGGGTACGTTCCTGCCAAAGAGGGAAAGAAAGGATGGGTCGATCCCTCCAGAGAGTCCTGAGTTGAGGGCAGCTGTCAACGCGAATTTCTGCTGAATGGTGAAACCTGCGGTGCTAGTTGCGAGGTCGGCCACTCCCACCGTGGAAATCTGGGCCACCAGAACTGCGCCAATTACAGCGATTCCGAAGGCTGAACCGATCTGTCTAACAGTGTTGTTAGCCCCTGATCCTACACCGGCCTTCTGCCATGGTATACTCTGCAAGACGGTACTCGTAAGCTGGCTAATTGCCAGACCAACGCCCGCGCCATAGATTACGAGGATCGGATACATGTAGTAGACAGGATTCTCAACGCTGATGATCTGTGATAGGCTGAAGAGTGCAATGGCTTCAAGGGCCATACCGGTGGTGACAACCCATTTGGGTCCAAACCTGGTGGCTAGAACACCGGCTACCGGTGCAAAAATGAACACTGAGATCGCCATGGGTAGAAAGGTGAGACCCGCATTGAATGCCGATAGCCCCTTAACGGTTTGAAGGAATATTGAGATGATGAACACGGCCCCGAACTCGCCCATAGCAACGATTGTGACCGTGAATAGTCCGTACCTGAAACCCTTGAATTTGAGGAGACTGAAGTCGAAGAGAGGAACTTTCCCACTCCTAAGACGGCGGATCTCGTAGAAAGTAAACACGGTGAGTAGAGTTAGCCCTGTTATGATTGAAACGAGGGGAAGAGATACGGGGTTTGAGGCCGACCACGAGAACCCTCCCACAGCAAAGTCATTGTTGGGGACAATCCACCCGTAGGTTTGGGCTTCGATGAAGCCGAACAAAAGGCTGGCTAGACCTAGAGTGATGAAGACCAGTCCAGGGTAGTCTGTGGTGTATTTTGGATCTTTGAATCGGGTTTCCTTGATCGCAAAGGCCGCCCCGACAAGGGCTGTGATCCCTATCGGGATGTTGATGAAGAACGCCCAACGCCAGGTGAGAGTGGGATCGCTTGTAAAGTACCCACCTAAGACTGGCCCCAGAACTGCGGCCGCGCCTGCGGTTGCGCCCCATATTCCGAAAGCGACGTTTCGCGCCTTGCCGGTGAAAGTGGTTGTTAGGATTGACAGGGTGGAGGGAGAGGCCATCGCCGCCCCGAATCCTTGCATTATACGACCTACAAGGATCTGGCTCAGACCTTGTGAGAATCCATCGACGATGGATCCAATAATAAATAGAGAGATTCCGGCTACGAAGATTCGTTTTCTGCCAAACTCATCGCTCAGCTTCCCCCAAGTGAGAAGGAACGAGCCGAAGACCAGGGCATAGAGAGACGTGATCCATTCTAAGTCCTTCAGGTTGATCCCGAAGTCTTTCTGAATTTGATATTGAGCGACTATCACTATGGTGGCGTCGATCACGATGATGGCAAGGGACAGGCTTAGGACGAGCAGAATGAGAAGCTGCTTTCTCTCGATCTTGGTGGATCCTCCGGTCGGCGCCGTACCCGCTGGACCCGATCCTTGGCCAACCTGGCCAGAGGGTTTGCTCTCGCCTGACATTTGAGACGGCATCACATTGTGCGGGGTAATCAAACATTCCCGTCAGATAGCAGTCTGGCCACGCATGAGCTGTGAAACATCTAAGAACTTGAATGGAGAAGACAGTGTCTTAGATTGCCAAAGGATCTCCACACGGGCAGATACAGAATTGAGCCGGGACATGAAGTTCACCTGAGCGATGTTGATCCGAACGATACTTCCGGTTTCGAGGGAAAGGATGATGATGAACAGAAAGAGTCGAGGAAGCTCAACGAGAAACTTAGACAGCTTCAGGAAATGCTATACGCAGAACACGAACAAAAGGTCCTAGTTGTTCTTCAAGCGATGGATACCGGAGGCAAGGACGGAGTCATAAACCGGGTCTTTCAAGGAGTCAACCCTCAAGGGGTCCGCGTCGCACACTTCAAAGAACCTACCCCTGAGGAATTAGATCACGGTTTCTTGTGGCGAGAACACAAACAAGTACCTGGAAAGGGAGAACTAACGATTTTCAATCGAAGCCATTACGAAGGGGTCCTGATCGAGAGAGTTCACAACCTCGTACCTGAGGAAGTTTGGAAACATCGGTACCGGCAGATCAACGATTTCGAGCGAATACTCTCCGAAGAGGACACGACGATACTGAAATTCTACCTGCACATCGACAAGGATGAGCAGAAGAAACGGCTGCAACAACGCTTGGACGACCCTTCCAAGCGGTGGAAGTTCAGTGGGGATGATCTTCCTGAGCGAAAATTCTGGAACCAATACGTGAAAGCGTACGAGGACGCTCTGAACAAGACAAGCACGGAATGGGCGCCCTGGTATCTAGTGCCCGCCAACCACAAATGGTACAGAGACCTCGTAGTGTCCCGGATAATCGTGAAGGCGATGGAAAAGATGGACCTACATTACCCAAAGACAAAAACGAATCTCAAGTCAATAGTAATAGACTGATAATCGTGCTTGGAGATTCGATTCGTCCCTAAGGTGAGATCGAGATAACGTCTAGCAGTAATGATGCAGACGCGTCGAGGCTAGATCGTGAACTTGCAACCTCGAACGTGAATCGCGCCGCGACCTTGATAGGTTCAAGCATGGCGATCTTCACGTTTCTACTATTCTTTCTCTATCCACGTTTTTCAACCGGTCAGATCGACCCGGTTCTTTTCCAGGTCACTCTAGGCCTGATAGTCTTCACCATCTTCGCGTTCGGATTCTCAGGACTGTATTTCTATGGACTAGTCGGCATCTCAAAGCTGAGCAACGCTAAGAGACAGTTGTACTTTCGACGAGCGAATCTGTTCTTCGTCCTGGGTCTGCTCTTCGCTGTTGCAGAACCGGCACTGATCCTGTTCACGGTGGGACTTACATTGTTAGGACTAGCGGCGCTGATTCTTTGGCTTTTGTACACTTACTTCATTGTGCGTCAAGCCAGAGAACTCTCCAACCATTGAGCGGGACCCCGCTCCTGGTACCCTTACCCGAAGATTGCTGTCGAGCGGCAAATCCCGTGTTTCTAGTTCTTGCAGCTACTTGCCAGTGACGGTTATGGACCCGTTTACTGTTGTCAGGTTGACAACTGCGCTCCCTGTCCCGATACTTGTCGTTGAATGATTTGTGAGCTGGACTCCTGGCCAGACCACTGATACAGACCCGTTTGTCGTGTTCGGGGTGATCTTGCAGGAGGCAAAGACTGGCAGTATGAGGTTCACGTTCCCGTTCGTCGAGGTCACTATGTAGGACCCGCCCAACGACAACGTCGAAAGCCCCATGGTTACACCACCGTTCGTCGTTGTCACCGTTGCACTGCCACATGAAGTGCAAGTTAGGTTGACGGATCCGTTAGTATCTGTCGCAGTCACGGTTGTGGCACTAACATTCGAGGCGGTGATACCTCCGTTCGTGTCGGTAAGGGTGAGGCTGGACGAACTGATGCTTGAGATCTGCAGGTCGCCGTTTACCGTTACGATCTGCACGGTGTTGAATTGGGTGGAAGATGGTGTGTACACGTGAACGTCTACGCTGTAGCTTGCGCCGAAGAAGAAGTTGCTCGACGGAAAGACGACCTGGAAGACGATGTTTCCACTAGAGTTTGACATCACAAACGTGATCGCATCAGGAGATGACCCAAAACCTCTGGCTGTAACAGTCCCGTTAAGCATAACGTACGCCTGGGCCCATGATGAAACAGTAACCCCGCCATTCGTGTTTGAGACCGTCATCGATGAGGGATTGTTGTTGTTCTCGGAAACCGAGGACTGATAGGGCGTGAAGTTCTTCTTCGTAACCGAGAGGGATGGACCTAGAAACACTGACGCCGCGACAACCGCAAAGACAACACCCACGACTATCACGAGAATGATGACAACAAGCATCGTCCTGCTAAGCTCAGGCTTCTTGGCAGTCGTTGACATGAGCTCGTAGCTGAGCCTAAGTCAGCTTCCTTAAGCGTCTTTCCGACCCGTCTAAGAGTCGAAAAACGCATCTCTTCTGTAACTATTTTTCTTGTAAATCTCTCTTTTTCGCATAACTATTTCTTTTTCGCTAACAATTATGTGACCCCCCGGGGGGGTCGATTTTTCCCGCGCCGCGCCCTTCGTGAAATGCGCCGATTGACGCGCTGACTGGTCGGCCACTCGCATACCTGAACAGAGTGCCTCGGACCCCCGTCCGGGGCACGGGGCCTTCAAATAAGCGCCAGCCATGATTCTAGAGGTAAGTCTTCTCATATGCGGACCCTTGTAGCAGAGTGCCAGATTCCCACGGCTCCCTCCCGTTACGAGGAGGTCGAGACCATGGCTGAGAGCATAGGCTACGAGGTAATCGACACCATCGTTCAACACCGGAAGAGCCTCCACCACACCTACTGCATCGGACCCGGAAAGCTAGAAGAGATCAAAATGCTCGTCGCCGAAAACGATATCGAAGCAGTCGTCTTCGCCAACACCCTCCCAAGCGCCCAAGTCTTCAAAATCCAACGTGTCCTCGGCGGAACAGACATCAAAGTCATCGACCGCAACCTCCTGATCCTCGAAGTCTTCGACAAGCGCGCAATGACAAAAGAGGCAAAACTACAGATCGCGCTAGCCAAACTCAAATACACCTTCTCCTGGGGCAGAGAATTCCTACGGCTCGAAGGAATCCTAGGGGGACAGGTCGGCTGGAGTGGACCCGGAGACTATCCCTACCATGATTACGAGAGAACGGCCAAGAAGCGGATCGCGAACATGGAGAAGGAACTGAGAGACCTCTACTCGAAGAAAGACCTTCTCAGAGATCACCGGCGGGAACGAGGTTTCCCCATCGTTGCGCTAGCCGGTTACACGCAGAGTGGAAAGACCACATTCTTCAATCGCATGTCAGCAGAACACAAGGATACCGGCCTTGGACCTTTCACGACACTGTCCACGTTCGCGAGAAGAATCGATCAAAACAATGGGGGCGACAATTTCAGCTTCATACTAATCGACTCCATCGGTTTTATCGAGGATATGCATCCCACAATTCTCAAGGCATTCAACACGACCCTCGGCGAGATAACGAACGCAGACCTTATCCTTCTATTCGTCGATGTCAGTGAAGACCTAGAATCAGTCTTCAGAAAGCTATCCGCTTCCAAGGAGATCCTCAAGAAGATAGCCCCCAAAGTTCCCCTAGTCATCTGTGCGAACAAAACAGACCTATGCAGCGACGACAAGCTCCAAGAGGGAAAGAAACTGATCTCGCGAACGTTCGAAGGCGTCCCACTCGTGGAGCTAAGCGCTTTGAAGGGAAACAATACGGAAGAAGTTGTGAAGCAGGCCTACCATCACCTGAACAGTTCAGTCTCCCTTGTTCCAGTGGCTCTCTAGAGCTGCACTCCTCTCCATAGTAGATACCAGGAAATCCTAAAATTCTTCAATGTTATCAGTTGAAGATAGGTTGTTCTAAGTGGAATTAAGGAAACTTCAACGAACACCAGACGGCACTTTCCTCGTCACTATACCCAAGGCTTGGGCTAAACGCGTCGGACTCGATCAAGGGTCCGTCGTCTCCTACGAAGAACGCCAAGACGGGAGACTCCTCCTCTCCCCAAGAATTGACGAAGAAAGGCCCCCCCTCGAAGTCATACTGGAAGCATCCCCCTTCGTCAGACGCGAGATCATCGAGCGATATCTTCTCGGGTACGACATCATCCGCATTCAATCAAAGGACAGTCTGTCCCCGGAGACGAGGGACGAGGTCCGCAAGACCACGAAACGGCTTGTAGGGCTGGAGGTGTTGGAGGAGGACGCGAAGAAGATCGTCCTACAATGCCTCATGGAACCTTCACTGCTCAACCCTGAACGCATCCTTCGACGGCTAGAAATGCTGTCCATGCCCATGCAGATAGACGCCGTCCAAGCCTTCGTAGAATCTAACACCGAGCTTGCTAACGGAGTCGTTGAGAGAGATGAGGAAGTTGACAGATGGTACTTTCTGCTAGTCCGACTAGTCAGAGCAGCGATCGCCGACACCTACCTGCTTGAGAAGATCAAAGTCTCCTCAGTTGACTGCCTAGACTTCCGCCTACTCGCAAGCTACATCGAAACCTTCGCCGACTACTCAGTAACCGTCGCCGAGAACACCCAAGACAAGATCCCAGTTCCAAAGGAACAACAGTCACTATTCCAGAAGATCGGAGCCTCAGTAAATACAATGTACAAAGACGCCGTCGGGTCCGTCCTCTCACGAGACCTCAAACTCGCCTCATCTGTAAGTCCGAGATTCAAAGAGACCAAGAAGATCCTTGCCGAGGCTGAGACAAGCATAGCGAAAGCCCCACGTCCAATGGTCAACCACCTCGTCGCCGCACTCATCGCCCTGAACAGAATGTGCGAGGTTTCCGTCGACATATCCGACCTCACGATTACAAGATAACGGACCCGGTCTCGCGATAACCGGATAAGCCGCGGTTACGTATCAGGTACGGTTCCAGGAGGCCGCTCAATGTCTGAAGAGAGGAAGAGAGCAATCGGCACCATACTGGAAGCAGGGTTCCAGATGGAAAGCGACGCATTCAAGGCCCTCATGGAGGTCAGCGTAGCAAGCCCGCTTGACCCTCTTGTCAAGGAAGTCCTTCGAGTCGCCGGAGCCGTAGAGCCGCGGCCCTCATCGATCAGCAGGGACCTCGTCCTCAGAGCTGCCGAACAGCTAGACCTCTTGGGGAAGAGTAGGGGGACTGAGGGTGGTGGTTTGGGACGTGGCCGACGTTTTGCTGAGGAGCTTGAGTCTCGGCTAGAAGTTGTCTCGGACCCTACGGGCAAGCTCGGAACGACTGGTGCCTTTGATGATTTTCTCCATTATTTCAGAAACCGTTTCGACAAGATGAGCCTGCTCTTCAGGCAGAGAATGGACACCCGAAACGCCGGGACCATTTCCGACGCGCTTTCAGGCGGATCAAATGGTCGAGGCCGCTTCATCTGTATGGTCCTCGAAAAGAGAGAGAAAGGTGACAGGATCTTCCTGACAGTTGACGACTATGAGGATGAAGCCACTGTCCTCGTTGGGCGGCAGAACTCTACGGTGTACGAGATGGCGAGGAAGATCGTCAGAGACCAAGTCATTTACATCCAAGCCCGGAAAACTGCTGGTCCTCTCCTGATCGCGGAAAGCATTGTTCTGCCCGAGATACCGGATAGAAAGCCGGCCCACGCTAGCGAAGAGATCTATGCCGCATTGATATCCGACGTTCACATCGGGAGCAAGGTGTTTCTCGAGGACGAGTTCCGCCGGGTTCTAAGCTGGCTGAAAGGAGAGATTGGAACCCCGAACCAGCGAGAAGTCGCCGAGAGAGTGAAGTATGTTCTGATCGGGGGCGACCTTGTCGACGGGATCGGAATCTATCCTCGCCAAGAGGTGGACCTTGCGGTTCCCGACATCTATGAACAGTACCGAATAGCAGCGAAATTCGTCAGCGAGATTCCAGAGTACATGGATGTGGTTTTGATACCTGGGAATCATGATGCGGTACGCCAGGCCCTTCCGCAACCCGCTATCTCGAGAGATTTTGCCGGACCTGTTTACGACTCGCGGAAGATTGTTCCACTAGGAGATCCAGCAGAGGTCCGTTTGCACGGGGTCCAGTTTCTACTCTACCATGGAACTAGCCTGATGGATATTCTGAGTGGAGTCCCAGGGCTCGACTATCAACGTCCAGTAGAGGTAATGGAGTACCAGCTACGGGCCCGACACCTGTCTCCGGAGTACGGGAAGATGACGCCGATTGGTCCCGAGCAGGAGGATTTCCTGGTGATAGATAGAGTCCCGGACGTTTTTACATCCGGACACATACACGTTTCAGGTGCAGGCGTCTACAGGGGAACAACGATAGTGAATAGCGGTGCCTGGCAAGGGCAGACGGATTATCAGAAACGGATGGGGCTGGTCCCTAAGCCGGGAATCCTTCCCGTTGTTAACCTGAAAACCCTTGACGTCAAGATGGTCGACTTCCAGTGATAGACCTACCAACCCTCAGCGTTCTAAACACGGATTCGAACATTGTCAATTTAAGAGGAGGTCTACCCCCACCCCATGGTTTCCAGTGCAAATCCTCAACTAACATTGGGTGTGTATGTTACTTTTAGAAAACTTACTGGCAAGGTTAACTTGCATCACGATGATTTATGCTGACCTGTACATTTTCCATAGTAGATTCATCTTAAATTCTGTACGCAAAGGACTGGAGATTCTTCAAAGTCTGCAGAGGAAGGAGGGGGGTAGGGGTGCGTGTTCTAGGTCTGCTACTCGCCAACTAGCTGGACAATGACGGTTCGGTCCCGCGGTCTAACATCTAGCTCAAGAAAGACGATCTGTTGCCATGCTCGTAAGGTGCGTCTTTAGGCGCGAGTCTCTCTAGCGCTAGGGGCAAGTCGGCCCAAAAGTCCTGGTTCAAACTCGATTGTTGTTAGGGCTCCGGTTGATCCGGCCACGAAGATCGTTGCAACTCCATTCTTCATCTTTGAGGATTCGACGATTCTCTGGATCCTCTCTTGTGACGTCGAGAATATCTCCTTCGTGATGTGTCCGAAAGCTCAACTCTTGAGACGCAACCGTCATAATCCCCCGTCTTGTTTCAAGCAAGGAATTAAGAATGAAACCTAGCTCCTGCCGGAGAGGTTCAAGGTCTTGTCCAAGGGAACCGGCCCAAAGGAGCTCTACGTTAAGAAAATCCGTAATGGAACAGTGATCGACCACATTTTAGCCGGCCATGCCTTGGACGTGCTCAAGATTCTCGGAATAGACGGTCGTGAAGGACACATCGTGAGCGTGGCCATGAACGTGATCTCGAAGAAGCAGACCAAGAAGGACATCGTCAAGGTTGAGAACCGAGAGCTCAAACCCGTCGAGGTGGATAAGATCGCGTTGATAGCGCCGAGCGCAACCATCAGTATTATTCGAGACTACGAGGTCGCTGAGAAGACCAGGGTCAAGCTACCGGATTCCATCAGAGGAATCGTTCGTTGTTCAAATCCAGCGTGCGTGTCTAACGCTGAGCCTGTTGAGCCAAGGTTCAGTGTGGAAAAACAGGACCCTCTCCGGCTCCGCTGCTACTACTGCGTCCGAATAATGGAGAAGACGGATGTTCTCAAACAATTCTAGTATGGAACTCTCACCGAGAGAACGCGAGAAATCTGTTCAGGAACTCCAGATACTTTACGGCGAGAAACGCGATGCTATTCAGACACGACTAAACGAATTCAAACAGGTTCTCAATCGCAATGACGATGATGTTTTTGCCGAACTCTGCTTCTGCCTGCTGACACCGCAGTCGTCCGCGAAAACCTGCTGGGCTGCAGTGTCCCGGCTCAAAGAACGAAGCCTTCTCTTGAAAGGAGAGGCTAGCGAGATTCAACCGCAGCTAAACGATGTCCGGTTCGGTGACAGTAAGGCGAGGTATATTGTCGAGGCTAGAGCGACATTCAGCAAAGATGGCAAGCTCTTCCTCAAGTCCCACCTCTCCAGCTTCGCAAACCTGTTCGAGTTGCGGGAATGGATGGTGGAGAATGTGAGGGGACTAGGCTACAAAGAGGCCAGCCATTTTCTCCGCAACGTCGGGCTCGGGGAGGAATTCGCCATCCTAGACAGGCATATTCTGAGAAACCTCAAGAGGCTGGATGTTATTTCTGAGGTGCCGGTTTCGATCACGAAGAAACGCTATTTGGAGATTGAGGAGAAGCTTCGTGGTTTCTCGCGGGAGATACGAATACCGTTAGCGGATCTTGACCTCCTGTTCTGGTCGCGCGAAACGGGCTGGATATTCAAGTAGGCAAGCGAGCCATGGGAAAAATTGGAGTCATGGCGGACAAGGAGACAGCGATCTACTTCAAACTCGGCGGGGTCAAGAACAGCTGGATCGTGAAGTCTGAAGACGAGGCCGTCAAGACCTTCGAAGACATCAAAAACAAGCAGACAGTCTCGCTTGTGATTGTCACCGACACGGTCTTCGATTGGATTAAGGACAAGGTTGGACAAGGAAAGAAGGAGATCGAACTCCCACTGGTTGTATCGATTCCAACAAGACGCGGTAGCAAGTCCCAGGTTGACCTGTTAGCCGATCTCATCAAGAGAACCGTTGGCGTTGAAATCAGGGTTCAGTAGCCCGCGTCCACGATCGAGTTTTTGGTCTGTCCAGTTGAAATCATTGTACGAGAACCCTTAATTCCACTGGAAGCCGGCTCGCAGAAAACCCGGACTGTTTCAGATTTTGTCACAGCAAGGATTAGATCTCATCTTCGAAAGAGTCTTGTCAGGAGGGGAGGTCTTTCGCGACAGAAACCTCCTCAGACATGACTATATGCCCGCAACCCTTCCACACCGGGAAGAGCAGATCCGCCGGCTCGGATCCGTGCTCGCTCCAGCCCTTACAAAGGATCGAGTGTCGAACCTCTTCGCCTACGGCAAGACTGGAACAGGGAAGACAATCGTGACAAGATTCGTTCTAGATCGGTTACAGCGCAAGGCTCGCGAACACGGACGAGCTCTCGATACGAGCTACATTAACTGCCGTCTCTCGGGAACAAACTACAGGGTTATCGCCGATCTCTGCAGATCTCTCGGTCGAGAAGTCCCATTCACCGGACTCGCTGTAGGTGAGCTCCTAGACCGGTTCAGAAACGCGCTCCAATCACGTGGCTCCGCCTTCCTCGTCGTCCTAGACGAGATAGACGCGCTGGTAAAGAGAAGCGAAGACGACAGTCTGCTATACGAACTAACCAGGATAAACGAGAAACTGGCCGACGGCTGGATCGGGCTCATAGGAATATCAAACGACCTCCACTTCAAAGACTTCCTGGACCCCAGAGTCCTAAGCTCGCTAGGAGAGGAAGAGGTCGTGTTCAAACCATACTCCTCAGATGAGCTATACGACATTCTAAAGGAACGAGCAGAACTTGCCCTTCGCACCGGAATTCTGGACCAAGGAGCTCTGCACCTATGCGCAGCCTTGGCCGCAGGAGAACACGGTGACGCACGACGTGCACTCGACCTCCTCAGAGTGGCCGCTGAGATCGCCGAACGATCACGCGAGCCTCGCGTAGTAGAGAATCACGTCCGCGAAGCCCAACAGAAAGTCGAACATGACCGTGTGACGGAAGCCTTGTCATCCCTCCCACTCCACTCGCGAATCCTTCTAATCTCAGTAATGCAACTGGAGAACGCGAGGAAAGAGAGCTCGGTAACGGGGGACGTGTACGAGGTGTATCGAGAGTTGTGCGGCGCCGGTTCAGTCGAACCTCTCACCCAGCGAAGAGTCAGCGGGCTGCTCAATGAGCTGGATATCATGGGGGTGCTGAACGCGCGAGTAGTCAGCTTCGGCAGGTACGGTCGTACAAAGAAGATACGGCTGGGCGTCGAAGCTCGTGCGGTGAACACTTCATTCAGCGCGGACGAGATGGTTCGAGGACTTCTCAGCTACGTTCCACGGAGTGTCCTCAGACATCAAACTAGTCTCTAGATGTATTGGCATCGATGACGGCCCGTTTCCGCCGAAAACCAATGACAAGGTCAGACATGCCCCGCTCCTAGTTGTGTGGCTGAAAGGGGCTCATCTACAACAACTAAGAACTGACTGGATTACTGTAGATGGACTCGACGCAACTAGAACGGCCGGGTCTCTACTAAGAGGGTCTCTGCATACTCCGGTATTGTTGTTAGGCGTGACTTTTGGAGGGTTCAATCTTATCGACCCTTGGAAAATACAGAAGTTGTGCAAAGCGCCAGTAGTTGTGGTTGTGGGTTCCCGACCTAATAACAGGGCTGTGAAGCGTGCCCTGTTCAAACATTTTCCCGATTGGGGAAAGAGATGGGAACTGATCAGATCACTCGGTTCCTTGCACAAGGTTCGGACGATGCCCAACGAGGGTCCAGTGTTCTTTGAACGGTTCGGATGCTCAACTCGCGAAGCTCGTTCCATCCTGAAAGCATCAGCATTCGTCTCGCGAATGCCAGAACCCTTGCGGCTTGCAAGCGTCCTTGCTAGAGGTCTGTTCTCCTCGGAACCTTCCGACTAGGTTTCCAGTTACAGGAGGCTTTAGTCGTCCCGTTGATGCTGCTGTGGACAGTCAACGTAAGAGTTCATGGGTTTTGTGTTGGTGAGTTTGGCATGACTGGGAAAAAGGCCAATCGAGAGAATCAACTGAACGATTACTTCCGCAGGCGATGTTGCAATTACGAGAACTTCACCTGTGACAGGGTCTGGGAATGCGCGATGTGCGCCCGCCAGTCAGTGAAGGTTGATCCAATAATAGATGAAATCGAGTCGACTGCTGTAGCTTCGCGGAGGAGGTGAGTTGAATGGAGACTTTGCGTGAGGAAGAGGTTCTCCGTCTTGAGGAGGCTTTGCTGAAGAGGATGGAAGAGAGGCTTACCCCTTTGATGGAGCAGGCCGCGCGAGATGCCGCTCGGGCAGCGATGCAAAGACTGAGGTTGAACATGATGGCTCACATCAGTAGACATGAGGAGACGATACAGCGGCTCGCCAAGGCGGCACTGGCTGAAAACCATGTTCCTAGATAGTGGCCTCGTTCCTGTCCCTCATGACCCATGAAGAATGATGTTCAGTGGTTAGTACGCAAGATTGGGCGATTCACTATGCAGCAGTAAGAGGGATTCGGGCTTTCTCTAGGCATTCTTGCATGTTGGGCAAAGCGGAATCTTGTTTACGATCCCCTTTGTCACCATGCAATCTGTGCAAAGGTGCTTGCGGCAGGAGCTGCAAGTTCTCTCGTGCTCAGTACACACCGTCCCACCACAGACCTCGCATATTGCCCTAGACTTTTGATCACAAAGTGAACACTTCTGAGTGTCGTCCCAGATCATCTTTCCTGTGGCCGCTTGAAGGATCTTCCGATAGGATTTGCCCGCGGCAAGCATCTCCAAGGTCACTATGGGAATATGGAGCAGTTGAACCCCCGTTACGGTTGCATCGTCATGACCGCTTACCGTCTCCTTGGTCTTAGATCGGATCATGTCCTCGGTTACTCCTGCCGGCGCGACTGTGACGGTGTTCTTCATCTCAAGTTCAGGAGGCAACTTCGGCATGGAACCTGTTGATGGTTCGATCTCGAGACAATCAACAAAGAAGCCAGTTGATGGAAGATCATCCATGTGTCCTTCGAAGAGAGCTGCGTCGCACACCCGCCCATCGACACCGTCAAACACGAGAACTCCCAGCGCTAGTTTTCTTCGTTGATTATCGATCTGGAAATTGGCAAAGAAATATGGCCGAAACTCAAGCTTGGGCATAGAGGATAGCCTGAGGAAAGCGCCGTTCGCCAAGCCATGAGCTAAGAGGCGAGACGCTGCAGCTCTGGCTACAGGTAGCGTCCCCGGAACTTTGTGTCTCTCTGGGGCCTTGATGTTTTCTACCCTCTCCTTTAGCTTAGCTAGGTCCCAGAGTTCCACGCCGAGCTTGCGGGCCATGAATTCCGCGTTGCCCCCGAACCCTTTGGGGGAGACGTAGATTCCGCTCTGAATTCCTAGACTTTTCAAGCGAGCCGCGAACTTCTCCACTTGTCGTCCTTCAACTTGACTAGTTCCTTCCCAGCACTCAAAAGCGACTTTCTGTACCTTCTTGCCCTTCTTCCGAGAGGCGAGAATGTCCACGAAATGGTTCGGCGAATCCCCTGTCTGTGCGTTTTTCTCCACCTCGAAGCCCTCGACCCGGCAGACGTCGCAGACCATGTCCACTACGAAATTGCCTGATTCTGTTCTTGCACCTGTGGCCATGTAAGACCCGCGTTTGACTAATTCGAAGGGGTCAAAGTTGCGGAATAAGCGTGATGTAACTTGCCAGCGTCATTGAGACCAGGGTGAGCAAGATAGAATAGTGACGGATACAAAACCGTATCCATGGGGAATTCTGAAATGCCCAAAGGCTGGCACGAGGGGACGCGTGCCGTTATTGTGGAAACGCTTCGCGATAGGATACTCTCAGCACTGTTGGAGCGGAGTAATCTAACTATAACACAGTTCGAAACGCTTCTGGTAGACCAGCTTGGACATGATATGGCGAATAAACGCCTAACGCGCGGTGATATGGCTCAATTGCGGCGAGATCAGAGAGGAATCAGCCGCGGATCCTTCAATAGGACCCTAACTCAAGCAAGACAAAACGTTGTGGAGGCAATTCACACCATTCTTCTCCTTGGTTACTGTGGGCTAACGGAATCGCCAAGCATCGCACCCTTTCTGGAAGCTTCAGAACGTCTCAAGACTTCCACTTCGCAGCTCAGAGATGCGGCTCAATCTGACCCTAGCGTGTATCAGAGGACAGTGGATTCCATTATCGAGGACCTTGAGAATGCGTTTCAGGCTCTGTTCGGAAGAAACCGTGATACGTGACGTCACACAAGTGATTAGGCATCACATGAGTCACGCCGATGGGCGCGTATTGCTGATCGAGTGATCCTTCCGACGAGCTTGAGAAGGTACTTGACACGACACGTCATCCCCTTGACATCATGATGCAACGAAGAGGTCACGCCTCCATCACTTGTGACGGCTTTTTGTAGGGGTCAACCTCACAATCGTTAGTGTTAAATGCATTTGTCGAGCTTATGGTGACGTCACAGCCCATATCGCGTGATGTCACAGAAATGTTTGGGATAGGGAAAAGGTCAGGTGGAACGGGGGCTCCGGTCCTCATTGAAAATAGAGACGTTGCAAAGCTATTCTTCGACGTATTCTCGACAAGGCTCACCTCTTTCGAAGCGAGCTTGAAGGACTTGTCTATTCAGGTTGGAACGCTCAAGGTATCGAGCGATCAGTCCAAACTTTCTGATCTGGTGTTGCTTGAGCGGCTTCAAAAAACAGAGAAGTTGCTCGGGGAGTCGTTGAACAGGATTAGGGAGGTTGCTGATGCAGTTCTGCGTATTCCGGCGACAATCCCGACCGTAGCCAAGGAGTTCGAAGAGAGATCGGAACTCGAACAACCCGTCCTGCAGTCGGCTAGGGGCCAAGCTCCAACTCCGACCGACCCTTCTGTCGTGCAACCAGGTTCATTGAACTCAATAACGACTCCCACGGAGCTCCAGGTTCTCACTCTTCTTGCGGAACAAGGTCCGAAGTCCGCCCCAGAAATAGGAAGAGTTGTGGGGCGTTCCAGGGAGCATACGGCTCGTTTGATGAAGAAACTCTTCGATGAGGGATATGTTAGACGAGACCCGACCCGGATCCCGTTCCGATACTCGACTGTGGAGCGCGTGAAACAGAGCTTTACTAAGGCTGAAGGGAAGGAGCAGGAACGAGAGACTGTTTCTGCTCATCAAGCCTGACCTGGTAAGCTAAGCCGAGCTTTTCTTGGTGTCTCTCAAGAACCCCTCGGTCTGTGAGTCTCGTTAGGTATGTGGACACCGTGCTCAAGGGTATCTTTTCCTTGAAGGTGGTTTCGAATATCTTTCTCGCGTCACGTGATGTGAAGCTTCTTCCCTTCAGATTGGATATGATTGTGCTGGCCAGTCTGTCGAATTTTCGGGGGGAGAGCCCGAGAGCCGTAGCCGACGCCTGCGGCGTTCCGGACATCAACTCAACGAGGTCCAATATCTTAGCCACCTTCTCCCTTGTCACAGGACCGTCGATTGCGATGGAGTGTCTGACGCCTTCCGGGTCATAGAATTCCACTTTCAATCGTCGTGGTCTCATCTTTGTTCCTCGAGAAAAACTAGGGACTTCACAGTTCACCTTTCACATGTAGAAAAGGCTCACGCATCACTATTGGCGTTAGTCGTGAACGGGTATTCGCGGGTAATCCGACCGTTTCCATAAGTTCCAGTGGAAATGAAGGGGTCTACGAGGAACTTCACTGGTAGTGAAGCGATTTCAGGGCTAAAATAGGAAACACGCCAGGGAAGAGGCTCGGATGCGAGTGAGGATCCGCGATTGTGAAGACTCTCAAGTACCCGTTGGGTTGGGAGGATTGACTCCTTTGTCAGGTCCGGCTTGCGTAGGCGCCGGCGGCAGTGTGTTTTGAGGTTCTGCGGGTGTGTTGACCCACGGTTCCGGTTTTTTCTTTCGATGTCTTCGGACAAGTTTCAGAGGTTCAATTATCGGTGTGAGTAGAAGAGGGAGAAGGAGGAGATAGGAATACGGTTGGAGGTCGGTAAACGTTCTAGTAAACTGTGTCCATGGTCCGCTTGATGACGAGATCAGTGGGCTATCGGTCGTAACCGTGTATCGGATCTTTGTTCCATTCGATGCTTGCCAGACGAACTCCGTACTCGCAGGTGATAGAACATAGATTCCGCTGCTTTTTGTTGTGGCAGTATAGCTGAGGAATTGTGTCTGTCCGGGAGGGAAACTGGCGAACTGGCCGGTTTGTACTCCGTTCGGTGAGATGTCGAGCGTTTTCTGGTATGAGGGTGGCGCCTGGTCATCGGTGACGTTGAGGTTTGTGACTGTGACGTTGTCGAAGTTCTGGATCGTAACAAGGATGTTATGACTGGTGCCTAGAGGTCCGTTGAACGGGTTCACGGTTTTCTGTATGGTTATGTTTGGGGCGAATGGATAGGTGAAGTTCGCCATGAAGTCTGATCTTGGTGTGATCGTGGCATTGTAGATGTATGTCGAAGTGAAGTTGTTGTAAATGGGGTTGTAGGGAGGTGTCAGCCCGAGCGGGCTGTAGAGAACCGTTCCACGTTGGAAGCTGATGGAGACGATGGACGCGTTTGAATTGGTGTCCCCCACGATTCCAGTCTGGAATCCAAGAAGTGTTTTCAGGCTGAGGTAGTGTTGTCCTGCTTTGTAGAATTGGCGTGGGAATTGGGTGTTGAGGATGAAGCTGAAGGCTTGGGTGGGCGTTTTGTTGAGTGGTGCTGGGAGGCTTATGCTTGCGAGGCCGATTGCCGCGAAATATTGGAGAGATTGGAGGTTGGCCGGTTTGATGAGGGTGGAGAAGCTTGAGCTGGGAAGGAGGCCGAGAACTCGTGTGAGAGCGTCGTTGTTTGTGAGCTCAGGATTTGGCGCATAGATTGTGACAGTGCCTTGGCCTGATGGAACGGCGAATGCTTTCGTGAAGCTGACACCAAGGGCTTGGGAGAATTGTGCGGCGACGTTGTCGGATTCTCCTCGAGTCGTGGCTGGGTCTCCTGTGTAGAACGTGATCAGGGCGGGCTGTGAGAAGAGGCCGAGGATGAAGCTTGGTATGCCGAGACTGGAGCTGGTGCCGAGGAATCGCGTATAGTTGTTGTTGATTATGAAGAGCGAGAGATTGTTTCCAGCGTAATTGTTGTCTAGGACGAGGCCTTTGCTTGTTAGGTCGAGGTTTGTCATTCGTAGGCTGGCGTTCGGGGCGCCAAGCATGTCTAGTCCGATTGCGAGGTTTTGCTGATAGGGCCCGCTAGGTGGAGCTTGGGTTATCGGTCGTGGGTTAACCGAGTGATACGTTGGGATCATAAGGAGAATTGCGAGTGCGAGTAGGAGTAAGCCCTTCTTTGGAAAGGTACTAGTGCCCGTGTTCTGTGGCAGGGCTGTTTTCTTTGTCTTGATCGTTTTCCAGATTGTCTTGAGGATGAAAACGTCTCCTTGCCAGAAGAGGGAGGCTGCTCGACCGGATATTGTGGCTACGGCGAAGACTAGGCCCGCGTTTCTGATCATGGTCAGTATGACGTCTTGGATGACCATCTGGCTTGTTGGAGAGGCGCCTTGGATGAGGATCGGGATGATGTCGCCTGTGACGGGTCCTGTGGTGGCGCTTATGATCGAGAAGCCTGGTGGTGGAGGGGGAAGGCTGGAGAGCGTTGAGAGGTTGACGTTCTGGTAGATTGCGAGGGCTGCGAGGCCTAGTGCTCCGAGGGTGGAGAGGTATACTGTCATGCCAACTAAGAAGCCTCGTCTGATTTTTCCGCCGGCGATTAGCCCGCCGAGGAATCCTGCGAAGGTCCAGAGGTAGAGTAGTGGGGGGTAGGTTAGTGGGTTGGTGAAGACGAGGAATAGGGCGACGATCATCGTGTTGAAGTGGACGCCTAGGACCGGTGAGAGCCAGTCGCTTACTTCGCGGAGGCCTGGTGATAGCTGGGTGTAGCCGATGTAGAGGACGAGGAGGTATGCTGCGATCCATCCGAGGTATCGGCCGAGGAATATTCCCTCGCTTGGGTGTGGGAGGAGGTAGACTGTTTTGGGGTCGTCTGGTGTCCGTTTGACCATTACGTCGCCGATTCGGGTGTAGAGGTAGATGTAGAGTAGGCCGGGGATGATGCCGCCTATTACGAATCCTAGGATTGCGGTGGTGAATGTGCTGCTGCGGGCTTTTTCGAATTTTCGTTCTGCGATCTCTTCTCTTATCCGGCTGCCTTTGCGTGAGACGATGACCGAGCCGATCGCGAGGACGAGTAGTCCGACTGGTATTGTCTGGTAGGTGAGGAGGCCTGGGGCCCATGTGGGGAGGGTGGCTATGATTAGGGTGGTGAATATTATTCCGAGGGCGCGGGTGATGCTGCTGGAGATCTGGGCGACGGTGGCGGCTCGCCGGATCTGGACTGGCGCGTCTTTCAGGGCCATGTAGGGCAGAGGCTGAGCCAATTGTCCCTCATCTCGAAGGAGAACGGTGCTGGGAATTAGGGAAGAAAGGGGTTCTGATACCCGGGTTTGGTGGCTGAAAGCGTGGGCTGAAGCTGGATCTAGGGGCTTCAGGGCGGCGCGGCGCGCGACTTGAGTAGGCCTCGGGGGCCCTAAAATTTGCGGTTACGGATTTTCAGAACCCGATTTCAGAAGGTGTTTTTCGACACATGTTTCAGAAAGCGGTTTACAAGTGCTTGTTTTGATCGCGTGTATGAACAGGTTTGGAGGTTCTTGTTGTAGGATCACTTTCGCAAGGGTTGGAGGGGAACCGCTTACGCGAGGCGGGATGCGCTAGGGGCCAATTTTTTCTGAGGGCAGTGTTTCTGTCTGGGGATGATTATGGGCTTGGTTCTTGGAGACGGGCTTGTTTTCGCATTGTCAGGCTGTTTCGGATCCCCGTTGATTTCACTAGGGCTGGGCTTGGAAAATTGGGGTCTAGCAATTGCAGGCTTGGATTCGTGAATAGAATTGATTATAGGCGATTTTTTGCATAGGGCTTGCTCGGCTTAGGACGGGACTTCCGTTCTAGTTCGTATTTGTTGCTTCTTTCCAGGTAGAGCCGCAGAAGCGGCAATCATGGTACCTGAAAGGAGCGTTCGAGACAGGTCCGGGATAGATGCAGGGACTTATGCTTCCGCATACGGGACAGGTATGGCTCATGTCTATGATTCATTCCTAGTTTGTTGGCGAGACTTGGTTGGGACCTAGCGCGTTATCGAGGCGTTGTCGATAGGCGGACGCTGGATATGCGCCTATGAGGCTGTCCTTGACGATACCGTTCTTGAACAACATGCCCGTGGGAATGCTCATCACATCGTATTTCATGGCTAGCTCCTGGTTAGTGTCCACATTGATCTTGACGAACTTGACCTTGCCCTCGTACTCTTCAGACAGTGCCTCTATCGTAGGCGCGATCATGTTGCATGGCCCGCACCAATCAGCATAGAAATCGACAAACACTGGAACCTCCGATCGGAGAACAGCTGAATCGAAGTCGGTTTCGTTTACCGGAGTTACTTTCTTGCCACTCGTTTCTTGTTTGTTCATGCACTATTATCGGGCCGGTCCGAATATAAACGTATTGATGAATGTCTATACGCGGTTTCCAGACAGGTTCAACGGACAAAGAGCGCTAATTCGAGACCATAGATACATATCGACATGTTAATACGCACGCCGGGCACTAGAGATTATCAATGAAGCTTGCAACCGAAGAGTTCGACAGGATCAGCAAAGCCCTAGCCGACCCCCAGAGACGCGAGATACTCCAGAAACTCGTCGCAAAGCGGATGAACTGCTCAGACGTTCACGCAATGTTCAACGTTTCACAGCCCACCGTGTCCCATCACCTGAAAGAGCTTGCAATCGCCGGGATCTTGGACAAGGAAAAGCAAGGCCAATTCTGCTTCTACCAAGTGAAAGCTGATGTCTTGTCAGCATACGTTACAGAGCTGCAGCGACGCCTAGGCCTGGGAGCTATCACTGTTGCTCCGAGAATGAAGTAACAGCGTGCATAGACGCTCATCAATACGTTTATATGTTTACGAGACACGTAGGCAGACATGTCTGAACATTCAGAGCCTCACGAGTCGGTACACCTGACCGTGATGCGAGAGTCGGCGAAGAATTACCACTCCTTCATCCGCAGGAAGCGGGACCAAACTGAGAAACGTTCGATAATGTCTATGATACGGAGACTTTTTGCTGAAGAGTTGGAACCAAACAGGAAGCATCCACATTCAGCGGACGCTGCGGGCTTCAACTAAGATTCCACACTTTTTTATCGAGCTGGACCACTTGCAACAGGTAGCAATTCAGGAGAGCGAAAGAGCTAGACCTAGAGACTCGGCTCTCAGTAAACCTCGCACCCGACTAATTCTCGGATTGATCATCGCCGCAGGATTTCTAGACGTCATTGACTTCTCCATCGTCCAGGTCGCGCTACCGACAATACAGACGGAACTGGTCGTCTCCCTAGCGGAGAGCCAGTGGATCATTGGAGCGTACGGGCTCACGCTGGCAGGCTTTCTCTTGCTAAGCGGCAGAGCAGGAGACATCTACGGTCAAAAGAAACTGTTCGTTTCTGGAATTATCCTGTTTACAGTTGCTTCCTTTACCGGAGGCTTGGCTCCGTCACTTCTTTCGCTAATAGTGTCTAGAGCGATTCAGGGCATAGGAGCTGCCATCTCCACCGCGACTGCCTTCGCGATTCTCGTGACGACTTTTCCGGAGGGAAGAGAACGAAATCGTGCGCTCGGCATCTTCGTCTCCGTTCTGTCAGCAGGTTTCGCGGCAGGCTCGATCTCTGGAGGTATCCTTACTGCTGCGTTCGGTTGGAGGTCTGTCCTTTTTGTTAACGTCCCAATTGGTACTGTCGCTGCTGTCCTATCTCAGAAGTTCCTAGTTAGCCATCCAGGGCGAGCGGCGGACAAACACCTCGATCTGCCGGGAGCACTTTCCGTGACGAGTGGGCTGATACTGCTCGTGTACGCATTGACTAATGCTGCGACTGAAGGATTTGCTTCCATCTACACAATTGTGCCTCTCGCGGTCTCCGCCCTAGTTCTGACTGGGTTTATCGCGATAGAAGCTCGATCAAAGTCACCGCTAATGCCGTTAGGGTTCCTGCGGCGGGGCACAGTCTTTACCGCGAACGTCCTTGCTCTAATACTAACCGCGTCAGCTGGAGGAGTAATCTTCCTTCTGACCATCTATCTTCAGCGAGTGTCCGGCTACTCGCAATTGGCTGCAGGCCTCGAGTTCGTCCCGCCTGCGTTGATCTTCTTCTTTGTTGGCGGCTGGGGCTCATCGTGGCTCGTGAATCGTATTGGCTTGAAACTTGTCTTGGTAACGTCAATGTCGTTAATCACCGTGGGTTCCGCTATGCTTACTCAGATTACGGTAAGCAGCGGCTACTTCGGAATATTGCCTGGTATGCTTCTTTGGTCCGTGGGAGCGAGCATCGGGTTTCCAGCTCTCAACATCGCCGCGCTGGCTGGGACAAGGCCGGGCGAAGAGGGTCTCGCCTCCGGGATAATTGGCACTTCTCAGCGTGTCGGTTTCCCTGTCGGACTCGCTGTATTATTGGCCATTGCAACTGTCACGGACCCGCCGCCCGCTGGACCCGCTAGCCAATTAGGATCACTGACGGGCGTCGTGACTGGATTCCAATACGCATTTTTGGCCTCCGCAATCATTAGTGGAATCGGACTATTGATTGCGTTGCGAGTTAAGAACGCGAGAATGAGGACTGACCTACCGGTTGCAATGGCTTAGCCAGTCTTCTGTTGAGTGTTTAGGATATTGGAGACGTAATCCAAGAAGGGCTTGTCGTACATTCCTTCCGAGCCCTGATGAACCTCTCTGAACATTGGATGCTTCGCCACCGTCTCTAGAAAAGCAGACCACTGACCCCATGTATCTTCGTTGATCCATTTCTTTCTGTAGAGGAGATGCGTTCTCTCGAAGAGAGTATACAGAAGCAAGAAGTAGCTTCTAACCGCCCTATCTTCCGGTGAGCGCGGCGCGGCGTTCGAATCAGGCGAAGCGATTCTCGCCATCTCGTCCTGAAGCTTGTTCAGTTCGGGTTTGTCTACAAGCATTTTGAACGCGTCTGTAAAATCATCAAGCACCTTCTGATAGGCAGCTTCTTTATTGGCCTTGTTCTGGGTTCGAAACGACATTGCGAAAATAAGCAGAGTGAGGGTCAAAACGGCGGTTTGCACGATGGTGCTCAGCACCACTGGGTCTGTTATCTCAACGGTCAAAGTTATAGGTCCTGCTCAAAGCCTTCATCAATGATGGAGACCGAGCTTTATTGTATCCATCGGGCTACTTTTGAATCAGTCCCTTGAACTTTCGGGACCAGAGAGATCTTGTCTATGACCGCATCCATATTTGCAATATCGCTTCCCTCCACAAGAGCAATCAGGTCAGGCGTGCCGAACAGCGCGTCCGCCTTGACGACTCCCCGAATCTTCCGGATAGACCGGGCAACCTTTTGCGGCTCTCTCGTGGTTACGAAAACGTAAGCCCAAACCTTTCTCAAACCTCGATTCCTCTTAACGACTTGCCGGCCTGAGACAACCGCATAAGCCCTACGGGACGGCGACATCCGAATACTTCGTAAGAAGGAAGTTGGCGATCGACATCTCGCTCTCGAAGCCTGAGATTGCCTCCGTCGCCCCAAACACAGTTTCGACACGCATATGAGCCGGATTCGCCCGCGCTCCTTCAAGTTCAACCTGCATCGGGAGTCCAGCCAGTGTCAGAGAAATCAAAGGAGAGTATTTCGAAATTCTACTCGGCTCTCGGTAACCCTTACCGTCGACAGATTGTTCAACTTCTCAGAGAGAAAAGAAAGCTAGGATTCAAGGAACTCCATGAAGCTCTGAAGATAAGCGTGGGCGCTCTCTACCATCACCTCGACATGCTCGAGGGAATCGTTGCCCAAGAATCCGACAGGAAATACGTGCTGACGGACCAGGGAAGGTCTGCAATAGAAACCTTCAGCATCAGCGAGGAAAAGACTGCCGCGGGAAGCGTTCAGGGGAATGAGGAAACACGGCTTGGATTCTTCTCAGGAGAGATTCTTCTTGGAAGAACGCTCATGAACTATCTGAACGCTGACCCAATCCGAAGCCTTCCACTCGCTATTCTAATCGTTGCCTTTGGAGGATGGATCTCTTCCCAGACGAGGCTTGAGCCTCTCTTGCTCTTCTATCTCACTCCCACGTCGGGAACCGTTTCAGCCCTGTTCTTGTTCATGTTTCCAATTGGTTGGTTGGTCACGTTCATAATGGCTGACATTCTTTCGACGCTTGTCTTTCACAGAAAGGGCGATGATCTAAGACTTCTCAACGCAACCGCATTTGCAATGCTTCCCTTGCTAATAGTGCCAGGCCTCTTCTCGCTCGCACAGTTGCTTTCTCCTGGAGGGTCTCTAGGCTACACTGCAGTTCTTCTCCCCATTTTCCTGCAAGCATGGGTCGTATGTCTACTCGCAAGCGCGGTCTCAATCTCGAAAGGGCTGAAGCTCGAGCGCGCTGCGCTGATCAGTCTCGGAGTCGTATACCTGAACATTCTCATTCTCCTTGTTGGTTTGCAGATGGGATTGTTCTAGTGAACCCGAACCTCCCAGTACTGCCTCGGAAACAAGTTCTAAATATGTAGAAACGGTAAGTTCTGCCTGTTTCGAAGAAAAACGCCTAAATTGAGCCCGAACCATAGAATAGGCTGGAAAAAATGAGAAAAATGAAACGAGCCCTAACTGCAATGCTCGGAATCTTCACAATAGCCATCATGATGCTCGGGACCCCACTAGCGAGAGCGGCTGAGACGCCCTCAGGCACAATCGACAACGAAGGCAACAGGATCGTGTTCACCAGCGGATCACTCACTGCAACCTTCGAAGGCATGGCGCCCAGAGTCACTTTCTACGATCACAGCTCAATGATGCGGGACGTGCAACAGGTCAACTTTCGATCCCTCATAGAGTTCAACGACTCAGACCACAACGGCATCTTCGAAAGCAACGAAGCAGTAGCCAGAGCCGTCCTTGATGAGGGAAGATGGACACACACAGGCTTCTACAGTCTACTAGCTGGCACTGGTGTCGGAATCAACTTCACCCAGGCAGACCCAATGACCCTTGAAGCGGCCAAAACCTTGGCTGCAGGCTCAGTCGTACTAATCGTCAAGGCATACAACACAACCCACACAGCGACCGTCAATGGACAATCTGTCACTATTGGTACTGCGGAATTGAAATTCGACGTTGTCATCAACAACTGGCCATTCCAGAACACGTCAAACATGCTAGCTCTACAGGTGAACCTGCACAGTTCAAGCGAACACTACGACCTCGGAGAGGACTCAGGAACTCAGACTGTCGACGGCTCACATGACGAGGGAACCCCAGTAGCTGAACACCAATACCATGAGACCTCCGGCGTAGAGCAGGAAACCAGACTCTCTACCGGAGCGATCACGTCAAGCAGCACACTAGGATTCTTCCGGTTCGTAAACACCGCAACAGTAACCTCGCCCAGTGGCACAACAACCTCCGTTCCAGTGACGGCCTCATTCAAGAGCGAAGCAGACAGTGACGGAGGAGAAAAAGAGACTTTCATGAAACTCTACCTCGCCTACCCATACTTCGCTCCAGGCTCAACCCTGGTTCATGACCCAAGCATCGGCCTCGGCAGCGGATTCCCAACCCTATACCTCATAGTGGCTGGCGCAGCCGCAGCAGGGTTGATCGCCGTAGTCGTCATCAGACGAAGACACCCACAAGTCCAGAAAGATTCCGTGCACAACTAGAAAACGATGAGGCGGAAACCGAATCCCCTTCACCTCTCTATTTTTTGTACTCGAAAATTAGAATCGGTCTGTTATGCACACTATACCAGCAAACATTCTGTTGGAGCAGGAATGAAAGTACGGTGGGAAAGACTATGAAGAGGCACCGGGCGAACATGGAGGCGAGTCTTCTGTCTTCGCCCACCCGGTCTCTGAGTTTCATCGTGACGGCGGCGGGCCTGGGATACTTCATTCTGTACGCCTCAGCTCAGATAGTTGCTGACTGGATCAGTGGCAGCGTTCCGTTCTACGATTACATCCACATACCCTTCATTATTCTCTTTGGTCTCTCTATTGTGGCGACATGGGCTAGGCCCAGGGTCGGTTACATAATGGGCCTGATTTCTGGAGTTGCGGGTATTGCCGTGCTCTCCCCTTTTACACTCGTCAAAGGCGTCTCTAGCCCAGCAGACTTTGGGCTGTTCTTCTATGTAATTACCATCTTCCCGATGATGCTTGCCGCGTCGGTGTATTCGCTATTGGCATATTTGGATTTGAGAAATCCAAGCCGGCCGATTTCGTCAAATCGTCTGTACTTGCGATGGATAGTCATTATCATGATCCTCGGGTTCATGATCGGGGGAGTGACTGTTGGTTCGTTGGCCGCGGGCACGGAGAACCAGCTTCTTTCATCAGCAAACAGTAATGCGGACATCACGATTCTCCGTGGAGCCGCGGTTCAGGGTAGCCCCGCATATAATCCGGGCAACTTTACAGTCAAAGCAGGCAACACAGTAACATGGGTGAACAAGGACACAACAGTGCATACAGTCACAAGCAGTACTAGTGGGTCGTTCGACTCCGGAAGTCTCAACCCGGGACAAACGTGGAGCCACGCGTTCCCACAAATTGGTGTCTTCAAGTATTATTGTACGCTTCACGTGTGGATGAAGGGAAACGTCACCGTGACCGCCTGACCCAACCGCGTTCAGGACAAGAACGGTAACCGTCGCTCACTGGGCTTTGTCTAAGTTGCTTTGAGAGTGACGACTTGGAGCGAGTCCACTTTTCTTCCTTCAGAGTCGAAAAGTGTGGCGGTATCTCCTTCGTTGTTCCAGACGAAAGCATGCCTTCCCCAGTGTAGATTCCATTTTGACGGTTTTCCTTCTTCGAAGGAATCTTCTCCTGGTCCAGTGTGAACGCAGGCTTTCTCACGCGAGGAGAGATAGACTGTTTGCGGGAACGTGTAGACATGGCGTCTCGCTCCAGTAGTAGTCTGGTCGGTTAGGGTCCAGCCTGCTAGCGAGATTTTTTTGGTTCCCTCGTTTTCAAGAACAACAAATTCATCGTTTAGTTTGTCAGAGGTATCTTTTCCATGTGGATTGTGATTGATGTGTTCAATGATAATTCGGTTAGAGGATTTCACACGGTGAATATTGGCGAAAATCCGATATAAGCGTTGAAACCCTTGCCGATTATTTCATAATCCTGGTTCTGGCTTGCTTAAGTAGAACGCGCCAGGAAATCAAGGGTCTACAAGGATTCGGGTCGACCAGCGCTTTGTCCAAAGGCTTCAGCAAATGGATCTACCGTCTAACGCTGGCTAGATGGTACTACAACTATGCTTGGGGATGGGTCATAGGATACTTCCTCAGCACTTTCACGATGATTGTGACAATATACTATCTGATACCTGGTTTGCGTGATCTGATCTCATTTCCACTGTTTCTTGGGGGCTCGGGAATCCTCCTTGTAGGCGGAGGTTGGGTGTTGGGAAAGGTGTTGGTGAAACGGTTCAGGATCCAGCCGATGGAGAACTACATCTCAAGCGAGGTTAACCCGTTTACCAACGCTGCGTTGACGGCGAAGGAGCGAGTGTATTGGAACGCAATGGTGGTCTTGCTGAAAAGGGAGATGGCGAGGACACCGGATGCCGAGGTGCAAAGGTGCGTTGAGCAGCTGAAGACATACATCAACGGTCAAGTCCCCTTCAACTTTGACGAGCTCGACAACTTCCAACTGGGCGAACAACAGGACCTCGACGTCCCCTTGCCCAAGAACGTGACGAAAATATCTCTGGCAACAGAGCTTGACGAAGGTACAGACACAGCCGTGGCAAACTGAAAACACAAACCAGCTCGCGACTTGGTTATCGCGAATTCAGATAATCATGAGAAAGACCTAAGTCGCAATTCCATTCAGCACACGGCTGTAGTTTCATGCTCAAGACTAGATTCACTGAACTGACGGGTTGCAAAGTGCCTATTCAAATGGCGGCCATAGGGTCGCTGGCAAGACCACCACTGGCTGCAGCGGTTTCAAATGCTGGCGGTCTAGGCATGCTACAATTGTCAGGGTTTACTCCAGCGCAAGCGACTAGGTCGCTGGAGGAAGTTCGGAAGCGGACGCGGGGAGTCTTCGGAGCCAACTTCATCGTTACGGAGGCATGGTATCCAGATCTGGAAGACCTTCGGGACGTTGTGGAAACCACTTCAAAACATGCAAAGGTTGTGGAGTTTTTCTATCGCCAGCCGGATTCGTCGATTGTCGAGCTGGTTCACTCGAACGGAGCGTTAGCCTCGTGGCAGGTTGGCTCGAATGATGAGGCAAAGGCCGCGGCCAAGGCTGGCTGTGATCTGATAGTTGCTCAGGGTATCGAGGCTGGTGGTCATATCCGGGGGAAGATCGGGTTGCTGTCTCTGCTTGATCAAGTTCTGGATTCTGTGGATGTACCTGTATTGGCGGCGGGTGGGATTGGTAGCGGCAGGGCTATGGCCGCAGCGTTAGCCGCGGGCGCTTCTGGGGTCCGCGTCGGGACGCGGTTCATCGTTGCCGAAGAGGCGGAGGCTCATCCTCAGTATCAGAAAGCGTTGATCGGAGCGGCGCCGGAGGATACTATGGTTACTGAGGTGTTCTCGGAAAACTGGCCCAACGCGCCGCACCGGGTTTTGCGGGCAAGCGTCGAGGCCGCTCAAGCCTTCAAGGGAGAGATCGTGGGACAGCGAAGGCTTGCATCGAGTGGGGAGATGGCGCCGGCGAAGCGTTTCGAGTCGATCACGATGACCCGGGATACGACCGGGACGCTTGAGGCCATGCCTCACTGGGCCGGAGAATCGGTCGCTAGCGTAGAGAAGATCCAGCCGGCTGCAACGATAATAGACGAGCTTGTGTCGGAAGCGGAGCGACTCCTTCACAGCTGGAAATAGAGATTCTCGCGGACACCCGAGCTGACCGACGGAAATAGTCCATATCCCCTAAACCCTATTATCGCAAACTAGGTCTCGCAGACTCCAGTAATGCTGCGTAGGCTCCGAATAGGAACATTCCGTCCCGCCCTGTCCTTCATTGGTCTCTTGTCATTCATAGCCAGTTTCTTCGGGTCACGGCTGTTTGCGACGCTGAATCCGACGATTGTGATTCAGCAGCAGGGAATTCACTTCCATCATTTCTGGTATGGAATAGCTTTGATGGGGGTTGCGGGCTGGCTTGCGATTACTTGGAAGAGTGAGCGGCTCGACCGGGCCTACGCGGTGATGTATGGTCTGGGAGCCGGGTTCATCGGTGACGAGGTCGGACTCCTGCTTACCTTCGGCAACTACCAGTCTGAGCTGACTTTTGATTTTTTCATCGGAGCAATTTCAGCTTCTATCCTGCTCTTGCTGATCATCAGGTATCGCAGCCTGCTGAAGCGGGAGGTGTTGTATCTGATGACCCGTGAAGGACTGGCTCTCCTCGGCGTGTTCGTCACAGGATTCTCCTTCATCCTGTTTGCGTTCGGGTCGTTGAGTTTCGGCACGCCTCTTGCTCTCGTTGGAATCGTCGTCATTCTGAGAGAAGTGTTTGTGAAACACGATACTGTTGTTGAAGGCAGGATGCCTAGGGGTGTCACGATTGTTGCGGCCCTTTCGATTCTCGGTGGTACAAACCTCATACTTGGCGGGGTCGGAAATGTTCTCTCTCCACCTGTCATTAGTGAGTCTGACCTCGCAGGGATAGTTCTTCCAGCCGGAACTCTCGCGTTGATCTCAACAATATTCTTGTTTCTCGCATTCGTCGCGTTGGGGCTTGGTTCTCTCAAGATCCTGACCGGGCTGGTGCTTCGGACGGGGAAGAGTTGGGCGTGGGGCCTTGGAATAGCAACGAGCATATCATCGCTTTTCTTGGACGCCTCGTCGCTAGGGGTCAGTTCAGGTTTGGTCACGGGGAACGGGATCGAGTTTCCCACCTCTATCGTCGCGATTGTCTATCTCACTAGACCCTACGTGAAAGCCTTCTACAGAAACGTCCCTAACCCCGGCCAGAAAGAAAAATTCTAATCCAAAGCAGCAAGGATTTCTTATGGAACTCGGGCGTGCGAGGGTTCTTCCTCAACCACTCTTGCGTCGCGAGATGTGCTGTGCAATACCCCCCCTCTTTTCCTAGAGGAAATTTCCTGTCTGGCATCGATAATGGGCGAATATTACAATTGAAGGCAGGGTCTGGGCTTTGATCGCAGAGCAAGTTAACGTGTAATCTAGGTTGGTTCCAGAACGATTCTAGGGCAAGCATGGACTCTCGCTTCCAGATCATGGATCGGGGCTGAAAACGGGCGATTTACGGCAAAAACCGATTCTTCGTGGAGAGCAGGGCGCGGGAAAGTCGACCACCCGGGGGATCAAGAAAAGCATGCTTATTTTTTTTCTACAGCCAAAGACGTCGTATTTTTCACCAAACGGGTTTCTGAAGCAGTCTACGAATCCGGCTCATTGTTGTCGACTCCGATCTGAAGAACAGGCTCAAGCCTGCCCCGCTCAGCAAGAATCCGCTAATGATGAATATTGGGAACAAAGTCAAGGCTGGGACGAAGCCCTTCGATCCAAACATCGGCGGCGTCTTTGGCACGTTCTTTCGAGAGTTCCTTGCTCCGTACTGTTTGAATTCGCGTAATGGGCTCCCATCATAATAAGAGAACGGGATGGCATCATCGTTTGAGGCGGGGTGTTCTTGGTCGAACTAGTCGATGGAAGCGAGAGGAAAACCAAGCTTCCAGACTTTGACAGCCTCTGGGATTACGACCATCCAGGGGCGACTGAGAGAAAGTTCCGCGAACTCCTTCCCACGGCCTTGGACTCACTAGACCTCTCATATCTGTCACAGCTTCTCACCCAGATAGCAAGAACGGAAGGCCTACAACGAAAATTCCAAGAAGCCCACAAGAGTCTCGACCGGGTCCAAAAAGCCCTGGACAAAACAGATGACAAGACAAGAGTCAGGTATCTGCTTGAACGAGGAAGAGTGTACAACTCGTCCAGAAAGCAGGAAGAAGCTCGGCCCCTATTCCAAGAGGCGCTAGATCTCGCCCTCAAGTCCAAAGACGACTTCAACGCTGTAGATGCGGCCCATATGATGGCGATTGTCGAGCCGACAGAGAAACAGTTGCAGTGGAACCTGAAAGCGCTGGACGTTGCAGAGAACTCGGCGGAAGAAAAAGTCCGGAAGTGGATGGGCAGCCTCTACAATAATATCGGTTGGACCTACTTCGAGCAACAACAGTACGAAGAGTCCCTGCTCATGTTCGAGAAAGCTCTAGAATTCCAGCGACAACAGGGCGATCCAAACAAGATCATGATAGCAAAGTGGTGCGTTGCCAAAACCCTCCGGAAGATGGATCATACTGAGGAGGCTCTGGAAATGCAGCGAGACCTGTTTGAACAATACCAGGCAGCTGGCAAGAAGAGCGGATACGTCTACGAGGAAATCGCCGAATGCTTGACAGTCATGGGCCAAGAGCAGGAGGCTGAGGGATGGTTCGCGGCTGCTTATGAAGAGCTTTCAAGGGATCCACGGCTCGCAAACGAACAGGACAGGCTGAACAGGCTCAAAGAACTAGGAAAAGCTAGCCAACCAGGAACGCCCGGAAGCTAGAACACTTTCATGAGAAGAGTCTCTTGATCGTCTCGATTGAGGAGTTAGGACTCGCAGCTCTGTTCGCTCTTGCCTTCGCAAACGGGGCCAACGATGCGGGAAAAAGCGTAGCCTCGCTGATGATGCCGGGACTTTCAGGCTCGCCTCCAAGAAAGCGCAAGCCGCTCATCTGGGGAGGATTCTTCACCGGCATTGGAAGTGTATCCGCAATACTAATCTCGGGCAGACTGTTCACCGTTTTCACCCCTCAGAGCCTTTTGCACACAACTCCAGAATCCTCTTTCGTTCTAGCAGCGCTCGCAGGCGCAACGCTATGGATTCTCGCGGCAACTATTCTTCGGCTGCCAGTTTCTTCAACTCATGCTATCATCGGCGCTCTCGTGTTGTTGGCAGTCTACCTGTATGGAGTATCGGTCATTCAGTGGGGCTTCCTACTGTACCGCGTCGTGTTGCCCCTGGCCGGGGGACCCATAGCCGCGCTCGTGGGAATCTACATCATAGATAGACTGACGCGCCGAACAGGCGTGCAGGGTAAGCCAAGGCCTCGACTGGCCAGTATCCAGCACTGGGGGTCCGGAGCCGCCGTTTCTTATGCGAGAGGGATTAACGATGCTCCAAAGATGGCGGCTCTGGGAGCGTTCTTTCTGCTCGCCAACCCCTCCGAGGCAGCCTGGGTTCCATACTCGATTGTTGCCGTAGCCGTCCTGCTTGGTTCACTGGTGCTGGGTCATCGAGTGGTGGTAACTGCTATCGGCAGGCACGCCGCGCTAGATCAGGTTCAGAGGTCGAAGGCTGGCGCGGCCACTGCTCTAGTAGTGTCAGCGGGGGCAATCTTTGGGGCACCGATGTCAACGACCCAGGTTCACGAAGGATCCAACGCAGGGATCGGCGGACGCCAGAGTGTCATCAAATCCTCGCTGAGATCAATGCTTTTGCCGTGGCTGGTGACTCTCCCCGGCGCAGGCATCTTCGCTATCGCAGTATCCTATCTCGTAGCAATGCTGTAGCAAAGATCGTCTGTCGGATAAGATCCGTGGGGTACAGAACGCCCATAAGATCACTTTCCGAATTTTTCTTACCGATTGAGCTGAGTGTTCTTGGCATTCGGCATTCTCATCGATGTTCCACTGATCGTAGGAGGCTTCCTCCTCATGTTCCGTTTCAGAAAGAAGCTTGCCCTTAACATATTGAGAGTGAAGCTTCCCCCTCTAGCACTCTATCTGATACTGTCTGTTCCATTGATCATATTCGAAGAGCAGATCGATTGCATGCCCGCATGGTGCGGCGCGGTCGCGATACCGCCCACCCTTCCGTTCATTCTTGTCGAAATGTTGGCGCTTGGAGGAATAGTACTGTGGCGGCACACCAAGAATGTCCTACGTGTTACGCTTCTTTTCAGCATCTTTGGAGTATTCTGGGAGATCTTCCTCGGAGGCCTCGTCGGAGCTCCCCTAATCGTCATAATTCTTCTCGCCCCGTACGTTGCGGTGGGTTATGCGTTCACATCGATGCTACCCCTCACAGTTCTACTCGAAAGAAGACTATCTGTCGGCAGTGGAAGCGGAACGGCGTTGACAGGACCAGTGACTTGACTATGTTCCAATTAGGGCGCGATGTCTAGAGAGTTTCTGTTATTTCAACGGGCCCGAGATTAGGTACTGTCCCTTTCGTGTCCATGTTCTCTATCGCAACAGGTTTTATCTGTTCAGCAAGATTGAACTGGAATATTCTCGAATAGAAGTACAATTCAGCCTCGTAGGATCGTTTGATATTCTCCGCTCGCCGGAAGCCGTGTTGCTCCCACTCGTAGGCAATGTATGCTACGGGGAGGCCTTTCGCTTTGACCGCTTGAAAGATCTTCTCTGACTGGTCAGGTGGTACGACTTTGTCTTCTAATCCTTGGAAGAGGATGAGAGCGGAAGATATTCCGTCAACATGGTCGATAGGAGATCTCGCGCGATAGATGTCCCGGCTTTCGGGGTAGGGTCCGACTAGCTTGTCTAGGTAGCGGGACTCGAACTTGTGAGTGTCCCTGGCCAATAGTTCTAGGTCGCTGACGCCGTAGTAACTTGCTCCGGCCTTGAACGTGTTTGTGAAGGCGAGGGCGCAGAGGGTTGTGTAGCCTCCCGCGCTTCCCCCGCGAATTCCGAGTCTCTCTGGGTCAGCCTGTCCACGACTCGCCAAGTATCGGGTGGCGTTGACGCAGTCTTGAACGTCAATGATTCCCCATTGGTCATTGAGTCTCTTACGATACTCTCTACCATGTTCAGTGCTGCCGCCATAGTTGACGTCAACGACTCCGATCCCACGGCTTGTCCAATATTGTATTTCGTAGCGAAGAGTGGATGGACTGGCGCTTGTGGGACCACCATGACTCACGACTAAGAGAGGCGGTTTTTCCTCGCGTGGTGCCTCGTAATCAGGGTTCTTTGGAGGATAGAAGAAGGCGAAGGCGGTTAGCCCATTCTCAGTAGGAAACTCAATCGCGTCTGGGACCGAGAGGTATTCCTTGCTGACAGTGATCTCTCGTGAACGATGTAGAATCTGGGTCTCTTTCGATGTGAGATCAATCTGGGCCACGGACGAGGGTTCGGTGGCTGATCCTCCAATGAGGAAAATCTTTCCGTCTTTGGTGGCTAGGTTGCCCCAGAGAAGCTGGTTGATCGGGGTCTCTATGGGTCTGAGTGTTTTCTTTGTTGGGTTGAGACTGGCTAGGTGCCAGAGCCCGTCCTTGGTATATGCACAGATGATATGATTGGAAGAGTCGAAGACGAAAGTGTGATGTCCGAATCCCCACTGGGGGAGGCCGAACTCGCCCTCCATCGGATAGAGCGGCTCGATCTGGTTGTTGCGCGAGCGATAGAGGTTCCACCATCCTGTCCTATCGGAGCTGAAGTATAGGATGCCGTCTGGAGACCATTCTGGTTGAAAGATGGATTCTTCCAATCCACCTGCAATCTTCTCGGACTTTCCGAGAGAACCGTCGGGCTTGACATCGGCAACCCAGAGTTCTGTTCCGTCCCATGGCATGTTGGGATGGTTCCACGTGAGCCAGGTTAGCTTGGACCCGTCAGGGTCGAGACGTGGTGTTGAGTAGAAGTCGTTTCCAGAAACGAGAACTTTCCCTTCGCCCGTTTTATCTAGGTCGAGGCTGACGATGGTGGTGACCGCTTGTCCGGTCTTGACGGTGTGATCCTCGCGTATTGAGATAATCCGGTTTCTCTTCCTGTCAATGACGCCGTCCGCGTGTCTCATGTCTACTGGAGGCGTTAGGGGGGTTGGGTCTCTGCCAGGGTCTTGCCGGTAGAGACGCTGGTCAGTATAGTTAGAAAAATAGACTGTTCCATTCTGGACGAGATAGCATCCGCCTCCATATTCGTGAACTCTTGTCCGGGCGCTGAAACTTGGTGGAGTGATATCCGTTAGTGTGCCATCAGGTTTTCTCTGAACGATAACGTTCCGGCCCTTATCACTCGCGCGAAGTTCGTTCCAGTAAACATCATCACCGTCAATACTAAGCTCATCGAGCGCGACATATTTTGAGGCGAGAAGGTCTGCAGTAATGGGTGATTTCCAGGAGCCATAGGGAGCTACTTGCCTAGGCATTTGAAACAGTCTCTGGACTGGGTCTCTCCGAAATAAGAGTGTACCTGAAACCGGTGACGATGTGGGCCTCGGTCTGAGCCGGGCCCCCGGGTACAATCCGCTTAACTGGCCGAAACAGAACGCGTCCTGTAGTGACGGGCGTTGGAGCCGACCGGGATCAAGGTTCTCGACGATATTCTAGGAGGAGGATTTCCGAGACCCTCGGCCGTCGGAATAACAGGCCCGGTGGGCAGCGGCAAGTCGACCCTTGTGAAGCAGATAGCCGCCGCAGCTTTGGAACATGATTTCCGCGTTCAGTACTATGCTGTTGACGAGTCTGCGGAGGACATTAAGGAGAGTATTGCTTCCTGGGGGGTTGACGTAAGCCGGTACGAGTCCGAGGGGAAGCTCTCTTTTGTCGACATGTTCGCGCTGGGAGTTGAGAGGCTTGCAGAAGCGTATCCCTTGGATCAGCCTGAACAGATCGTCGACAGTACAATGAGGTTCTCCGACCTTATCGCCCAGGGAAGAAGTTTCACCTTGAAACATCTTGGTAAGAAGACGATGGGAATAATGGACTCGCTGACGCCCTTCTTCCTCATGGTCGAGGCGAAGAAGGTATTCCAATACGGACAGGTCCTAAAGTATGCTACCCGATTCGCAAAATCAATTGGTATCGCGACTCTCCATACTCATGTGTTAGACGAGACGATTGAGAATGCGATGGTCAACTTCGCTGATATTGTCCTGGATATGGAGAAACGGAAGAGTGAAGGAGCCAGTCACGGTGGAACCTTGAAGCTTGTCAAGATGGGCAAGGCATCTCTTCCCTCAAGGGGTTACTATTACGAGATGACGCCGAAGGGCATTGACATCAGCACCGCACCAGTGTTCTAGCAACCCGTTCCCTAGTCAAGGTGTTCCCTCTCAAATCTGGTCGTAAGCCGGTCATATTCTGACTGAGCATCGATTTCGATATTATACTGGGAAAAGTAACGTGCTACATTTTCGAGGTCCCGACGTAGCAAGGGTTTGGCTTTTTCGAATCGGTGGTGTCGGTTGGGGCGGGACGAGAGGTCCACTGCCTGGGGAAAGTCGATGACGAAAATGCGATCGCGATAAAGTAACAGATTGTATTCTGACAGGTCGCCGTGAACTATGAAAGTGTCAAGGAGTCTGTCGACAATCCCCAGTGCTTGCTTTGCGTACTGTTCAGGTTCGTCAAGGTCCAAGTCCCTAAGGCGGCGTGCGTTGGTTTCGTCGCCAAGGAATCGCATCGTAAACATATTGTCAGCTCTTCTCGCCGGAGTCGGCACTGGTATTCCGGCGCGGTAGGCCTTTTCGAGCATTGTGAACTCGTTCGCCGCGATCTGGCCCATGCGATCGACCGAGTATCCAATCGCGGACTTTTTCTTGTGAGGGGTCCTGTGCAATCGGTATACTTTCAATGCCAGTGGAACTTTCTTCCAGAGGCCAACATACACGTCGGCTTCTTTGCCCGTTGCTAGGACTGATACGACTTCGTCAACTAGTCCGTTTTCTACAGCGTCCGCTCGTAGACTGTCAAGGGAGACTTCCTCCACCTCGACATACCGGCTTCTGCGCCCATCTCGGAGGTTTTTCCGTTTCCAGAAGCTCCGGGCAGACGCCAATTCCCTTTCTGACATGGTCTATTCTTTTCATCAAGGCTGCTACCGCATATGCAAAGAAACCAGGGATTCAGTAACAGTTCCAATTGGCTTTGAAAGCGAAGATTTCGCGTCTAAGCAGACTGGAGATTGTGACGATACGCTGAGAATCCGATCGGGTTCATCTTGCACAACCTCAAGGAGAGGCTTCGGACCTGCGAATATTAGACCTTTCGATCGTGACGATTTCGAAGCTTCAATTATCGATGCCCGGCTTTGTGGAGGGCGATGAGATGTGTTCCATCGGCCTTGCTTAGGGAACAATCTTCTCAACTATTTGGCGTCACCCAGAAGCTGACATGGGAGAAGAGGCAAAGGGTTGGATGCACTGGTCAACTAATGAAAAAGTCGCCGCAGTAATCCTTCTCTCAGTCCTTGCAATATTCGTGATCCTGTTCGGCCTGATACTCTATGAACCACCCACGGGGCCCGGGCTCTGCGGTTCCTTTGGAGCGACCCCTTGCCCGGGAAGGGAAGACCTCAACATCGTCACAGCAGCTGTGAACTCGTCTACAAATATGACTGTCCAGATCACAAACACGGGATCCGTCGCGATCTTTCTGGGACATCTTACTATGTCAGGAATCCGTACAGTCAGCCTTACGCGAACAACAACTGGTCAGGCCCTACAGCACCGCCCGGTCACCTCGTAACTGCTAATCTGCTTATAGACGGGAGTGCGTTCACTTTCAACTCCGGCACTTACTACACCATAACACTGAACACGTCACGAAGCAACCAGTTCATTTTCACAATCAAAGTCTCCTAAGTTTCGCATGAGATTCAAATCGCTTTCTGTCGAGTCACCCTTTTATCAAGCCATGACCAATCTTTGTCGACCATGCAATCGGTTACTAGCAAAGTGAAACCTATTCCCGAGGGCTATCATTCCCTCACTCCTATAGTGAGTGTTGATGGAGCATCGAACTTGATAGACTTCCTCAGGCAGGTGTTTGACGCGGAGGAAGAAGAGAGGTTCACCGGGTCCGATGGTCGAATCCGTCACGCCGAAGTGAGGATCGGCGACTCAATCATAATGATAAACGACGCAACCCCAGAATTCCCAGCTGTCCCTGCAATGATCAACGTTTACACGGAGGATGTTGATGCGGCCTACAAACGAGCACTGGGGGAAGGTGCAACCTCGCTGAGAGAACCGTCTGACCAGTTCTACGGAGACCGGACAGGAGGCATCAAGGACCAGTTCGGAAACCAGTGGTGGATCGCCACACACGTGGAAGATGTGCCCCAGGAAGAGCTAGAGAAACGAATGAAGGCACGCGAATCCCAATAGACAGTCCCGTCACAACTGTTTTTGAAGCGAGTTACCTCTGGGAGGGACCCGTGGCCGGAACGCCGGAGAGGTCTGGTCGGGGTTGACGAAGTGTCTAGTGGGCTAAGGATTGGACCTCTTCACGCAGTTCCCGCGGGACGCTTTTGTTGAAGTTCTGGGTGGCGAGTTCATCTATTGCATCCAGATGGGTTTTCGCTTGGGCTTTCAGCAATGAAGCTTCCTCGCCTATGCTCTTGACTCTCGATTCCAGCGATTGCTTCGAAGCTCGGGATCTAGTGTATTCTGCTCGTAGGTCAGATCGCTGGGATCTGAGATGCCTCACGTTGGGGGAGCGTAGAATCTGACTCCTCGCCGCAAAGGCTTCTCTAGCCTCTTTCTGAATCGGTCTGAGTGACCCGTTTATGATCCGTTTCGCCCTTTCGAGGGTCTTTCTCGCCTTTTTCTCGCCGAGCGGTAGCCTGTTTGATTCAATGGATTCGCAAAGGCCCTCGAGCAGGTCAGTTAGTTCCGGATAGCCGTCGGATTCCTTGGCCAAGGTCGTCAATGGAGTTTTCACATATCGCGTCAATACTTCTATTGCCTGAAGATGGGTATGCACTTCTCCCCTATGATGCAACGACAGAACCTTCGCAAATACTCCGCCCAGTCTGGACATTTCTTCGTTCAAGAGCCTCTTTCTCAGCGCTTTGAGTTCCGCTTCTTTGGCATTGAGAGTATGAATCTTGGAATCAGATTCAATCCGTTCGATAGCTTCTAGAAGCGAACCCTCGTTGTAGGCAAGTTGCTGAATCTCCTTTTCGAGCTGGACGCGGGAACTCTCAAGATTCTGTAGCGTCGTGAGATTCTCAACAAGGAGCTTGGAGCGTTCTTGTATTTGGTCACGGATCGACGTGATATCCCGGGTCCTTGTCCGGAACTGGGACGTCTGGTGATTGACGCGCTGCAACCCCTCTATCTCTGCTCTGAGCCATCCTCTCTCTGAAGCGTAGTGTGAACCCATCGCTCTCACCGACTCGTTGTAGCTTGAACCAGCCACCCGCAACAGTCTCAAAATGCTCGTCTCCAATTTCGATATCGAATCACTTGGATTTGACTTCAGAAACTCGCCGCTTGCAGTGACGATCTCTCCGGAGACCCGGTTTAGTGCCATGGCTGCTCGAAGCCGTCGGGAATCGCCAAGGCCAGACATGTCATATTTGGTGTTTCGAATGAATTCTCGGCATCGACTTTCCAGAGATGAGGCTAATGAAAGAGCGGCCTCGGCTAACTGTCTTGTTTTAGCCTGAACGGGTTTCAGCTGAGGGTCAATTACGGAGCCTGTCCAGTGTTGGAGAGCCTTCTCGACATCTGCAGCCTTCTTGCCCTCTTTCATGGTTTGATTGGCCTCTTACGCTGTTCGGAAAGCCTAGGAGGGATTGTTTGGCTCTAGTTGCCACTTGAGATTCTTGTGCCATTTCTGTAGGGACAAGTAGAAGAGTATTGAGAGAATGAATCCGGTCAGCCAGAATCCCGCAAACGCGTAGTCGGAAGGGTATTGGCTTGCCACAGCTGCTCCAACCACCAATCCTAGAAGTGTGGAGAAGAAGCCGAGGACAGCCTGATTGATTCCCCGACATCCTTGTCCCCGAGGGCGCTAAGATATGCGATTGCGGCTGTGAACATGAAGACGACTAGGATTACAGAGAAGTACGCTCTGACTGTAGTTGAGGAAGCGGAGCCGATCTGGAAGTTGCTCACCGAGACAACGATCCCAAGGAGGCCGGCGAGGCTTGCAAGAAATGCGAGGAGTTTGAGTTCCTCGTCGCGGTCGAGCATCGTAGCCTTCCCATAGGTTCTCTACATAAAAGTGAGAACCCACACTTTGGCGAAATTGGTTTCACGTTGATGTCGACAAGTCTACGCGAGCATCTTCCTTGAATGAGCCGTATTAGTTCGGGAGAGAATGACAATAATCATTGCCAATACGCACCCAATAGAAATAGGACAATACCTAAGCTGCTCAGAATCACCTCCCATCGATCCACGTCGTAATAGTGCTCTCCCCGGGCCCAATGTTCCCGGAAATTCCTTCTCCAAGCACTGTAGCCCGCGGTTGAAAAAAACATCACTACACTCCCGAGAAGTAGCCAGACATTAGGCAACCCAGAAGTCCGCTAAGAAGATAACCGAGAAACTATCTAAAGTGAGTGGTCAGGATTCCTAAAATTCTCGCGATTGATCTAGCGTATATGAGCAGTTCTACGCATCAGCATCCGAATGCAAGCTAGCGTTAAGCATCACGATGCTTACCCGCGTAAATTCCCTGTAGGTGCCGTCTGAGTCTGGGAAAGTATGGTAGTGGAGGCCTTGTCGGCGCTGTCCGCGAAACTAATCAGATAGGTGACGATGACGGCGAGTAGGAAAGCGTTGGTAAGATGGACAACAACTGCGACGCCAGATCCAAAAGCGAACAGTCCCAGTATCCCTTGGACGACAAAGTCGACGATGACCGCGAGAGCTACTTTGAACAGGGTGGAATTGACACCGAAATCTCTGCGCGCCAGCACGGTCGAGACTATGAGCACTATGAAGGTTAGCGTTCCCCAGACTAGGTGATACCTAACATCCCAGCCTAGAACGAAAGAACCGCCTCCAAGAATAACCTGAACGAATATCATCATTCCAACGAGGTTCGCGGGCTATCCGAATCTGACGGGTACTCTGCAAGACTTTGAGACAGTGCTTCTCTCAGGATTTCAGATTTTTCCTATTTACGAAAGACCTCAGCGATTGAAAGTCTGATATTCGTGATGGCTACTAACTTGTATCATGCTTGTCAGGGAACTGCTCCGGCTGAACGTTGTGGCACTCATTGCTGCGAGCTTATTCTTCGTTAGTACACTCTTTCCTTGGTGGGGTCTCGATATTTCTGGCCCTACCTATGGAATATCCTATTCACTCCGTTGGAATATGTGGATTGGACCCCTTGTCATGCTAGGTCCTCCTCCACAAGCATATTCTTGGGTAGACTATCTGAACCAAGTCCTCTCATCGGGAACGTCCATTATTGGCACACTTGCGTTGGGCACGGCGGTTCTCGCCTTTGTAGGAAGAAATCTGAGACGTACTCGTTTTCTTGCAGCCGGATTGGCTTCTTCGGTCATGATCACGCTCCTCTATGTCTCAGTCGTCTATTCATCTGTGAGAGCAGGGCTTAGCGCTTGGTCGGTCGATTGTATTTCGGGAGTGTACGGAACATGCACTAACGGTCCGCCCCCTGCTATTACGGAGACGTGGGGTTTCCAAACAGGATTCTACATTTACTTAGTCGGAATTGCCGCGGCGTTTTGCGCTCTTGTTTACGACCGATGGGTGCTTCAGAGAGCAATTGACCGTGCGGCAGCTGAGGAGTTCGAGCGTTCCCTTCATCTTCCTCCCCGTTAGGCTAGGAAGCAGTTCTCACTGTCAGAGGTCGCTTTACCTTCATGTAGGGTAAAGGGTGGACGATGCTTGGGGTCCACTTTTCTCCCCATCTTCGATACGAAGATAGGATATCGCTTAGGTCTCGTCCTTTCTCTGTGAGGCTGTAGACGACTGAGAAGGGTTCTGTGCCGGTTACTCTTCTCTCAACGATTCCCATACTCTGCAGATACTTTAGAGTTCTAGAGAGAGTTCGCGCGTTCAGATCATCAGGCTTGCCCTTCCGGAGTAAGTCGTTGAATCGAAGCGGGTTGTCGAGGAGGTAGTATGAGATGAGGATTCTCCACTCTGAGCCTAGCTTCCTTACCGCTTTGATGACCGCGCATATGTCTCTCCTGCAAAGTTCACTTTTCCCGGAAATGATGCTTGAGATATCGGGTTGGCAGCTCGACGCCAGCTTACTCAATGTTATCTACTGAAACAATGTTAGCCCGAGATATAAGCAACAAAGGGACATCGACGTTAGTTGACACCTGAAGAAGTTGCGAGAAAATCCATTGATGCCTTCAACCGCCACGATAAGGTGGCTTATGCGGCTCTCATAGCATCCGATGCAGTTGTTCATGACCCAGTGTATCCCAAGCCATTACGAGGAAAGACCGCGATCATGAACGACCTGGATGCTTCCTTTACTGCCATTCCTGATGTCCATTACGAAATCGTGAGACTCTTAGCCAAGGATAGAGACGCGGTAGTCGAGTTCAAGATAACTGGGACGCACACCGGCTCTATCGAAGGGTCTTCAGGGACTATACCCGCCACCAATAGAAAGGTCAGCTGGACAGGGGCAGAATTTCTCCGAATCGATTCCAAGGGTCTGATCATCGAGGAAAGGAGATACTTCGACTCACAATCTTTGCTAAGACAATTTGGACTTGTAAAATAGCCAGGTTATCTTTCCCCAAGAACACTCTTCCTAAGATAACATTCGGGTCCGCTGTGGACTTGGATTTCCGCTCGGAATTATTAGCATCTCGCGCATATTACCGCTACTGAGAAAAAATGAACAATATTTGCACAGGATCTCGCACACATGACGTAAGTTGCAAAATGGCTGGATTATCCTCCAGCCGACTCGACGTTCGCTCAACCAGGCTCTTGGACAAATTGCGACTGATACCAAGTGAATCGGACGATTCGCGAATAGGATTCTATCATGGAGGAGCGCAGATTCGAGCGTTCCATGATTTCCATAACTCGCGTATTATGAAGAAAATGCAGCCGCGAATAGAGTACTGGAAATACTCCGCCCAGGGTTACGCGTTGAGGAACTCGATCAGATAGGAAAGTTGACCTTGAACAGTGAGTAGTAAGAACAGTGCAAAGTGGCCGGTCATGCCCGGAACGTATCAGGTAGGCGATCCGAATGGACCGGTCGCGGTATGTGCACTCACCTCGGAACGCCTGATCAGTCCGCTCGTTGCGCTTCCTGGAGTGGCCATTGCAGGCATGGTCTACACGGCTAATCTTGGCATCACACGGATTATTGTCAACATCACGTCGAATCCTGCTATACGTTTCCTGCTCATCTGCGGCAAAGACTCTGCACTGTTCAAGCCGGGACAATCCCTTGTCGCTCTATCAGAGAAGGGCATTGATGACAAGCGACGGATCATCGAGGCGGCCGGCTACGATCCCGTCCTGCCATCGATAGACCCTGGGCAGGTCGCGCAGTTCAGGCAACAGGTGGAAATTCTTGACTGGACTGGAGAAGAAGACCTCCAGGTTCTACAGGACCGAGTGAAGAGTCTCTCTGATCGTAACCCAGGCGTCTTCGTGACGGGACAAAAAGAAGCGGGTATCGCTAGAAAGGTGGAGGAGTTTGTGTCCATTCGGCCGGGTGGGCAGCGCGAGCCGTTGCTGTACGATCCGAAAGGATACTTCGTCATAACGATCGAGCCGGAACAGGGGGAGATTCTTCTACGACACTATCTGCCTAATCATACGCCCGCTCATGAGATGCGGGGACGTGGAGCAACTTCGATGCTACTCGGTCTCTTGCGTGATGGACTTGTCACACAACTGAGCCATGCAGGCTACCTGGGCGAGGAACTGGCGAAGGCGCAGACTGCATTGCAGTTCGGATTACGATACGATCAGGATCGACCTTTGAGGCCACGCGAATCTCCAGCTCAACCTTTAGCAGAGGGAACCAAAACCGAGACGCCAGGGCATCCGAAGATACCCCCAGTCCCGGTTCTCACTGTGAAACAACTAGGGGAAATTGCTCCGGGAACGTTGGTGGACCTGTTTTTCTCGGTAACAGATCTGCCGAGGGAACAGGTTTTGGGAGGAGTCTTCCTTCTCCCTGATGAAACGGGAACTAATCAGGCATTCCCTCTAACCTCTCAGCGTCTCGAGGTTGAATGGGGTCCGACGAGCAAGTTGATCATGGGCGGAGCAGATGATCTAGTTGTGGGCGCTCTCCTGCGGGTTGTCGGCAAGTTCGGTGAGAACAATCTGGTTCATGGAGAGCAGCTTGTTGTCCTGACTCGTGTGGCTAAGGTCCTAGGACAATGATTGGAAGAGAGGTGACAGTGTGAGTATGTCTGATGTTGTGATAAAATCGACTGAGAACGGGCCGAACCTCGTTATTGTCGAGGGGAAGGTCGTGCAAGCCTGGTGCAGATGCGGCGGGTCCACGCTGACGCCGTTCTGCGATGGTACGCACAAGAAAAACGGGTTCATGGCCAAAACGCACGAGGTTAAGGTCCGTTAGGGAAGTCCAGGGGAAGTATTGCGACTGTTGACATCAGGTCGCACAAGCTGGTTCTGGAAAAGAGTCTAGTACTCATAGTCTGACGAATAGAGGAACACAGTAGTCATTACACCCGATCGCCTGCTCGCCCCAGTGTTCTCGCAATGACTAGCCGAGCTGGGGCCCGGAATAACTGCCTAGCATTCTTGTTCCTCGGGCTTGCCCTTACCTCGACCAGTCCCGTATGGGTCCATGCTGATACAGCGCCTTCCGGAATATTCAGAATTACCTTGATGGTGCCTCAGCCGAATCAGGCCCGACAGGCCTGGTCGTTGCTCGTCCAGAGCAATCTTCAGGCGTTGGGCATCGATGCGCAGAGAGTCGTTCTTGACTGGCCCACGATATACGATAGAGCGCTTACCCCTGACTCTGATGTTCTCGGGAGAAGCTACGACAATGGCGGTTTTGACGCGCTATTTCTCGGCTATGCTCTCGGAATAGATGCCGATCCATATTCCTACTATCACAGTTCACAGTTCGCTCCGATAGGGTACAATTATTACCTCTGGAATAACACTCAGGATGATCAGCTGACTGCACAGATCAAGCAGACAGTCGACAAAACACAGCGGTTAGACTTGGTGAAGCAATGGCAGGCGCTCATGTATGACCAGCAACCCTCCGCCACGATACTCTACACGAAGGAAATTGTTGCGTTTGATTATACCATGCCGAATGCCCAGTACGTGTTCAGCACCTACCACTCACCATATTGGCCGCCTATCGAACAATTGTCGATGCTAGGCGGGTCTACGACCGGCTCGATCACCCTTGCCCAGACGGCACCGGCTCCATCGGAAGGTTTCAACCCGACTGTAAGCAGCTCCTACTATGATCAGACCGTCTATGGAGCAATGTTCAGCGCATTAGCGCAGAGAAATGATACGATCTTCAAGAACATGATTCCACAGCTGGCGACAGGCTGGTCTGTTGCATCGGACCAGAAGACTTGGACTGTATCGTTGCGTCCTGGGGTGACATGGCATGGCGGGGTTCCGTTCAACGCGACAGATGTCAAATTCACATTTGACGCGCTTCAAGATGATACTCTGGCGGCGGCCAATGAGGCATTCATCAAAGGAATAGTCGGCGGGAAAACCGATGTAGCAATTGTGGACCAGTACACTGTCAAGTTCACTCTTCCGAATCCCTACGCCTACTTCGTGGAGAATATTCTCACCACTCCGATCATTCCTGCACACGTGTTAGCGAGTGTTCCGTATGCGAGCTGGAGGACGAACCCGTTCAACACCGGGATTGGAGGCGGGCCTATCGGAACGGGGCCGTACAAGTTCGTCAGCTATAATTCCACGACTGAGACAAATCATCTGACAAGGAATGATAACTACTTTGATTTTCCGCAGAACGGGAAGACTGCGCTTCAGAGCCGGGGAGCTTTTCAGGTAAAGGACTATTACGTCAAGCACATAGCGAGTGCCGATAACGCAGTTTCTGCCCTCCAGACAGGGTCGGTAAGCATTCTCGATTCACAGTACTCTCTCGAGACCCAGACGAGTTTTCTCGCCACCTGGCCGGCGAGCCAGTGGACGTCCTACGACGCGTTCGGGGTCCAGGAGCTAGGCTTCAACATGAAACACCCAATATTTGGAACAGGCGTCAATACGCCACTAGGCACTAGTGATCCTTCGAAAGCCTCTCTTGCCGCCAAATATGTTCGCCAGGCTATCAGCTACGCGATCCCTAGAGACCTGATAATACAACAGCTTCTCGGCGGATACGGTAACCCCGGGATAACAACTCCAGTCGTCGGCAATTACCGGACAGGCTTCGCCGTCACCGACGGATTCAACACCGCCCTCACCCCTTACAGTTTCAATCTCACGAAATCCCGACAGCTACTGCAAGCTGCTGGCTACTTCCCTGCCGCACCTCCAAGCATCTGGGAAACGTGGGGATTTGCCGTCGCTATTATGCTGCTAGCCACGGCCGTCACACTTGCGGCCCTCTTCGCGGCAGAGGTCAGGCGAAACCGTCCCGCCCGCTCAATCTCCTCAACGCTACAGCGGCCCTCACCGTCATCGAGCAGTCCGAATCGTCCACTTTCAAGTGGTTCCTAGCCGACCTCCCTTAGCAGGCCGCGAACCACCGTGGATCGTAGAGAACCTTCGCCGTCGATCAAATCACGAAGAGCGGCAGTCCCTAGAATTAGGACGCACCTAATCGAGAGAATCACGAAAAAGACAGAAAGCTCAGAATCACTTGAGAGTAGAGTCTGTTCTTGGATGCAATACGAGAAACAGATTCGAGCCAGCGAGAGAGATGATCGGCTAGGCTATCGGAGTTGGTAGATTCTGGGTCTGTAAAGAAGACAGAGAAAGGATCAGGGAAATATCCGAAAGGGGAATATCACATCAACCCGTACGTGATGAATGATATTCTGGATGAGATTCTCTCATCACGGGCCTCAGCTTCGACCCCGCAACAGGGTGAACAATATCCAGACGTTGGTAAACACGAGAATCTCACTGATGCGATTACTAGCTTGTTGCAATCGCCGTGGGGAAAGATGCCTAGAGATTGGAGAGAGATTCAGCTAGCACGACGACACAACTCTATGATTTTCACTGATGGAAGCGTTACGGGAACTCTTACCCTGATGTATCAGAACCACAGACTGAGGAGAATCAAGGAAGGTCGGGCCTTCAAGTATTTGGTTCCATAGTAAGGTGAAAGGGAATGGAGAATGAAATCATCGTTGGAGTTCAGTCCGGCAACGTAACATTCAGTTTCAAGACCGACCGAGAAGGAAGTAATCTGAAGGAGGGCTTTGAGGCTGTTAACCAGCATATCACTTCCCACAAAGAACTACTGCAGAGAGCCGCCAAGGACTTCCCGTTATCTGTACCCGCCATTTACGAACAAACAATAATTTCGCTGAACTAGCTCAGTGTTCCGCCAAACGAGAAGGAAGCTATTCTCAGTCATATTGATGACATGAATCGATTCGATCTCTTTTTGCTTCTGCTCCATTATGCCAAGAAACCATTGAGCTATGACCAAATATTGTCCCTCTCAAAAGAACTCGGCAAACCAATCAAATACAACTGGTTGGATTCCGAACCACACTGATCTGAGCGCAGGGGCTTCATCATGTCAGCCCCTTCCGGAAAGAAAGAGAAGCTCTATTCTTTGACTGAACGCGGCAAGAAGAAGGTTGAGTCTACGCTTGAAGCGCTCGAGAGTAAGGCGGCCTCGTAAGCAACGCTAACACCTTCAGCGCGGCACTTGTTTTTGCCAATGAATTAGTTGCCTAGCGATTATTGGCTTCGAGTCGGTAGTAGTTCGAGGTATGAGTGTGTTAGGATTTTTGTGACGCTTACTAGGTCGTTTATGCGTACGTGTTCGTCTATTCCGTGAATGTTGCTGTCTTGTCTGCATGCGCCTAGCACGGTTACGGGTATGCCTAGTTGGGTGACAGTTGCCATGTCAGTAGATCCCTGACTTCCAGCCGGGGGCGTGTCTCGTCCTAGAACTTTTCTCGCTTCTTTCCTAACTACTTTGACAAGCTTGTGGTTTGGAGGTGTTATCATCGGCTCATATCCGAGAATCTTCTTCATCGAGACCTTTGCTGGACTATCTTTTGCAAACTCCCTGACGATCTTGCTGATCTCTCTTTCGACTATCTCAGCTTTCTCTTCTGGTATGAATCGCCTATCGACTAGGACCTCGCATGTATCGGGTATTATGTTGCCTTTCAGGCCGCCCTTGATCATGTTGATGTAGAGGCCTGGCCGCATCTTCTTCGTCCCGTACATCGGCTCCGCCGGAATCTTCGATTTTCTCTTTCCAACTTCCTGACCTAGAACCTTCAGTTTTTCGATCAAACTAGCCGCCTCCTCGATTGCGTTGATACCTGTCCATCCGCGTCCCGAATGCGCTGCCACCCCTTTCACAGTGATGACAAACTCTGAATCACCAAGAGCCGCGACATGTAGCACTTCTATCCCGCTATCAGCGGAAAGGCAATAGTCGATATCCTTCGTGATCACATGCTTATCGACAAGATGATTGACACCGGTATACCCTCCCACCTCCTCATCAGTTGTAAAAGTCGGAATAATCGACCCGGCAAACTTCGCACTAGTCTCCACTAACGCTTTCAACGAAAAAATCGTACAAGCGTCAGACCCTTTCATGTCAGCCGCTCCCCGTCCGTAAATCTGGCCATTCCTTATTGTGGGATCAAACGGGTCGTTTGTCCATCCTGACGGGTCCGCGGGGACAACATCCACATGCCCGTTGAGAAGTATCTTCGGACCTTCACCCTCGCCCTTGAGAGTCGCATACGTATTCGGCCGGGGGCCCTTCAAGCCGACCTCAGGGCTAACCCTTCTTTTGATCGTGGTCTCGGGAATATGGCTTACAGAAGGCGTAACACCCAGCTCTTTGAGCTCCTTTGCAAGAACCTGCGAGATCTTGGGATAGTTCAGACCCGGAGGAACAGTCGTATCAATACTGACGAGGCGGCAGGTAAGATCGACTAGGTCCTTCTTGTGAGCATCTATCCATCGGTCAACTTGTCCGATAACAGCTTGAGAGGGCAAGGAGGGTCGACTGAAGGACGGCTTACATGTTAATTGTTCTTTCGGATGTTCTTCTTCGTCGAAGGTCGGGCGATTGAGTTCACAGGTCAAGAACCGCTTTCTTCTTGCGGCTTACCTAGTAAGTCTGCCCACTACTGGGGAACAATTCTGTACGGATTAGGCTCTACCCATCTTTGGTCAGGTTTTCCCTTTGTCTGGACTGATTGCCTACTAATCTTGGCTCTTCCATTCCACGGCCGGTGCGGCTACTATTTCGATTGGTTCGCCTTTTCAATGGACGTGGTCTTCTACGCAGGTTGGGGATACGTGTTACTCGGCTGTTACAAACTTCTCCGAAACGCTAGACATAGTCCCGCAAACCTCTCTCCACCAGCGCTCTAAGCTAGGGACATAACTACTCTCTAGCGCGAGTCTTTTGTCTCGCGGCTCCAGTTGTTATTGTGAGAAGGCCTCTCAACAATTTTCTCAGCTCCTTCTGCAACTCCAGCCATTCCTGGAACTGCTTGTCTGATAGAGATATCATCGTGGCGACGTCTGCAAGTTCTTGTTTGCCCAGAAAGTCGACATCTTCCAGCTTCGACACTTTCTCTTCTAGCTCTTGTCTGTCGCCGAAGGTCTCGATTTTTCCTTGAGTCTTGATAATCTGCGCAACGATGTATTCCTCAACATGGACCTTGATTCCTAACTTGTCCAGCGACAGCAAAGTGTCTCTCAACCGCTGCTCAGCCTGCGCCTGGTTCTTGCCGCTCGTTCCCCAGGAAAACGAGAAGACCTCTGCGGTTGCTCGATAGTATGTTTCTATAAAATTGTCAACTCTATCCTCCCGCGTAACCTCAACCATCTCAACAGGCAACAATTTCTTGATGTGATGGTAGATGGCTTGGGGGGTCATTCTGAGCTCTTCGGCAATCTGGCTGATGGTGAGTTCTCGAGCTCGGAGCAAGTAGATGATCCGACGCCTAGTCTCGTCTCCAAGAAGTTCCATGGCGACTGGGTCAGTGATCATCTTGACCGGTTTCATTCTCGCAACCTAATCCGTTAGGTGTTGAAATCCCTATTCTTACAGTGGCGATAGCGTTATTAGTAAGCAGTTGTTTTTACGCTAAAGCAAGGATTTGAACGTAAAGTGACAATGACACAACAACTCTCCAAACCCCAATCAACCAAACAGATCGCCAACCGTCTCGTCAACGAATGCCTACAAGTCCAACCAAACGAGCAAGTAATCATCGCCTCGTGGGATCACACCCTCGAATATGCCACCGCGCTAGCACTGGAAGTCGAACACGCGGGCGGTATCTCTACCTCGACCCTCATGGGCAACGATTTCTACTGGGCATACCTCAAAGAGGTCCCAGAGGAACAATTCACCCGTCGACAGAAAGGCTTCCTCTCCCTTCTCGACCAGACAGACGCAATGATCCAGCTCGGCGGACCCAAAGATCCATCAAACTTCCCGACAGTGCCAGGCGAAAGAACAGGCAAGATGTTCGAAGGACAAAAAGCCATAGGCGACAAGTTCCTCGAACGAAAAATCCGCGTCCTCAACCTACCAGTCGGACTAGTAACGCCCGAACGAGCAAGGACATACGGATTCGACTATGAAAACTGGCAACGCGTCACAACCAACAGCCTCGACGTCGATCATGACAAAATCTCGGCCCAAGCCGCGAAGATCGAGTCAAAACTACGAAACGCCACCAACGTCAGAATTACGGCGGCAAACGGCACCGACCTCCAGCTCAAACTCAAGAACCGGCCAGTACACATCCACGATGGTATCATAGACAAGACCGATCTTGACAAGGGAACACTCTTCGAAGCACTTCCCGCCGGAGCAATCGAACTGGCACCCGATGAGACAAGCGCTCAGGGAAAAGTGCTCTTCGACCAGCCAACAGCACTCGCCGGAAAGGTCCTGTCAGGTCTACAACTGGAATTCCAGAACGGACAACTGACAAAGTACACGGCACAGGCCAATCTTGACTCTTTCAAGTGGCTCTACGATAACGCATCAGGCGACAAGGACCGCGTCAGTAACATTGCGATAGGTCTCAATCCGAGAGCAGAACTGATCGGGTTCTTCAACGACCGCGTCGTCCAGGGCACCGTCAGCATCGGTATCGGAGGCAACAAGGGCATCGGCGGAACCAATGAGACACAATTCGGGCATGAAGAGACCCTCAGAAAACCAACACTAGCAGTGGACGGCTACACACTGGTCAATAACGGCAAGATCCAACTCTAGACCACGATTCTTAGAAAATAAATCTCCCAATTTTTTCTTTCATCTTACAATGCAGGAACCGAGGTTCCGGTTCAGTAACCCCAGAACTGGCACTAGAATACCATTCGAGCTTACAAGAAACGGGCTCTTCCTCCCGGTTCGCATTAACAGCTCTCCGCCTCTAGACTCAGGCGCATGGAACTTCAGTGCACCCGGATTGCGTAGGTCCTGCCTCTAGCTATCAACGTATGCCAGAATCCTCTCTTGGCTATCTGCGAACTGTCACAAACCGTTTTATCGCGCGAGAATCTGCCCTCGTTGAGGATTCGAAACTTGCAGGTTGTCACTTCTAGGGGGAGATTCGATATTAGCGAAACAGCGGTCAAGGAACTGAAGGGAAACATCCGAGGAGAGCTTCTCACATCCGACTCTCCTGGTTATGACAAGGGGCGAACAATCTGGAACGCCATGATAGACAAACGGCCGGCGCTCATTGCGCGATGTGCCGGAGCTGCCGATGTAATACATGCCGTGGATTTTGCTAGAGAGAACGACTTACTAGTCTCCATACGCGGTGGCGGCCATAACATCGCCGGCAACGCGGTGTGCGACGGAGGACTAGTGATCGACCTCTCGCCGATGAAATCGGTGCGGGTAGATCTGAAAGAGCGGCGTGCATTTGTTGAGCCAGGTGCGACTCTAGCGGACTTCGATCACGACGCCCAGGTCTTTGGGCTAGCCACGCCCTTGGGAATAAACTCGACTACGGGCGTGGCCGGGCTCACTCTTGGCGGCGGTTTTGGGTGGCTCAGTCGAAAATATGGAATGTCAGTGGACAACCTCGTATCAGCGGACGTGGTGACAGCCGACGGAAAGCTGGTCCGAGCAAGTGCCAGTGAGAATCCGGACCTGTTCTGGGGCATCCGCGGTGGCGGCGGGAACTTTGGCATCGTCACTTCCTTCGAGTTCCAATTGCATCCCGTTGGTCCTACTGTGTTCAGCGGATTGATTGTTTTCCCCTTCGACGAAGCCAAGACGGTCTTGAGGAAATATCGAGAGTTCGTCGAACACATGCCGGACGACCTGAGCATTTGGGTAGTCTTGAGAAAGGCACCACCCTTGCCATTTCTGCCAGCTGAAGTCCACGGGAAAGAAATCGTCGTGTTCGCCATCTTTTATGCTGGAGATGCTGCGAAGGGCGAGAAACTGATCGCTCCCATTCGGAGCTTCGCAAAGGTCCTTGGTGAACATGTGGGATCTCAGCCCTATGTGATGTGGCAGCGCGCCTTTGACCCCCTTCTCACCCCCGGCTTCCGAAACTATTGGAAGTCGCACAATTTTTCGACCTTGAATGACTCGGCCCTCGACTCGATGATCGAGTACGCGGGCAAGCTTCCATCACCCCATTGCGAGATTTTCATCGGGCTCGTAGGGGGTAAGGCTTCGCGGGTTGCATCGGACGAGACAGCCTATTCTCAGCGGGACGCCAAGTTCGTGATGAACGTCCATGGCCGATGGGAGACACCGAACGAGGACCAAAAGTGCACTTCCTGGGCCAGGGCATTCTTCAAAGCATCCGCACCGTATTCCACAGGTGGGGTCTACGTCAACTTCATGACGGCGGAGGAGACCGACCGAATCCAGGCCGCCTACAAGCCAGCAGTATGGAAACGTCTCGTAGAAGTCAAAAACAAGTGGGATCCGAAAAACCTCTTCCACATGAACCAGAACATCAAGCCTTCAGTCTAAGAGCGTCCGCCAGGCAACCGGACGACTTGTGTCACCGCCACTAAAGCTGCGTTAGAGTAGCAGTAGGGTCCATTTCCATGAAACGGAAGCAGCTTCGCTTCTGACCTTCAGCGTCATTGCGCGTCCCTAAACAGTCCATGTGTATTATCCCGTTCGGTTTCCTAGGTAGAACAAATACTCCTTGAGTCACAGCCGCGGAATTACAACTACAGGCGTATCATCTTATATCCAGATGACGGCGTGCGAGCATTCTGATTCCCTGTTGGTTGTCAAGACGAAATGGAATATTGATGCGGAATATATCCAGAGCTGTAATTGTGACTGGGGATGTCCGTGCAACTTTGACGCGCTTCCCACACATGGTAATTGCGAAGCACTTGTAGCCTACAGGGTGAGGAAAGGAAAGTTCGGCGATACCAAGCTTGATGGTGTAGTTTTCGCCGAGGGTCTCTGGTGGCCGAAGGCCATACATGAAGGAAACGGTATCGGAGCTCTCTACATCGACGTGAGCACGACCCTTGAGCAACGGAAAGCTGTAGAGGCGATTTTCAGCGGCAAGCACGGAGGAGGAGTCTTCGAAGTATTCCCCAAGACCTGGGCGAAAACACTCCCGACGAAGGTCGTTAAGGTTGAATTCCACTATAACGGCTACAACAGCTGGTTCCAGGTTGACGGCATCGGAGAAGTTCGCTCATCACACATTACAAATCCTGTGACGGGTGAAAAGTTCAAGGGAACAGTCGTCCTCCCCGACGGGATCAACTGGAAGAAGGCGATTGTGACCAACATCAAGAAATGGTGGATAGGAGACAGGGAGATTCATGCTAAACATGATAACCGGGCGGGGTTCGTCACCATCGTCAAGATAACCGACAAGGGCTGCATCGGATAAACAGAACACGTTCGAGTCTAAGACATTTCCAGCCTTGCAGGTCCGTACTCTAGGGACAACACTTCGCGCGCTCCCACGTGTAGCCTACGTTCTCGGCGCGACACTAGGGGCCCTGTCAATTCTCTCTTGGCTAGTCGTCGCCAACGCTAACATGCCCATGACTGGCATGCTCGACCCCGCAGCCCTGCTCTTGTTCACTGCGATCTGGGGAGTTGGAATGGTAGCTATGATGTTTCCATCTCTCATCCCAATGGTCTACACACTATCAGTGTCGGCGCGAAAGCCCCCAGAAGCCGAGACCCCCACCACGCCGTACAAGACAGGCGTCTCAACCAGCTCCGGTCTCTTCGTTCTCGCGTACGTCGCCATCTGGATCATCGTTGGGACTGGACTCTACCTCGCAATCTCCGGCCTAGACTTCACAGCCCTACCCACCGGTGTTGTCGCCTTCGGCCTCTGGGCAGGCCTAGTCATGATTCTCGTAGGCCTCTACCAATTCACCCGGTTCAAGCACAATGCGTTGATGAAGTGCCGTAGTCCGATGACCTTCCTGCTAACACGGTGGCGGGGCGGAAAGACCGGGGCCGCGCTGATGGGGGCCGACTACGGACTATTCTGCACTCGGTGTTGCTGGGCCCTGATGGCCGGGTTGTTGACCGTCGGAGCGATGAGCCTCCCGTTGATGGGAGTCTTCTCAATAATCATATTCACAGAGAAGATTGTCCCGTTCGGTGCTGTGATCTCGAAGCTCGTAGGAGCAGGCTTCCTCGCAACAGGCATTTTCCTACTTACAACAATATTCTAGATCAGTGGAATCGTTCCTAGCCCAGCCTGTGCCCTCGGAGCCAAATATCTTAGTCAGTTAGGACTGATGAGGTGATTGCGTCGACTACTATTGCCGTCGCGTCCGTGCCACTGCAGTCAAACTCAACCTGTCTTGACGCCTTAGTTATCGTGTAGTCGACTTCGAAGTTACCGTTTGGAGCTGTTATCCTCGTGAACCCTGATGGGGGACGGTATCCTGCTGGCGAGCTTGAGTAGCCTCCGCACCCTGGAGTGTCATTGATCTGTGTTGCCACTATTACAAAGTCTGCGCCGGAGGAGTGTATTGAGGCAGAACATGTTCCCGGGTTCGTGTTAGCGTCAGCATGACAATAACCGCATACTTCACTTGGGCAGGACACTGTTGCGGGAACAGATTTGTTCTGATCGTAGATCGTCGAGGTGTCAGCACCTGAGATACCGAGAACTTGCATTCCGCGAATTGTGTAGCAGCACTGATCTGGAACAACCGTAATATTATCAGAATTCAGAGGCGAGATCGATACTGCATAGTATTCCCGGATCATTCCTCCATGGAATTCGCTGGAAGCGTACGAAAGCCGCTCAGTAAAGACTATACCACTACTATCACTTAGTGCAAGCGTAGTCGTGTTACTGCCTGTGCGGACGAATAGAACAACTATATCATTCCCAAAGCTGGTAGTGAGTTGCTGTGCCGCGCAGGCTCTAGCCTGACAGGTAGTACGAGTTCCTACGCCGTCTAGCGCGGGTGGGAGGTCCACCCTCACAGTTCTTGCCGTGTTGCCCACGAGGACAATTGAAGAGAGCAACAGGGGAAGGATGGATCCGTAGATCCACCATCGTAAAGCCACGAGAACAACTTCCGGGTGGTGACTAATAGGGCGATCGGAATATTTCAACGGGCCGTGCACAAGCGAGCACAATTGAGACCCCTACACCTTCGCGTCCTCCGTCACTCAAGTTTATGTCTCGATTGTCGGTTCCGTCGTTGGACATTGTCAGACGTATCATATCGGAAGGCGAAAGCGGAAGATTTCCCGGAGATCCTCAGTCTCATCAGAACCTCGTTTGACGGTGTCTTGAGAGAACACGGATTCTTCAACTCCTCACCGTTCGCCTCCCCTAAATTGCCAGCGATTCCTCAGCAAAGTTTTCCCTGGTTCGATATGGGTTTGAAAGAGGACGGCGAGGGATTCTGGATCGCAGAAGTAGAAGGGAAAATGGCCGGATTAACATTGAGCTGGGTTCGAGGATCGCTATGGTATCTCGCACACCTGTTCGTCTCACCCGAGCATCAGGGTCGCAACATCGGACAGAATCTCATGGAGATAGCGATGAAACACCACAAAAGCGCCGGTATCACTAATCGGGCCTTGGTAACCTTCGCCTACAATCCTGTTTCTATTTCCCTGTACGCGCGTCATGGAATCTATCCCCGGGAACCCCTCTACTGGATGGAAGGTTCAAGCCAACAGGTGAAGACCGACGCCTCGAATAAGTTGACAAACGAGAGAATTGTCGACTTCGAAAAGGCCAGAAGCAGTCTTACCCGGATCGACGAGCTATCTCTCGGCTATCCTCGCGAGAAAAACCACGAGTTCCTGTTCAGCCTTCCCAGCGTACGATGCCACCTTTTTACCACGGGAATTCAACCGGTCGGATACGCGTATGTCTGGCAGAATGGGAGGGTAGGCCCGCTAGCGACCGTGTCGCATGAAATATTTCGGGATACTTTGAGGTCTGCTTTCCAACTGGCCAAAGCTGGAGGAGCAGCGAACGTGGGAATTGCCGCGACAGGCTCGAATGAACAGATAATGCAGGTTGCACTGGAACAAAAGATGAGAATACTGGACAACTACCTCTTCATGTCCTCAAAGCCGTTCCCCAACTTCTCAAACTACGTGTTGTACCCGACAGGTGCAATGCTCTAGCGTCTAGGCGTTTCAGCTTGAGACGAGTGCGTCTCGAAATTCTGTTTCGACTTGGGCGAGTTGTTCCAGTGACCCTGCAAACTTAGTCCATTTCTTCTGCACTGCGAGCCTTTGCAGCGCACCGAAGAGTTCTGACTGTTTCTCTTTCAAACGCGCTAATTCTGGACTCTTAGATCCGAAGAGGCTGGCGAAGTCTAGGGCTCGGCGTGCTCCCAGTTTGAGCGAAAAGAACACCATGAAGCCTCGTTCAGCCGGTGAGACCCTTTCCTGCTTCACATGCTTGGAAAGAGTATTGATGGCTTTCGCGTCGATAGGAAGGTTTTGCTTCGTCGCCAGGTTTCCGGCCTCCGAGTATACATCCTTGAAAGATTTGAGAGTCGAGTCGTATAGTTCATCCCGGTTCGGATGGTGCATACGTCGTGGATGAGTCCAATAGCGATAGTGTCCCCGGTGGTAGGGTATACCGTCTGCCCGCCAGGCCAGCTCAAGTTGTCGAAACGGAAGAACAACGCTAGGGAAGCCTTCTGGGTCATGAATCAAGACTCCGTCCTTCTCGAATCGGTAGGCTAGGACGAAGTGGTCGGCGCCCATCATCCTCTTGTGCAATGGGTTATGCGTCAAGTATCCCATGTCCAAGGGTCCTAAGATCGCTGCTGAGCTGGATAGGTCGGATCTCAACTGTTCAAACGGGGGCTTTCCCGGATCGCTGGTCATCTTCTCCTCGAAGCTAAAACCTAGCAAGTGAAGAGCTCGGGTTATTCCTAGATCAGGCGGGTTGGATATGCTGCTGAAGAAAAGAAGCTTCTCCTTAGGCAGCCAGAACGCTCCCAGACCCACGCCAGTGTAAGCTTCCATCTCTTGAGGTGAAACCTGTTCCCCGATAGTAGAGAGAAGCATCGACGCCGTGTTAGAGTAACAGTAGGGTCCATTTCCACGAAACGGAATCACCTTGGCTTCTGCCCTCTGCATCATGTCCAGTCCTAACCCGTCGGTTCGTATTATGCTTGATGAGTTCAAGTTATACCCCCAGAAATAATCCTGCGCGAGTCGAACTTTGGACGATCTTCTCAACAACCTAGTCGGTCGCTGGTCTCTGACTGGAAAGATGGGAGATGTTGCACTCTACCAGGAGGTCAACGCAAGATGGGTTCTACGAGAATTGTTCGTGGAGATTCGCTTCTCCCCCGTGAAGGCTGGCGAGGGAGGAAACCCTGACTATGAGGCACTCTATCTGATCGGATACGACAAGAAGACCGGTGAGTACGTTCTGCATCTTTTCGACACGTTCGGTGTGACCTCGAAACCTGTCCCAGGAATCGGCACACGCAGGGACAACTCGATCCGCTTCAAATTCGACTATACAGTCGGGCCATGGTTCAACACGTTCAGCTGGGATCCCGCCCGGAGGTCATGGAAGAACATGGTCACGCATGAACGGAAGGATGGAAGCGAAGGAATCTTCGCAGAGAAAGAATTGATCCATATTCCATGAGCTGTTCAATGAAATGCGAAAGGAACAAGTAGTCTGAATCACTCGACAGACCCTGTCCTCCTGGAGTGATTCGCTGACGCCTCTCGAAGTCCACGTGCCCATCCTCAGCGACATCGTCCCAGGCGGATTCACTCACAGCGCGAACTATCTGGTCGAGTTTGAGCCGAACTCCCTCTGGTACGAAACCTCTCTAACCATTGCGGCCCAAGCCCTCAAGGCTGGAGTGCGAACTCAATATCATACTTTCATGCACGTTCCGGTCGAGGTCCGAGAGGCGCTTCAGAACCTCACGACAAATCTTGAGAGCCTAGAGAATGAAGATAGATTTAGACTAAAAGCTAACGGCGAAGTCGCACTCGAGAACCTGGGTGAGGCCAGGAAAAAAGAGATCGGCATCTCGGGCTGGTTAAAGGGTCCCAAGAAAAATAGGCGCGCAGATTCCTGGAAGACACTTAGCAGTCTGCGCATCCATTCCTTAGTGGTTGGAAGACCGTTTCGCCGCAGTGTTCGCAGACGAGAATTTTTCCGATGAACTCGTTGTCAGAACGGTACATTGTTTCATGAGTTGTAGGGGTGCTGCACGTCCGACAGAACAGCTGAGGCTCGAGACCGCGATCCATGAAGACAGGTTATCGCTGTCTACGAGAATAAGCAGGAGAGTGCAGGAAATCTAATCTCCTGTTGGCCTTACTTCGGAGTGTAGTTCGGGCGCTAGGATTCGACGATCACTTTGAATCCGCCGTAGACCATACGTTTCATATCAAACGGCATCTGCTCAGCCGGTGCATCTTTCATCAACGGATCCCTCATCACCTTCGCATTGACTAAGTCTCTATGCTTGCGATCCTTGAACACGATATAGGAGAATATGACTGTCTCGCCAGGCTTCGCCTTCACGGTTCTGGGGAACTTGATTCCGGCCCATTTTGAGCCGAGGTCGTTGCCAACAGCTTCGACATAGTCAAGTGCACCATGTTTCCGCCAGACTCTCGCGGCCTTCTCAGCCAGTCGCTTGTACGCCCGTATCTTCTTCTTGGGGACAGCCAGAACAAACCCGTCAACATAGCCACGCATGATCGGAATATCGGTCGCAGGCATAGATATGATTTCTTGCTGCCCAGGTTAGAGCGGGATCTCTTTTCCGTTGACGAAAAGCTTGTCGGTAACTTTCATTGCTTTCACAATAGTTGCGTGCATCGGGCATCCTCTGTGAGTATTCCTCGTCACCTCGACCACCTTCTCAACCGAGTCCTTCGTGGTTACCTTGGTTTCGACTGTCACGTCCTTGAACGATGGTTCCGCCCCACCAATACCGTATTGTCCCCTACGGTCCCAGTGACCCCTCACCGAGGTTTCTAGGGAGTCGAACTGCAAGTTGAGAAGCGCCGCGTACCGGGTGAACATCACGTTCTCACAGAAGCCTATAGCCGACATGAAAAATTCGAGCGGCGTCGCGGCCTTATCCGTCCCTCCGACTGGGACTGGCTCGTCGCATGCCAGAGTGAACTTGCCAACTTTCGCTTCCTGGTATTGTCGACCAGTCAGTTTCACGTCAGCCCTTGATGTCCCAAGCGTCTGGCCAGGCTCTGTCGCCTCCCCCAACTTGCGAATCATATCTTCGACTATACCGCGAAAGGTTACAGTTTGCTCCATGTGAGTCCCTAAGCTAGCCCGTAGTAATTAGCCGTTAGTTCTCTTCGGTCATGATCAAGGAAAGTTCGCGAACTACTCGAACAGCCCGCTATTCCGCAATCCTCTATCGTCCCTGCAGTATTCCTCCTTCTTCCCTGAACTTTCGAGCGCCGGGACCCAGGAAGATGTAGATTCCCAAACGCGTGTAGTTCTTCCGTATCCAACCATCTATTGAACCAAACCAGTTCCGGAACTCTGCAGGTTTCTTCGCCAGATCGTGTCTCTCATCATCCACGTAGTTCATGTCAGTTTGGATCCCGCCCGGCAACATGACTTGCGATACCATCCAAGAACGCCAGAACTCGATAACAGGCGACTGAAATCCATCAACCACAAAGAGTCCCTTCTCTGGGACCTGCTCGGTGACAAGAGGTATCCCCGAGCTAGTATACTGCAACCAAAACCTCCGGGTTGATTCGTCCTGAGACGGCTCAGGAAGACTGTCCACAGGCGCAAAGTCGGAACCAGGCGAAGTCCCGGGTAGAATCAGAAGATTGCCAAGCGATCTGACATACTCTAGGAAGTCATCCTCATCTTTCCTCGACATGTAGAGAACAAGTAGCTTAGGCAAGACTCAGAGTCTCCATTCGGGATGATAGCTCAGGATTGAATGTTCTACATGCAGATCGATCTATGTCCCTTTCACCCTTGGAGCGCCCTATTATCTGCGGTGTTCAAAAGTCTTGATTCATATCTCCTGAACCTATAGGCTGGGATGGGAAAAAACATGAAGACAAAACTGCTTGCCCTGCTAGCGATAACAATAGTCGCTGCGGCATCACCAGCAGTGATTGTACTAGCGTCAGGCGTAACTCACGCAGCTGCGCACACTAATCATCCGGCAGATCCAGACAAGACCCCACAATGCACCTTTACACATCCCACCTCCCTTCCAAGCCAAGCCTCAGACAACGCCAGAGACGCACTTGCTGACAGGTCATCTCACTGCCCTCCAACCCACACAACAAGGTAACCGATAGCAATCTGTTCTTCACTCACTTTTACAGCCCTCTTTCCCACATTTTTTCTTTGGATTTCGATACGTAAGCAAAATCCACAACAACACTCCGACTTGACCTCTCTAAGGGTTTGCGGATTGTGGCTCGTCTTTCTTGTCGAGTCTGACTCTCCTCAGTCGATTAGGACCCCACCATGCTCTGTGGCCCAGCACCGACATTATCGCGGGGACGAGGTAGGTGCGCACAACCATCGCATCCAGCACGACCGCCAGGGCGATCGCGAAACCGAACCCTTCAAGCAGACGATTAGAAGACAACAACAGCGAACCCAGCGCTCCAGCAAGGATCAACGCCAGCGCAGTAATGATTCCACCGGTCCGGTCAACCGCATCAACCACTGCCTGACGAGTATCCTTCCCCTTCTGAGCTTCCTCCCGGATACGCGTTAGAATGAAGATGTTGTAATCCATGCCAATTCCATAGAGCAGCAGAAACAACACAAGCGGGATGATGAACAGAACGCCTGATTGCAACACATTGTTGAAGAAGAGAAGAGTGGCCGCATACGCCCAAGTGATACTCAATCCAATCGAGAGAATCCCTGTTATCGCAAGAGGATACGACCCTAGCACTACCAGCAGTACTAGGAATATGGCGGCGACCGTCAGGATTCTCATCGTGTTGAACTGGCCGACAGTCTCGCTGGCAAAATCCAAGGTAGAGGCGGAGGCGCCTCCAACAAGTATCGTGTTCTGAGCAAGTGATGCATCCGAACTGCGAAGGCTCGTGATTAGGCTTCGGATCTGACTAACGGTGTCGAGAGACCGTGCAGTGAAGGGCTCGTCATCGAATAGAACCGTCACCAGCGCGGTCCGATTATCCTTCCCGATGTCTCCGAGGATCGCCAGCCTCTCTTGGGGCAGGAGGCTACTCAGGTCGGTCGCATTCACAGGGGTGCCGTTAGGTCGAGTGGGGCTGGTCACCTGCTTCACATTTGACAAGCCCGCAAAATCCCCACTCAACTTGTCCAGGCTGATCTGCGCACCGTTCGTCAGGTTCCCGTTCGTAAGAATTGTTGTCGGAAATTGTACAAGCACTTGCGTGGGTCCTATCTGTCCGGCCCCGAAGCTCTTCTCCAAGACCGCGAGACCGTCAACACTCTCAGCGTGGGTAAGGCCTGCGGTAAAATCGTACGATGTCACTCCCGTGAGTGAAATGTAGATGGCAGGGATCGATATGAGCAAAGTCAGCCCCAAGACTAGGGCCGGTCGCTTGACGCTGAAGCTTGCAGCCCGTCGGAAGTAACCTGGTCTCTCATCTCTCTTCTTACGTGCCTTGATTGCGTAGCTCTCGAATCTCTTGCCCGATCGCGGCCAGAAAATCTTATCACCCGCTATCAAGATGAAGGACGGGATCAGGGTGAGACTTACGAGCAGGGCGATTAGGACGCCGAAACCAAGGCCGACACCAATCGATTGAAGCAGCGTGAAGCTGCTTATCGTCATCGCCCCAAAGGCGATTATGACAGTAGTCGCACTAGTGGCGATGCTCTCTCCTGACCAGGTCACAGACGTTTGGACTGCCGCAGCCTTATCGTGACCGCTGACCCGCTCCTCGCGATAGCGCGCCATCAAGAAAATGGAATAATCAGTTCCAACTCCAAGCATTATAGTGAACAGGAACGTCGTTGTCGTGTCCTGAATGGGAATGATGTATTTGCCTATGAGATAGAGCCCCCCTTCCGTGATCATTAGTGCCATTCCGACGATGGTCAGCGGGACGAAGGGCGTGGCAACTGCAAAAAAGAACAATCCAGCCAGAATGAGTATCGCACCTATTGTGACAGGCTCGATCAGACTAAGATCTCTCTCGCTTCCCAGAGAAGAGTCGGCGGTGGTAGCTAGGTCTCCGGTAACGAATGTCTGTGATGGTCCCCCGTCGCTAACCTTCAGTTGAGAGATAACATTCCTCATGGTTACCACGTTCTTCAATATCGGATCATTATTCGCGGAGCCGAATGAGCCCGGGGATTTCGAGAAGTTCACAAGAACGATCATGACTCTGTGGTCGGGGCTGATGAAGTTCTGGAGAATTGCGGGTGGAATTGGTACTGGGTAGGTGGAGAGGGTGTGGGACCATAATGTCTGATTGGCTTGATATTGTGCAGCCGCAGGGGTGAAGCCCTGCTGCAAGTAAAATGCCGTTAGGACTGCTCTCTCTAGACTGTAGACAGATGTTACATTCTCAACACTGTTCAGGGTTCCCAGCACTAGAAGCTGTTTTTCTAAATCGATCGCGAATCGTTTGGTGGAGTTGTCAGTAACATCGTTTCCCTGAAGCAGAATTATTGCGCTGGTGTTGGCTTGTGGATGGGGAAACTCTTGAGCCATAAGTTTCTGGGCTCTTGCGGATTCTGAATTTCCGGATTGGCCGCCACCAGTGCTTGAGGTGACAACCTGAGAAAGCTGCTGGGATAAAGGAAGACTTGCGACAAGGAGTAGAATCCAGAAGACGATTATGAGTTTGTATCTTCGATCTACGAAGGAGCCGATTCTCGCGAACACCGGGACGTGAGGTCCCTGGGCCTTAGTCGTTCCAAGCCTTTTCGAAACTAGGTAGGCGACTCCAGACGCGAACGCAAGGAGGCCGGCCGTAACTACGACTGTCGCGCTAAGATTGTCTGAGATGTACTGGCGGAGGTAGAAGTTGTTCTGATAATTTAGGATCAGAGCCGTAAGCTCGCCGAGCGTTATTACAAGCAGGAAGGCGAGGATTCCTATCCAGCGAGCCTGGGAAGAACCGGGTTTGCTCAACACGTGCACACGTTGCCAGTCGAGAGAGGTGAGGTTGACTTTCTATGCTATTTACGCGTGATCATCAAAATGGATCTTCGTTCACCGACAGATACCAACCCAATCTTGGCCGGATTAGGTGATCCGACACGGGACCCTGTTTCAGACACTTTTGCGCAAGATTCGGAGTCAAACTACTTAGGACTGAGTTTGAAGTCCGTAGAGTGTAGTCTTGCCACAAAAAACCGGTGAAGTAGCAGTCGCTTCAGCTCGCTCGACAATACCCCAGACGGAGCATCAGAACTGGGCGGTCTACGGTGGACTTGTCCTCACAATGTTCGTCTGGGGACTCGCGTGGCCAGTTGGAAGACTCCTCGCTACAAATCTCCCGCCTGTCTCTATTGCCGCGATAAGATACGCAATCGTCGTCCCCGTGCTATTCGCCATCCTCTGGTTAAGAGAGGGTTCTTTCAAAATCAACCGATCATGGATACCAACTCTGGTCGTAATGGGAATTCTCAACACAACGCTCTACCAGATCTTCTTTCTCTACGGCGTCAAATATGCAGCCGCCAGCGACGATTCCTTAGTCATCGGAATAGGACCCGTTCTCATAGCCATCATGGCCAGCTTCATTCTCAAAGAACGACTCACATGGACCAAGATTCTCGGCTTCGCATCCGGACTAGCAGGAATCATCACCATCTCCGTACTCTCGCCCAACACTCAAGTTCTCAACAGACCACTAGGCGTGACTCTTGTCTTCGGCGGCGCAACCGCATACGCTCTATACACCGTCATACTCAGAAGATTCTTCTCGAAGAACCGCGCAGACAATCATGGACCTCAACAATCCTCGCTCTCAATCCTGGCATGGATCAGCCTCTTCGGCTGGTTCTTCCTAATCCCCTTCTCGCTCCTTGAAGCACCTTGGACGTACACATGGAACGTTGGCTCATGGCTCGGAATCATCTACCTAGCAATTCTCTCGACCATAGTTGGATACTTCCTCTACATAGAAGGTGTCTCGAAGATCGGAGCCGGCAGATCTGCAATCTTCGGCAACCTCGTCCCTGTCTTCGGCGTGCTGACGTCCGTCCTCATTGGCGAAAACCTGAGCCCCTGGACAGCAGTCAGCTTCCTACTCATCCTCGCCGGAGTCCTCCTCGTCAACCGCCAAGTGAAGAACTCCGGTTCCTGAGCCCATTTCTAATACTCTAACTCCGACAGAGCGCAGGGGTAGCACCAAGAGTGGGCCTAGATCTTTCAGCATCATCACGGACTGCTGAGAAGCGTCTCTGGATTGCTTTCATCGTATCCTCAGTAATCGTCATTGTAGAGTTCACGGGAGGCTTCTTTGGCCAGAGCCTAGCACTCATCAGCGATTCCGGCCATGTACTAACTGATGTTCTCGCGGTAGGCGTAGGAATTCTCACTCTACGACTCGGTCGGAAACGTCATACAGCGAGACGGACCTTTGGATACCATCGAGCCGAAATATTCGCAGCCCTGATCAACGGCTCGACCCTCATAGCCGTCGCTTTCCTAATAATCTACGAAGCATACCTTAGACTCCAACAGCCGCCCACTGTCCAAGGCCCGCTAGTTCTAACAATCGCATCAATCGGTCTCCTGGGAAATCTCAGTATCGCGGGACTGCTCTCCCAATCAGGAGGGACCAACCTCAATGTTCGGGGCGTGTTCCTCCACACTGTCGGGGACGCGCTATCATCCGTAGCCGTCATCGTCAGCAGCCTCATAGTCATACTCACCGGTTATCAGGGAATAGACCCGCTCGCAGCAGCCATAATCGGAGTTCTAGTCATGCTGAGCGCTTACCGCCTAGTCAGAGACTCGACCAACATCCTCTTGGAAGCCACTCCCAGACAAATGGATCTAGAAACTGTAGCAAAGACAATTAGCGGCGTTGAGGGAGTAAAGGGAGTTCACGACCTACATGTCTGGACGATCACATCAGGCCTCTACGCGCTAAGCGGACACGTCACCGTAGGGGCAGACACGATCAGCGACGGATCAAAGATAGTGGGGAAAATAGCATCTAGATTGAAGGATTCGTTCGGGATTGAACACGTTACCCTACAAGTGGAGAAGGAGACGCTTGAGAATATTCAGGAACACGAATCGTCCACGATTTGACAAAATATAGATCTAACTACCGGTTCTCAGAGCCTCAGGCTCTTGGGACAGCCAGCGCGTTCAACTCGTCAAACGTTATCGCGCCCTCAACAAGATTCTCGTAGGTTCCCTTCTCGAGTAACTCCTTCGCCGCTCGTTTCAAGAGCCCCATTGCCGCATAGGATGCGCTGGGACCGAGGCTTACACGTGCAACGCCGAGCCTCTGCAGTTCGCTGATTTCCGGTAGACCTTTTCTCACCATAACGTTGACCGGAAAATCTAGGGCCAAGACGAAGGCTGCGATTGAAGCTGGGTCTGTAAGACCCATCGGGTAAACGCAATCGGCTCCCGCATCTCTATAGGCAGTCGCCCGACGAATCGCTTCCTTGAACCGTACATCGTCGTCTCCTTCAGCATATCTAAACGCGTCCGTGCGCGCGTTGATGACGATCGGCACTCCCGAAGTCATGCCAAGTTTTCTAATTGCCTTGACATTCTCTATCTGTCTCTCAATAGGGAAGAGTTTCTTAGTGGCATGCGCGAAGTCTTCGATGTTTATTCCGACAGCTCCGGTCTTTAGGATAGCTTTTACAGTCATGAGAACCTCTTTTGTCGTCTTTCCAAAGCCGGCGACAATGTCAGCGGAGAGTGGAACGGATAGAACCCTGGCAATTCTTCCGACAGCCGAGACAAATTCGTCTCTACCGATCACTTCACCGTCAGGGTAGCCCAGAGAGACTAACATGCCCGCGCTAGATGTCGCTATTGCAGGGAATCCTGCATCCTCAAACAAGCGTGCGCTCGGAACATCCCATCCGTTCGGAAGGATCAGTATCCGCTTTCCATGGTGAAGTTCACGGAAATCTTCTGCTTTCAGCTTCTGGGTCTTCAATGTGAATTTGGGCAAGGGTGTGATTCCGACTGGCTTTCAGTTTTGTAAGCTTATCTTGGTTAGGCTCTAATCATTTCTTTTGGAACGGTTCTTACCGCTTCTGGATGTGGGTTCTCGGGGAACAGCTCGGGGTGTATTATGTGAGCTAAGATCTCAAGCCCGTCCACCACTCTCGGTCCTGACCTGCTGAAATATGCGGATGCATTGACCGCATATATTCTTGAGGACTTGAATGCCGGGGTCTTCTTCCACCCTTCGTAAGATGCCAGTACATGGGCTTCTTCCATGACTTCGTTTGTGTCAAATCCGCAGGGAGAGAGGACGATAATCTCAGGTTGGTACTTGACAACTTCGGTCCAATCTATTCTGTGAGAGGGTTTGCCAAGACGGCCAAGCCCGTCGACCCCTCCAGCGTAATCAACCATTTGGGGAATCCAGTGTCCACCGGCCCACGGAGGCTGGAGCCATTCCATGAAGAAGACCTGCGGTTTATCTTGCAGGCTCCGAGTTTTCTCCCTAACCCTGTTTCTTCTCTGCAGCATTTGCGCAGCCAGTTTCTCAGCTTCTCCCAACCTGCTCGTCATTCTGCCAATTAGTAGAATGTTGTCGACGATCTCTTCGAAATTCGTGGGCTCGAGTGAGACGATTTTTGTATCCGCATCCAAAATCCGTGCCGCTTCCTTGACCTTGGTATACGAAACGGCGCAAACATGGCAGAGTTCTTGTGTTAGAATGAGATCTGGCTTCAACTTCTCGAGAAGTTTTTCGTCAATCTCGTAGATGTCGCCGCCGCGCTGTTCAACTTCCCGGTCAACCTCAAGGCTCCTATGGATCTTCCGGTGAATCGCTGACTTCGTCAAAACGGGCCGGTTGGAAGCCTCGGGAGGATAATCGCATTCGTGGGACACTGCGACAACTTGGGTCCCGAGTCCGAGTGCGAATGCAATCTCGGTGGCGCTGGGGAGTAGAGAACAGATCCTCATCTTGCGTCTTGAAGCTCCTTGCCGTATGGCGAAAGGATATATTTAACGGGCGGGTAACTTTGCCCGCTTTCTCGGATCATGACAATCACCGCTGTGACCACCACTGGGGCATCTGCGCTCGATAGGCCTTCCGTCAAAGTTTTGATTGTCGCAGTCTTCACAGCTCTGTGTCTCGCAACAGATTATGCAATGACTGGTCTTCAAAACATTAAGGTGATGGACACTTTGGTTTTCCTTGCGGCGTTTCTCTTTGGCTTTCGGTCCGGAATTGGAGTCGCGCTACTGACTCGTTTCATCTTTGGGCTAGTCAACCCATTTGGTCCTGCTGACCCCATCACACTCCTCTTTGTGATGATTGGAGAATGTTTCTTTGCAATTGCGGGGGCTGCACTACGAGGCACTTTCGCAGTTTCAAGTTTTACGAGAGGAAGTCGCGATTATGGGCGGTTCAGCATCGTGTTGTCCTTGGTGGGTCTACAAGCGACGTTTGCTTTCGACATTCTCACAAACTTTGGGAGTTGGTTGTTCGAGACAAGTTCTCTGTATCAAGCTCTTCTCGTAGGAAACATTGTTGGAGCGCCGTTTTCGGTTGCGCATGAGGCTAGCAACATCGTTTTCTTTGCTACAATTGCCCCTGCTGTAGTGGTTGCGGCCACACGACTGGGACTCAGAACTCCGCAATGATGTGAGATAGATTGGGACTCAACATCGTCGGTGAACACAAGGTGCTCTTCGCTGTCCTGTTTCTAGTCGGTGCAGGAATCGTTGTCTTCCAGGCCGGCGCCTACTATTACTATCAGAAATCTAGTGCTTGCCCAGACCCATGCCAAGGATCAACGATCACTGTCGAGACCCTGATAAACTATGGAAACGGAACAGGCCAATGGATCAACAGGACCGATGTACCCTCAGATTGGAACTTCTATCAATTATCAGCGTCCATCTCAAAAGTTCAGGCCACGTATTACGGCCCTCCTACATCTGAGCACTTGGTAACAGGGATAAATGGAGTCCAGAGCAACGGCCAAAACTTCTGGAGCCTGTGGGCCGTATGCCAAAAATCCAAGGCATGGTTTGCGACAAACGTTGGCGTCGACGCGATTCACTTTACCACCTATCACACGCTCGCCTGGTACTACCAAGCAACAAACTCGCAAGACTCGTCCGCCTGGAACCCGCCTGTACAGGGAGCCGCGAAAGTAAACGCGTGTTAGGATTCAGGCTTTACCGTCAGCTCTATCTTGCCTCATCCTCTCTTTCGCCCTACGACTAGCCGGTCCATAACCACCGCCACCGGGTGTTGTCACAGTCAGAACGTAACCACTATCCGCAGAGAATGTCGTCTTTGAGGACAAACTGGTGATCCTGTTCTCTCGAACAATTCCATACTCGCCCGGAGATCCCGGGTCTCCTCCGAACAATCCCCAAGGTCCACGGCGTTGTCGCTCTCCCATCAGCGAGATAGTTGATCCTTCCGCCAACACCTCTGTCTCCCTCCTGATTCCCAGACCTCCACGAAACCGTCCTCGTCCACCGGACCCCCGCATCAGCTCGTATCTCCTCACCCTCAAAGGATACGCAGCTTCCAAAGCCTCAACGGGCGTGTTCAGGGTATTCGTCATGTGGCTGTGTATCCCGTCGACGCCATCTCTGTTGTATCGTGCGCCGAATCCACCGGCGATGGTCTCGTAATAGGTGAAATATTTTCCAGTCCGTGGGTCGACCCCCCCTATGGTCACGTTGTTCATCGTTCCTTGGCAAGCTGCACAGACTCTCTCAGGAATAATACGCGAGAAGGCCTTGAGGGTCACGTCAACAATCCGTGTCGAGGTCTCCACATTGCCACCGGCCACTGGCGCGGGCGGGTCCGCGTTGACGATAGTCCCAGATAGCGCTTTAACCTGAATAGGTTTGAAACAGCCTGCGTTTGCTGGAATAGAAGGATCTGTCACACATCTTACCACGTAGTAGACGGCTGAGAGAGTGACGCTGTACACGGCGTTCAAGGGTCCCTGAACCTGCTTTGCAGAGCCAGAGAAATCGAACGCTATGAATTCTCGACCAACAGTGATTTTGACTTTTACAGGAATATCCCTTGTGCCAAAGCCATCGTCATCGAGAAAGTCAACCGCTGAGGATGACTTTCTAGGCAATTCACGGATTTTCTTGACCATCAACTCCTCAGAATAATCGATCAGTTGGTTCATTCCGGACTCAACAGTAGATACGCTAGATTTTTTCAGCTGCTCGATCAGTCGTTTCACGCCTACAAGGTTCGCGGCTCGTTGTGCTCTGAGATCTCCCAGTCTCTCATCAGGCGTTCTGACATTGGTCAATACGAAATCGAGGAGTTGCCTGTTCTGCTTACCCGCTGACCAGAGTTTGATAGGCGGGATTCGGATTCCCTCCTGGTTAACATCTCTAGAGAGAGCCGACATGCTCCCGGGCGCAACTCCTCCGACATCGGAGTGATGGGCGCGGTTGGCTGCAAATCCGACTAAACGTTCCTTGAAGAAGATCGGCGAGACCATAGTAATGTCCGGAAGATGGGTCCCACCGCGGTAGGGATCGTTGAGGATGACATCGTCACCTTCTGAAAGATCATTTCCGAATTCCTTCAGAACGGCCTGCACTGAGTAGGGCATTGCGCCGAGGTGGACGGGTATGTGCTCTGCCTGGGCTACTAGCTGTCCCTGCGCGGTGAAGAGTGCGCAGGAGAAGTCTCTTCGTTCCTTGATGTTTGGGGAGAAGCTGGATCTTCGGAGGACGACTCCCATCTCTTCTGCGATCGAGATGAGCGAGTTCTTGAGAATCTCGAATGAAACGGGGTCAAGCAATTCCGGTTTTTACCTGCAGTTAGACTTTCACGCCATGTCGCTTGGGCTTCCATAGCCGTTGATATGCCAGGCGTATTTTTTCCGCAGTCTTGTCAAATTCCTCGCGGGAGGGTTTGGAGCCATGGTCGGCTGGTATCCGAAAACTGTCTCTTGGAATCTTGGAATTACGTGCATGTGGAGATGAAGAATCTTTTGCTGAGGTTCTCCATCTGCCAGGAAGAGGTTGATTCCTTCAGATCTCAAACCTGACTTGCGGATGGCGACTGCTACACGCAGGGTTATCTTGAAAAGATTCATGCCCACTTTCTCCTCGATACCCGCTAGTGAAGGAAGGTGTTTCTTAGCAATGACTAGAACGTGACCCGGGTTTACTGGAGCTATAGTCATCAACGCCATGTTCTCATGGTCCCCACATTCGCCGGAGCTTTGCAGTTCAGTATTTCGCAGAATACGCAGGGCTTCATGGGCGGAGAATCTGATTTTTGTTTTGGCGGCATCGAGCTTATATGGTACAGGAGCGTAGAGCGGGTAACTTTGCCCGCTCCAAAATACCCGCTCAAAACCGCAATCTGGATCATCCTTCTGATCACTCTTAGCTCGGTCTCGTCAGCACACTACGCCTACGCTAGTACCACATCTCAGAATTCCGCCGCAAAATCCGCTTTGAGCTGGCTGTCTACTAACGAGAAAGCGGACGGGTCCTTCGAAGACTTTCCTCAAATTCCAACTCCTGGCGCGGCGCTTGCACTTTGGTTGAACAATTCGCAGTCACTCCAAGCCACAGAATCTTTGAATTGGGTCGCCTCGCAACTTGACGATTCCTCCAGCTATGCGTGGAGTGAAGCCGACACTCCGGGAGTGATGCTTTCCGTCTTGGACGCGTCGAACAATGTTGGGCTGCTTCACAATTTCGCATCTGTTTCGTCGGAGCTTGGGGCATACCAGCAAAAGAGTAGTGGTTTCATTGGATACTATGCCCAGTCACCGGACGGTAGCTATGCACAGGTCGCTACGAGCGTCGATACTGCGATGGCGCTCTGGGGCATATCCGAGGCCCGCTCTCCGATCTCACATGAAAACAGGACGTTTGCGCTCAACTATCTCTTGTCACTTCAGAACACTAACGGAAGCTTCAATCTAACGAGCACAATCTCACAGAGTGCTACTGATGCCTTCGGACCTGAGCAGATTAGCGTGACTGGACTGGCGCTCTTAGCGCTGAAAGCTGCGAATTATACGACAAACGACAATCACGTATCGAAAGCCTTGGACTTTCTAGCCAGTACGATATCCAAGAACTTCACGAGCACAGACGATCACAAGGGCCATGTTTACGGGGCGGCTCTGTCAGCGTTGGCGTTTCATGCCTACGGTCGGTCTGTTCAAGCACTCTCTTCAATTGCCTTTGTCCTGACCCAGCAACACTCGGATGGCAGTTTTCTTGACGCTGTTCGGGGTTCACATCTGAGCACTCTTGATACGGGCTGGGTTACGGTCGCATTGCAGCAGGTTCAGGCGGGTCCCTTGTTCAGTCCGTTTCTCTCTCCACTCGTTTTCGTTGGGGTCATTATTCTGGTAGGGGTTGTGGCGGTTGTGGTGGCCGTGGCTCTCTACGTCTTGATGAGGAGGCCAGTGGCGAGGCCAACTCCGGTTTCCAGAATCACGGCAACTCTCTCTACCTATTAGAGTAGAAAACAGAAATTATTGAAATCGCCCATTTTCAACCCTTATCTCGAATCTGGGACAAGCGACATAACGCGCCCTAGAATCGTTCGGGAACCGGCCTAGATTTCCGGTCTTCCTCCCTTTTCATCCAAGCCCGGAACATGCCCTAAATCGCAAGACTAGCCCATAATCCATACCAGACAGGAAATTTTCCCTAGAAAAAAGGGGGGCATTGCACAGAGCACCTCGCGACACAAGAGTGGTTTCTCCGAACGCGAACCTCTCATTCTTACCGTCTACTAGCGTGAGAAACCAAAAAACAGGTAATTCTAGGAGTCCCGAAAAAAAGCGGGGATTAGTCTCTAGAGCCCAGAAGGCTCCGCGGTTTGTTGTCGGCTCGTCTAGCGTCTAGTTGTTCTGAGAGTGCTTCGTGGAGGGTGAGCCCTCGAGCGCGTGCACCAGATTGACAACCACTCGCAACGTTGGGATCAGCGCGATCAAGAGGAATATCAACGGATAAGCCCACGGTGCACTGGTAAAGTACTGGCTGGCGATGCCGTTGCTCACATAGTAGAGTATGACGATAGCAATGATCTGGAAGACGTATGCTAGCAATGGAACCCAGTTCTGGTAGCTCTTGTACGCGTCCGAGACCGCCTTCGAGAGCTGTGTTCCGAACTTGAAGACGATCAGAGCCACGACAAGCCCGATCATGAATACAGCAATGTTCGCGATCGATATGGTGCTGCCTGAGATTGGCTGGCCGATCCCTGGAAAGCCGAGCACAACCGCCTCGATGATCACTAGTACAATGACGCCCGCGACCAACCGTATGAACGCAGGCATGACAGGAGTAAACGCTCCCCACGTGCTGTTCGAGCCGCTTGATGTATTGGTCATATTTTCTTCACTGTTAGAGCAACATACCCGATACTATCCGATATTGCCCTGTTGAAACCCGAGCCATGAGATTCCGGTAACAGCCTTCTTCATCTGAATCTCATATCGCAATGAGAGTCGAGCGATTCCGATCAATCACGTATCTTGCTCTGGGCGGAATGACCAAGGTCGAATCGTAATCCTCAATCACACATGGTCCCTTTCCCTTAATCCCAAGCCGCAAGGTGTCTCGCTGAAGGACTTGACATTCGATACCGTGTCCATCCGTGAACCAGACTCTCCGGCTTTTCGGCAGGCCTTCCTCTCGTGCGAGCGTACCCATTACTCTGGCAATCGTTCCTGCCTTTCCTCTACAGTTGCTGCGAACGTTCACGATCTCAACAAGCTTGCCCAGCTGAGAATATCCATACTTCGTTTGATGTATCCGGTGAAAGTCTCGAACAGCAGAACGAACCGCGCCTCTAGTAACAATTCTCTCCAATAGTGGAATCGGTAATTCGTAAGATTGACCCTGATACCGCATCTCCAGAAATCTCTGATACTTGACATTCCTCTGCTTCACTCCCTCTTTACGCAAGAGATCTACAGCTCTCCCCTCCATCCTGCCAAAGGCACTATCCAATTCTCTTGGATTCACATTTTCCGCGTCGTTCAGAACCGTTCTGACTGAATCGTGAAGTGGCTCTGCAAGTAGAAGGCCCAGGCTCGACAGCAATCCCGCGGCCGGAGGCACAACTATCTTCTCTATCTCCAGTTGTTCAGCAACCTCGCAGGCGAACATTGGTCCTGCTCCCCCAAACGCCACGAGCGTCATTTTACGCGGATCAAGACCTTTCTCCACCGTCGCCGCCCGCAACGCCTCCACAATCTTCGCCACAGCGATTCTCAGAACACCGACCGCTCCATCGAGCACCTGCATTCGAAGCCGCTTTGCAACAAGCTCAGCAACGGCCGCGTACGCAAGCCCTGGTTTCAACGGCAGATCTCCTCCGAGCAGGAAGCTTGGACTCAAACGCCCGAGTACGAGAGATGCGTCCGTTAGCGTCGGCAACTTTCCACCTCTCCCATAGCACGCGGGACCCGGAGACGCTCCAGCACTCTGAGGCCCAACATGCAGAACAAGGGCATCATCGACCCAAGCAATACTACCTCCACCAATTCCAACCTCGACAAGATCCACGACTGGAAACTTGACAGGGTATCCTGATCCTTCAACTCGTCTGCTTCCATGCAAACGGCCGCCAACCTCGTACTCATTGGTCACCTCGAACCCGCGGCCAGACCACACTCCAGCCTTCGACGTGGTCCCGCCAACATCAAGAGAGACAATGCTTTCAGATCCTCCAGCGTAGAACTTCGACGCGACTGCACCAGCAACAGGCCCCGACTCTATGAGCCGCGCGGGTTCCAGTGAGGCCTGGTGAGAGAGCACCGTTCCACTATTCGATTGCATCACAAAAAAAGTCGCACGAACACCGAGCTCCTCCAATCCATCTTCGATTTTTTTCAGGTAGACAGCAAATAACGGCTGGAGACATGCATTAACGACTGTAGTGCTCATTCTCTCATATTCTCGAAACTCGGGAAGAAGCTCCGAAGACAAAGACAATCCCGCACCTGGATACTCTCTCCTGAAAATCTCCCCGACCCTCTTCTCATGCTTCGGATTCGTGTAGGAGTGGAGAAGGCAGACCGCAATCGTTTCAATCCCGAGTCTCCGTATCCTTCTTGCAACCCGAACTGTCTGCGACGTGTCAAGCGGTTCCAGGACCCTCCCATCATACGTGATCCTCTCCTGGACCTCAAACCTGTATCGTCTCGGGACCAAGGGAGGCAGACGCTCAACCTGGAGATTGTAGAGTTCAGGTCTGTTCTGGCGCCCGATCTCCAGCACGTCTCGAAAGCCCGAGGTTGTGACGAGAGCGGTCTTGGGAATAGTTCCGGTCAGAAGGGCGTTTGAGGCGAGGGTCGTAGCGTGAATAACAACCCTAACAAGACGAGGATCAACAGCATCTTTCTCCAACAATCTTCGAACGGCCTCCAGTGCTCCTATCGATGGATCCGTTGGCGTGGTCAGGACCTTGATCCTCCAGAGGCTGTGCTTCCCGTCTGCTGCAACGAGATCCGTAAAGGTTCCACCGATGTCGATTCCCACTCTGATCTCATTCTTTGCAACCATTTCCTTGCCCGCCTTCAGAGGGATCTTACACATCGCCTGCTGTGTCCAAGATTCGACAGGTCACGTTCGGCCATCTCCAACTCTTAATATCGTTCCAGTTCGCCCGGATGCATTCCGGTTGACGTCGGTAGCTAGACTATGACAGTTCACATTCTCCTAACGGCCGACAACCACCTAGATCCATCAGCAGTCCAGTATGGACCCAAACGGTTCGAACGCAAGCGCGACTTCCAGCGTTGCTTCGAGACCCTAGTCAACTTTGCCCTGGAGAACAAGCCCGATCTCCTTCTAATCGGTGGAGACTTCTACGATGGTATTCTTCCCGGCAATCCCACCAGAGCGTTCGTAGCAGAACAGTTCAAGCGTCTACATGAGAAGAACATCAAAACCATTCTCGTAAGCGGCCACCACGATACTCCGCGCAGCGCAGAGCAAGGAGCCTCCCCTCTCGCAGTCCACGCAAGATCCGGACATATCTACTTCCTACAGGAGCAACATCCAACGGGCAAGAAGTTCAACCTCGGAGGCGAAACTGTCAACGTGATAGGGATGAGCCTCAATCCATCCCTACCAGCCGATGCAGATCCCCTTGCCGGTCAAGAGATCAATCGAGACGGAGACGTTAACATATTCCTCACACATTATCCGATCGAAGGCTTCGACGGTTACTTCGGCCAAGAAGTTCACATACAGAAATCGTCTATCCCGAGGAACTTCCAACTCTTTGCATCAGGCCACCTACACAATCATCAAAGAAAAATGATCAACGGAACCCCAGTGATCTATCCTGGAAGCACCGAGCGAGTCTCATTCAACGAAGAGGGTGAGAAGAAAGGTTTCTTCTGGCTCGAACTCGACAAGACGGGAATAGTCCAGCAAGAGTTCCATCCAACCCCTGCTCGACCCATGGAAACCCTTGACTTCCGCGTAGCCGGTGAGGGAAGCCTCACCCGACAAATAGAGGAAGCCTTAGAGAAGAGAATCGATGACGAGAAGATACTTCGCGTAAGGGTAGAGGGAAAGGTCACGCTGGATCAGCTCTCAACCTACAAGCGATCCGCACTCTACACCTATACACAGGACAAGTTCTTCCACATCGAATTCGACGAAGAACAACTGAATGTTCTCACGATGGTCCCGTTGGAATCGCTTCCAAAGACCACCCCGCTCCAAGAACTAGACCGGACATTCCAGAACCTACTAGAAAAAGCAGGAGCCCAGGAGAAGCCTTTGGTCCAAGAGGCCTGGAAGCTCACGGTTGCAAAGCTTCAGGAGGAGGGAGTCGACTGAAACTTCTTAGCCTCTATGCTCACAACTTCAAGAAGCTCAAATTCTCCCAGCCGCTACCCTTCTCAGAAGGCATCTCCCTAATCACAGGATTGAACGAGAGCGGAAAATCCACCATCCTCGACGCGATCCTCTTCGCCCTCTTCGGTCGCATGATTCGTCCCAGCCAGAAACCCAGCAACGAAGAAATCCTCAGCTACGGAACCGGCGAAGCTCAAGTAAGACTCGAGTTCGCCATCGGCGACCTCAGATACCGAGTCTTAAGAGAGGTTCACAAGACCAGACCGAACCGGGCACAGCTCAATGAGCTTGGGGGCGACGGTCGGCAGAAAACCCTAGCCACGACCGTGAATGACACAACGAGTGAAATCGAACGACTCCTAGGAGGCATCACCTACAATGAAATTGTGGCAAGTAGCGTTGTCGCACAGAAAGATCTTGAGCGACTAATCAAGCAGAGACTAGATGATCGAAGGAAAGTTGTCAACGTATTCCTGAACCTCGACAGCTTCAACAGAGTACAGGACCAGCTCGATGCTGAGCGGGCACGCATTGAGGGTACGACGAGAAATCCGGGCCAACTCACAGTTGAATGTGAGCGTCTCCAATCGCTCCAGGAACAGTTGAAGAGATACCGAGAGGCCGAGACCCAGCTTTCAACGATGGCTGAACGGATTCAGAGGCTAAGGAAAGAACTTGCAGACTTGGAGCAAAAGTTCGCTACCATTGATTCCCTTCACAAGACCCTGAAACAATACGATGACGCCGTGAAGCTTCAACAATCCCTTCGTCAAGAAATTCAGGACAAGTCGCGCCTAGCGGAAACTCTCCAGCGTCAACTTGCAGGGATTTCTACCCAGAGAGAAGAACTGGAGAAAACTCAATCAGAGATCAGCCAATTCTCTGGACTTTCCGAAATAGAATCCCAGCTCACCCAAGCCTCGAATCTGCTTGAAGAATATCAGTCCGCGGAAATTCGCAGGGTTCAGCTGGAGGAGTCCAAAGATATTCTACAGACCAAAATTGCTGAGAAGACAAAGGAAGCTCCGGGCCTTGGAAACCCCAAGACGTTCGAGTCCAAGCCAAGAATGGTCTGGACATATTTCATCTCCACCTCGGCCCTCGGCGCTGGAGCTATCCTTTCGTTCTTCTTGGGACTCCCCCAGGTTGCAGTTGCCTTCGGATCTTTAGCTATCGCCTCCCTCCTCCTATTGTCCCGACAGATTGTCTCTCTCTCGCAACAAGCTAGCAGCTCGAGACTTGAGCAAGAACAGATGGCCGGCCAGCAGTTAATCCGTTCATGGGAGAACGAGCTTGCGGAGACTCAGCTAAGCCTGACCGCAATGCAGAAGGACGTTGCCGGACGATCCGAAAATCTTCTGGGAAGACTGGCCTCTATCTCGCGATACTCTGCAAAGCTCGGAGAGATGAAAGACCCGAGGATGGTCTTCGAGACTGTTTCCACGCTATTCGACAACGATAGGCGATCACTGCAATCTCTGGAAGCGAAGGCCAAATTGCTCGGCCAACAATTGAGAGACGAACCCCAAATCAAAGAACGGCTCGACCACATACAAAGCGAGATCAACCAGGTCGAGAAGAAATTCGGCTCGGCCCAGCTTCCCGATCTCCCGGAAGGCATGACCTTCGCCGAAACGCTCCTTCAAGAGACCGATGAAGCAAGGGATACGCTAAAGGAATCCGTTTCAAGAAACAAGGCCCAGATCGAAGACTCGATCTCACGACAGCTAGAGCTCCGCCAGTTACTGGAGGAGAACATGGGTCTTGATGACCAGGTTCAGACGCAGATGAAGAAGGTGATGCTTCTAGAGAAGGATTGTACGGTCGTCAAGCTTTCTGTCAAGGGACTCGAGCAAACGTCAGAATCGTTGCGGAACCGTGTCAAGCCCCAAGTCGAACGCTACATGGGACTTATTCTCCCGGTGATAACCTCGGGAAAATACAAAGCTGTACAACTCGATGAGGACTATACTGTCAGGGTCTTTGATCCTGAGGCTGGAGAGTTCAAGCCAAAGGAGGTTTTCTCAGGAGGCACTGAAGACCAGCTTTTACTGGCAATGCGACTAGCCTTTGCCCTCGCATTGATACCTCAAGCCAAGGGCCACAATCCTGAATTCCTTTTCCTCGACGAGCCTCTAGGTAGCTCGGACCGAGTTCGACGGGAAGGAATTCTCGCCCTGCTCCATCAAGAGCTGTCACAGAACTTTAAACAAATCTTTCTCATTAGCCATGTCGGAGATCTTGAAGCAGAAGCGGACACTATAATTCAGATGGATAATGGTGTGATTCGTGAAGTTGTCGGGAAAAAATCTCCACCGGGACAGCCAGTCGTGGTTCCCGCATAACACTCTGAGCTCGTTGGACTAGCTGATGTAAGGTGAAATAGTGTGCTCTTTCAGAGCCTTCAAGGCTTGTAAAAGAGTCTGTTCAGCAACAATCCGAGCCTCACCGTCTTCGGAGAGGAGGGATGTCCAAAGCATGTACGTGTTGCCTTCGTTCTCTGTTGCTTGAAAAAACCCCAGTGTTTCGAGAGAAGATATCGATTGGCGGAACTGATCTGATCTTGATGATAGGCCAACCGTTATGGTCCAGTCGCCAAGCTTGTCGAGACTGATCCCTACAGTTGCATCAGAGAGCGCAATCGACAAACCAGACCCGCGCTTCAACGAAGCGTCAACCACTGTTGCCAAGAACCTTTGATCGGCTAGACCAAGGTATAGTTTGGACTGCGGCTTCTGATTCTCTGTCATAGCCTCGGCCTGCCCTCAGTACCGGGCTTAACAATCGTGTTACCTATCACGTTAACGAGAAGGGAATCGTCCACGTTTCTCGGACGTTTATATTGGGCTCCGCTCTTTTGGTAGCTTCTCCTCGGCGAAATTGACATGTCGATGTTTGACCTTGAAGAGGACAAGCTCCTATCTGAGATAACGGGGAGAGGTGCCCGAAGGATACTGATTCAGCTACCCGACGGTCTGAAGAACGAGGGCACAAGGCTTGCGGGGCTGATCCGAGAGAAAACAGCAGCGGACGTGTTCGTATCCGCTGTGCCCGCCTGGGGCGCGTGCGACCTCTCCTTAGACGCAGCGACCCGGCTGAAAGCTGACTTGCTCGTGCATTATGGCCATAACGAATTCCTTCGCGATGCTTCAAACGGAATCCCAGTGGTGTATATTCCTGCAAAAAGCAATCATGAGATCACTCCGGTTGTGGAACGCGCGGCTTCTCTTCTACAAGGCAAGAGCATTGGCCTCGCCACTACGATTCAACACCTGCACAAGCTTCCTGAAGCGACAAAGCTCTTGGAAACGAAAGGATACAACATTCACATGCCGGGACGAGGTCCTTGGGCCCACGAAACCGGACAAGTCTTAGGATGCGACTACTTCGGACTTAGAAGGATTCAATCTCAAGTCGATTCGTTTCTGATAATAGGCAGCTATTTCCACGGCCTAGGCGCGGCTCTCTCTGTCGAGAAACCGACAGTTCTGGCAGACCCCTACGATGGAACAGTCAAGGTCCTAGACGATGACAGAGACCGGATAGTCAGGCAACGATACGCTATGGTCGACAAAGCGAGGAGAGCGAATAGTTTTGGAATAATTGTGTCGACGAAGCCGGGACAGAGTAACCCGCAGATTGCGCTCTCGATTCTCAAGCAGGTCGAGGATGCCGGCAAGAAAGCTGTGATCCTCTACGCAGATGAGGTCGTACCTCAGAAACTACTCGACTTCACCGATATCGACGTCTTCGTCGACACTGCATGTCCACGTCTCGCCCTAGACGACCCTGAAAGATTTCCAAAGCCCATCATCACAAGAGACGAGATCATGGTTGCTGTCGGGGCTTGGACTTGGGAGCAACTCCTTGAGCGGGGCCTGGTCCGCCTATAATTGGTAGAAGAGCGCGCAGTTTCTAAACGCCAGCTGGAAATCCAGCTAGGAAAACTGAGGACTCTTCAGACCCCTGTACTACGACTGGAACAATATCCTGTCTCCGCGAAAGTCGCTGCTGAACTGCTCCATATTGCCGGATTCGAACATCACGACTTGGCGGGTGAAATCATTGACCTTGGAACAGGGACCGGACGTCTAGCCATCGGGGCCGCCATGATGGGATCCAAGAGAGTCTTTGGCGTAGACATCGATGAGAGATCTATCGCGTTAGCAAGAGAGAACGCGATGGCGGCAGGAGTCCAAGTCGAATGGCTCGTATCCGACATCAAGAACGTCGCAGGAAGATACGACACCGTGATCATGAATCCTCCATACGGGACACGGTCCCCGCATCTTGACGTCCTATTTCTTGAGCGAGCCTTCGAGCTTGCGCCGGTTTCGTATTCCGTTCATAAAAGCTCGACCCGAGAGTTTCTCAGACGGTTTGTCGAAAGAAAAGATCGGAAGGTTGACGCGGTTCGCAGCATGAGTCTCGACATTCCTAACCTCTTCCCTTTCCATAACAAGAAGTGGGAGAATGTCGATGTCGACTTGTATCGAATAATATCCTAGGAGTCTGGCTCCTTCTCTCTGGTTGAATTGGAAGGTTTCGTAGGAGGTCGTTCTTGATCTTGGACCGCTGGTTGGGGAAGCGTTTCCGCGATGGCAACTGATCCCTGTGAGGGCAGGCTGGGTGAAAGGTTAGAGATACTTGTGATCACGGGTATTTTCCCTCGTCTTGGACGAAGCCTTCCTAGTTGCTGGCCTACGTTGCGAAAGAAGTGCGGCTTCTCTGTCTTAACCGACCTGGGTTTGCCACGGAGAAGAATGTAAGTTGTCAGGAAGGATGTTGCGCCCAGTATCACACCAGTCCAGATGTTGATTCCAGCCAGGAGCCTTGAGTCAGCCTGGTTGACGAAGCTCTGCAGATACTGGTTATTGATGTAGTCGAGATACAGTATCAGTCCAAGCCCGAGAATCGCAAAAGTTTCCACGGTAACAGTAAGCTTTGTTCTCATCGGGATTGGAGGTATCAGTTTTTCTTCAGGAGTGATCGGCACTCGTCTGATACGTCCTGGAGCCCACCAGTTAAGACGCTTCATATGTCGCATTATCGATGGTACTAGGTAGACTCGCGTAAGGGTCGCGTCTATAATGACGACGACAAAGAATGCGAGTCCGAGCTGTTGGAGCATCGGTATTTGCGAGAGCATCATGGTTCCGAATGCCCCGGCTGTTACGAGACCGGTGGCTGTGATTATGCCTCCAGTCCGTTCTACCGCGGTGTCGATGGCCTCGTCATCCTTCGCGCCCCCGACCACGTACTCCCTGATCCTAGTCACCAGGAATATGTCGTAGTCAAGTCCTAGCCCCAGCATTATTACTAGGAGCATGATTGGTAGTATCCAGATCAGCTCCATCCCGATGTACGTGTGGAAGATGTAGATGACTGCGGCCATCGCCCAGGAGATGCTGAGAAGTATTGTGAGGATGAGCCGTAGCGGGGTGAAGATCGAGCCCAGGGCTATCATGAGAACTACGAAGACGCCCACGAGGACTAGTGCTGTCATGTTGAAGTAGTCAGCTGCGCTCGAGTTTGCAAGGTCTGCGACGGAAGCGGTTTCTCCCCCGACGAGCATGGAAGATGCGGCGAGAAGACTATCGTTGCTTCGGAGGCTGTTTATGTTCTGCCTGATTTTAGTGAGCGTGGAGATTGCCTGATCTGTGTAGGGTTCGTTGGACAGGTTGGCCCAGACCATTGCGGATCTTCCATCGCTTCCTAGGAAGGGCTTCATGCTCCTGATCATTGCCTGTTGTTGCGCGGTGTTCAGCTGGTCGAAGGATGAGTAGGGAATCGGATCGCCTGAGGGATGTGTAAGCCCGTAGACTTTTGACACGCCAGGGATCGACAATGTTGAGTTCTCAGCGAAGGAGAGGGATCGCAAGGCGGTGATGTTGATCCAATTATCAGTTACAAGGAGGACTGGTGTCTGCACGATAGTGTAGGTTGGAGTTATGGTGCCTGGTCCGAATCCTCGGACCATGCTGTTGTAGCCTGCCCTGCTCTCGAGAGAGTTTGGAACCTGAGATATGAGGTCGTGGCTTGTCTGGGAGGAAAGGACCGTGCTCGTGGCGGGCAGGCTGACTGCGAGGGCGACTATGAGGATTAGTTTCGAGTGCTTTGCGGTGAATCTTGCGGCTCGAGCGTAGTAGCTTGTTCCCTTGGCTTTTTTCTTTCTCCAGAGGCCGAGTCCGCCTGGCCAGAACATCTTGTCACCGAACATCGACAGAATAGCTGGGACGAGAGTTAGGGCGACTAGTAGTGCAATGGATATTCCCATCATGACTGCGATTCCGATGGATCGGAGCATTCCGAAGCCGGCGATGGCGAGGCTTCCGAAGGCGATGACTACTGTTGCTCCGCTTGTGGCGATGCTTTCGCCTGCCCATGTGACTGCTCGTTCGACGCTGTCTTTTTTGCCTCGTCCCATTCGTCTCTCTTCGGCGTATCTGCTGACGAGGAATATGCAGTAGTCGGATCCGGCTCCGAACATGGCGACGGGGAGGAGGGTGAGGATGAGGAAGTGTACGCTGGTGAAGGTGGTGCCGATTACGTAGACTAGGCCGAAAGCTATGCCTACGGATATTCCGATGGCTGATACGGGTATTAGGGGTGCGGCGATTGAGGCGAAGAATAGGCCGACGATGACCATGATTAGGACGACGGTGATGGGGTCTATTCGTTCTACGTCTCGTATTGATTCTGTTTCGATGTCGTAGTTGAAGGCTGGGGCGCCTGTGACGTAGACTAGGAGGTTCGTGTTGCTGAAGACGTTGGCGTGTTGTACGTCGGTTCGTATGTCTGCGATGCTGTTCTTGGGGTCGGGTCCTGTGGTCTTGAAGTCGAGTATGACGAGCATTGTGTCGTTGGAGCTTGAGACGAACTGGGTGTAGACGTCGCGGCTTGGCTGGACTGGATAGCTCTTGATGTTGTAGTTTCGAAGAAGGGTTCCCGCGAGTGTTGTAAAATCTGTGAATCCGGCTGAGGGTCCTAGCAGGTAGATCTCGCTGATGATGAATGTCTGCGTCGGGGTTGCGTTGACGGCTTTCGAGAACGTGTTGATGACGAATGTCTGTATCGCGGCTGGGTCGTTCCAGTAGTTGTTTGGACACGTGTTGGGGCAGAAGTTGTAGAGGTTGAAGAACCGGGCGGCGCCGACAAAGAGTGTTTGGGCTGTTGTGTCGGTTATGCTGGACGCGAAGAATGGGGTTGTGATGTTGTAGTATGCTGGTTGGATTACGAGCAGAGGGCTTCCCTTGGTCACGTTCTGGGCTCGGGCTAGTGGCGGGGCAACCATCGTAAGCTGGGTCTGGGTATACGAGGCCGAGGTGAAAGTCATGTTCCAGGACTGGTAGAAGAGGTTCTGGTAGGCAAGAGCTAGGGGAAGGTAGACTTGGGGTGTTTGAGAGGAGACGGTTAGCCACGTTGACTGGTTTGCTTTCTGGTTGTAGGCAGCAATCTGTGCCTGTGTAATATTGAACGGTCCAGAGTTGACCAGGGTTGTCCACTGGTTCGCATAAATTGTGGGTATTCCGAATTCGAGAGAGGTTGCAAGGCCGGTCACATTCTTTTCCTGATAGAGCTGGAGGTGAACCACGCTCGTGTAACCGACGAGGAGCTGGTAGTAGATGTCGTAGATGCTTGTGACGTTGCTGAGGTTTGTGATTGTCCGGTCGTTATGCAGGGTCTTGTTGAATGTTAGAGTGAAATCGCGAACATCGTTTCCTCGGACATCGGTTGACGTGATTACGACGACGACGCTGCTGCCTTGGCTGATGCTGAACTCCTTGCTGACGATGGATTGTGCGATGCTGGATTCCGAGTTCTTGGGATTGTAGGCTGTCTCGGTGTAGACGATGACGCTCTGGACTTGTAGGATTGCTGGGACGCTTAGCGCGAGGGCTACTAGCCAGATTACCACTACCGCCCGGTTGTGCTTGATGATGGTACGGGCTAGTCTTGTGAAGAGCAATCCATTTCCCTCTCTGAGGGTGTGAAACGAGCCCGAAACGGTTTGAGCGTGATAAAGCCGTACTGTAACCCTGAACTCTCGGCCGGGGCTAATCTGGGGCGTTGGGTATGTCTATATGGCGAAACTGAGCCGGAATCTAGCCTGGTTGAGCGTGGATGAAGCCGGTAAGCCTCTTACTAGCCCAAACCGGTCCCAAACTGGGAAACAAGGAACGAAACCTGAAACAAATCTCGGAACAGGTGTCCAAGGCTCGGCGGAAGAACGTTGACCTCTTGATCTTTCCTGAGCTTCACTTGACGGGCTATACCATGAAGGACGAAGTGACCGATCTGGCGGAATCGATTCCGGGTCCTAGCACGCTGAAAGTCGAGACTATGGCCAGAGAGCACGGGGTTCACGTAATCTTCGGAATGCCTGAGGAAAGTGAGGTGAAGGGTGTTATTCACAATACCGCTGTGTTTGTTGGCCCGAAGGGGTTGGTTGGGAAGTACAGGAAGATCCATCTTCCAACGCACTCTGTTTTCGAAGAGCGAAGGTACTATCGTCCGGGCCAGGAGGCGTCTGTGTTCAGGACGAATATTGGAATTATCGGTTTGAGTATCTGTTATGATCTCTATTTTCCTGAACTGACGCGTCTGCAGGCCTTGCAGGGTGCGGAGCTAGTTGTCTGTATCTCCGCAAGTCCTGGTTTACGGCGGAGGTTTTTCGAGGGGTTCTGTCTGAGCCGGGCGATGGAGAACGCCGTCTATCTCGCTTATGTTAACAGGGTTGGTATAGAGGAGGGTTTGCAGTTCTGGGGTGGAAGCAGGATCATAGCCCCGAACGGTTCGGTGCTTGGGCAGTGCAAGTATGATGTGGAGGAGTTTCAGATCTGCAAGATTGATCTGAGCGAGGTCTCGCGGGCCAGGGCGTTCATTCCAACGATAAAGGATCTGGAGCCCGGCCTGTTTGACCAGCTGAGAACAAAGAGCAGAGAAGCCTAGAAAGAACTGGACGAAAAGAGCCACTCTTAAGTCGCGAGATGTTCTGTGCAATACCCCGCTCCCCCTTTTTCTATAGAAAAATTTCTGTCTGCCACTGATAATCGGCGAGTCTTGCGCTTCAGGGCAAGATCCAGGCTTTGATGAAAAGGGAAAAAGACGGGAAATCTAGATTAGTCCCAGAACGATTTTGGGGCGAGAATAGGGTCATGTGTCAGATTCGAGATCAGGGTTGAAAATGGGCGATTTTTCTGTTTCGTATTGGTTCAGCGCTAGACAATAATCTTGAACAAAACGGCATAATAGGGAATCTCCGGAATCATTCACACCCGCTTCTCGCAACAATCCTCATTAGCACCCTCAGCGAATGCCCGTGTGGTACCTGATCATGAAAGGTCGTAACTATCGTTCCCCATCAGGCCAGGCTTTCACCCGGATGAAATACATTCACGGGTCGCCGGCGCCTAAGGTTTCCAAGTTCAATATGGGAGATCTTTCCACCCCATTCCCGCGAAAAGTTCACCTGGTGGCTAGAGAACACGTGCAGATCCGACATAACGCCCTAGAGTCAGCCCGTGTATCTGCGAACAAGGTTCTAACCGACAGATGGGGTGAAACAGGATATCGACTACAACTATGCGTGTACCCTCACATTATTCTCCGAGAAAACAAGATGATCGCCACGGCGGGAGCGGACAGATTGCAGGAGGGAATGCGGCGGGCTTTCGGCAAACCTACCGGCCGAGCAGCTAGGGTTGAAAACGGTCAGGACCTCTTCATCATCTACGTTCCCGAGGACGGCGTTGAAACCGCGAAGAAAGCACTCGAAGTCGCCGGAACAAAGATGCCGATGAAAACCCGGATCCTCGTCGAAGAGCCAGTCGCGCCACAAATACCAGCAGGAGCCTAAACGTTTGCCCAAGCCCGACGCAATAGTCGTCCGGCTTGAAGACGTAAGAAAAGACGACATCCCACTAGTCGGCGGAAAATGCGCAAACCTAGGCGAGCTAACAGCTAAAGGAGTACATGTCCCTCCCGGATTCGCAGTAACAGCAGAAGCATTCCGCCAGTTCCTTGAAGAAACAAAAATCGGCGAGATCATACACAAGACCCTTGGAAGCTCCAACGGTTCCCGGGACCCGAAACAGTACGAGGAAGCATCCGAGGAAATCCGGAAAATTCTAGAATCTGCTCCAATGCCCCCGGATATCGCCGGCAAGGTCCGCACCGCCTATCGCGAGCTATGCGAGAAAACAGGAGACAAGAACGTAACCGTCGCGGTCAGATCCTCCGCCACCAGCGAGGATTTGCCTGACGCGTCCTTCGCCGGGCAACAGGACACATACCTCAACGTGCGCGGCGAAGACCAGCTCGTGCACTATGTTCAGAAATGCTGGGGCAGCCTCTACACCCCCCGGGCAATATTCTACCGGGAAGAGAAAGGCTTCCCACACGAGAAAGTACTCATCAGCGTCGGAGTCCAGAAGATGGTACAGTCAAAATGTTCAGGCGTAGCCTTCACCCTGGACCCGGTCAACGGCGACCCATCCAAGATCGTCATCGAATCAACATGGGGTCTAGGAGAGGCCCTGGTCGCCGGAATCGTCCGCCCTGACCGGTTCATCGTCGACAAGGGTACCATGCAGCTGATCCACAAAGAGATCGTCCCAAAAATGGTCGAACACCTCCCGAATGAGAAGACCGGTTTGACGATGCAGAGCGAGGTTCCTGCAGAGCGACGCAATGTTTCGAGTCTAACAGACGAAGAGGTTATGGAAATCGCGAAGACAGCCGTGGACATCGAGGACCACTACCATACTGCACAGGACATCGAATTCGCCATCGAGCACGGGTCGACTGGCAGTTCACTCTACGTCGTCCAGACGAGGCCTGAGACCTTCTGGAGTAAGATGAAGGGTCCAGCTGGAGAAACAGATTCGCACATTGTTCACAGAGTCGCAGTCGTCCACGGGCTAGCCGCGAGCCCGGGATTACACGCAGGCAGAGCCAAGATCGTCCCAACCACCACCGAAGCGGGACGCCTGATGAAAAACAAGGACATCCTCGTCACTCGAATGACAAACCCTGACTGGGTTCCCTACATGAAAATCGCCGGCGCAATCGTCACAGAAGACGGGGGAACAACATGCCACGCAGCCATCGTCTCACGAGAGATGGGTATCCCATGCATCGTCGGCGCAAGAAACGCGACTAAGCTCATGCAAATGGGACAAGAGTATACCGTGGACGCGAAATCAGGAGTTGTCTACAATGGGCTCGTTGAAGAAGTTCTCAAGGCAACACAACCTCAACATGAAATTCCTACTGTTATCCCCATAACGGCGACCAAGATTTACGTGAACATCTCACTTCCAGAGCTCGCAGAAAAAGTCGAACGGGAGACACACGCGGACGGTGTAGGGCTCTTGCGGGCAGAGCACATGATGCTCTCCGTCGGGAAACATCCCCGATTACTGATAGAAGAAGGAGGCGGCGAGAAGATGGTCGATGCTTTCGCTGAGGGAGTCAGAAAGGTTGCAACTCCATTCGCTCCAAGACCCGTCGTCTACAGATGCCTGGACTTCAAGCCTGACGAGTTTCTAGGCCTTCCAGGCGGCGAAAAATATGAACATGAAGCAGGGCACGTCGGGCCCAACCCGTTATTGGGATACCGGGGCTGCTTCCGATACACGAAAGAGCCTGACATTTTCCGACTGGAATGCCAAGCCATCAAGAAAGTCAGAGAAGAATACAAGCTCACCAATGTCCACGTGATGCTACCCTTCGTCCGGACGCTCGAGGATTTCAGAAACGCGAGAAAGATCCTTGAAGAAGAGGGATTGAAGAGAGGTCCCGACTTCAAGCTCTGGATCATGGTAGAAGTTCCCGCCACAGTTTTGTTGATCGACAAGTTTGTTGACGAGGGAATTGACGGCATATCATTCGGAACCAACGACTTGACCATGCTGATCCTAGGCATAGACCGAGACGACGCATCGATCCAGGAAATTTACGACGAACGCAATCTCGCGGTACTACGAGCGATGAGCCATGTCATCAGAGTCTGCAACGAAAAAGGCGTGACAACATCGATCTGCGGTCAAGCACCCTCAAACTATCCCGAGGTCGTCGAGTTCCTAGTCCGAGAAGGAGCAGTAAGTATGAGTGTCAACCCCGACAAGGTCATCGAGACAAAACTGTTGGTGGCCGCTATCGAGCAGAAGCTAATCCTTGAAGGGATGAGAAAAATGCGCCAGTCCAACGGAGACCAGGGAGCAATGCAGCCCCGCTGGCCAAAGTAATCCCCGGGATCTATCCAGAATTTTGTTCGAACAACTCGTAGACTGGATCAAACAAAACTACAACGACGCCAGGAAAATCATAGAAATCGGAGTAGGCCACAGGATAGACGTGGCCGAGCGAATATCCAAAGCTCTACCTCAGGTCGAAATTCTCGTAACAGATAAGGACGAGTCATGGGTGCGCTCAGGAAAATTGGGTCGAATCAGAGCCATCGCGGATGACGTGATGTTTCCAAGCCTCAAACTGTACCAAGGCGCCTCCCTCGTCTACTGTCTCCATCCGCCAGGCGAGATTGTGCCTGGACTTGAGAAGCTGGCGAACGGAGTCGGGGCAGATCTCTTAATCGTTCCAATAAGCGACGAAGGGCACGATCTCCCACAGGACAAATGGCGAGAGCTCGTTGTGAATGGGAGAATAGTCGGCTGGCTCCTATCCGACCGCACCCGATAGCCAAGCCGGCTTCCTCTAGTAACGGAGAGATGTCACCTTGGGTATTAGACGGCTAATACTGTAGACCCGGCTCTCCGTAGAACCTCGAGACATCTCCCTTGAGTACGTGGTACCCACAAGTCACGGAGAAAAAGGGGCGAGTAGCCCGTATGATCAACTACCTCAAAACGCATCCCTTACTCTGCCTTCTTATCCTAACCCCAGGGATTCCAGAGTACCTCTCCGGCTCAAGCAACATGGCTCTCCTGGTTCTGAGTCCACCAGTATTCCTCCTGTTTCTTGCCGCCAACCTTGCCCTCTATGGACCAGGCGTCATTTTGACCCGTGAGGCCAAGATTCGCTGGAACAAGGGCTGGGCATCCGTCTTCATGATGGGCGCTGCCTACGGAATCGTAGAAGAGGGGCTGGCGCTGCGAACTCTGTTCAATCCGACGTCCTCCGTGGTAGGAAATCTAGGTGTCTATGGACACTGGCTTGGAGTGAACTGGGTCTGGACCGTTGGGCTGGTGATCTTCCATTCTGTCTTCAGCATCGGCCTACCAATCTTCATCTTTGGATTGGCTTTTCCGGAACTGAAGTCAAAGAGCCTTGTTTCGAATGCCGGCATACGAATCAGCATCGTGGTATTAGCTGCTGATTCCATCTTTCTCTCGTATCTAGTGAACTATTGGCCTGCCGAGGTCTGGGGTCTATTGATTCTCTCGAGCATCGTGGTAACGCTGCTTCTCATTGCTGCTAAGAAGTTGCCCGCCGACTTTCTGAAGTCTGTTAGAGCAGAGCCGAGGTGGCGGCCCCGAGCATTCTTCCTACTCGGAGTAGCATTTTTCCCGATATGGTTGTTAGCGGGAGGCTTCGCGGCAGGTGCTAACCTCTTTCCGCCGGTCGTCATGGTTTTCGACATCGTCGCCTCTTTGTGGCTTCTTCGGCTCGTCTTCAGGTCAATGGGAACGCGCTTGAACCAGCCGCACAAGGTCGCGTTCGCTTTCGGACTGATCTCTCCTATAATCATCTTCGGCATCGTAGCCAGCGCATCTTTTCCCCTCGTCATAATGAACGACTTGTTGGTCGTTCTCTTCTCCAATAAGATGTGGAAAAAATGGAAGGCATGGACTTTCTCCCAGCATTACTCACTAATGCAAAGCCTGCCAAGACTTGGCAGCGATGGACCCTCTATACCCTAGCCGAATTAGGCAGGCACTCGAAAAGCCACGGGGACAGCCTGAAGACACGACAGTGCCGTTCGCTAGAGTCTTTGAAGACCTCTTAACAGAAGCGAGGAACGATTGAACCCGGCCACTGATCACCCTTTTCCTGGGGAATTCAATCCGAGACTAGTACCAATGGTCACATGAAGAACCTGTATATGTCGCAGATAGATCGAGCGAGAGAAGTTGGAAGGAAAATGAGCGCCAAGAGTATGAAGACAGCTCTCAAGGGAACCAGTATCGAAGAGAAAGATGCAAAGCAGATCATCTCAGGTGTCCAGGCAATGTACGACAAGATTCCAGGATTCTTACGACCCATGCTACCGAGCCTGCCCGACATTCTCAAACGAATCCCCTCGAGCGCTGGAAAATACACTCTCAACGAGATCATCCAGCTTCTAGACTGGGCCTATGAGAGTGGACAATTGAAGAAATAGGAAAAAGGTAGGATATGACCCACCCCTCCAAAGACATCACCGCGACTTCAGGCACACAACTCTCAGGAAAGAAAATCGCACTCCTAGTGTCAAGCAGTGTTGCCTCGTTCAAAGCTCCCGAGATTGCGCGCGAGCTGATGAGGCATGGGGCAGACGTCTACGCAGTCATCTCTCCATCAACTGAGAAGATGATCGGATCCGATCTTCTAGAATGGGCCACAGGAAATCCCGTGGTCCGAGAGCTGACCGGCAAACTGGAGCATATCGCCCTGGCTGGAAAGAGTTCCGGGCATGTGGACCTAGTGCTCATCGCACCTGCGACCGCTAACACAATCGGGAAACTTGCATCAGGAATTGACGATACGCCGGTCACGACAGTGGCGGCGACCGCAATAGGCTCGAAGCTACCTGTGCTCATTGCGCCAGCAATGCACGAACCGCTCTATGATCACCCAATAGCCCAGGAAAACATCGCACGTCTGAAGAGAATAGGCGTCGAATTTGTCGAACCGGAGATCGTGGAAGGAAAAGCGAAAATCGCATCGACCGCCAAGATTGTCCAAGCGGTTATCGCACGGCTCTCATCACAGCTCCCTTCTCAGAGGAGAGACCTTGAGGGACATAGAGTGCTGGTCACCGCGGGTCCAACAGTCGAGCACATTGACCCAGTCAGAGTAATTACTAATCGATCTTCAGGTAAGATGGGCGTGGCCATTGCTGAAGAAGCCTGGTCAAGGGGTGCTGAGACAACACTGATCCTGGGACCCGGCTCAGTCACACCCCCTCCCAGCATGAAGACCGTCAGGGTTGAGACAACAGAGGAGATGCTCCAAGCTACTCTACGCGAATTGAACAGGGGGAAACACGATCTGGTCTTCGCCGCAGCGGCCCCAAGCGACTACCGCCCCTCGAAACCTGCTGGTCATAAGCTAAGCACCAGGAAAGAGAAGACCGTAGAGCTTGAGCTAGAAGCCACGCCGAAGATAATACGGGAAATTCGCCATGCGAGTCCGAACTCGTTTCTCGTGGCCTTCAAGACGGAGCACGGAGTCTCGAACGAGCAGCTTGTGACAGAAGCATTCGAGATTCTCAGCGAGAAAGACGCTGACCTCGTTGCGGCTAACGATGTTTCGCTAGAGGGCGTGGGGTTTCAAACCGATACCAACGAGCTGTTTGTTGTCGACGAGCGAAGAAAAGTGATCCACATTCCATTGGCGCCCAAGCGAGAAGTCGCTCGCCAACTCTTGGATATCGCGGTCAAGAGACTGAAAATCTAGGGCGAGAGGATCGTCGTACGTCACGGAAGATTGTGCGCGCGGCAGCAGTGCAGACGAGACCCATAGCAACCTCGGTCAAAGAGACGATTTTCCGGGCTGTCAAACAAGCCAAGCAGGCTGCTAAGAAGGAAGCGGATATTATCTGCCTGCCAGAGCATTGGTTGCCTGAGAAGACAATTCCTTCACCGATGAGCCCGCTTCCCGGACTACAATCGATCGCTGAAGAATATGGTGTCGTGGTTGTCGGAGGAGCCTTCTATGAAAAAGTAAAGGGGCGAATTTTTCTCAACAGCCCGGTAATCGGTGGGAACGGAGAAGTCATAGGACGGCAACCGAAAGTCCACCTGTTTTATTTCGAGAAGAAGATCGCTCGTCCGGGAAACGATTACAAGATCTTCCCGGTTGACGGGTACAAAATTGGAGTCCTGGTTTGTTATGACGTTGACTTTCCCGAGGCCTCGAGAATCCTAACGCTTAGGGGTGCGGACTTGTTAATGTGTCCGTCGAGGATTGTTAGACCGGGAGTTGAACCATGGCACCAATACGTCACAATTCGATCGCTCGAAAACCGGATAGCAATTGTTGCGCCCAACGTATACTCGCCGCCCTTGTTCACAGGGCAAAGCATGATCGTCAGTCTCAAGGAAGACCCGAAGATGAAGATATCCCACCCAAGGATGAACGTGTTCAACGAACGGCGAGAGGGAATAATCATTGAGGATATCGACCTCGCTCTCCACGCTCGATTGCGTAAAGAACGGTTCGCAGATCGCCGGCCGGAAACTTACGTTTGGAATTGAAAGGTACTGGCCGACAGGAAGATCCTCGCAGTCGTATTCGATCTAGACAACACGCTCATCCAGTCAAAGAAGGGCGCACGCCAGGCACTCCAGGTGGTCGCTGGCATATTCCAGAAACGGCTGAGAAAAGAAGGAATCCTCTACACCGAGCCGAATCTGTTCCGAAAACTCCGGCTTATCGATCTGGAAATGCATGGAAGAAAATTCCTCTACAACAGGGATGTCTGGTGGGAAACCCTACTCAAACAGCTTAGATTATCTAAGCTGAAAGGTCCGTGGATCCACGAGACAACTCTCCGCTATTGGAAGACATACGCTGCGGCAAGTCCACTCTTCAACGACACGATGTCGACGATTCATCGACTTAGAAAGGCAGGGTTTAGGATTGGAATGGTCTCCGATTCCGATGGTACTCCGGGAATGAAGATGAGAAGAATTCGCCAACAGCCATTTCTGAAATTTCTAGAAGCGATTGTTGTCGCAGGGGAGGATACGCCGAGTGTGAAACCGAGCAGGAGACCCTTCACCTTGATTGCAGAACGACTAGGCTTACGGCCGAGAAATTGCCTCTACATCGGCGACAATCCAAACACCGACATTGAGGGAGCGAAGGGAGTTGGAATGATGATGATACTTTTAAAACGCAGAGGCCCCCAGGGCGGACATCCAGACCACATCGCACGCTCGTTGAGTGATGCTGCTAAGTTGTTAATGCGGAACTAGCTTGTTCCACAACAGACTGTTTCTGAAAGAGAATCCTTTCCGATTCCTGGCCCATCCGCTCTCGTATAATACTCGATAAATCTTCCAGCTTCTCATATCCAACGAATCGCCGGTTGAGACCCATCGCTGCCTTGAGACTAGTTCCAGATCCGAGAAAGGGATCAAGAACTAGATCGTCCTCAATGGAGAACATTCGGATCAGGCGCCGAGGAATTTCTTCAGGGAACGCCGCGACCCGCCTTTCCAACCCTCCGTGTGTTTGTCTTGCCCCTGCGACGGTCCATACTTGTGAGAACCATTCGTCACGCTCTTTCTTGGTGAATTTGCTGCGGTAGCGTTTCGGGTCCTTGGGCTCGAAAGACCTCAGACTTCCCTTTCGAAAGATCAGAATGTACTCCATGTCTAGAGTTACGTACGCGTTGGGTGGAAGGAAACCTGAGCCCAGAAACGCTCCCTTTCCCTTGTAACGGGGCTTCGTAGTAGGCTTCTTCCATAGAACGTACGGGAGAGTGATGAGACCCAGTTGCTCGAAAGACTCTATCACGCGAGAATGGTTTGGATAGAGATGGAATACTCCGTCCCTTGTCCGTGTCGCGTCGCCAATATTGATACAGGCTATTCCGCCGGGAACTAGGACTCTTCTCACCTCGTTCCACGTCTTGTTAAGGTAGTCGTGCATTTGGTTGTAGGATTGCGCGGATTCTTCCCGGAAGAAATCGTCCCAGATGCTAACCATCGGGTAGGGTGGCGAGGTGACGACTAGATGAACAGAATTATCAGCCAATTCTCGCATTCGACGGCTGTCACCCATGATTACCTGGTAATCGACCGTCATCTCAGGCAGCTTTGGGGTCACCCGATATATTCAGAACTGCCTGAAAGGTCGGATTCTTTGTCGCCGCCCTGCTTGAGTGCGGTTTCAATCTCCTTTGCTTGTCCTTCCAGTTCCGTCAGGTCAATTTGCAATCCGAGTTTCTTGACGAGGACGCGGAGGATGATCATTGCTGCGCGCGGGTCGATCATAAATCCGGATGTTTCTCCCGAGAGAAATAGGCCCTTTAGATTCCGGACTTTTGCGAGCCCAGGGATCAAGCCGTTCATCCAGGTGACCGCACCGCTGTCTATGATTTTCACGCCTAACTCTTCGAGTTCTTTGACGAGGACTAGTTCGCTTGCGGCGCCGTAGACTTGTGGATGTTCAGCGATCTTGCCAGTGATGAACGCGCCGACGGTCACAACTGTTTCGACTCCGAGTTTCTCTGCGAGTTTCACAACTGCCTCGGAGAGACGAAAGGCTCCCTCAGGCAGAATTGGTTGCGCGTCTCCGGTGTATAGAACGAGGTCGGGGCCGGAGTCTTTGTTGATCCAGTAGAATATCTCATGCTTCATCAAGTCTGATGTCCCGTCGGGCTTTAGGAGCAGCCGAGGCGGGAGATAGTCCGAATAGAGATAGCCCAGAGGAGTCGCTTTGAGTGTCTTAACTAGTTGATCGAGAACGATCTTCGCAACTCTTCCGCTGTCAGGGAGGCCCGCAATCAGAACAGGGTTCTTCAGAGTCGGAGTCTCGTTGAGATGAAGGTCGATTCGTTCTCGCAAGATCTGGTCGTGTCCCTCGAAGCTCGCTCAGTCTTGACGAAGGCGCATCCAATAGGGGCTGATAGACATTCCCATGCTAGCTTCTTTACTGATTTGAGTGAAAATAATCCCTACTTTCTCTCCGTAGAATGTTTATATTCGAGAAGCCCAAAGACAAACCTCCCCACTCTTTAGGTGTCAAATTGGCAAAATTCATGCTGTCCCTTCGCGATGAAAGTTTCGAACTCCTACAAACAGAAGCAGAAGACCGAGGAATATCGATACAGGAATTGATCAGAGCCGTAATCATTCCTGACTGGGTCAAAGTGAACACGGCTGCAAGACCCGCGTTTGACAACGGGAACAATGGGCTCAGAGCATACAGATCGTCAGCTCCACCGCGAGACCAAGAACAAATGTTCCAGCCGGCCATGAGCAGAATACGCTAACACACGATCACACCTCCGACATCCCTCGACTTTTCTCAAAGTTTTTTTCCAGATCTCCATCGTAGTCCCAAGACCTGGCTTGCAGACCAGCCCCCGTGATTCTCTATGTTGTTGATATCCGCAAGATCAGTCTTTCCAGATTCAAACGATGATATCGACGGTGAACAATCAAGAGAGTAAGACAGTTTTCACAGATCGTAGCAGAGTATCCAGCGGCTTCGATCCTAACCAAGCTTTCCTCAGGGAGCCGCTCTCTACGAAACGCACAAGTCGCTAACACTGACAATCTCAACTTCTAGGAGACTTTGTTGTTGGCGCTACCCGCCCTTAAGCATTCAAGCCTCAAGTCCTCCTTTTTCCCACTCGAGACAGCGAAGGCCCTTCCGGCAGCAGACTGCACAACTCTTATGGAGCCTCGTCCACAGGGCAGCAAGGACGAGCAATGGGAATAGTCTCTGACATAGAGAAAGCGTTGCAGATTCCGCGACTAGGGACCGCACTGCTGGCTATACTCTTAGGTGCATTGCTCTTGATGATTCCTTGGTTATTGAACTACCTAGTTGCGATAGGCTTGATCATATGGGGAATCGCGGAAGCAGTAAAGGCAAGCAACACTTCGAAAAGTTCTACCCCGACCAAGTGAGTCTCAACACAACTGGAATACGATGCTCGGAATCGTTCGTGCAACCAACCATTAGACGATACAAGAAGGATGATGGGGTCGCCGTTCTTCAGCTCTCTGAAAAATATGCCTCATGGGACTCCACCCCGACAGAAGCAGATATACAGGGACTCCACTCGTCCGAGCCTGACTTCTTCCTAGTAGCAGAGCTCGACAAGAGAATAGTTGGTTTCGTCTACGGCCACGAATCCAGGAACGTTCCCGATGAAGTTCTGCGAAGATGGAAGGCAACAAAGGTAGGTTCCGTTGAGATACTCACGGTCGAGGAAGAGTATCGCCGAAGGGGAATCGCTACGCTACTCCTTAATCGCCTATTTGCGGTCTTCGGAGAGAGAGGAATTGATACTGTGACACTGTCGGCGCCAGCCGACGAGATCGGGGCTAAAGAGTTGTATGATAAGTTGGGTTTTGAAACGAGAGGCTATTTCTTGAAGAAGAAACTCTAGCCCGATGTCGAGATCAGCAGGCCTTTCCTGTTCAGGGATGGGTCTTTATCGGATCTCCATAATTTGAGACTTCTATTAGGTTGAGGTCGGGGTCGCGGAAATATACAGATGTCATTTGACCAAGCGCTCCAGTTCTCTTGACAGGGCCTTCGAGAATTCTGACCTTTGATAATTGGAGTCGTTTGACGACTTCATCGATAGGGGTGGTAGTTGTGAAACATATGTCGGCTGAGCCGGGGGTAGGTCTGTACGCTTTCGGTTCGAGTTCTTTGCCTGCCTCATGGAGATTTAACCTCTGGGAACCGAACGTCAGGGCTTTGCGGCCGTTATCAAATGTGACGATTTCCATGCCGAGTACGTTTGAATAGAATGTGCATGTGGTCTCGATGTTTCTGACGGTTAGAACAAGATGATCGAGCCGATCCAATTTCATAGATGTTGCCAGGTATCTAGTGGGAATCGTTTGCATAGAAAAAGGGGTTGAGCGAAGCGTTGGCTTCGCCCTTTTTGGGTTTGGTGTCGTGACTAGTTTTGCGCGACTTGCGGTTCTTCTGTCCGGACGGGGTGCTCATTCTGAGCGAACATTGCCATGGCCTGTTTCTGTTTCTCGTCTTTCTCTTTCTTCGTCATGTTGACCTGTTGGGACAGTGACCAGTGATGGCCGTAGGGGTCGGTTAGTTGGCCGTAGCGTTCGCCCCAGAACTGGTTGTCAAGTGGCATTGTGACCTTGGCGCCTGCGTCGACGGCTTGCTGCCAGATTTTCTCAATGTTGCTTGTGTAAATGTGTAGTGTGACGGGGCTGTTGCCAAGCATGTCAGGGGATTGAGGGCCACCACCTGGGAAGGTGTCGGATAGCATTACTATAGAATCGCCGATTCTGATGCGCGCGTTCATGATTTTTCCACCTGGGATGGCGTCTCGTGCTAGTTCTTTTGCGCCGAAAGCTTTCTTGTACCAGTCGATGGCGGCAGCTGCACCGTTGATAGTGAGGTATGGTGTTACTGCATGGAATCCCGGTGGGATGGGTGCTTTCTTAGATTTTGCCGGTTTCTTCGCTTTTGCCTTTTTGGATTTGGACTTAGGCATGATCGGGGCTAGTGGAGACGTAGACTAAAACCTTGCTAGGGATTTTTCGCAGAAATTCGGATTCCTTGGCGACACAAAGCTGAAGGCTGGGGACTTCACTGATGGCATCCCAGCCAATATGTGGCCTGAGATCGCGGTTCGATAAGAGTAGGATAACTCCTCTACAGTCGGTGGGCTATCTCGGCCGTTCACTGGTCGGGGTCGATTTCGCCCCTCTAGCATAAGATAGCAGGCGTCCCAACATCTCCGGTTGGTCCCTAGGATACAGATCTGCGAGTTCCCGAGGCTCCCCGTCTTCGAAGACGCGGTTCGAATGGTACTGAACTCCATACTGGATGAAACCCGTGAGTATGGGAATGGTATCGTTTCCCTTCTTGGTCAGCCGATAATTTACAACACGTTGGTCCTTGGGACCCAAGACCCTTTCGATAAGACCATCGTTTTGCAGATCCTTCAAGCGCAACGATAGAACTCGAGGGGTCAGCCCCTGATTATTCTTCAAGATCTGGCTAAACTTCACAAGCCGATGAAACGCTACGTCGCGCAATACTAGAAGCGTCCATTTTTTTCCCAGAACCCCTAGGCTAGAACGAATAGGGTTTTCGCCGTTCGCCCCGTCGCACCATATTGGGATATCGGTGAGTTTCGGATAGGTTTCTTGGAAGCCGAAGCTGGAAACCTTTGTGTATGATCTAAGCAGCTATCTTTTGGTCTAGAAAGATTCCTGACCAGCAGCAATACTTAACGGACAGCCGAGCATTCTAGAATCGTGCGTTTCGGGTATGGTTGAAGAAGACTCTTCGAATTTGTCTCCTTTGGGGGGGCCTGAAAGGCTGGGCCGGTCGAATGGGGATGCACAGAGGGATGAGCACGAGTTGCCTGAAGTCGTTAACGGCAGAATGTTATGCGTGACCCACGGCCGGATGTGTTATCGAAGAATCTCTCGGATGGGTGTCGGCGAATGGATTTGCCCTGACGAACGGCATGGAACTCCTATCAAGAGTTCCTAGAAAACCCGTCCGTCTCTAGGAGACGATCAAGGAGTAGACGGGATGCACTTCCATCCACCCGTGGACGCTGTCTAGAACGTAAGGCCCTGTCACAGTGATGTTCTGGTTTGCTTTTGGTATTGGAAGAATTTGGTTAGTATAGCCATCGCATGCTAGAACAGCGTCCTGCTGATTGACTGTCGTCGCGCAGATTATCTCCGCTAGCAAATCGCCTTGTCGATAGTCGTTGTTCGCGCTGTTGGGCAAACTCGCATATTGCGGATCAACGTGGAACCAAACATGGTAGTCCCCGTCGTCCTCGGCGATCACGGTGTCCACGATTCCTGAAACGGTGACGCAGTCCTTGACCGTTTGTAGCCTTGCGGGATTGTAGACATGGCTTTTGATGTTGTTCGGGTCTCTGCAGAGAGAGGGCGTACCCATGATTGACGCTTCACGCACATAGTGGACCGCCGCCCCGACAGATGCCACCACAACCAGAATCAGAGCGATAATCGGCCACGGTTTCATCTTGACCACGAGTTTCTACCCCGCTAAAATCAGATAGACTTTAAGCCCCGAGATAGAATGGAAGACTGTATCGTGGGATATCATGGTTATAAGATCGTTTTTCCGGGTAATTATCTCTCTTGTAGGCGGGGCACTTCCTCTTCTTTTCCTATCCGGCTCTTACTCGCCACTCGGATCCTATCTTCCAAACCTCCTGAACTTGTTTGGCAACGAAAGCTCCCTCGGAACGCTTCTCAGGATACAGGCAAGCCCCGCCCTGCCTATGGGAGCAGCTGGGCTAACCGGGTTCGCAACCTACAGTGTCTTACAGCGTGTCTTGAGCACAGCGCAGGCGGCGACATACTCGCGTCCGAGCATAGATACGTCGCAGATGATGCGTCAGGTCCAGAACATGATGCCGGGCATGGGAACGCAGACCGGAAACCAAGGGCCCTTGAACCTGCCGGGTGATATGACGCGGGCTCAGTTCTTGATTTTGACAAAGTACCAACAAGGTTTCGCAAAGCCAAAGGACATCGCGAAGCATCTCTCCATGGACAAGAGACAGGTTGAAAAGGAGACGAATGCGCTGAAGTCGAACGGCTATCTCTCGGAAAAAAACAAGCTGACATCCAAAGGACTCGAGACTCTCTCGTAGAATCAGTAGGCTCGTTGTCGGATTCTGGATGGACGGAAGTTAAGCAAATTCCTAGGAGAACAATCATTTGGACGATTAGGAAAGGAAGCATCCTTGCCCCAAAGTCTATTGCTCCGAAAGGCGACCATCAAAGCCCTTTGGCCCAGTCTGGTTTCAGGAGAACAGCATGATGCTTGGATCAACGAGACTATGCCCATAAAATTGAGGGGACTCCTGCTGTTGCCTCTAATCCTCAGTCTCGCCCTTCCTATCATATCGTTGAACCACTACCCTCAGGAGCCCGTTACTGGTTTCCCTCTCGGGTTCCCGAGGTCCACCACTAAACCTCTTCCACTTGCTTCGCTCGCTTCCGCAAATCCTTACGATGAGCAGGTCGGGGTCACTTTCACCCAGAATTTTTCCAAGCTAGCCTTCAACGTAACTGCAGTCGCATTTACAGATCCTAACGGTGTGGGACCCGGGTACCTGGTCAACGGACTGACAGATCAAGGCTACTGGTACCAGGTTGGACTGTCCTACAACTGGCCTCATACCTTCGGCGGCTTTAATCCGGGCTTCAGTATGAACTACGAAGTCTTCGACAATACCGGCGTTTCCATCGACCCGGCCAACGGCGGAGGAGGACTGAAGACCTTCAACCGACTCGTAAATGCTGGAGACAGCGTATTGCTTAGTCTGAGTTTCTCCTCGGGGTCCGTTGTAATGCAGGCCATGGACTGGCAGACGGGGGCGGTCTCTTCAAGCTCATACTCTAGGCATGGTAGCACCTTTGTTGGCCTTCAGTCCAGCCTAAGCTCCGAGCTTGGATTCTTCACAGGACTGATGACCGAACATTATCATAGCATGCCATACTATGGCACTGGCCTCCCGGTCACATACAATGAGACTGGAGTAACTCTCTCATCAGCATGGATATGGATGGACGAGTGGAATACAGATACGGGGCAATCTGTATTCAGGGACAACACGACCAACCCAGTCTCACTCGACAACTCCCTCAGCCAGTACTTCGCCTCCAATGGTACTGCCGAGATTGCAAACGCACATCAGTTGACGACGGGCCTGACGCCCGTGACCTTTCCCACCTTGGACGCGGGCCCCCAAGCAACAGGACGTCCCGGTCATCAAGCGGCCATCACGATGGTCATTGGAGACCCCCAGGGAGCGACCGTGAGATTCGATAACCTAACCATTTTTACAGGTTTCGGGCGTTACAACATATCGATAGGGACGCCGTTTTCATTCAGCGCAGCGACGGCCCATTACAATGCAACCATAAACCTCCCAGCGGATCTTAGGCTCGGAAACTACAATCTAACAATCGATATCCAGTCGTGGCAGTATCTTGATACTCAAGCTCAAGAATGGATAGCACTCCAACAAACAACACTGAACGAGACGCTCGTTGTAAGCAACAATCCAGCCCCACCACCCAGTCCAGGCCCTAATCCCACCAACAATCCGGGCCCTAGCCCACCGAGCACTGGCAAAGGTCCCTCCACGTCGACTAACAAGACGACGCTATCGCCTAACTCTTTGCTCACAATTTTCCGCTCCATCATCATACCGGTCGCCGCGGGCTACGCCGGACTAGGACTGCTTGCCATTGTACTGTTCACCAGACATCTAAGAAAACGATCGGCCAACGGCCGGATTCTCGGCATGAGATTTTGTCAGAGCTGTGGCACGGAATTAGGCATCGGGAGCATGATTTGCCCTAGCTGTGGCCTTCCTGCTGAAGCATCGAAGGGCCCGAAAAATCAAGTCGTCAACGCATGAATCTGTAAAGCGTCTAAGGGATTTCCAACTCAAGAAGACTAACGAGAGCAACTCATTTTCGTAGTGTTGTGATCGCTTCTAGGATAACTTCTTCGGCTCGTTTCAAAGCCTCTCTCAGTTCGGGTAGGCCGAACGCTGGCCTCCAATCTCTCCACAGTTCATCGCTTACGACTAGGAAGTTGCAGACTTCGACATTCCGATATGTGCCCAACGCATACATCGCTGAAGTCTCCATATCAACTCCCAACACGTCACGCAATCGATAGTTCTCGATCGTCGTCACCATCTCTCTGTAGGGCGCGTCCGTCGTCCAGATAGGACCTGTATATGCCACCACGCCCTTCTTGACGCGCGCCTTCTCTAGTGCCCGGACTAGTCGTTGCGCTGGACGAAGCCCATCATCACTCGCCAGATAATGCGGGGATGTTCCCTCATCCCTGATGCAGGATGTCGGAATGAAACAGGTTCCCACTGGGGCTTCGGGTTGAATACTCCCGGCAAACCCCAGCCCCAAGAAAGCCCGCACGCCGCAAGCAATCAGCTCTTCCATAACCAGTATAGTGGCGGGTGCACCCAAGGGGAGACTAACAACAGAGACCCTTCTGTCGCCAACCTGGCCATTGTACAATGGAAACCGCGGCCCCCACCACCAAGACGGCGACGAATTAGCGCCCACAGTCTTAGCCAGAGACTTGACGGTCTCAAGGTCCCAAGAGCCAACCACTAACGGAGCTATACCCACCTGTTCGACAGAGACTCCGTGCCGAGAAGCTTGGAACGCTACGGCCATCTCTGCGGTGAAACGTTCGCTCATGGATTTGATTACCTGCCGTCCATGATAGGCTTTGCGAGAGCCATTTTTCAGCCCAAAATATGGTTATGATATCCTGAGAAACATCGTAGTAGCGCGTTATATCGACAAGCTTACTCTCATCTTTCGAGAGACCATAGTTTTTCAACGTCCACAAGACGCAGAAATCGAAGAAGCCCGTTTGAAATGAAGCTTGCAGTACTAACCGACTTTGATGGCACGGTTACTCTCAACGACACCTTCCAGAACGTTGCCGAAAAATTCGCTCAGGGCGATTGGAGGGCTGTGGATGATCAGTACGTCAAGGGGGAGATCACGCTCGAGGAATGCCTCAGAAGACAGGGCGCGATGGTAAGGGCATCAAAATCCCAAATTTTGGACGAACTTGACGGGGTCACCAGATTCAGGCCAGGCTTCGACAATCTAGTCGCCTACTGCAAGACAAATCACTACCCACTAGTACTCGTCAGTGCAGGCCTGGATTTCGTCATCAAACATTTTCTAAGACGTAAGACGTGGTGGAACAACGTGAAACTGTACGCGGCAGCAGCGAAATGCACGCCGACAGGTATCAAATTCGACTTTCCAAAACTGAAGGACAACCGATCGATCAGCCTCAAAGACGACACTGTTAGATACTACAAGACAAAGGCTGACACGGTTGCCTATATTGGCGACGGACGATGGGATCTGCATGCTCTGAGAAACGCAGATTTGAGATTCGCGATAAGGAACTCTAAGCTTGCTCAGCTCTGCAGAGAACAGGAAATTCAGGCGACTACGATTATCGATTTCAAAGAAGTGATCATTTTCCTTCAAAGTAGGATGTCTGAACGGAATTTTTCGCAAGTAGAGAGCGAGTAGGAAATGTCTCCGTTCGGCCCGTTCTATTGCGTGTTCAGATGGGACCTCTCCAAGTTTGACTGTCCTGATCCAAGCAAAACCACAGAAGTACGCATCAGGTTAGCATCAGAGAGCGAAATCGGTTCGGTGGCAGAATTATGGTATGAAGGTCTTGGCCAAGAAGAAGGGTCTCCATGGATGAACTATCTGAAAAAATGGACACCGACTAGCGCAGGAAGGTGGTTTCTAGACTCGAAGAAACGACTGGGCGCGAAAATGCTGGTCGTTGAGATCAATGAGAAGATTGTTGGGATCAATGGGATAATTTCCGAGCGGAACTCAGGAAAAGGTCGCTTCTTTACTGGAGTAGTCGTCTCGCCTGGCTATCGAAAGCGAGGGTTCGGTTCTCTTCTCCTTCACAAAACTCTCTCAGACCTGAGGAGGGAAGGACTTCGGTGGGCAGAAGTGGAAACGATTCAAGGAATTCCCGCAGCCAAATATCTCTATCCGAAATATGGAGGAATGGGAATACAAGTTCCCGCCTAGCAACCAGTTATCGAACTTCACATAACGGAACGTGTTAGCGTGGACTCGCGATACATCGTTTTCCTGACTCAGAAAATTAAGACTCGCTTTGCAACTCTTGCTTAGTCTTGGTCGCCTTGTCAGTGAGAATGTCTATCGCGTCCTCCAATCTCTTGCATTTCTCCTTCTCCGTGAAGAGAGCCGCCAACAGCTCGTTGATCTTGCCGAGCGCATAATCCATACTCCGGTTGATCTGTCCCAGCGGGACGTAGTCCAGGCGGCGCGGCATAGTGGAGAACAATTGTCGTTGGGCTGCGTTTATCTCGCTCATTTTCGCCGAGTCGGTTGCCCCGAGCCAGGTCACTTCTCGCGCACTTTTCAAGCTCTCATACAACTGGTTTTGCAGGTCAATGTACGCGTTCCAATAGACAAGCCAAGACTCGTTGAACTCATCAAACGTCTGCTCTATCCGTTTTCTCTTCTCTACGTCCGAACTAGCTGACAATGCTGATTGTTCAGGAAGACCGCGCCCGGTAAATGTGTTGCGGGGTCTAGCGGCGACTGTTTATGAGTAGCGATAGCTAGCCCATCAGTTGGTAATCTTAGTGGAACATGTTTGCGACAGGTGCGGTGGTCAGTTCGAATCCAGCGAACTCAACACCCAGGACAAACAGATTCTTGACTCGTCCGGCAAATGGACGAGAGAGCGAACCTATAGGTGCTATGATTGCGAGAAAGAAGCATTGCTCGGACAAGGCGCACCCTGATAGGTGGATAGATTCCGAACTCGTTATCGAGACTATTTCTTCTTCAGAGCCGCGGACTCGACCTTACCGTGGACCCTTACAGTTCCGACTCGCAAAGATGATGTCGCGAGTTCCATGGTCACATCGAAATTGAATGCATAGTCTTTCTCAGCCATTTTCTCGAATACCTCTGCAAGAGAGGACGGAGATGATTCATTCTTCTGAGGCATGATTACCGAGGTTCGCTACGCATCTCTCAAGTATAAAGTTCTATGGAGGGGGGTATAACCTATCTAATCGGCTCGAGATCATTTAGGCCAAGGCGTCGTTGTATAGGGCGTCCAGTACAGAGTAAGCTTCCTCGGGAGTCGAAGGATTCGCTGGCAGAATATCTTCAGCAATCGATCGCTCAAGGATCTGTCGGATACAGTAACGGAGCTTTGTCGGAGTCAGGCTCGCCTCTACGTTCCACATCGGGTGATCCATGTTGACAAAGACGGTTCGGACACCATTCTTGTCAGTCTCCACGTACGCCTGACCTCTGTCTCCACCGTGGGCGATATCGAAGGCCAGAACTTGATCCTTTAGATGTATGACACTTCTGGTCGCGTCTCTGGGACGTGTCTTAGACTTCCGTTCCTTCCGACGTCCTGACCCGTTCTCTTTTTTCGTCATGTGTTGCGATGATTGGCTAGGCTTTGACAACGTCTTTGTCTTGATAATTGCCTTTGAGAGTATCTCGATATTTCTTCGGAGACTACGTCGCAATCTCTCCGCAATCTCCCGGTTGAGGTATTGTATGCTGCGAAGCTCTCTGCGGCTGGCGGTCTGTCTGAGAAATTTCAAGACCTTGTTCCGGACAAAGCCGCGCATGGCTTTCTCGAACACTTTCCACTGCGCGCTGTCTCGCTCAAATTCATTCCCTCCGGGCAATCGACGGAGGAAGTCAGCGTTCACCCAGCCCTGGATCCGGCTCAGGCCATGAATACGATACTGATCAAGGCCGAAGAACTGGTGTTGCAGACAGGTGATGTGCTTCTGCTGTACGCTCATTCCTGCCTCGGATATCCCCGCACGCGTCTTAGAGATTGGCAGGATCAATACTTCGCCCGTAATTTTCCCATATTCCGTCGCGATGTTAACAGGAAGGAGGGTTGCGCCGCGCAGTTCTTCCGGCTTCACCGCTTCGCCATTTACAAAGACTTCGAAGGGCCCGTATCCGCGCAGAGCAAGAACGTTTGCTCTCGCCAGTAGAGCTCTGCGGACCTCTCCCGAGTCAGTTTTTTTTGTCAAGGAACGAATTCTGATCCTTAGACCGTCATGATCCAATGGAGCTTGTATTACTCGCAAGGGTTTCCAGGTGGATTGGTCGGTGGGGGCCCAGTGTCGATCGATTAGGCTCTCCGTCAGCATAATGGTGCGATCGAATCGTCCTTTGTGGACTTGAAGTTCTAGCTCGCGACCTAGGGTCAGCCAAGCGAGACTGCCCATCCCGTACGATTCTCGTATCGGGCGCTTGTATTTCGGGGAGAATCCCTCGCCGGTTGTTTTTCCCTTGGTAAGGAATTCGCGCAGTCCATCGAGGTCCATCCCGTGACCCCATTCCTCGTATTCGATATGAGAGCCCGAGTCAGAGATCTTGATCTCGACCCTTGTTGCCTCGCCCCACATCCACGAGTTGACGACGAGCTCGACGAAGAATTGTGTCGCATCTGAGTATTGTCGTCCTAGGGTCTTGATGATGCTCTTGTGTGTAGAGACCCGCAGATCCTCGTCGACTATAGAATGCACTGCTCTCGCTGAATGCACTGGTCTTCTCGTCGCCAAAGGTATGGTCGATTGTCGTATGGAAAGTCGGCCGGATAATGGAGTGCTGTAACCGCTATTGCCGAAGAAAGGGAAAGCGATCGGGCGTTAGTTTCTAGTGCCAGTCTTTCGAGTCTTTTCGTTAGCTGGCTCAGGTGTCTCTGGGAAGAGATCCTTTGGCATTCCTGCTAGGACATCTGACAACGAATCCCGACCCATTGGTCCTGCGCCTCCCGTCTGGAAAGGCCGCACTCTGTTGAACAGGTCATCTATTTTGTTCGCGATCTTCATTTTCTCATTGATGTTAGCGTCAAGTTCCTGTCCATTCACCTCAAGCTGCTGGATTCTGGGGGCTAGTCCTTCGATTCCCTTTGAGACCTCGAGCATTCCGTTGACTGTTGCGAGTGACGATCTTAGACTTGTAATCTCCTTCTGCATTCCTTCCCGATAGCTACGCAACCTATCGAGGATAGGCTGGTAGAGACGTAGAAAGTCGACCATGAGATTCTCAAACTGTTTGATGGCTAAGGTGAACTTGTCTTCTCTCTTCTTCTCCGCAAACTGTTTCGCCGTACCTAACAACTTTTCGCGGAGGGCAACTCTCTCGATGACATCATCCAATACTTCTCGCACATTGTAAGACTCGTCGAATATCGTCTCGCGCATTATCGGTCAACATTTCGCACAAAGGATCTCAGCCTTAAGAAACACGTCACCTAGAAACGCGCGAACAAGTACTTGGTATGGGAGCCGAAACAGGCGAAACTAGTCTATAGCCTCTAGAGCACCATGAAACCGCCCAGGCCCTCCCTTGACGGCTTCGGGCATGACTAACCTGGATATCTTTCGATCGCCCCTGTAACCAATTGCTGGATATTTCTTTCCAACTGCCCAGCACAGATCCCGAACAGTATATAGCGAACCTCACGATTGATCGAACATCTTCAATGAAACCTTCGGTCCTATTCCATATTTTGCTCGTAACGTCCTTGATCGCCCTCGCAGTGCCTAGTTATGCGGGCGCTGTTTCCGCGTCTACCACTTACGTTCCAGCTGTGAAGGTGGGAGACTGGTGGAATTATGGCAATTTCAAGTTCGTTGGCCCAGCCATCAACATCACCGGAATCATTCTTGTAGTGACCGCAGTCTCCGGTAGTAATGTAACGCTGAAAGGGACATTTGTCTCCGGGGGAAACATTCAGATGCAAATATTCCGCGGAGACCTCAACTCTGGAATAGGTAACCTGACACAGTTTCCACCACTCGTCGCAGCTAATCTCGGGCCTGGTGATCACTTGTTCAACTCTCCATCGGCCCCGACGTTCAACAACACGATAACCGCAACCTATGCCGGCGCCACTCGTCAGATCAACGTTGTCAACATCACCGGCACCCCCTTCAGCGGTCCCTCCCAAGTTCTCTTCTACGACAAGTCTACTGGAATCGAGTTACAGATACTCCAAAGTTCGCCCGGCTTCTCTATATCGTTCATGGTGACTGGAACAAATCTCTGGCACTATCCTATTTCAATAATCGATGACGCCGTTTGTTCTTTCAATGCCTCAGCCTGTCGGGTCAATCCAGCGTCAGCGACAGCCATCGTAGGCAGCAAGGTAGAATGGGACAACACAGGCACGGTCATCCATACCGTCACATCATGCTCTCCTTCCACCAGCCCTCCGAGTGTCGCGTGTCCCTTCCTCAACTCGGCGTCACTACCATCATTCGATTCAGGCCCTATTTCTTCTGGTGCAAACTTCACCTTCGCGTTCAATATCGTTGGAACCTACTTCTACTATGACACGATACACCCTTGGGTGCATGGCACTATCACCGTGCAACCAAATGCAACCGTAGCCCCGGGATTCACTTTTGAGGCTAGCCCCAGCTCTTTGAGTCTCCTCGCGGGAGATTCCGGCTCCGTTCAACTCATTACAAATGCTGTGAATGGATTCTCTGGCTTCGTCGCTGTGACTACAACGGTGCCAACAGGACCAAACTTCCCAACTATCACCGCGTTCAACGGTACAGGCAACCTCGGAGTAGGAAGCTTCTCCACGTTTGTATACGTCCAGACGAACAGCTTCACGGCCAATGGTGTCTACGTCGTACGGTCTCTCGCGAGCGGCGATGGCCTCTCCATACCGTTGCAGATACCGATAACGGTTACGAGCGGTCTACCTGACTTCTCCATTTCAGCCAATCCGAACACACTCATCCTACCGAATCCGATCAACAGCACCTTCTTCCATCCACCCATAATCACACTCGACAGCATCAACAACTTCACCGGAACAGTCAGACTGCAAGCCAGTGTAAGCCCTCCGGGCCTTGCTGTCGGACTGACCTCTGCGTCTCCCTTCGAGAATTCATCAATAGCGCTAACGCTTGGTCCAAACGGGGAAAACGCAACCGCTTTGGACCCGCTCGTGACATTCCAAACACAACCAGGCACCTACCTTGTGACCATAACGGCGACCAGTGGATTGATCATGCACTCGGTCAACGCAACTATCATTCTTCCGGGAGCCAGCGGGGACTTTCAGATCACAGCTAACCCGATTTTCCTTACCATTGAGTCAAGTGGGATCAATGATCCGTTCGCCGTCGCTGTTTCAACGATTACCCTGACGAGTCTTAACGGCTTCTCCGGAACTGTTACGCTCACGGGAACGCCTACGGGCTTCCTCACGGAGACCTTCAATCAGTCTCAGGTCAACTTGGCAGCGAACTCTTCAGCAAATGCCGCCTTGATCCTAGGCGCAGGGAACACTCCGCCTGGAACCTATTTTGTAACAGTCACGGGGACCAGCGGATCCATATCCCACTTCGTCACATTAACCGTTCAAGTCGTCACTCAGCCTGACTTTCAATTGTTCATCTCCATACCCCCCGGCGGGAATATTGTCTTCGCAGGAGGCTCAACGTTCGTGGGAGTGCAACTCTTCAGCACCAGCATCAGTTCCTTCAACGGGACAGTGACTTTGACCGGACAAGTCTCTCCCAGTGTGAACAATGGGCCGACCCTTTCCTTCAACCCGACCCAGATCACCTTTGCGCCCACAGGGACACCCTTCTCACAGCTAACCATACCAACCACAGCCTCGACTCCTCCTGGAAATTACACGATAACAGTGAAGGGAGCAAGCGGAATACTGGTCCACACTTTTCAGCTTCAACTAACGGTCCTACCCCAACCCGTTCTGGCTCTCAGTCCGACAAGTGGACCTGTTGGAACCCAGGTAATGGTTCATGGGTCAGGATTTCTCAACCCATCACAAGGCCGGTTCTTCTCTCCTCTCGAGATCCAGATTACCTTTGACGACCAGACGGTTGGCTTCTTCTTCATCCAAGGGAGCTCGTTCAATTTCACTTTCGACGTTCCAGATGCCCAAGCAGGGATCGTTCATCAAGTCCATGCGAAGGAACTGTTTCCTTCGAACCTAGACGTGCAAGCTAGCTTCTTCGTTTTCCCAGAGCCCAGCACCTTGATTGTGTCTGTCAGCTCGGGAACCATATACTTCCCGGGAGACACTGCCGTCATCTTTGCCACCACAAACCTCAACGGACAACTCACAACAGTCACCAGCCTGCAACTGATTCTAGTGAGGCCCAACGGGTCCAACATCACTCTGAACGCCGTCCTCGTCACGACGGGCGTCTACAAAGCATCATACGTGATTCCGGCCTCCGGTTCCTTAGGGACTTACGCGGTAATCGTCAAGGCCCACCAAGCAGGATCATCAGACCGATCAGCTCTTGCAAGCTTCGAGGTCAAACCAACGTGGCTCCAAGCCAACGGGCGAAATGTCATTACAGCAACAAGTGTCGTAGGTGCAGTGGGCACGTTAGGAGTAATCGCTCTCGCCTGGAGAAAGGGATACTTCACCAGACGAAAAGACGAATTCCCGATCCCCTAAGAGATTCCCCGTTTGAAAGTTCACAACTTCTGAAGAGCCTAAGCTCTTATGGGTCGACGTGTCTATCGAGATAAATGTAGATCCAGTCCGGAATGATTCCGAAGAATGAAACCTTCTTGAAAACACGGGAAAGAGAAATGTTGCAGGTAGATCATCATGGGTGTAACATTCGTCGGAATCCCGTTCTACACCTTGGCAAAATATCGGGCGATGGGTGACGCTGTCCCCAATCTCGGGAAAGCAGGCGTCGTCCAAAGAATAAAGTCGGTGGACAACGACCTCGTCGATCTTGGAGACGTTGATTGCCCTTCCATCGTGAGGGACCACGGCCCTAAGAACCTCAGAAACTTTGAAGAGTTCTCGGAAGGAACTCGCAGAGTCAAAGACAAGCTGACAGGGCTAGTCGACCCTTCCAGGATTGCCTTCTGCCTTGGCGGGGACTGTGCCTTCGTCCCCGGAAGTCTCGCAGGCCTCAAGACAGTCTACGAGGGAAAGCTGGGGGATGGTTTGGCTTGATGCTCACGGTGACTTCAACGTCCCTGAAACTAGCCCGTCGGGCTTTATCGGCGACATGCCTATAGCCATCGCCTGCGGCCGAGGCCCAAGACTACCAAAGGATATCGAATCTCAGAGACCCCTGTTGGAGGAGAAGCGGGTCGTCCATGTTGGCTCGCGGTCCCTCGACCTCGGCGAGGACGAAACGCTCCAAAGCTCTGTGAAGCTCTTCCCAGCCAAAGAGATAAGGAAACGAGGCTTGGGAGAAATCGCAGTGCAAATGGCTAGTTTTTTGAGCGATTCATCAGATTGGATCGTCGCCCACTTGGACATGGACGTTTTCGATCCCTCTATCATGCCGGGTGTCGATTTTCCAGAGCCGGGAGGATTGACCGATCATGACGTTCTCGAAATCTTCCAAGCGTTACAGTCGACTGGCAAGCTCAGAGTCGTCGACCTAACAGCTTACAATCCGACACTAGACAAGGGAGGCCGAGGCCGGTCCTTACTTCTCAATCTTATTCCCCGACTAATGAGCCACGCCTAGCGTTACAGTGATTGGTCAGCCAGCCACTCTAACCATTCTCCGTGTGAGTGGCACCGGGCCAAGATTTTCTCGGTCTTGGTACTTTTGCCGAATTTCACAAGACCTAGGAGGGGGGTTTCTGAGTCCTTGGCCCACTCTATCCAGACGAGGAACAGATCTCTCTTCTTGGATGCTTTTGTTAGGAGTGCGTGCAGTTTCTCTCGTGGTTCCCCGCTGACAAGGGTAAGAGTGAATGAATGGTAGACGCATAATGGCGCTATGTCAGGGACTTTGTCGATGAGGTTTGGTATGAGGTCCAGGGCGTTTCCGGTGATGATTCTTTGGGGAGCTTGCTTGACAAGGCGGATTGCAGCTTCCAGTTGTTTAGCTCGTTTCTGGTTGTCAGGCCAAACGAGAGCGCGTAGCCATTGAACGTTTTCGGCGTTGTTGGCGTCGATGGGTGAAAGGTCGATGCCTGTGCGAGAGGCGACCTTCGGCAATTCTCTAGGAATCGGGGGACGCGTTTCTCCGCGCAGTGAGCACTCGATCTTTAACGGTGAGTTCGGGTCTCCACACTCTAAGCCTTCTCTGTACCGGTAGTGGTATCGATCCCAGAGCAAGGTCAATCCAGCGCTGGAACCAATCTCAATCATGGTCAGCGGTTGACGTTTAGTTTGGGCCGCTACGAGTTCAAAGGCTGGAACGAGCACAGCGCAGCGTCCAACCTCGTTCGTCTGGACAGAATGAGTCATCATGATCTCGCGGATCTCTTCCGGGTGCTCGAGGACGAAGCTGCGGAAGTACGGGTACACGTAATCATATTGCCGGGATGAGTTGTTGAGGCTGGGGTAGAAGGCTGCGAGCTGGTGGTGTTCGCCATTGAGCAGCAAGAAATGTACGGCGGCAAAGAATAGGTTGGGGAGGGCGGCTTTCTCTTGAGCACTGGCTGCTATTCTGAGGAGTTCGGTGTCCTCTGCAACTCTGAGAGCGAGATTCGTGTAGAGCGGTGATCGATCCGCATAGATCTTGCCTGCAAAGTAGCGGAACCGTTCTGCCATCTTGTCCAGAAGCAAAGATGAGTTTGTTGACTCGCTCATGGACCAAATGGTTCTGGAAGTTGTATGTGGTAAACTTTCGTACAGTCCACGTTAGGACGTGACAACCGTGTCTTCGTCCGGCCAGATTTCTGGGGTCTATTGCGTCTGGGCTACTCGTCGCAATGCGTCATATGCTGTGTGCCCATCCGGCTCGTTTACAACTATGATGATGTCTCCGTGACCAAGGAAGGCGTCGATTATGTTGACGCCGTTCCGATACAGCAGTTCTGTGATGTAAGACGCTATTCCGGGTGTGTCCCAGGCGTTTGTGGGCAAGTACAATGAGAGCTTTGCCACGTTCGGTTGAACAGTGACAATGTTGAGATGGCGGAGTTTCTTCCGGAGCAGCTCGTAATCCTCTGATGGTAGTATGATCTTGATCGAGTTTGCGAGTGGGAAGATGTGGGGGAACTCCGTCAGCCCTGCGGACATTTCTGAGAGTTCGTTGAGTATCTTGGGAAACTCTGCACGAGGAGCCCTTACAGTTACATCTGCTATTCCGTTTGAAAGAGATATTCTCGTGTTCTCGAGGGCCCTGACTGGGTCAAGGGACTTCAGTTCGTCTAACGTGTCTGAGAATCTCTTGATTGCTACGACTAGGGTGTTGATAGTGGGTTTTCGGCCTGTTAGTTGCTGGACGTGTGGCTGGATTAGTTCGGCGACTGAGTGGAAGTTTGTGAGTTTCATCTTGAGGCATTGGTAGATGGGGTAGTTCTTCGTTAGGATCTGGCGTACGGCTTCTGGTACCGTCATCTTCTGGGTCAGAGCTGGCATTCTCAATCGCGCCTTCCTACTGTAATACCTGCGGTTCCGAGTTAAAAGGTTTATATACAAAGTAATATCCATTACACAACTGCAATAAGATGATATCTATGCAAAACACAAACTATCCCGCCTACGTCTTCGCAACCGTCAATCACGGCATGACGAAGAACGTGGTCGAGGAGCTAAAGAACAACCCGAACATCGACCTCATCGCACCAGTCACCGGACGCTTCGACTTAGCACTACGACTAAAGCAGAACACCCCAGAACAAATCGTACAACTCGTCAGCCAGATCCGCCAAATACAAGGCATCCAGACTACTCAGACACTCTTCGGTTTCAATGGCATCAACGGCGCTCACTTCCAGAACCAGATGCCACTTGGCATCAGCCTCTTCAACGTCACCAGCCCAATCGAGACATTCGTCAACCAGCTCAAGACCTTCCCAGGCCTCATCGAGGCATGGACAACCCCGGGTCAGTTCGACATCGTAGCACTCTGGCAGGCAAGGACCTCTGACGAGATCGTCAAGTCCGCCTTCGAGAAGTTCCCAACACTAAAAGGCATCGCCCACAGCGAGACACTTCTCGCACCCACACCACTCTTCAAACAGTAAGCGTACCAGTTAGCTCCAAGACCAATCTCCCTTTTTTCTTTCGTCTCACACTGAGGACATTCTGCAAAAACGCAACACGCTCGATCGTACTATATCCTTAGCATGAATTTGTGATGATTATTCGAGCGTTGATTTTCGAAGTCAGAGAACCTGTTACGATCTAACGGGTGAACCGTTTCATCTGGCCGCTCACAATTTTCGATCCCAGCGGTAGGTGAGGTTTCCCCAGCAAGCCGGTCAAGACGTCCTTATGCCCATCTTGTCGTCTCGGCAGGGTATCGATCGCGTCTTGTATGTCGGAGAATAAGTTCTCGTAGTATCCCAGTCTCGCTTTTCTCTGGTCAAGTAGTTGCCAGTCCAATTGGGTGTAGATCGTCTCCCTTCTATCCCCGTTTCCATCGTGGATGACCGCTTCCGCTTCAAACATAAAGTCCTGATTCTCTTCACGGAGGGCTAGATAGAGGGCGAATGGTATTCGTGATGGCGGGGAGAAGGCTATGTAGCCGCTCTCGTGACGGTCGTATCTCCGGCGAAGATTTGATCTGTGGCCTCCGCTACAGCACGAGAAGGTCTTGTAGCCCTTGTTGTTAAGTGATGAAACAATCGCTCGTATCGCCGGGTCAATGCGTGAGGCGTTTCTTCCTATCTTCAGATCCTTCCAGTTTGAGGCGTCGAGTTCTCCCAACCTCTTGGAATGGGCTCGTGGCAAGAATTCGCTGGGCAACGTTTAGACTCCAATAATCCTATTGGGTCGTCCTGTGCTCGAAAACAGTCTGGTAAACGAGTCTGTGGAACCAGTGGGGTCCCGTTTCTTCATTTGGAGCAAATCGTCCGCGGGGCGCAAATCCGGACTTTGCACCGATGCTCACGAGGCCAATCGCTTCAATGTCCTCAGCGTCGACTTGCTCGCTCAGCCAGGTGCTGTTTCGACGCTGGAATTTTTGTTCGTCTAACGCGTACTGGAACCATAAGAACAGGGTCTTGTCAGGTTTCCCGGGAATCGGCATATACACGTTGACCGATAAGCCCCAGGGATAGAAGTTCAATGTTATGTTGGGAAAGACAAACCACCACAGCGCAAATACCCTTCTGGTAGGATTCTTTGGGTCCCGGAATCTGTCTGCTAGGAGCTGAGGGTCGAAGCCGTTCTTTTCGTCCCGTGCATATGCCCACTGTAGAGCGCTGAACTTGTACAGCTCAGTCCGATAGGAGGCCAGAACGATTGCGTCGGCTAGTCCGCCCGGTCCCTTGTGAACGAACTTGATGTGGAAGTTGTCCATGTAGTTCCAAGCGTGCTGTTTCCAGTTTCCCTCAACCTCCCGAACTTCTCCATTGAAATGATATCTCCTGAGGCTGGCGAGTTCAATTCCTGGTACAGATTGCTGAACCGTTTCAATGAAATCGTGGAAGGGTGCCAGTGGCTCGCTAGTAGAGACGAAAGCCCATTGTCCCCATTCATCAACGTGAACACTTCTCAAGTGGTCCGATTCCCTTGGAAACCCATCAATCTTCTCAAACCCCGCCTGGGCGACGAACTTCCCATCGTTGTCAAATTGGCGTCCGTGCTGCGGACAGATTATCGCCCCTCCAACGCTCGACGATTCAACGAGAGGATGCCAAGCGTGGGTGCAAACGTTAGGAAAGCAGTTCAGCCTGCCATGTTTGCCTCGCTGGAGGAAGAACGGCTTTCCGAGAAGATTGAACGGGACTCGAGAATTGGATCTGGCAAGCGAGTCTATGGAGGTGGCAGGTCCGTCTTCGGGGACGTTTTCACAGGGTGTTAGCAACCACGTTTGAGCAAAGATAGTTCCAAGTTCCAGTTCGAGAAATTCTGAGTCCACAAACGCTGAAGAAGGTAAGGATTCGGCTCGACCAATACTGGGGTCTACAAAGAATTTTTTCATAGGGAGAGGCTTCATGGGCTCAGGTTCTCTCCCCCTTCCTGCCTAGAATGTCAACTCTTCGGACGTGTTTTAGGGCGTCATAGAAAAAGAGCTTAAGGGAGACTAAGGAAGCTTTCTTTCTACAATGTCCCCGCCAAATTTCACTGTAGAGGTAGTAGTCGAGAACAAGCCTCTGGCTCGGGATCCTGAGGGAGAGACTATTCACCAAAGTCTGATCCTAAAGGGAGGCTACTCCCAAGTGACAAGTGTTCGGGCTGGCAAGTTCTTGCGCATGAATGTTGAAGCCAGATCACCGGAAGATGCTGAGCAACTCGTTCGGAAACTCTGCGATGATCTTCGGATCTACAATCCTGCAGCGCACACGTGCCACGTCAGGGTGGTACGATAACAAATAAGGCCGTCAACTATATTTCACGTCCAGAACCGGTATTCTTCAGCAATCTCGTCCCTTGACACGAGTCTGTCAAAAAAGGGCTTAATAGGCATCGAGATTCACTACTTTAGGAAACCTGGATAATGGTAAGGGTCGCTGTCGTACAGTTCCCTGGAAGCAACTGCGACCTAGACGCGCTAGAAGTTCTCCAGAAAACTGTCAAGGTCCCAACGAACCTCGTATGGCACAAAGACCTGAAAAAAGATCAATATGACGCGTACGTTCTGCCCGGAGGCTTCTCATACGCCGACTACCTCCGTGCCGGCGCAATAGCCGCGACCAGCCCAAGCCTAGAAACCATTAGAGAGGCAACAGACAATGGCAAGCCAATCCTAGGAATATGCAACGGCCTCCAGATACTAGTTGAAGCGGGAATCCTGCCCGGTGCCGTTCTTCGAAACACCGGTCTACGGTTCGTCTGTAAATGGACACGGCTCAGAATAGAATCCTCCAGAACGCCGTTCACAAAACTAGCGAGAAAGGGTCAGACGCTGCGGATTCCAATCGCTCACAACGAAGGCCGATATTATCTCGACAACGACCAGTTTGCTGAACTAGAAAAGAACGAGCAAGTCGTTTTACGATACGTCAACGAGAACAATATTCCGACGGCGGATTCGAACCCTAACGGCTCCATGGACAATATTGCCGGAATCTGCAACAAAGAAGGAAACGTGATGGGGCTCATGCCCCACCCCGAACGCGCCTCCATCCCAATTCTAACCCCAGACAATCATCCAGAAGGAAGGATAATCTTCGAGTCGATGATCGAGACCCTCGAAAGGGGAAGATAGATGAAATCTCAAGACAGGGAGAAGAAATCTAAACATGACTGAAGAGACTCGTTCTATTCGTCGTTTGGTTCTCGGCATACTCTCCATCGTCCTAGGCATCGTATCTCTAGCTGCATTCTTCTCCATCACCTATGTCGCTGGCATTGGTATTCTCGGGGGCTTCTACGGCCTCATATTGATCGCACTAGGGGTGGGCCTGATCCTTCCGAAAAGGGAGCCGAAGAAACAGGAGACTCAATAGGACTTGACAGAAGGATTTCCGGCGAAGAAGAAAACGTATCCACGCGCTACCGCGATTGTGGGAGGACTCATCGCGGGAGTTGTCGCAGGGCTCATCGCCTATCTCGTCGCTAACCTCGTCGGGTTCATTATCGCCTTCATCATCGGCGCAATCACAGGTTCACGCGCAACACTTCTCGCTCTCCGAGGAAGAGAGCACCCATCATGACCCGATCCGGTATCATGGAGCCTCAACCTTGACCCTAGTGGAAGTTCTGAAGCCCAATCTTACCGATGAGGAGATCCGCTACGCAATCAAAAAACTCCAACGCGAGCCCAACGAGGTTGAATGGGCTATGCTCGAAGCCCAATGGTCCGAGCACTGCAGCTACAAATCCAGCAAAACACTCCTCAAACAACTCCCCAGCAAAGGACCCAGAGTTCTCGTCGGACCTGGTTTCGACGCAGGCGTCATCGACATAGGCGATGGCTGGGTCGTAACCCTCCACATCGAATCACACAACCATCCCAGCGCTATCGACCCATATGGTGGAGCAGCCACAGGCGTCGGCGGGGTCGTCCGTGACATCCTAAGCTTGGGAACGCGTCCTATCGCTATCCTCGACCCCCTCAGGTTTGGATCAATAGAGAGCCTTCACACCCGATGGCTCTTCGACAACGTCGTCAGGGGAATAGCAGACTACGGCAACTGTGTCTCTGGAAAAGACCTTGTTTATTTCACAAATGACGACGATTTTCACATAAGCGATTTTGAGAGTTTCTTCTACGAATATCAGAAGAATGGAAAGTGCTCGCTCGAATTCTCAGATAATCACACGGTCATACTAAAGCCCAAGATTGACCTGCAGGTTCTTTCTTTTGATTTCGGAAGCAAACGCGCCACCTTCCACAAGGTCAATAGAATCTACAGAAAGCTGGCACCGAAACTACTCAGTGTCCATACGAACCTAGGCCGCGTTGTATCGGTAACCCCAGAACATCCAATGTTCGTGGCCAACAATGACGGCATCATAACGGTCAAGCAGGCCTCAAACATAAAGATTGGAGATAGAATCCCTATTCTGTGCGACTATCCAAATCAAGACGATCTTCCAAACGGTCACGAAATCGATGTGATCAAAGAACTTACTGGCAGAGATCTAGATGCCCAATTGGGGATAAGACCTGCTAAGACGAGTCTCCGCACTGTTAAAAAGCAGATCTTGCCAGTGTTGCGGAAAGCAGGGGTGACATCACAGCAGTGGTGTCATTACTTCAAGAAAAAGGGTGGAAGCCATCTTCCTCTAAACTTGTTCTTGAAGCTCGAACACTTAGACCCCCAGACTCCTTTGCAAAGAGACAAGGTCTTGTTGCACTCGGGTAGCGGTAGGGTCAACCCGATCCCTGCGATCATACGAGTCGATTCTCACTTTGCAAGACTCATCGGCTATTTTCTATCCGAAGGTTGCAGATATGACGACAAAGCAGCGAATACCTCAAGGCTAATCTGGACCTTCAGGAGAGAGGAGGTCGATTATATCGACGACGTCTGCTCGATACTATCCCAGATAGGCATTCGATACTCGAAGCGAGAAAACTCACCTAACACGGTTCAGGTAAGGGTTTCCTCGGCCATACTCGGTTTCGTTTTCCGAGAAGTGCTAGGGTGCGGAAAAGATTCCTACTCGATGCAGATTCCTGCCTTGTTCTATCGGGTTAATCGGACCCTGCTGTTTGAGGTGCTGAAGGGGATAATTAGGGGGGATGGCTCTCTTAGAGCTGACTCTTCAAACCCGATTAGTATCAGGTACGCAACAACTAGTCGTTTGCTGTTCCAGCAGGTCCTACTATTGCTGCACTCCTTGGGTTACGTAGCTTCTTCGAAATCAACTTGGACGCAGAAATCAACTGTGCCAATCTATGAGCTTGAAGTTTACGGCATGGGGCAAGTTCAATCGCTTGCAAACATTTTCCTCCCGAGACTCCTCTCAAAGGCCGAGACCAGACTGAAAGAGTACAAGTTCCCTAAATCGGCAAGGTCAAGATTCAAGCGTCATGAAAATTTCGCATCGGTCAAGGTCAAGAAGGTCGAAGAGGTCAACGGTGAGTTTCCGGTTTACAATTTGGAGGTAGACGGCACCCATAATTACGTCACGACCGGAGGAATAATCACCCACAACTGCATAGGCGTCCCGACGGTCGGGGGAGAGGTGGAGTTCGACCCGTCTTTCGAGAGAAACTGCCTCGTTGATGTCGCATGCGTTGGTCTCGGACGAAAAGACAAGCTCGTCCTAGGCGAAGCCCGCAACGTAGGCGACCTCGTCTACCTTGTCGGAGGAAGAACGGGGCGAGACGGCATCCGCGGGGCAAGCTTCGCCAGCAAAACACTGACAGACAAGTCCGACACAGAACGATCCGCCGTCCAGGTCCCTGACCCATTCACAAAGAAACTCATCATCGAGGCAATACTCGAAACGGTAGAGGCGAGCATCATCCAGGGAATGAAAGACCTCGGAGGTGGAGGCCTAACCTGCGGACTATCAGAGATCGCGGCGAAAGCCAGGACAGGGATAGAGATCGATCTGGACAGGATCCAGACACGCGAGCCTGACATGAAAGCCGCAGAGATCATGATCTCAGAGTCACAAGAAAGGATGCTCCTTCTAATCCGCGAGCCAGACGAACAGAAGCTCATCAGTATCCTTGGAAAATGGGAGGTAGGCTACGCGAAGATAGGACAGGTCACCAAGGACGGCCTCCTGACCATCCGGAGGGGCAATGAGGTTGTGGCCAAAGCACCCGCAAAGTTCGTGGCTGAAGCACCACTCTCTCCAAGATCATCAAAACGCCCTCTCTATCTGGACGCCCTCGCACAGATACCTGAACCGGCTATGCCTGAGGACCTCGGTCAAACCCTCCTCAGTCTACTCTCAGGCCCAAATATCGCGAGCAAGGAATGGATCTATCGCCAGTATGATCATGAGGTTGGCATCCGGACCATCGTTAGACCAGGACAAGCCGACTCAGCACTACTACGTCTCCCCAACAAGCGCTCCCTAGCTCTCACCACCGGCGGCAACAGCAAACAATGCTATGTGGACCCTTACTGGGGAACCGTGGGGGTTGTCTCGGAAGCATTCTGCAATCTAGTCGCTGACGGCGCGGATCCGGTTGCGGTCGTAGATCATTTGCAGTTTGGAGACCCTGGAAATCCTGAGGTCTACTGGACATTCAAAGAGGCGATTCGAGCCATCTCCAACTATCTCAAAGCTCTAGGGGTCCCATGTGTAGGTGGCAAGGTCAGCTTCTACAACGAAGACTCGATGAATCGCAAGGCGATCAAGCCATCACCAGTCATTGCCGCCGTGGGACTGGTAGAACCAAAAACCCCGAAGATACTGCAAGCTCTCAGAGAATTGGAAGACGATCTCATCATCGTCGGCAACACATCTGATGAAATGGGTGGGAGCGAATACTACGAACACGTACACAAGCTCACAGGAGGCCAGGTTCCCAAGGTCAACTTGAAGAAAGAGAAGATACTCCTCCGATCTTTGTTGAGGATTCTGAGAAGCGGCCGTGTAGAAAGTGCCCATGATATTTCGAAGGGCGGACTAGCCGTTGCCTTGGCCGAGATGTCTGTTCAAGGCCGGAAAGGCATAACCATAGACCTCGATAAGATTCCTAAAAAGACCAGTAGAATGGACAACTTGCTATTCTCCGAATCAAGATCACGGTTCGTACTTGAAACAAGACCCAGGGACACCATTAGAATCGTCAGCTCGTTCAAGCGTCTCGGAATATCTGCCGCAAAGGTGGGGACCCTATCTGACAATGGGATCGAGTTCCTCTCGAACGGACAACCGATCATCACAATTCCTCTCGCTGAAGCCTCACGGGCCTGGTCCGAAACGATCCCGCGGGCAATGGAGGCGACGCTATGAAAGAGCACTGCGGCGTCCTAGCCATATACTCTATGGAAAACCGGCCTGTTGCCGAGCGTATCGTCAAGGGACTTGCAGCCCTACAACACAGGGGCCAAGAGTCATGGGGTATAGCCGTACCCGGCGAGCCCATCCTCAAAGGCTTGGGCCTGATCGGCCAGGGGGCTGATGCTAATGCGAAGAAGATTCTCAGCTTCACCAGCAATCGCGGAATAGGACATGTACGCTACTCCACCCGCGGACGAACGACACTAGAGAACGCTCACCCTCTCGACATTCGCGGCGAATTCGCCATCGCCCAGAACGGGACCATCGCGAATACAGAGGATCTTGAGCCCATGGTCCAGAGAGAATTTCCGATCCTGGGCTCGACAACTGACACGAGGCTCGCTGGTTATCGTCTCCTGCAACACTACCGTGCTGAACAGGATTGGACCCGTGCGTTTCACAAGCTGAGCAAAGAGCTGAGCGGCTCCTACAGCTTCGTCATGATAACCCACGATGGCGAGGTCCTAGCCGCTAGAGACGAAGCAGGTTACAGACCCCTCTGTCTAGGATATGATCCTGAGACCGATACACATATCGTTGCGAGCGAGAGCTGCGCGCTAACAACGCTCCAAGCCAACTTTGTCCGGGACATTCAACCAGGCGAGCTTGTCAGCCTCACCAAAGACGGCCTAAAAATAACACGATTCGCAGACTCACCACGACACTACCACTGCCCGTTCGAGTACACCTACTTCGGCCATCCGAGCAGCAAGATTGACGATCATTACGTGTACGATGCTCGACGAAAGCTCGGCAGAGTCCTCGCACGCAAATACCCGTTCAGAGCCGATGTCGTCATCCCCGTCCCCGACTCCGCCAGGCCCGCGGCCCTCGGCTATTCCGAGGAGAGCGGCATACCCATGGAGGAGGGTTTGATGAAAGACCGCTACCGGAGAAAGGGGAGCCTCCGCAGCTTCATCGAGCCAACAGCGGAGAGCCGGGAAGAGATCGTTCGCGAGATCATCACCATCAAACCCGTCGTCGACGGCAAAGACGTCATCGTGGTCGATGATAGCATCGTCCGCGGAACCAGCAGCAGAAACATTGTCCAATCCCTCCGAGACGCTGGAGCGAAGAAGGTCTACATGGTCGTCACCTTCCCGCCCATCCGCCACCCATGCTACATGGGCATCGACTTCCCGACGAGGGAAGAGTTGCTCGCGAACAAAGCAGACGGCAAAACCCTCAACATCGACGAGCTCAACAGGAAGGTCGCCCGTGAAATAGGGGTCGATGGTCTCGGCTACAACGACATCAAGGGTCTAAGCGAGGGAATAGGTCTCGGCAAGGACGAGATGTGTTTCGCCTGCGTCACCGGAGAATATCTCGGTCTGAAGAAAGATCCTGTGCTTCGGACTCGGGAAGAGATGAAGGCCTAGCCCAGCAATGCCAGGCCTAGTAGGCTTTTACACCTTTGGCGAGGGAAGAGAAAACTGGGACGCCTCCCACTTCATCCGATACGGACTCGGCGCCCTCCAAGGAAGAGGACAAGAGTCCATCAGCCTAGCAACGGTCGGACCGGGAAACACCCTACACACTCTCGCGGGAAAAGGCGGTGTTGAAGACTTCTTCGAGAAAAACAAGACAAGCATTCCGAAAGGCTTCATCGGAATCGGTCAAACATCCTCCTACATTGACGACTATCTAGTCCACGTCAAAACCCCCTATGAACTGGTTCTCGCACTTGACGGTAAGACAGACCTCCACGAAAACCGCCGCGAAGCCAGCAAACTCTTCGCGCGACAACTTTCACAACTCCTCCACAGCGAGAATGAACCCCTCAAAGCAACCTCGATGCTCGTTAACAAGATTGGAGGCGGATACTCCTTTGTCGCCCTCACTCACAAGCGAGCACTCATCAGCGGAAGAAATCCGCTAGGCGTAAAACCATTGGAGACGGGGAGTGTTGGCTTCGACATTGCTGCGGTCGCATCCGAGACCTGCGCCCTCGACGTGATGGGCATCGACCACACTGGACCCGTTGAAACGGGAGAAGTTATCATGTTCACCCCGGAGGATATTCGTGGGAATGCTCCTGCAGCTGACGCTGGAAACTTTTGCAGCTACGAATATGTCTACCTTGCAAGGCTCGACAGCACGGTCAACACCCTCCCCGTAGCGAAGGCCCGAAACAGCATCGGCAGAGAACTAGCCAAAGCTCACCCGGCGAAAGCGAACGTGGTAATCGGCGTTCCGGAGACTGCGCTACCGATCGCCAACGGCTACAGCCAGGAATCCGGTCTTCCCCAGGAACCCGGCTTCGTGCGTACTGGAGAAAATATTCGTGCCGCTCTTGAGCCAACACAGAAAGAACGACTCGTAGGAGTCCAGCTAAAGCTAAACCCTATCAAGAGCGCGATCGAAAACAAAGACGTTGTCTTGGTAGATGACAGTGTCGTCAGGGGAAATACCCTAAGAAACACGGTTCTCAATCTCAAACGCAACGGAGCGCATCAGGTTCATGTGCGAATTGGAAGCCCGGCACTCGTCTCGCCATGCCCTTACGGAGTCGAGATTCCGGACGCAGACGAACTGATCTCTAGCAGCCTAGATGAGAAGGAACTCGCAAACCACGTCGCGGCTGATAGCGTATCGTTCATGACTGTTGAGGAACTCCAGCGCGCCATCGGTCTTCCAAGACAGAATCTCTGTATGCGCTGCTTCGAGAACGGAGGCGCGAAACGATGAGAATAATGGGTGTTGGCGGAGGAGCTCGCGAACACGCGCTTGCTTGGAAGATGAGTCTTAGCGATCATAAGCCGGAGATATTCTGGATCGCTGAAAACCGGAACCCGGGAATCCACAAGATCTGCAAGGACAACCAGGGAGAACTCCGCACCGGCCGAACAACAGACCCCAAGACGATTGTAAGATCCTCCCGGGGCTGGGGAGTCGACATCGTGGTAGTCGGACCCGAGGAGCCGGGCTTCAACGGCATACCCGATGCGCTAGAGAAGGAAGGCATCCATTGTGTCGGAGCTAGCCAAGAACTCTCGATCATAGAGCGTTCGAAAGCCGACCTCCGACGTCTACAGTGGGAGAATAATCTCCCAGGCAAGCTTCTCTTTCGAACCTTCAAGAACGCAAGAGAAGCCTCAGATTATATCCGGAAAAACATCGGCACGCAACCGTGGCTGCAGAACATCGTCATCAAGCCCGCCCGTCAATCCGGCGGAAAGGGGGTCAAGCTGATCGAAGACCGTCTAGCCCACCTTCACGAAAACAAGGGGCGTTTCAAAGAAGCCTACTTCGACTCTCTCCAGGCAAGCATGGCCGCCTACTCTGACATAGAGGACAAGATTCTGGTTGAGGAGAAGGCATGGGGTCCCGAGTATTCCCTGCAATGCTTCACGGACGGCAAAACCGTTCTAGGCACACCCCTCGTCCAGGACAACAAGAGCGCTCACGAATTCGACAGCGGACCCGAGACTGGCGGCATGGGCAGCATCTCAGGACCTGACCTAGCCCTCCCATTCATCACCCGCGACGAATATGACAAGTCGCTCAAGATAGTAGAAGGAATCGTCGAAGCCATCCAGAAGAAAACTGGCAAATCCTACCACGGCATGGTCGGCGGGCAGATGATGCTTACGGAAAACGAGGGACCGACAATTATCGAAATGTACTCGCGTCTAGGCGATCCTGAAGCTCTCAACATGCTCGCCATGCTCAAGACAGACATTGTTGACGTCTTCCAAGCCATCGTCGAACGGCGACTGTCAAAGTTGAAGCTCGAATTCACCAATGAGGACGCGGTGGTTGTGAAGGTCGTCGCTCCAAACGGCTATCCGGAAAAGAAGGAGAAGGCCAAAGGCCACCCGGTCCAAGTCTTCGAGACAAACATCAAACGAAACGGCTGCTACCTTTTCTGGGGAAACGCTGACCTCCAAGATAACGGCGAGGCTGTCACAGGGGGCTCTCGTCTTCTCGCGTTGATGGCAACTGATCACACCCTGCCTCCAGCCAGCGCTCTGATCGAGAAGACAATGTCAAGCATCCAACTAACTGATGGTTGGGGACTGTATCATCGAAGCGACATAGGATCAGAACAACTTCTCGCAAAGAGATGGGACTCAGCCGAACGAGTCCGTCGGCTCTACCAGTACCGGGAAGAACACGGGACTCTTGGAAGAAGAATGGAATGGATTCCAAAGGTCGGCACGATCGATCCTTCACAACTCTTGCTGAAAGAGATGCAGGGACCCGAAAAGGCCGGCTGAATGATCCCAGTCGGCATCTTGGCGTCAGGGCGCGGTTCAAACCTAGAAGCTGTCCTGGACGCGGTCGACAATCACTACCTCACCAAGTGCGAGGCCAAGATTGTAATCAGCAACCGACCCAACGCTCCAGCTCTCGACATAGCAAAGAAACACCATGTGGAAACAATCACCCTAGACGACAAAGGCGTCCCGAAGAAAAACTGGGACTACGACCAGAAGACCATTGCAGCTCTCCAGTCCCGCGGGGTAGCGCCGAAAACCGGCCTTATTGTGCTCGCTGGATATCTACGAATCCTCAGCGAACAGTTCGTCGACCTCTATCCTCGCAACATCATAAACGTACATCCTGCATTGCTTCCCTCCTTTCCGGGATTGGAAGCGCAGAAGCAGGCTCTCGATCAGGGAGTCAAGGTCACGGGTTGTACTGTCCACTTTGTTGACAGAGAGGTCGACCACGGTCCGATAATCCTCCAAACAGCAGTTGCGATCCGGGACGATGATACAGTGGAAACCCTTTCTGGCCGGATACTGCGAGAAGAGCACCGGATTCTTCCTGAGGCAATTCGCTTACTCACAGAGGATCAATTGAAGGTGGAGGGAAGGAGGGTTCTCTTCAAGAATTGACTGCGATACTGATGGATGGAAAACTGGTGGCTGGAGAGGTCAAGAAACAGGTTGCCCAGCAGGTCCAGCAATTGGAAAAACATGGCGCTAACCCTCTCCTCGCTACAGTTCAGGTCGGCGACGACCCTGCCAGCGCCTCCTACCTCAGAGCAAAGCACAAGGCCGCCGACGAGGTTGGAATAAGATCCGAGAGTCACCACCTACCATCAGATACTCCCCAGAACAAACTGGAAGCTTTGCTCGGCCAGCTCAACACTAATCCCAAGGTAAACGGAATACTGGTCCAGCTGCCACTGCCCCCGGGCTTCAACGAGGAAAAGATAGTCGAGCGAATAATCCCTTACAAGGACGTTGATGGGTTACACCCTATCAACGCGGGCAAATTGGCCTCAGGCTACGAGGAACTTGTCCCCTGTACGCCAAAGGGCGTCATCAAACTCCTGAACTACTACAACGTTCCAGTTGCTGGGTCAAGGGCGGTAATCATCAACCGGAGCAATCTGGTGGGCAGACCTCTTGCTAACCTTCTACTCAACAGAGACGCGACCGTCACGGTCTGCCATTCCAAGACGCCGAATCTGTCCGGTATGACACGGACCGCCGACATTCTTGTCAGCGCGGTCGGAAAAGAGCTCTTCCAGGTTCGCGCGGATCATGTGAAACCCAGCTCGGCTGTCGTAGACGTTGGCTTGACAAGGGTCAACGGAAAGCTTCGGGGTGATGTGGAATTTGACAAGGTCAGCAGAGTAGCTGGTTATATCACGCCGGTCCCGGGAGGTGTTGGACCTATGACGGTGGCATGTCTTCTTGAGAATACTATACTTGCCTCAAGTATCCAGATTGGCTTGAAAGTTTGACCGAAGCAAGGACTGCTGTCGAGAAAGAGCAATTCCGACGATATATTTTGCGCCTCAGAGATCGACAGTCTATTCGGGATATTGAACAGAAGAGTATGGAGATCATGGATCAGGTCTTGCATCTTCACGAGTATGTCCGTGCGAGAGGAATTGCCTGCTATGTCGGCAAGGGGAGCGAGGTTGACACTCGCCCGCTCATTCGGAAGGCCTTGGATAGCAACAAGCGAGTTCTGGTCCCTGTTGTGAAGAAGGGAGACATTGACCTCTTCTTCTCCGAGATCAATGATCTCGGGAGAGAGCTTGCCCCTGGAAGCTTCAACATTCCCGAGCCTAAGCCGGAGTTTCTACGGCCACAGAGCCTCGATACAATCGACGTCATGTTTGTTCCCGGGATAGTGTGGGATAAGGAGGGCTATCGACTCGGCTGGGGTAGGGGATACTTTGACCGCGTTCTCAAAACGCTCCCAGAGCATGTTCGTTCGATCGGTCTCTCGTTCAATCTACAGCTTGTCAGTAGTGTTCCTCGGGATCAATTTGATTTACCAGTGAACACGGTAGTGACAGAATCTCGCATTGTGCGGTGTCACAATTGACCAGAAGCGTCAGCATACTCATGGGATCCGAGAGCGACCGGGAGATAGCTAGGAAAGCGGAGACTGTGTTAGAGAAGCTCGGCGTTCCTTTCGATACGAGGGTTCTCTCAAGTCACCGCAACCACAAGGAGCTCGATAGGTATGTCGAAGCCTCAAAGTCTGACGTTTTCATCGCGATCGCGGGTCTTAGCGCGGCCCTGCCCGGTTTCGTAGCGTCGTTAACAAATAAGCCGGTAATCGGAGTCCCTGTATCAGGCAAGCTCAATCTCGACTCCATCCTCTCGATAGTTCAGCTTCCATCAGGTGTTCCAGTCGGCACCGTGGGCCTGGACAATGGAACGAACGCGGCACTCTTGGCAGCGGAGATTCTGGCGCTGTCCGACTCTGAACTCGCAAAGAATCTTCAACAATATCGTGGTGGACGTGCGTAGATGCAGGAACACGTTACCGAGCCCGAGAACGAATTATCGTCCACGCCGTTCAAGCGCGGCAAAGTGAAGGACATCTACGAGCTCGACAGCGAACAACTCCTGTTTGTCTTCACCGACCGCGTCTCCGCCTATGACATCGTCCTTCCCTCAACGATTCCTCGGAAGGGAGAAGTACTTTGCAAGCTGGCGGCCTATTGGTTCAACTACCTGAAAGTCCCCCACCACATGGTCCGGATGGAGAACGCGAACCGGATGATTGTTCGGAAGCTGAAGATGATTCCGGTAGAGTGCGTTGTCCGAGGCTATCTCTACGGCAGCCTCTACGAAAGACTCGTCAAAGGAGACGTCAATCTATCCGTAAGGCCCATCAACGCAGCAAAGCTTCCTGAACCCTACTTTGATCCAACTACCAAATCTGACGTGAAAGACGAGCCTGTTACGGTCGATCAGATTGTGGACGAAGGCTGGCTTGACACGGAAGAGATGACAGCGCTCAAAGAGAGCAGTCTCAACATCTACAAGAAAGTGTCCGAGCGAGCGGACAAGGCCGGCTTCATCCTCGCCGATCTCAAACTAGAGTTTGGGTTTGACGAGGAGTGTAACATTGTTCTGGCGGACTCGATTGGGCCCGACGAGTTTCGACTCTGGCCGAAGGAGAACTATTCCCCAGGCAAGAACCAGGAGAGCTATGACAAGCAGCTCATTCGTGACTGGCTTTCCAAGGTTGGTTACAAGAAGATCCTTGATGAGGCGCGGAAAGCTGGACAGCCCACTCCTAGACCGCCTGATCTTCCCAAGAATCTGATCGATGAGACGAGTAAGCGATATGTTGTCGCCTACGAGCGCTTGACGGGACTGAAGCTCTAGTCTTGCCTCGGTCCCGCATGACCTACGCTAGGGCGGGAGTCGACGTTTCGCAAGTAAGGAAATCTCACGAAGCCCTGGCTAGGCGACTCGAATCTACATTCAAGACTCGTAAGAGAAAAGTCGGTCATCCCGTTTTTCCGATTGGACATTACGCGGGTCTCGTCGATCTCAACGATGGCAGGGTACTGAGCCTCCACACCGATAACGTTGGGACCAAGGTCATCATTGCTCGGATGATGCGGAAGTTCGATACCATCGGGATAGATTGCGTCGCAATGTGTGCGAATGATCTAATCTGCACAGGCGCAGAACCCATCAGCTTCCTCGACTATCTCGCTATGGCTAGACCCGATCGCCATATTGTCGACGAAATCGCCGTTGGGCTAGTGGAAGGAGCAAAACAATCGGGAATGGCAATCGTCGGTGGCGAGACAGCCATCGTTCCAGACCTTCTCTCCAGCGACCCCGGGATAGACCTAGTGGGGATGGCAGCAGGAATTTGCAGGAGCAAAGATCTCATCCTCGGAGACGAGATCCGCAACGGAGACACACTGATCGGAATTGCCAGTTCAGGAATACACTCAAACGGTCTAACTCTCGCAAGGAAAATTCTCCTAAAAGGTTACAAGCTGAGAGAGAAGGTGCCGGAACTTGGCCGAGGCATCGGGGAGGAACTGCTTGAGCCGACTCGAGTCTACGTCAAACCGGTTCTAGAGGCAACAAGAAAGCTGGAGGTACATGGGCTTGCCCACATCACAGGAGGAGCCCTTGCAAAACTCGACCGTATTGTTGGGCTGGCAAGGTTGGGAGCAGAGATCGATCGATTACCTTCTACCCCTGGAATATTCCGGATCATTCAGAAGAAAGGAAGGATATCCGATCGGGAAATGTATCGGACTTTCAACATGGGAGTAGGCTTCGTCCTAATCTGTCCTCACAGAGCTGAAGACGCTGTAATCCGCCTCTTCATGAGACACGGTTACAACGCGTTCGCTCTCGGCCGAGTCGAGAAAAAGAGAGGAATCCGGGTCAATGGCAAAGTCGTAAATTGAATTGAACGACTGCCCTGACGAGGGTTCAGCTCGTAGAGCTAGGCTTCTACTTTGGAACGCTCGGCGAGGACTTTAAGGTCCGCTGGTTTGCCGTGGAGTCCGATTTTTGCGTGGGTGCCGTCGCAGAAGGGTTTGTTGCTTGAGCCTCCGCATCTGCACAAGGCAGTGAAGACCTTGCCGTCCAGGTAGACTAGGTTCGGACCGTTTTCGGTAGACTTCATCTCTACAGTATGCATGATAGAAGTGGTTCCAAATAGATTCTATTCAAAGAGAGAAGGAAGGACTGAGAGAAAAGCCAGAAAAAAAGGGAGGAGACTCTGCGCGTTCTCAGTTCACTACAACTGGCTAGCGCTGTGTTGTTGCAGGTCGCGCATCAATTGTTCGAACTGTTCTTTTGTGATCTCTCCTTTGGCGTATCGTTCGCGGATGATGTTGTAGGATTGGTCTTGGTTTCGCCAGTATCTTCCTCGGTAGCCCCATCCTCCTCTCCACGGAAAGATTAGCCATCTTGCGATCCAGAAGAAGGCGAATATCCCGAAGATGAAGAATAGTGGGAAGGGGAAGAAGAAGTACGGATAGTACATGCCGGTCACTGGTGCCGGTCGAGTTGCGTAGAAGAACGCCGAGACTGCGACTGATGCTACGATGACTGCGACGAGCGCGAATATGCCCCAGGCGAAGAAGTGTCTGGGACGATTCCATTCATATTGACTCATACATTTCGCCTCCTTTACTGACGCTTCGATATCGGTATAACGATATCGGATATTCGATATAAGGGTTCTCTCTATTCACCAATAACTACTAGCCACATCACGTTGACTAGAGATTTGCTCCGCACCCTGGCCATTTTGGTGTACCCTGAAGCGCCCGAGCCCCGCAATAACGGCACGCAACCAGAACTTGGGTCACGACGACAGCTTGTCCCTGAGCAATGCACGGGAGGATGGGCTTGCTCAGCCGCGGATCCCCCATTGGAATCGACACTTTTTCGCAGGACTCTATGTCCATGTTTCTGAACGACCCGATTATGCCGAAGCTCTGAGTGTTTTGGGTTCGCTTGGCATTGTCAGCCATGTCGTTGATAGTCTTGTGATTTTCGAACTCGAGAAGTGTCATCGGTGGAAGTTCGTTATGTCGGCTGCATACTAATGGCCGCTTGGCGGCATCTTGGGCCCGGGATTGAGGCTATGCCCCATGACTGATAGGTGGAGCTTCAGGATCCGCTCGTCACCGGCATTGTATCCACACTCAGGACAGACAATACTCAACAGCCCCATCCGCCCCTAACTTCAGAACATACAATGCATCGGCGCGGCGATATAAGCCGGCCTCTCAGCAAAGGTTCTCGGTGCAAGTACTCGAAAAGTAAGAATTCTTTTCTCGACCCCCCGGTGGTCGATATTCCCGCGACGCTTCCTTCTTAGAAGTGTCTGAACGACCTTTCTCCCGTAAGCACCATCGTTATCCCATGCTCATCACATGCCTTGATGATAGCCTGGTCTTCGACGGACCCGCCGGGCTGGACAATTGCTGATACTTTTTCTTTCGCCAGCGCCTCAACATTGTCTAGCTTAGGAAGAAACCCGTCGGAAGCCATCACACTTCCTTCTAAGCTGTGGCCGAGCTTGTGCGTCTTGTTGATAGAGTTCTCGATTGTCCCGATCCTGTCCTGCTGGCCGGTTCCGATTGCCAGTGATGTCCCGTTTTTCCAGAAGACCACCGCGTTGGACCGCACCTCGCAAGCTATCCACCACGCGTGCAACAGATCTAAGTGCTCCTGGTCTGACGGCTTCTTCTTAGTAGCCACCGGGAGCCGTTTCATATCTTCCAAAGACAATATGCTAGTTCGGTACGGGTCCTCTACGATCAGGGATCCATCATCCAGCACGACAACATCGGGTGGCATTCCCGTATCCTCCTTGTGTATTGTTGGAACTTCTCCAACTCGAATGTCTTTCTTGGACTCGAAAACTCCTATTGCGTCAGAGCCATATCCAGGCGCATAGACCACTTCGATGAAGGTCTTCATGACTTCTTCCGCGGTCTTCCGGTCAACAGGGCTGTTGAATACTACGACGCTACCAAAGGCTGCTCGGTCGTCTGCGTCTCTGGCCCGCGTGTACACATGACTCAGACTTTCCTGCCCCACAGAAACGGAGACGCCTGACGGGTTGAGATGTTTCATCACTGCCACGGTTGGTTCTTTGAAATAGCTCACAATCCGTAACCCGTGACTGCCATCCTCGATATTCGTTGCTGAAGGTCCATCTTTTCCCCACTTTACCCAATTGACATTTCCGATACCGCCTTTCGATTGTTTGGGTCTGTACAAAGCTCCTCTCTGGTGCGGGTTGGTTCCATACCGGAGCCCCCGCATCCGGCCTTCCACCTTCCACTGGACCTTCAAGTACTCCAACACCCTATCTCCGATCATAAGCTTGAGCGATAGTGGTAGATCCTCGTCCTTAGCGGTCCGGTAGATCCGACGGATCTCCTGCCCGCTCATCCCTTCACCTTGCGCAGGTAACTCTCGATTGCCGCATCATACTCTGCCGTCAGTGCGAAGGCCTCCCGAGCAAGCTTATGCCTCAGCTCATCCTTGACTTCATCGTGTTTGTCCAGCTCTCGTATCAAGAGGTCATATTGGGCAGGTCTGGTCAAGGGCACGACTCGATTGTTCAGAAAAGCGCCCTTCGCTGCCGCACGGATCAAGGTGACACCTCCAATATCGATATTGTCCACTGCTCTCCGCAGGTTCGCGGGGTCGTTCTTGACAACCTCTCGAAACGGATACAGGTTCACCACGACAAAATCCACTGGTTCGATCGCGTTCTCTTGCAAATACTTCAGCTGCACCGGATCATTCCAATCGCCCAGAATTCCGGCATGGATCTTGGGATGGAGAGTTTTCACCAATCCGCCCGGCATCTCCGGAAACCCAGTGTACGTTGAAACTTCTACAACCTCGTGTCTGAGTTTTCGGATCGCTTGCCCCGTCCCGCCTGAGCTGATTACCTTGATCTTGTGCCTTGCAAATGCTCCGACAATATGTTCCAACCTAGACTTGTCGTAGACTGAGATCAGGGCGTTGCCGGTCAAGGATTTTTCGCGTAGAATCTTTTCGTATCGAGCGTATTATTTAATCTGGTTTCGCCGAGGACGATCTGGCTTTAGGGCCAGCCGAGTCCTGCTTTTTCCACAGGTAGGATTTTTCTCGCGAGTTTTCCTGCTGTGGTGTGCTGGTAGAAGATTGCTAGTGTTAGGAGGCCGGTCAAGCCCAAGATCCCTGCTCCTGCCCAGAAGTACGGAAGGGCGGTGACAGTGTGGAATATTTTCGCGACTACGTTCATCTGGGTGAAGACCTGGTTCTGGGACGTTATTGTCAAGAATACTGTTCCTCCATTGGCCGCGGTGATAGGCGTGCTTGGAATGTCGAATGTTCCGGCGGGAAAAGTGCTTGTGAATATTACCAGGTCAGTTTCAACGAGCGTCAGTGTCACAGTGGCTGTGTTTCCGGTCGTTATGTGTGCCGACGCGTAGTAGCCAGATAGCGCGTATCCAATTACCGTTTGTAAGGCACTGGCAGAATAGTTTGCCGGTGTCGAATACGTCGCGACATTTTGTTCTGCAGGTGCAGGGAAGGACAAGAGTACTAGGCCAGCAATTAGCAAGCTACAAAGAACGGCGAGAGTGTACCGTTGACGCTGGCTGAACTTGGGCATGCCGGCTCAAGATGATTACTCAATCCTAGCCAGAACTAAGCACGCCGTACCCAACTCCAATTCCCACCAGTAACGGTTACTCGTTGGTTATGATTGTTCGAGAGCTCTCGTAATCTCCATTCGCGAAGCTCGCAGAGCGGGATATACCGACCCAGCCACCACCGCTAGAATCGACAATCCAAAGGCCTGAATCATCGCGCCATACGGGATAACGAACGGTAGGTAGAACCCGGCAAGTGTCGTGCTGTTTGTCGCTCCCTCCAATAGGAGCAGACCTCCCGGAATCGCGAGCAGGAAGCCGAATAGTCCTAGGAGGATTCCTTCGCTGATGAAGAGCCCTGCTATCTGACTCCTGCTCATTCCTTGCGATCGTAGGAGCCCGATCTCGCGCTTTCTATCGGCCACGTTCATGATCATTGTAGCGCTTATTCCAAGGGTGGCGATGAGGAGGGCGAAGTAGAGAACCAAAAGGATGATTGTGAAGATCCTGTTTATAGTGTCTCGGACCAAGGAGAGAAGTTGTCCGAGGGTCAGCGAGTTCTCCGCAAAATCATATTTCGGATACAACGCGGCAATCTCGTGTGCTACGGTAGAGGCCGCTGCCTTGGATTGAGGCTTTAGATTGATCAAGAAAAGTGGTGCGTTGTATTGGCCGCCGAAGAATTTGTTTTGAGAATCGAACGAGACTACGATCGTATCGCTCGCGAAACTGCTTCCAAATTGAATGTACTGCAGGACGGGACCGGTGAATATTCCGGTGACCCTGAAGCTGGTCGGGTTGGGGATGTTCATTGTGATGTTTCCTCCAGTTGATACCCCGAGTCGAGCAGCGAGAGAATCCGGTAGCAGTACTGACTGGTTGCTGTTTGCGAGTTGGTTGTATACTTGTTGCGGGGGAGGGGAGTTGATGAACTGATAGTTTATGATCTGTGGGAATACGTTCGGGTCGACTGCGAGTACGCCGACCGAGGTGTTGTTGCCTCGGGGGCCGAAAGCCTTCAGTCCACCAGGGAAGAAGCTGGGTCCGAGTGGGGTCGCCGTCGAGACTTGCGGTAGGCTGGTGAGATTGTTGGTGAAGCTGATAGGCAGGGATTGGTTTGCGACCAGGATTATGTCAGCGCCCAGCGCCTCCTGTATTCCTTGGTCGAGCGCAGTTTGGACCCCGCCCTGAATTCCTCCCAGCATAATGACGAAGCTGAGAGTTATCGTTATCATTCCAAACGAGATCGCGTTTCTAAGCAGTCTTCGTCTCCCGTTTCTCGATGCGATGTATCCTAAGGCCCTTGAGAAGGGTAGGAGTGGTGCAGTGAGTACTCGGCCTGATCGTCCAAAGAGCACAGCTCCGAGAATGACTAGCCCGAACGGAATGAGCGCGACGTCGAGGTATGGTACGTGAAAAGGTGTTAGCCTAGCAGCTTCCAGAGATCCTATCGTGAGCATTCCCAAACTGACCAGGACGATAATGGAATCTGGGACTCTAGTCCGGGAATTTCTGGCAGAAGGCCGGATCGCCTGGATGATATTGATCCGACTTGCGGAAGCGGCAGGGTAAAGGGATCCAGCGAAGACCGCAGCGAATCCAGCTCCGAGCCCCATTAGGGTAATGGTCGGGCTGAGTTGAACTAGTGGGAGAGATGGGATTTGGAGAATGTTCTCTGCAATTGCGGTGAAGGCTCTTGAGAGGGCTAGCCCGGTTAGCACTCCTGCGACTGTGCCGATAGTCCCGATCAGCATTCCCTCTATGAGGAAGATTTTGAAGATCTGTGATCGGCTGGTTCCCACAGCTCTCATCACTCCGATCTCGTATGTGCGTTCGTTCACTGTCATGAAGAGAGTGTTGAAGACAATGAACGCGCAAACGACCAGCGCGACCGCAACCATCACGTTGAGTCCAAGTTCGAACCCTGCGGTCTGTCCAGCTATTCTCTGAACGGCTTCCGCCTTTGGAGCGCTTACGTTGAACAGCGGGGAGCCTAGTAGATGTTGAATCTCGTCCCTGACCTGCGGTGCTATAGTTGGATCACTAAGAGTTGCAAAGATGTGGGAGATAAATCCCTGAAAGCCTAGTTTTGACTGCAGCTCAAGGAGGTTGACGTAGATCGAAGCGCCGATGTTGCGTAGAGGATGGTTAACTCCTACGACCGAAAGTGGAATGGTGACATTCGTATTAGTGATGATGTTGCGGGTGAAGATGTTGAAGATGGATCCGATTCTCAGTCCGAACTTCTGGGCCAGCCCGTCATCTACGGTCGCTTGACCTTGGGAGAGAGTCTTTGTCCCGGTAATGTTGAAGCCGGAATAATCGAAGTCCGTCGCGTTAACTCCAACAAGAGGAAAGGATGTCCTATTGTCGGTGGTGCCAAGCCAGACGAGTCTTACGGCGGTTTGCTGGACTTCAGGCGCACTCTCGACTTTGCTCAGATAATTGCTCTGGAATACAGGAGGGAGTTCACCGTAGCTAACAACGATGTCTGTGTGGCCCCAGAACTTGTTGATGTAATTGGTAAACTCGCCAGTTGCGCTTGCTGTGGCCAGATTTATTCCTACGAGCAAGGCGACCCCGAGTATGACCGCTAGAATTGTAAGCGCGGTTCTTGCGCGCCTCTTCGGGAGGTTGCGGTAGGCTATCTTCGCCGAGAGCAATGTTTCACGCTCAGCCTTCGCGCTAGTTGGGCTGTGAGAGTGATCGTGCAGGCTCGGGCGGAACTGGCTCGATCGCTCTAAGCCGGAAGGCTTCTCTGGGACGCTGTTGGGAGGTTTTCGTTATGAGGCCATCTCGCATTTCATACAATTTCTCCGCTCGATCTGCGACCACTGGGTCATGCGTGACAACAAGGACGGAGGCGTTCTCTTTCTTTGCTGATTCGTACATTATCTGGACCACCTCTGAGCCCGTCTTCGTATCTAGGTCCCCGGTCGGTTCGTCGGCGAGGATGATTTTCGGATGGTTCGCGAGGGCTCGGGCGATGGCGACGCGTTGTTGCTCTCCCCCGCTCAACTCATCTGGCAAGTGGGCGAGGCGTTCTTTGAGGCCTACACGCTCGAGCATCAAGCCGGCTCTCTCTTTGGCAGGCTTCGGTTTCATTCCTGCAGTCAACAATGGCAGTTCCACGTTTTCCAGCGCCGTCAGGACTGGGATGAGGTTGTGAAATTGGAAGACGAAGCCGATCTTGTGGCGTCTAAGCCTCGTCAGTTGACCATCTTTCATACCAGTAATTTCCTCTCCGTCAATTGTTACTGTTCCAGCTGATGGTTTGTCTAGTGTTCCGATGATGTTGAGGAGCGTTGTTTTTCCGGACCCTGAAGGACCGGTTACGACTACGAACTCTGCTTGGTAGAGTGTGAAGTTGACCCCGCGAAGCGCTTGCACGGTGATGTTGCCTAGGCGGTAGGTCTTCTCCAAGTTCGCAACTTGGACTATGGCAGGGGGCTCCAACGAGAGTCAGTCTACGAAAGGCCACGGGATGAGGCCCGAATATCTTCCTTTCGAGAGTGCTCCCAAAGCGCTTAAGCTCTGAACCAGCAATCAGGCGAACCATGGTTGGTAAGATCGTGATTCTCGACATAGAGACGACATCTCTTGAGGGCGATGCTGGAGTACTCGTTGGTGCTGGGCTCATGTCAGACGCGGGACGGGGTGAGTATTTGGAAGCGAGGAGAACGAGTGAGGAGAAGTCGCTGCTGTTGAAACTGTCAAAACGTTTGGAGAGCTACGATGTCTTGGTGACTTGGAACGGTCGAAGCTTCGACATTCCGTTTCTAACGACTCGCCTCATGAAGCATGGCCTTGATCCACGATCTCTGCTTCGAAAGTCACACATTGATCTCGCGGACGTAGTCAAGAGCCGATTGAGACTCACCTTCACGTATCTCGACCACGTTTGTGACTTCTTCCAGATTGATCGGAAGAAAGGCCCGATGGGCCTCGACGTTCCACACCTCTACGTTCTAGCTGTTGAGGGAGATAAGAAAGCGCTTGCGTCAATACGGGAGCATTGTCTTGACGATTTGCGAGCGACTAGACAGGTTTTCTTGAAGCTCAAGCCGCTTGTGGAGCAGCAGCTAGAGTAGGCCGAGGGGGAGTCTTAGACCGAAGAACGTTGCGAGGATCGCGAGAATCGCGAGGTATATGCCGAAGAGTCCGAGCGTGATTAGGAGGTTTCTCGGCCAGCGCTTGCTCCAGGAGATTCCGAACGGAATGCCGACTGTGAAGCCTATGACGTGCGCTATGTAGGCGATGTTAGGGTCGTAGCCGAGACCTGGAATCAAAGTCGGATCGTAGACGAGGGCTACGTTGTAGAGGAAGTAAAACATAGCGACCAGCCCCTGCGGAGCCATGAAGAGGAACGAGAATTTCAAAGGATTCATCAGCATCACACAGGCTGCCAATGTGAAGATGGCCGCTGAAGCTCCTAGCATGCCTGTATCCGGGGCGTAGAGTCCAAGGGCTGGAGGAACAAGGAATGCGGTGAATCCTCCAATGAAGAAGACTGCCAGATGGTAGTCTCTGCCGATCATCTTCTCCAACGTGTTTCCGAATACGAAGAGGAAGAGCATGTTTCCGAAGAGATGGGTAGGGCTGGCGTGAAGGAAGAGCGCGGTAAACAGGGTCCAGACTCTTCCGGCCAACAGATTGTTCCAGCTGAACACGAAATTGGTGTCGATGAAGTTGGAGTCCTGTTGCCAAGCCCAGAGGCTCAGGCCTACGCATCCAAGTATGAGTAGATAGTTGACCCTCACTCTGGACCCCCTTGAGGCGTTCAACGGCTTAGAGGCCTATTTCAGAAGTTCCTAACTACGGTCAGAGGCTCTTCGTCATTCGAGTTCGTTTTGTAAGGGCCGTTTGCGCCAAACCGAACTGTCAACTCTTCAGCTGCTGGTGGGTGTAGCTTCGGTCATCTCTAACAGTCATTTTTCATGGAATGACTCGTTACATGTTAGGCGGTTCGTCGTATGAGCCTGTCACCGTGGGATGAGGGGAGTGACTCCGACCAGGTGACGTGTCTGTGGGATAACGCGTTGGTTGGCCACCGTAAAATCCTTGCCTGGCAATGGGCCAAGCTACCACGCTACTGGCGTGAGGGGGCGGTTGAGGTTCGACCGTTCCCTGCCAAGAAGAGACTATGTGTCTCTGAGGCGCAAGGGTTCTCAGGTGAAGCAGTGAAGGGGAACCCGCCGACGACGGTAATCCCC